>WNFA01000658.1_pt1 | contig 27722 bp, 26 predicted proteins | sample 5400481 | NCBI WGS metagenome assembly WNFA01 (sample SAMN13153340, study PRJNA577476) | soil metagenome | isolation source: 120 cm saprolite under Douglas fir tree site 2 hole 1 replicate 2 | place: USA:California | collected 2015-04-18 | reverse complement strand
TCCGAGGTGGGCTTGTCAACGACTGGCGCGGATATCAGTGGTCGTGGCATCGTCCCTTCCCAAACCCGTACGAACCGCCACGAACCGCGTAGCCCCGGACGCCCTCGTCCGGGAAGCCGAGCGAATGCTCGGCAGGGGTTTTAGCGGGAAAGATAATCCTGAATCGGTCGATTAGATCGTGTCTGTCGAGCTTCGCTCGACACTGTCCCCATGTCTTTCATGGCAGGAGCGGGCGTCATCTCGGCAATGGCCGCGCGGACTCCAGCCACGATTTCTTCTTCGCCCGCGGCCTTAGGTAGATAAGCCTCGATCAGCTTGATCTCGGCGGCTTCCTTGTCGGCCATCTCCTGGCGTCCGCCCTTGGTGAACTGCTCGACCGAGTCCTTGCGCTGCTTGATCAGCGTCGAAAGCACTTGCTGCGATTCCTTGTCGTCGAGCGGCGCCATCTTGTCGACCTCGCGGTTCTTGAGCGCGGTCTTGACCATGCGCAGGGTGGAGAGGCGCTGCTCTTCGCGGGCCTTCATGGCCGTGACAATGTCTTTCTGTATCTGGTCGATGAGGGGCATGGGAGGATTATAGAACGCTGGAAAGGGCAGAGGTCAGAGGGCAGATTGCAGAGGTTAGAATCAGTCGCCACAACTCTTGGGTTCGTGGAGAAGGTTTAACCTCTGCAATCTGACCTCTGCCCTCTGCAATCCCTTCCCGAATCCGGTTGCATCCCTTATTCTGATTCATTCCCATGCTCAAGAAGAACAGGCTCTTCACTCCCGGACCGACGCCCCTGCTGCCCCAAGCCCAGACGGCGATGGCTTCCTATAGCGCGCACCATCGCACCGCTGATTTCCGCGCCCTCTTCACGCGCGTTCTCGCCGACCTCAAGGAGTTCATCGGCACAAAGAACGACGTGCTCGTGCTCTCCTCGTCGGGCACCGGATTCATGGAAGCCTCGGTCTCGAACCTGACTTCTCCGGGCGATCGGGTACTGGTGCTGACCGCCGGAAAGTTCGGCGAGCGTTGGACATCGCTGGCAAAGGCGTTTGGCTGCTCCGTGGAAACGGTGACCGCTCCCTATGGCGAAACAATTTCGCTGGACGAGGTGCGCCGCAAGCTGACGCCCGAGATCCGCTGCGTTTATGTGCAGGCGACCGAAAGTTCGACGGGCGCACGGCATGACGTCGAGGCAATCGCGAAACTCGTGCGGGATTTGCCCAATACTTTGTTGATCGTAGACGCGATTACCGGCCTGGGCACAACCCATCTCGACCTGGACAGCTGGGGAATCGACATCATCATTGGCGGCTCGCAGAAGGCGCTGATGATCCCGCCCGGATTAGCCTATGGCGCAATCAGCGAGCGGGCGTGGCAGCGCATGGAGACGGCGAAGTCTCCGCGGTATTACTTCGATCTGCGGAAGGAACGAAAGTCGGCAGCCAAGTCGGAGACGGCATACACGCCCGCGACCTCCCTGTTTGCGGGATTGGCCGCGGCGCTCGATTATGTGCGTCAAATGGGTGACGGGAACCTTGCCGCGGGGCGCGACGCGCTGATCGCGAACGCGGAGTTGTGTGCAGCCATGACGCGCGCCGGCGTGCAGGCACTGGGACTGAGATTGTTCGCGCCGGGTTCTCCAGCGGCCGCGCTGACGGCCGTCGCTGCGCCGGCCGGCGTCGATTCCACCGCCATTTGCAAACGCTTCCGCGAGCAGTTTGGTGCGGTCGTGGCCAACGGACAAGCGGAGATGAAGGGACAGCTTTTCCGCATCGCTCACATTGGCTACTACGATTATTTGGACACGGTGGGAATTCTGGCCGCCCTCGAACATGTGATCGCAGAAGCCACGGGGAAGGCGGTTGAGTTCGGAAGCGCGGTGCGCGCGGCGCAGGAAGTCTATGCGAAAACCGGTCGCTCGTAGTCTTGCGTCAGCACTCTTTGATCTCTGATTGTCATCCCGAGCGAAGCGAGGGATCTGCAGTCTCCGCGATCGCTAGCTGTCCAGCGCTTCCCGGCGCAATTTACGGCTCTCGGCCAAGAGCGACATGGAGTGCATCAGGTTCTGCAGGGTGACAATCCCGACCAGATTCTGTTCGTCGACCACCGGGATGATGCTGAGATTGTTGGCGGAGAGCTTGCGGAAGGCGGAGGCAAGCGACTCCTGCCTGGCGGCAACTTCGAATATACGGTTCATCACCGCCTGCACGTAGCCGTTGCCTTCGGAGCGCAGCGCTTCGAGGATTTTTTGCTTCGAGACGACACCAACCATGTCGCTGCCGCGTACCACCGGAAAATCGTCCTGCAGCGTGTGCACGGCTTTTTCGAGTGCGTCTTCCAGAGTGTCGGCTGGCGAGAGGGTGGCGAAGTCGGTGAGCATCACTTCTTCCAGCCGCACGCTTTGCAGCACGGATTGAAACACCGCCGAGCGCTCTTCGAGTTGTGCACCCACGAAGAGGAAGAATCCAATCATCACCAGCCACCAGTTGCTCATGAGCATTCCGACCATCATGAACATAATGGAGAAGACATGGCCGATGCGGACGGCGCGCTGGGTGGCTTGAACCATATCAGTACGGCGCGAAAAAACAGCGCGCAAAACGCGGCCGCCATCCATAGGATACGCCGGCAACAGGTTGAACAATCCGAGGTAGAGGTTCGACCAGACAATGCTCCGCAACAGCGCGCTCGAGTGGAGGAGCGGCCTAGCGGTCAGCGAAAAGCCTGGTATGACCGCAAGCAAAACGATTGCGGACAATCCAGCGATGACAAGATTCACCAGGGGGCCGGCAACCGCGATTCGGATGTCACGCTTCCAGGCGTTGATCGAATCCGGAATGGCGTGAGCTTCGTCGAGGATGGTGATTCCACCGATCGGCAGCAGGATGATACCCTTCGCCGGAATGCCCGAACCGCGGGCCACCAAGGCGTGACCTAATTCATGCAGGACCACGCTGCCGAAAACGATGCCGACCAGAGCGAGCCCGCGAAGGGCGGCGCTGGCATCCTGCGGAGCGGCCTCGGTGCTCCACACGAAGACCAGCAGAAACAGGAAAGTCAGATGAATGCGAATTTCGATTCCGAAAAGACGTCCGACCGGGATGGACCAACTGCGCATCGACATGCCTACCAGTATTCTATCTACTTAGACACCGATTCACGCTGCGGGGTTGCGAAAAGGCGAATCGGAAGGGCTGGGTCTGAGGGTCATCTCCCGTAGAGACGCGGCTTGCCGCGTCTCCAACTGGACCGCTGTGAGCGCGAACGTATGAGAGTGATTGCGGGAAAGTACCGGCGCCGGACATTGCGATCGTTGCCCGGCCTCGAAATCCGTCCGACGGCGGACCGGCTGCGGGAGACGCTGTTCAACGTGCTCTGTGCGGGCGATCCGGCCGCGCTGGCGGAGTCGACGTGGTTCGATTTGTATGCGGGGACAGGCGCGGTGGGCATTGAGGCACTCAGCCGCGGCGCGCGGATGGTGCATTTCGTCGAGTCGTCCAAAGCGGCGGCGGAAGTGATTGCCGGGAACCTGAAGTCATTGGGGATTGCGAGCGGCTTCCAGATCATGAAGGTCGAGGCCGGAAAAGCCTTGCGGCAATTGGAGGCACTGGGGAGCGTTGCCGATTTCGTGTTTCTGGATCCGCCATACTCGATGCAGGACGAGTACACGAAGACGCTGGTGGCACTGGCGGAATCGAAATTGTTGCGCGAGCGGAGCCTTGTGATCGCAGAGCATGAGAAAAGGTTTGATCCGGGAGACGTGTTTGGGGAATTGCAGCGGTATCGCAAACTGGTGCAGGGAGAAGCGGCGCTGAGCTTCTATCGGCGCGGGTAGCCTTGCGAATCGGTGGAGCGACGGGCGTCTCGCCCGTCCCGCGTGCGCCAGCATCATCGTGGCCGGGCGAGGACGCACGGCTCTCCACGAACAGGGTCGCTATAATCACTACGCATGGCTAACTTTCCACCGGTTGACGAACAACTGGCCTACATCAAGAAGGGCGCGGCGGAGATCGTCAAAGAATCCGAACTGCGCTCCAAGCTTGAACGCTCGCTCGCTTCGGGCAAGCCGCTGCGGGTGAAGGCGGGCTTCGATCCGACCGCGCCCGATCTGCACCTGGGGCACACGGTCCTGCTGCGCAAGCTCAAACATTTTCAGGATCTTGGACACACGGTTATCTTCCTGATCGGGGATTTCACCGGGATGATCGGAGATCCGACGGGGCGCTCAGCGACGCGGCCTCCGCTGTCGCGCGAGCAGATTGCGGAGAACGCCGAGACTTACAAAGCGCAGGTTTTCAGGATTCTCAATCCGGAAAAGACGGTAGTGGACTTCAACAGCCGCTGGTTTTCGAAGTTCTCGGCCGAAGATTTCATCCGATTGACCGCGAAGTACACGGTCTCGCAAATGCTCGAGCGCGAGGACTTCCACAAGCGCTTCCGTGACGAGAAACCGATTGCCATGCATGAACTGATCTATCCGCTGGCGCAGGGATACGACTCAGTCGCGCTGGAAGCTGACGTGGAACTGGGCGGCACCGATCAGAAGTTCAATCTTCTAGTCGGGCGCGAACTGCAGCGAGCCTACGGACAGGAGTCGCAGGTCGTGCTGACAACGCCGATCCTGGAAGGGCTGGACGGCGTGAACAAGATGTCGAAGTCGCTCGGGAACGCAATTGGAATTCACGAGCCGCCACTTGAGATGTATGGCAAAGTGATGTCGATTTCCGACGAGATGATGTGGCGTTATTACGAGCTGCTGACGGATGTGCGAATGGAGCAGATAGCAACGATGAAGGCGGACGCTGCGAACGGGAAGGCGCATCCGATGGCGCTGAAGAAAGAGTTGGCGCGGGGGATTGTGGCGGATTTTCACTCGGCGGAGTCAGCGGCGAAGGCGGCGGAGGACTGGGCACGGCAATTTCAGAGAGATCAGGTACCGGAGGAAATCGAAACGGTGCCGGTTGCCTTCGCAGAGGTTGCGAATCGTGAAGGCGACGGCGTGCGTCTGGCGAAGGTTCTGGTTAAGATCGGATTTGCATTGTCGACGAGTGAAGCGGATCGGAAGATCAAAGAAGGCGCCGTCAGCGTGGATGGTGTGAAGACAACTTCGCCTATCGTCAAGGCTCACGCTGGTACAACCCTTACGGTGCGACTCGGCCGTAAAATCAAGAAGGTTGTGCTGACATCTTCCTAAATCTTCCACTTTGTCAGAGGTTCGCCAGTGATGGCATCTTCTCGTGCCATTCTGTCGCTTGTTCAAAGACCTGCGCGGCTTGCAGCAATACGATCCCGTGCCCAGGACCGGCGGCTAGTTGCAGGCCAATGGGCAGGCCATCTCTTGTAAATCCGCACGGTATCGAGATCGTCGGAATCCCCCAGACGTTGAAGGGCCGCGTGTTGCGCAGCATAATCATCTCTTGCGCGCGCAAATCTTCGGGACGCTTTAGCAGATCGGCAATCACCGGCGGCGGAATCGGAACTGTCGGCGTTAGCAGCACGTCCACTTCATCGAATACTTTTCGGATCGCCTCACGGCTCGCCCGAAGATCGTCGGTGGCGCGGAGAACATCATCCGCTGAGATCTTGGCGCCGGCCTGTATGCGCGCGAGCGTCGCGGGCTGATAAAGTTCGGGTGAGCGCTCGACGAACGGTTTGTGATACGCATAGGCTTCGGCGCTCGCGAGCGTGCGGTCGGTGGAGACTTCGAGTTTGACATCACGAATCTCGGCGCGGAGTGCGGCGAAGACCTGAATCGCCTTATCGATTGCATCGGCAACCTCGGGATGAAGGTCGTCGAAGAAGAACTCTCGGGGCACACCGACGCGCAGATTCGGTGGAAGCTCGTCGAACGCTGAAATGAAACTGGGCTCAGCGCAGGGATCGGCTGAGGCTCGGCCCGTCATCACTTGCAGCATCAAAGCCGCGTCATAAACCGAGTTTGCGATCGGGCCGACGTGATCGAGCGACGGCGACAGCGGGATGACCCCGCGCGCGCTCACGCGGCCGTAAGTCGGCTTGAGCCCCACGACGCCGCAGTAGGCTGCGGGCAAGCGGATGGAACCGGCGGTGTCCGTGCCGACGGCGGCGAAGCCGAGAGCGGCGGCAACACTGGCGGCGGAGCCTCCGGAGGAGCCGCCAGCGACCCGCGTCGTGTTCCATGGGTTGTGAACCTCGCCAAAGCAGCTGATGATCGAGCTGCCGCCGTAAGCGAATTCGTGCAGGTTCTGTTTGCCTAGAAAGACTGCGCCTCCGCAACGCAGGCGGCGGACGACCTCGGCGTCTTCGTTGGGCACGCGATCTTTCGGCGGCGTGCTGAACTGCGCGCTGGCGGCGGTGGTGCTGACTCCGGCAACATCGATAATATCTTTGAGTCCGATGGGGATGCCGTGAAGGGGGCCGAGATAGGTTCCACGGAAGATTTCTCGCTCGGCAAGACGGGCCCGCTCAAGAGCCGATTCGGCTGTAACTGTGATGTAGGCGTTGAGCAGAGGGTTGAGCTTTTCGATGAGCACGAGGCAGTGGTGCGTGAGTTCGACCGGAGAGATTTCGCGGTCGCGAATTTTTCGGCTCAGTTCACAGATTGTAAAGAGCACTTGTTCCTCGCTCGACCGACGCAGCGCCTGAAGGCGCTATTCTCGACGATGCATTGCGGTATCGCCAAAGCGATACCCCTGATACGAACCTCGCGATGCGTGCATGCGAACCTACTCTGCTTTGTCCGCCTGTTGCCCTGCGCGCTTTGCAAACCATTTCACCACAAAATAAACGACTGGGCCCGCAACGAGTGCCCACGGCCCCCATCGCAGCGCGATCGGATCACTGTAACGCAGGACAACGTAGGTCATCGCGAGTGGCATTGCGATCACGTAGATCAGTCCGAGATTGCCACCGGGGATGCGGAAGGCTCGCGGCAAGTCGGGGCGTTTGCGGCGCAGCCCCCAGGCGGAAAGGACGGTCAGCACGGTGGTGGCGGCGCGCAGCCAGACGTAGATGCTGATCAATTCGCCGAGCGAATGCAGCGCCAGTGAGGCGTAGATCGCGGCGGAGATCAAAATCGCGATCCAGGGCGTGCCGTAGCGCGGATGCCGGCGGGTCAGGAACGACGGCAGGTATCCGTCTTCGGCGAGCGCGAAGGGCATGCGGGTAGTGGTGAGCACGGTGCTGTTGAGCAGCGCCACGTTGCCGACCATGGCGGCGATCGTCATCAGATTGCCGAGCCAGGGGCCACCGATAAGCAGAGCGGCGGTGGAGAAGTATCCATCTTTCCACTGCTGCCAGTTGCCGAGCGCGGCCAGCGCAGCGAACGTCGGCAGGAAATACGTCGCGATGGAAAGCGGAACCACGATAGCAAGCGCTCGCGGATAGCTGCGTTGCGGGTTCTCGACTTCCTCGGCGACAGAAGAGAGTTGCTCGTATCCGGAGTACAGCCAAAGGCCCAGGGCGAGGCCCACTCCGAATACTTTGAAAAAAGGCTGGTTCGGCGGAACCAGCGGCACGAACGGATTGTGATGCCACTTGGCGAGGCCGAGGACGATCATGGCGATCACGGGAATAAAAATAAATATTTCGAAAACAGTGGCGACCTTGCCGACCATCTGAATCCCGCGAATATTGATCCAGGCGATGAGGGCGATCAGGATAAATGAAACCAGCCAGTGCTTCCAGCCGACGATCTGGGGGAAATAGAAAGTCAAGTAGTCGGTGAAGAGCACGGCGTAGGAGCCGCCGAGAAGGAATGAGGCGGACCAGTTCCACCATCCGGCCAGGAATCCCCAGAAATCTCCGAAGGCGGCGCGGCTCCAGCGATAGAAGCCGCCTTCGACAGGCATGGCGGTGGTGAGTTCGGCGGCAACAAGCGACACCGGGATGCACCAGAACAGCGGGATCAGCAGGTGATAGAGCAGGGTCATGCCGGGGCCGCTGGTCGTGACCATACCTTCGACACCGAACGGGCCTCCGGTCGTGTAGGAAAACATCACGAAGACGAAATAGAAAAGGCTGGCCTTGCGGACGGTCGAGGTCGTGGATGAGCCCGTGGCGTTCACGATGAAGATGGCGGCTAGTGTACAGGAGAAAACGCCGGACGCCTTCTATGCGCCGATCCCCAGCGGAAGACAAAGATGAAAACTGCCTTGCTCAAGCTCCAGCAACTTGCGTTTGATGTCGAGCCCGCCGCCGTAACCGCGCAGGGATCCGCTGGACGCAATCACCCGGTGGCAGGGGACGACGATGGCGATTGGATTCCGGTTGTTCGACATGCCGACCGCTCGGTAGGCGTGCGGATGGCCAACGGCTTGGGCGATGTCACGGTAACTGCGGGTTTCACCGTATGGAATTTCGAGCAGTGCACGCCAGCACGCGCGTTGGAATTCGGTTCCGCGAAGATCGAGTGGCAGTGAGAACTCGCGTCGCGCACCCGAGAAGTAATCGCTGAGTTCGCGGAGGTAGGGCGCGAGCGCTGGCTTGGACTCACGCAGCTGAGTCGTATCGGAATTCAGCTTCTGCATGCGGGCTTCGAATTCGAGTCGCACCAAACCTTTTGTGGAAGCGGCGAGAAAGAGCGGGCCGACGGGCGAAGGCGTGCGGAAGTAGAACAGAGTTTCCATGACGCGTTGGAGGATAGCACGATGTAGGACTCGATAGTTGTGTGGAAAATTGTGTGGTAACGGGGCTCTCCCCCGTCTAAAAAGGGGCGCAGCCACGTTCCCACAAATAAAAAACCCTCCCGTTTTCACGGGAGGGCTTCCAGGGAGGGTAACTCTACTTCGGCTGCTGTTGATCCTGAGTCGACGTCGGTGTGCTGCTCGTCGAAGCAAGTTGCTCCAGATTGTTCTTCAGGAGGCTGATTTCGACGCGTCCACCGGTGATGCGCTTCGGCTTCGGCGCGGGCTCTGTCCCCGCGGCCGTTGTGGCCGGGACCGGTGCATTACCCATGCCGACGAGGTAAATCCGGTAGACCGGAATGTCGTGGTTCAGCACCAGATAGCGGACCACCGACTCGGCCATCTTCTGCGAGTTGGAGATCGCCACCTGTCCATGACCCGAGGAGAAGCCCTGCACTTCGACGACGTAGCCACGCTGACTCTTCAGCGGGGTAGCCATTTCATCGAGAGCGGTCTTGGCGTTCTTGCTCAGCACCGTCTGTCCCGGCTTGAAAAGGATTTCGGTCTGGGTCGTGGGCTGGTACTGATCGATGTTCGTGACCACCTGTTCGACCGTGTTCAGACGGGTGTGGGCCTGTTGCGCGGTCTGCTGCGCGGCCTGCGCCTTGTTGCCGGCGTCGATGGCATGCTGATCGGCCTCGTTGGCCTTCGCCGAAGCGAGCTGGATTCCCTGCTGCGCGCGAGAATCGGTGTCCCTGATCGACTTGGTGTTGGTCGCGGTCAGCTCATCGAGTTCGTTGATGCGGTCGCGGATCGGCTGGGTCTGACGCGCAACGTATTTCTTGCGCGCGAACGGATTCATGTGACCCCAGAAGCCTTCGCGAGTCTCCGGTTGCAGGGGCTCTTTGCCAGTAGCGCTGTCGGCCTTGGTGGCCGTCTGGGCTGCGGGTTGGGTCGACGATGGTTGAGTCTGGGGAGTGGAATTATCTTGCGCAAAAACTGGCACAGCTAGGATTCCGGCCAGCAGCAGAGCGAAGACGGTGCGGTTTTTCATTTTAACTTCCTCCAAGTGGGGGAGTGGGGGGAGCCACTCCGAGCGCCTTCCGGCGCGATTTTAATTGCGTCGTTAACAGAACCTGAACAGAACCTGCAAACTTTCGGGAGGCAAGCGCCAAACTCCACAGATGCCGCAAAAAACTTGCCTCAAAAAAGCCGGCCTTAACCTACCGGCCTGCATTTCTATAAACAGTTTGGATGCCAAATGCCCCGGTTTCGGGCGTAGACTGCAAGTGCTTTCTTTTCATAGATATTCTACCTCATCATTCCCCCGCGACGCACCGCGCTTGGCGGTAATTTTGGCGGGGGCTGATATAAAAACTGCGTGCACAAGTAGTATTCTTCCACTCGAGCCTCTGATAGTTGAGGGACTGGAAAGACGACAATGGCCCGACGTCGCATCATCCTGAAGCGAATAGGAATTGTTTTTCTGTCGTTCATCGCAGTGTTGGCTTGCGTAATCGTCTACCTCGCTTACACCACGTTTGCCAATTTCGCCCGCGCCGAGAAAACTGGTTTCGATCTCGCGCGACTGAAAGCCCCGCCGGGATTCCACATCTCAGTTTTTGCCGAAGAAGTCGACGGCGCGCGCATGATGGCCTTCAGCCCGGGCGGTGTGTTGCTGGTCAGCGAATCGGGAGAGGGCAAGGCGGTCGCGCTTCCCGATCCGAAACGTGCAGGGAAGGCCGAGCGGACGGTAGATGTCCTCAGCGGGCTGAATGAGCCGCACGGAATCGCGTTTTACGAAGAAGGCTGTACGTCGCCGAAAACGACAAGCTTCGCCGCTATGACTGGGACGAAGCCAACCTGCGGGCGTCCAATCCGAAAGCGCTCGCCGATCTACCCGGCGGTGGCGGGCATTCGACGCGCAGCCTCCTGTTTCACGGGGGGAAAGTGTACGTCTCGGCCGGATCGAGTTGCAACGTGTGCATCGAAAAAGATCCCCGGCGAGCGGCCGTGACGGAGTTCAATCCGGATGGCAGCGGCCAGAGGATCTTCGCGAAAGGGCTGCGCAACGCCGTCGGGCTGGCGGTGAATCCGAAATCGGATACTGTCTGGACCACAGTGAACGGGCGCGACTGGCTGGGCGACGATCTGCCGCCGGAGGTTATCGTCGATCTGGGTAAAAATGGCGGAGATGCCGGTTGGCCCTATTGCTATGGCGACCGCGTGCCCGATTCAAAATTTACCAAGCCCGGCGACAATCGTTGCAAGAATGTGATCGCACCAAAAGTCCAGATGCAGGCGCACTCCGCCCCGCTGGGACTCGCGTTTTATGAGGGGTCGGAGTTCCCGCCTAAGTACCGGAACAACATCTTCGTCGCATTTCATGGCTCGTGGAATCGCAGCGTTCCGACAGGATACAAGATTGTACGAGTGAAACTCGACGATAAAGGCCAGCCCCGGGGCGGCGCGGAAGATTTCATTACCGGATGGCTGGCGCCGGACGAGACGAAGAAAGGCCGGTGGATGGGGCGTCCGGTGGGGATCGTGTTTGGTGGCGACGGGGCGATGTACGTGAGCGATGACGCTGGGGGAGCGATCTACCGGATCACGTTCAGCAAGTCAGTCCAGGCGCTTTCCGCTGATCCTCGGGGCACGACTACCAATCACTCCGTCAGGTTATAAATGAGCCCGTTTGGATCCTTGATGTAACATCTCGGAAAGTCGGGCTCGTCCTTAATTATCTGGCAGCCCTTTTTTGTGAGACTCGCTTTAGCTTCCTTAACGCTCTTGACAGTGACTTCCAAGACCGGTCCGAGAGCAGGGCCGGGCTCGATAAACAAATTGATGTTTTTTCCGTGAAGGCCGACCATATTGGGGTTCTTATCTGTGATCTCAAAACCCAAACTCTGGACATAGAACTCAGCGGCCTTCATTGGATCCTCAGCTTGAATCAAAATATCGGTTCCAAATGTATTTGCCATAGTCACCTTCGACGGAAACGGAGCGGCCTATTGTTCTCCGCTGGACTCTACTCGCCTTTCCGCATTTAATCCAATTGAATCTTCGATAACTACTCCCCGCAATACTTCTCATACTGCTGATAAATGAACGGATCCGTCATCCCCGCGATGTAGTCGCAGATAACGCGGGGCAGCGGCTCCTGCCCCGCTTTTTCGCGGTAGTTGCGCGGCAAGTCGTCGGGCTCCTCCATCCAGTGGGCGAAGAGCTCTCCGGTGATGCGCTCGGCGTCTTCCTTCTCTCCCGCGAGCGCCGGACTGTAGTAAAGATTTTCGTAGAGAAAGTCTTTCAGACGCCGGCGCTCCTCTTCGACCGGCGGGCTGAACGTAGCGAGCCGCTCGGTGTGGCGCCGGACATCTTCGAGAGAATGCGTGCCCGCCGCTTTGACACGTTGCGCCGTGTTCGCAATCAGGTCTCCGACAAAGCCATCGAGAATGCTCTTTAGCGCCTCGTTAAAAACCAGCTTCTCGGCAGCATTCGGATACCGAATTTTTGCCTCGCTGTAATGGCGTTTGAACAGATCAACGCCATCCGCAATCTGCTCGACCGTGAGCAGCCGCGCTTCGTAGCCATCATCGAGGTCGGCGGTGTTGTAGGCAATCTCGTCGGTAAGGTCGATGAGCTGCGCTTCGAGCGGCGGCCGCTGATCGAGAAGATACTCGGCAAGTTCCGGATGTTGCCCAGCATCGTAATCGTGCGAGTGCTTGATGATGCCCTCGCGAACTTCAAACGTCAGATTCAGCCCGCGGAAAGCGGCGTAACGCAGTTCGAAGTCTTCGACGATGCGGAGCGCATGCAGATTGTGATCGAACAAAAACCCGTGCTGTCTCATAGCGGCGTCGAGCGCTTTTTCTCCCGAGTGGCCGAAAGGAGGGTGGCCGAGATCGTGCACCAGCGCGAGCGCCTCCGCCAGATCGGTGTTCAGTCCAAGTTGCGCGGCGATGGTGCGCGAGATCTGCGCGACCTCAATGGTGTGCGTCAGCCGGTTGCGGAAATGGTCGGAGTAGCGGCGTGTGAAAACCTGCGTCTTTGCTTCCAGACGGCGAAAGGCGCGGGCATGGACAACACGGTCACGGTCGCGCTGAAAGTCATTGCGATAAGGATGCGGCGGCTCAGGATGCCGGCGTCCGCGGGAGTTTTCTACGCGCACCGCATAGTCGGCGAGCATGGGGAAAGTCTAGCACTGCGGATTCGTGATTGTTGAATGTTGATCGGATAGCCGCCATCAACATTCAACTACTGCATCCCTCGTAACTGTTGCAGCACTTCCGCGGCCTTGGGAATCTCGGGGATGGTGGCGGAAACCTTGCGCCAGCGTTCACGTCCGTCTTCGTCGATCACAAAGGTCGTGCGGATGGCGATATCGGTGTCACCTTTACCATGCGGGTGAAGCAGCCCGTATTGGCGAATCACCTGCGCCCCGGGATCGCTGAGGATAACGAATTGGTGGGCTGCCTGCTTGTCCCAAACCAGGTGCGCATGTTCTTGATCGTCCACGCTGATCGCTACCAGGCGCGCTTTCGCCTGTTCGAATTCACCGGCATGCTGAGCGAACTCGCGCAGTTGGCGCATGCAGAACGGTCACCAGTAGCCGCGATAGAACACCAGCACGACGCGCGATCCACGCAGGCTTGAGAGAGTGAATGGCTTGCCATCCTGATCGTTCAACGTGAAGTCGGGAGCGGGCTGCAGGCTGGCGAATGACGACCGAGGCTTCGGCAGGACCATCTGCCAGGCGACGAGAGCCGCAGCCAGCAACAGGAGCGAGAGCGTAGTCAGAAGAATCCTGCGGCGTCTTGACATGGCGTAGAGTGTGAATCGAGAAGCGGAAACGCACCAATCTATGCTTCCTACGGCTTCGCGCCCTCTTCCCTGGCCAGCTTCATCTTCGCGGAATCCAGCTTCTTCTGCACCCGCGCCTGGTCTGCCGGATCGACTTCCGCGGCTATCGTGCGGTTCCACTCGATGAGCGCGCGCTCCCAGTTGGTCGCCGCCAGCTTCAGCCGTCCGGTTTTCTGATACAGATCGCCCAAGTGATCGTGGACAGTGGGATCGGTATTGATTTTCTGTGAAGCCTTCAGCAGGTTGTCTTCCGCCAATTCATATTTTCCCAGGCGAAAGTAAGCCCAGCCGAGAGAATCGAGATAGGCGCCGTTGGCGGGATCGAGGTCCACGGCGCGCTTGATATATCCGAGCGCTTCTTCGAGCTTCGTGTTCTGGTCGGCCAGCATGTAGCCAAGATAATTCAATGCTGAAGCATGTTCCGAGTCGCTGGCCAGCACCTTCTTGAACTGTTCTTCGGCTTCGGCATAGCGCTTCTCGCGCTCAAAAGTCGAGCCACGCAGAAACCAGACATACTCCTTGTCGTCCGCCTTGCTCGATAGCTGCTCAGCCTTGTCGAGCGCCTGCTCGGCATCGCTGAACCGGCGCAGCCGCGTGTTCATCTGCGCCAGGGCGATGTAAACCTGGCGGTCATCAGAGTTAGAGTTAGAGGTGGAGCTGGAATTGGAATTGGCATCTCCCTTCAACATCGCGCGGACATCCTTCAGCGCTTTGTCGGCCTCGCCCATATCCGCCTGCTGCGACGCCAACACCAGTTTCAAATCCCGGCTGCCAGGCAGCTTCTGAACCGCTTCTTTCGCGATATCGGTGGCCTTCTGCCACTCCTTGGCTTCGCGCCAGGTATCGATGATCTGTTGATACCCGCGCTCGATGTTCTCATCGCCGCCCAGGGCGATAATCTGGCGGAAGGTCTCGTTGGCGGCCTGATTGTTCCCCTGGTCGCGATAGATCGAGCCCAGTCTCTCGAGAAACACCGCCCGGTTGCTCTTCTCACCGTTCGAGTACTTGCCGTCGGACTTTTCCGATTTCTTCAGCAGGTCGCGCATGATCGGAATCGCTTCGTCATAACGCCCCTGCGCCTGGTAGATGGCGGCAATGTTATATGGAACTTCGACCGAGTCCTGCACCATGGACTCGGCTTTCTTCAGATTGTCGAGCGCGACATCGAATTTGCCCTGCTTCCGGTAGATTTCCGCGATACGAACGTAGGTTTGCGCATCTTCCGGATTCGCGTCCGCAATCACTTTGTATTGTTCGAGAGCGGCATCGGCCTGGCCATCGTTCAGCAGGTTCTGCGCGAGGCCGCGAATGGCGTCCAGATTGTCGCGGTCCATTTCGATCGCGTGTCGATACGCCTCGACGGCGTTCTTATATTGCTTTTGCTGCTCGTAGGTATAACCGAGCGCCGAATAGAGCTTGGCCGAGCGCTCCGCGTTCGGAACCGAACTGAGCACCTGAGTGGCGCGAGCCGTATCGCCGAGTTCGTTGTAGAGATAGGCCAGGGTCGTGACCGCCTCTTCGGAGCCCGGCTGGAGCTTTACCGCAATCTTGAATTCGTTCTCCGCTTTTTGCAGATCGTTGTTCAAGCGATACAGGCGCCCGAGAAGCAGGTGATCATCCATGCTGTCCGGCTGCAGGCGGATGATCTGCTCATACTGATCGATCGCCAGTTTTAGCACACTCTCCGAACCGCTGCCGGCCTGCATGTCGCCGAGCGAACGCAGATAAATCCTTCCGAGCAGACGGCGGGCCTCAAGATTGTTGGGATTGTGCTTGATGATGTCCTGCGCCTCGACCACGGCGTCGCGAATGCGCCCCGTCTTGGCATAAAGCTCCGCCAAGCCGGACGTCAGATACGCGGAGGTCGGGTCCGCATCAATGGCGGCGCGATATTCCTCAATGGCTTTAGTCGCCAATTCGCTGCGCCCGTAAGTCGCCACCTGTTCCTCGTACATGTGCGCGAGGGCGAAATGGTAGTAGGCAGCGGCCCGGTCGGGCGTTTTGCCCTTGGCAACGGACTGGGCGCCAGCGGCAGCCGGAGATTCCGCGGCGCGAGCAAGCTGGTTTTGGGCCAGTAAAAAAGACCCCGTAAGGAAAACACTAACTATCCACAACTGTTTTTTCATGAAAAATCCCGCAACCTGTAAATTGCAGTCCACACACTCGTTTTGATGCAAAATGATTGGATGCTGATCCGCAGCCATCCGGATTTCCCTATTCTACATTTGTCAGGCCCATCGGCGGGGAGAAAGCGCTCGGTCCAAAGCCGGAGGTACACGGGCTTTGGGAAGTAATGCCGCCGCTTTGCTAGTGGAGCGCCGGGCGTCCCCGCCCGGCCACGTCGCTGCCGCACAGGCGAGATCCCGTGCTCCACCATGCGACTGTCACAGCTCTAATGTCGCGCTCTAATGTCTAAAGTGCCGCACTCCAGTGAAGATCATGGCAAGCCCCAACCGGTCCGCAGCCTCGATAACCTCCTGATCCCGCACCGATCCTCCAGGCTGAATGATGGCGGTAGCCCCCGCTTTGGCGATCTCCTCGACCCCGTCCGGGAAGGGAAAGAAAGCATCGGAGGCGGCCACCGTCCCCTTCAGCGGCAACTGCGCCTTCATGGCGCCCACCTTGCACGCATCGACACGACTCATTTGTCCCGCCCCGACGCCCACCGTTTGCCCGTCGCGGGCATAAAGAATGGCGTTCGACTTCACGTGCTTGCAAACCTTCCACGCGAAAAGCAGCGCCCGCTTCTCTTCCGGCGTCGGCGGCCGCTGGGTAACAACTTTCAGATCGGATTCAGCCAGCTTGTGCAGATCGGAATCCTGGACAAGCATTCCGCCAGAAATATTTTTCAGAACCCAGTTCTGCTGTCCCCCAGGAACTTCGACCAGCCGCAGATTCTTCTTCGACGCAAAAGCTGCCTTGGCGCCGTCGTCGAACGCGGGAGCGGCGATCACTTCCAGAAAGAGCTTGGCCATCTCGTTAGCGGACGCCGCATCCACTGTCCGGTTCACTCCAATCACTCCGCCAAACGCCGACACCGGATCGCACTCCAGCGCCCGCACGTACGCCTCGGCGAGCGTCTTCCCAGTAGCGGTTCCACAGGGATTTGTGTGTTTGATAATGGCGCAGACCGGCTCATCAAATTCCTGCGCCAGATCCCACGCAGCCTGCAGATCGACAATGTTGTTATAGGAAAGCTCCTTGCCCTGCACCTGGCGCGCGTTCGCCACGCCCGTGCCCGAACCGTCCGCATACATCGCGGCCTTCTGATGCGGATTCTCTCCATAGCGGAGGTCGATCTTCTTCTGAAAAGACAACCGCAGATTTCGGGGAAAGCCTTCCGCCGCGTGCAACGTGAAATCGGAGCCCACCCGCTCAAGCGTCGAGGCAATGGCGGAATCATAGGCAGCAGTCATCGCAAACGCTTTCTGCGCCAGCCGCCACTTCGTTTCCCTGGACAGCGTGCAGCCCGAGTAGGCCATCTCCTCGGTGATCGCGGCGTAATCGGCGGGCGAAGTGACGACCGCGACATCCTGAAAATTCTTCGCCGCCGAGCGAATCATCGAAGGGCCACCAATATCGATATTTTCAATCATCTCGTCGAAGTGCACGCCCGGCTTGGCGGCGGTCTTTTCGAAGGCGTACAGGTTGACCACTACCATGTCGATGGCCGGGATGCCATGCTCCGCCACCGCCGCAAGATGCCCGCTGTCTTCCCGGCGATGCAGGATGCCCCCGTGCACCATCGGATGGAGCGTCTTTACGCGCCCGTCAAGCATTTCCGGGAATCCCGTCAGCTCGGAGATATCTTTTACGGTGATGCCGGAGTCGCGCAGCATCTTGGCCGTCCCTCCGGTCGAAACCAACTCCACTCCGAAGGCGGCGAGTTTGCGGGCGAAATCTACAAGTCCGGATTTGTCGGTGACGCTAAGAATGGCGCGTTGGATTTTGGACATGAGGCCCTCTGGAGCGAAGGGAGATTTTAGCAGTTTGGTAGGAGTTCTCAGTTCTCAGTCTCAGGCGCCCCGAACTCTGCAGGTCCGCTCAAATGGGGAGAAAAAATAAGCGGAGCACGCGACCAAGAAAAATGGCATCAATTACCCGAAGTTGAGAACTGAGAACTGAGAACTGAGAACTGAGAACTGAGAACTGAGACACCTGAGACCTGACACCCGCCTCTAGCTCTTCGCCTTCGCCTTAAGCTTCACCTGTCCACCCTGCATCTCGACCGAGTACACCACCGTATCGCAGCCGTGCTGCTTGCGAATCTCGCTGGTTTTTTTCTTGACGAACGCGGCAAAAGAATCCAGATTGCCGGAAACTTTTTCTCCCGACTTTTTCTTGGCTTCGGTCAGCGCCATGTAGAGGGATTCAACCTGCTCGCGCTCGGCCGCCGCGCCGGAACACTGTACGGAGAAAGGCTGATCGCCCGCCGCCGCGGCGGCTTGGGCCTTGTGGCTAACGCCATACACCGGATGATGCTTAGCCTCATGCTCTTCGGACACGCGCACGCCCTGCACCGAGAGGATCGCATCCGCCGGCCGGCGATAGCCCTCTTCTCGAATACGCATTTTCTTGCGCCACAGCTCGGCTTGAACCGCGTAGCGCTGCGCCATTTCGTTGTACCTGAAGCGATTCGAAAAACTCATCCGCGTGCCATCGCTGAACTTGCGAATTAACGAGAGCACCTTCCATTCCACGTCGTTGGGAGGCCGTTTGGCCGGATTATTGAAGAAAATCTCGTACTCGATCTTCAGCCGGCGAAGTTGCTGATCGAGGAGATTCAGTTCTTCATCAATAGTCACAAATATCCCCCAGCTAATAGCTTAGCGTCCTAAGCATAGTATGGCGAGGTTCCCGCCGGACACGTGAGGGATGGTACGAAAGTGCAAGGGCAGCGTTCAGCACTCAGCCGTCAGCCTTCAGCTAAAGCCTATGGGTTTAGAGGTTTGTGAACCTGGACGCACCCGGCAAACTGCCTACCCTGAGAGCTGATGGCTGACAGCTGAGTGCTGATGGCTGAGAGCTGGATCACTTCGCGCTCGATGCCATTTTCTTCACCATCGCCAGCACCAGCTTCCGGTCACTGTCGTTCAGATTCGCCGAATAGCGCCGCATCTGGCTCAGAAAGCGGACTTCATCATCGGAGAGCTGTGGCAACCCCTTGTGGCCGTTGCTGTTGCCTTCGGAAAAGAATTGCGACAATGCCAAATCCATCGCTCCGGCAATCTTGGCGAGGGTGTCCAACGAAGGGATAGTGTGGCCGTTCTCAACCCGCGACAGGTAGCAGCGCAATAGGCCAGTGCGCTTTTCGATGTCGCCCTGTGACATGCTTCGCTGGAGCCGGAAATTGCGGATGGTCTCGCCGATGTTCATAGGTACGCGACTAACTCAATCCCAGGAAATGAACGTCCAAGTCAAGATTTGAAGATGCGTGCATAGTAACCAGAGTAGTACCGTCTGGCAAGTGGAAATTCCTTGCGTCCTCGCAGCCACTAGTTTCATGAATGTTTCTTGGAGGTCGCACGGCCTCGACCAGTACCGTGGAAGGCCGCATAAATACAAGCTTCCGCCTTGACGGCCGATCCGCAAAACGCACAAATGTTTGTGCACCGGTCTCCCTGCTTATTGTCGGGATTTTCGACTGCGTGTCCCGCGTCCGGATCGATCTTCACCTCGAGTCCTGAGACCTAACACCTGAGACCTGACACCTGCCCTTAAGGTGTCCCCTCAAACAGCGGCCAAAGCCGGTCGGCGGTGACGCGATAGATCGCATAGGCGCTGCCACCGTCGGAGGTGCGCCGGAACAGCAATTCTCCGCGGCCATCGCCGTCGGCATCAACCGCGTCGATCAGCTCCATGCGCGGAGAGACGTCGAGATGTCGCGAATCGGTCTTCGAGAAGAATAGTTTTTTTACCTCGCCTTCGAGGTTGGTGCGAGCGATCAACATGATCTCCTTTGGTTCTTCGAAGGTTTCGGTCGCGCCCGCAGCCGGGTGAGTTCTGGCGGAGAACACGAGCACCGGCTCGTTCGAATTGGAGAGATCAAAGATGCGCAAGCTCACATCGTCGAAGTCAGGCTTGGGCAACTTCCCGGCGGATTTGCCGGGGGATTTGCGAGCGGATGCCGTCTTCGGCGCGGGCGCAGCTTCTTTTGTCGCAGCGTTTGCCGAGGCGTGAAGCTGCGTCGCGGCCAGAGCGAGCATCTTGCTGCGATAGCCGGCTTCTTCCGCCGGCTTCATATCATAGGTATAGGGACGCGGATCAGGCCCTCCGGCATCGGAAATCGCCGGGATGAAAGTGAACTGCGGCGAAGGCACGCCGGAATTGGTTGCCGTCTTCCCGGCAAAGTTTCCCGTGCCCGAGGATGTTGCCGACGGCGCTGTGTCCGCCAGAGGGTCGAACGTCGCAAACGGTTCGCGTCGCGCACTTGAGTCCGGCTTACCGCGTCGCAGGCGGGGACGATTCGGGTCCTCGATCGGCTCGTCAGAGGCAGAAGCCTTTGAAGTCTTTGTCTCTGACGTGGCAGGCGGCTTTGTGGCTTCCGGCGTGGTCGGGGCGCTGCCGGGCGGCGCAGCAGTCGGGTGCGTCGCTGGGGTTGTGGGCTTTTGCTCGTCTTTTTTCTCTTTCTCTTTATTTGAGTCGCTATCGGACTCCGCCTTGTCGCTGTGACGGTGAAGTACCGGGGGTGCGTCCTTATCTTCGATCACAGGTGTCGAATACTTCTTGCTCTTCTCCGGAGCCTTCATTCCCGCAGGAAGCCAGGTGCCTTCGGCGATCCAGACGTGGTTGAGTTGTCCAGGTTGCGTAATTGTGAAGACGCCCTGCGACACACCGGTGCGAAAGCCCTCGTAGACGATGCCGAAGTCGAGCGCCATGGGGACGGGCGCAGCTTTGTACGAGCCCGCGTCGTAAAATTTTCCGTCCATCATGATGGCAATGGGAGTGAGGCGGGCTTTGCCCTTGGGTGAAAGCTGGATCAGCCCAATTGCGCGCGGTCCCTTGTTAGACGCCGGCTTGTGCCCGAATTGCGGCAGCGGGCCTTGGGCTTGGACCGGTGAACTGGCGAGCAAGATCGAGGCGGCCAAGGTGACGGCCAACATCCGGTTGCGATATAACTTGCGATATAACAGCGAGCGGCGAGGAGAAAATTCCATGGAAGTTAATGATAAATCCCCAGACTTCAATACGACGGACGAGAATGGCAAGGAGGTTGCCTCAAAAGATTTTCGCGGCAAGACCGTGGTGCTTTATTTCTATCCCAAGGCCGACACGCCGGGCTGCACCAAGGAAGCCTGCAGCTTCCGCGACAGCTATTCGGCGATCAAGAAGACCGGCGTGGTGTTGCTCGGAATATCCGCCGACACAGCAGCCTCGCAGAAGAAGTTTCAGGACAAGTTCAGTTTGCCTTTCCCTTTGCTGGCCGATCCAGAGAAGAAAATCGCCAACCTGTTCGGAGTGGTCAAAGAGAAGAACATGTACGGCAAGAAGGTAAAAGGCATCGCACGGACAACCTTCGTGATTGGCCCCGACGGCAAGATCAAGCACATCTTCAATAACGTGAAGGCAGAAGGGCACGCCGACGAGGTGCTGGCGTACTTGAAGAGTGCGGCTTGAAAAATGCGCGACCGAGATTGCCGGTGGAGCGCCGGGCGTCCCCGCCCAGCCACCTCGCATCCGGACGGGCGAGTACGCACGTCGCTCCACTCCAAAATAAATCATCGCTTGGCCGAGTGACTTGGTTGAAAGCCGAGTTCTTCAACCGCGACCCGCGGCGGGTGGCGCGGGCGCTGCTGGGGAAACTGCTGGTCCGGAAAACGCCTCGCGGAGTTCTGGCGGGGCGAATTGTCGAAACCGAGGCGTACCTCGGCAAGAATGATGCCGCGGCGCACGCGGCGGCGGGCAAGACCGCGCGGAATGCCGTTCTGTTCGGTCCTCCGGGCCACGCCTATGTGTACTTCATCTACGGCAACCACTATTGCCTGAACGTTTCCTGCCTGCCGGACGGAGTGCCCGGAGGCGTGCTGTTTCGGGCGCTGGAGCCAGTCGTGGGCATCGAGTACATGGCTGAGGCACGAGGGATCGAGGTAGCAAAAGAACTTGATCTCAGGAGAATTTCTTCCCTCACAAGAATTTCTTCCGGCCCAGGACGCATGACCGAAGCCCTGGAAGTCACGCGCGAGCGGGACAATGGGAAAAGCCTGATAAGCACGCGCTCTGATCTACGAATTGTGGATGATGGCTATCGAGTGCGACGCGTAGTGGTCACGCCACGCATCGGGATCGTAAAATCCGCGGAGCAGCCGTTGCGTTACTTCATTGCCGGAAATCCATTTGTATCCGGGCGGCGTGTTCACTAGCGCAACTTCTCGTACTCCGCTTTCGCTTGCTTCAAGACGGGCAAATCCGGATCGGCGTCTTTCCATGCGGCAAAGAAGTCCTGGTAGGCGGACTTGGCCGCAGCCGTGTTGCCCTGCAAAGCGTACGCCCGCCCCAGGCCCAGATGGGAGAGAGTGTAGGCAACATCCATAGGGTCTATGCCGCGGTGATCCAGTATCCTCTGGTACTCGGCCGCCGCCTTTGCGCCCTGTTTTGAGCCCAGGAAAGCCTCGCCACGAATGTAGTTGACCCAGTATCCCGCGGTGCCCGGACCGCTTCCGAGTTCGTAGGGTGTGGCCATTTCCAGCCGCGCTACGGCCTGCGCCGGCTGGTTGCGCTGCAGGTCGCTCGCAGCCTGGGCGACGGGAACGAAGACCCTGTTGAGCAGGGTATCGGTTGGATACTCGCGGATCAGATCTTCCGCAATTTTCTGGCTGCGCGTGGTGTCTCCGGTCCGGGGTAACACAGCCATGACAATTGCCCGGGTGTCGCGGTCTTGCGAAATGGCGAGAGCATCCGAAATTTTCTGGCGAGCCTCCTTGAGGTTGCCAAGTTCCGCTTCGCACGAAGCCTGTCTGGCGAGAATGACGCCGCTAAATTCCTTGTATCCCAGGCGCTGAGAGACCCTTTCGCTTTGGGCATAAGCGGCCCGGGCGGGCTGCAGTCTGCCCAGCACGCACTCGGCGTTGGCGTGAATCATAAGCAGGATGGGTTCGTCCGCTTTGTCGGTAGCCAGTTCCAGTTCGTGGCGCTCGGCGGCTTCATCGCCACGAATAAAGGCGAGGTCAAAGAGCGTGAAATGTACCGAGCGGCCCATGTTCTGCGCGACCGCCCGCTCCGCAACCGCCCTGGCTTCGTCGAAGCGATTCAGGCGTTCGTAGGCGTCGGCAACATTCTGAAAGGCGTAAACGTCTTTGGGGTCGAGACGCATGGCCTCACTGGAACTGGCGAGGGCCTTCTCCTCCTGCCCGATGGCAGAGTAACGCAAAGCGAGGTTGTCGCGAGGCACGTTGTCACGCGGGTAGGTTTGCACCCACTGCTCGTAGATCTCGATGGCCTTTTCCAGTTCCCGAGTGACAAGGTCGTAGTAATGCGACGAGATATAGAGTCGTTCGCGTTCGCTGGCTCTCTCCTTCAAGTCGAACGCCTTTGTGACAAAACTCGCGGCCAGATCTCCCCGCGTGAGGTTGCTATAGGCCACGCCCAGCGTGGCATGCGCCATGGCGAAGTTGGGATCGAGCTCGACGGCGCGTTTGAGGTAGGGAATCGCCTTCGAATCTTCAAGTCTCAGATGCTCCGCCTGGCCGAGGCTGAAGGCCTGCAAGGCCTCAAGCGACGAAGTGGTGGCCTGTTCGAGCGGCGTGGCGAACTTCTGCACCGAGCCGATGGACTCGCCCAGCTTGCCCCGCAAGCTGGAAGCGGCCTGGTCGAGCGACTTGAGGACCTGCTCCTTGCTCTCGGCTTCCTTCTCTTCGCGGGCCAACACGTCCCCGGTTTGGGCATTCAGGGCCGAAAGGGTGATGACGTAGTGAGTGCCGAGGCTGGCGATCGAGCCGGTAAGCATGGCCTTCGCCCCTTCGCGCATGCAGATCTCGCGGGCGACGTCGTTGGTAAGGCGTGCATCGGGCGGTCGGCCCATGAAGCGCAGGGCATCGTGGATGCGGGATTCGCGCAACAGGTTCAGGTAGGGGGATTGCTCGAGTTGGACTGCGAGCGCCTGCTTCAGGGTTCCATCGAAAACTGGATCGCCGGTCGTGTTGACGAAGTCGGCGAGAACCACGGTGTCTTTTTCGGTGAGCGCGTTGGCCCGACGGGAGCGGAAGAATAAGCCGCCGCCGATCACCGCTGCAATCAGCAAAGCGGCAGCAACGGCGGGAATCGTCCATGATTTTTTCGGCGCGGCTGGAACAGTGCCGCTCGCGGGCGTCACCGTTCCCGAGGAAGTACCCGACGAAGCTGCTGCCGCCGCCGAACCTGATCCGGACGGAGCCACTTGCGCTACCGGCCTCGATCCTGAGTCGTGCGCCGCTGCTACTGAACCTGAGCTTGCCGCCACTGCACGCCCCGTGTCGGTATCGCGTTTCAAGCGTTGCAGGTCCGCCCGGATGTCCGCCGCGTGCTGGTAGCGGAGATTGCGGTCTTTCTCCAGCGCCTTGTTGATGATGTCTTCGAGCTTTGGAGGCAGGTCGGGATTCAAGCGAATCGGAGGAGTCGGCGCCCGATCGAGGATCGCTTGAAAAATCAGTGCCGACGTATCTCCGCGAAATGGCAACATCCCGGTAGCCATTTCATAGAGCACGGCTCCAAAGGAAAACAGGTCGGTTCGCGAATCCAGTTCCTTTCCCTTCGCTTGCTCCGGGGACATGTAAGCCACCGTGCCAATCGCAGAACCAGGACTGGTCAGGTGCTCCTCCGCGATCGAGGTTTCCACGGTCACACCTGAAGCCTCCGATGACCGCGAGGTGGGCCCTGTGACCTTTGCCAAGCCAAAATCCAGGATCTTGGCATGGCCGCGCTTGGTCACAAAAATATTTGCCGGCTTAATATCGCGATGCACAATCCCCTGCGTGTGCGCCGCATCCAGCGCATCGGCAATCTCGATACCGAGCGATAGCAGCGTCTCCAGCTCCATCGGACGGTTGCCAATGCTATGTTTCAGCGTCGCTCCGTCGAGATACTCCATGACGATGAACGCCTTGCCGTCCTGCTCACCAATGTCGTAGATAGTGCAGATATTCGGATGGTTGAGCGCCGACGCAGCTCGCGCCTCGCGGCGGAATCGCTCCAGCGACTGCCGGTCTTGCGCTACATTCTCAGGCAGAAACTTCAGTGCAACGAAGCGGTCAAGCCGAGTGTCCTCGGCCTTGTAAACGACTCCCATGCCTCCGCCGCCGAGCTTCTCGACGATGCGGTAATGCGAGATGATCTCTCCAACCATTCCTTCTCCCCGCGCTGCGCTGAAATCTTACGGGCGGCCATGGGTCAAGTCAAACCAATTAGACCGCGGCGTTCCAACCACTAAATCGATTCAGGGATTGAGCACAAGATTGTCGATCAGCCGCGTAGATCCGACGTAGGCCGCAACAGCGACCAGTGTCTTTTGCGAAATCCGTTCGACGGGATCGAGCGTGTCAGGATCGACGATCTCGAAATAATCGAACACGACTTGCGGCTCGCGGGCAAAGACTTCCTTGGCAGCGGAGATCAGCTTGGCAGAGATTCTTTCCCCGGCTTGAAATTCCTGCTGCACTTGCTCCAACGAACACCGCAGCACGAGCGCGCGGCCGCGCTCATCTCGATTCAAGTAAGCGTTGCGGGAACTCATGGCCAAGCCATCGGATTCGCGCACGATCGGGCAGGCGACAACCTCCACGGGGAAGTTCAGGTCCCGCACCATGCGCCGGATCACGGCCAGCTGCGCGGCGTCCTTCTGTCCAAAGAACGCGGCGTCGGGCTCGAGGATGTGAAACAACTTGGCGACGATCGTGGCTACGCCGCGGAAATGGCCAGGGCGGGAGCGTCCGTCAAGCTTTTCGCTAAGGCCTTCGACCAAAACCCAGGTGACCGCGCCATCCGGATAGATCTCTTCGACCGACGGCGCGAAAAGGATATCGACACCTTCTTTTTCGAGCAACTGGCGGTCGCGATCGAACTGCCGCGGATATTTCGACAAATCTTCGGTCGGGCCAAACTGGGTGGGGTTCACGAAAATGGAAACGGCAACCGCGTCACACTGCGCTTTTGCGGCGCGGACCAGCGACAAGTGCCCTTCATGCAGAGCGCCCATGGTTGGAACGAGGCCGAGTCGCTTGCGGCCCGAGCGTGCATCCCGGCGAGCAGCGCGAGCTTCCGGGATGGTTGAGCATATCTTCATGCTTCGTAGAGACGCGGCTTGCCGCGTCTCGTGCCGCGTAAAAGAAGACGGGGCAGGCCCCCGCCTCTACAGGCACATCGGGATGCTCAAGGCGCCTCGCGAACTTGCACATCCAATTCTTTGAGGGTTCCGAGGAGCAGGGCCCGGTTTTTGCGCAGGTTTGCTTTCGTCGGTTCGGATGGATTTTTGGGAGCGGCCTGTGAGATGAGAACAACGCGGCCATAAGGCCAGGCGCTCGACGGAAGAGCGACCAACTCCGCCGGGATTTCTTCCTGCTTCAGAACGTGGATCTCGCGATTCGAAAGATCGACGAAGCCGATCCCATCCTCGCGCACCACTAAATAAGGATTCTTCCAAGCAGTCATATCGCTGATGCTCGGATACTTCGAGGGATCGGGGGCAGGAATGGACTCGAGGCCGGTCGGCTGCGGCGTTTCCGCAGTCTCCGGCTGCGGGGGTTTGGAGCAGCCCACAAGAGACCCCAGCAGGACGAGACAGGCAAAGAACGCGCAGGTGTTTCGCACCGAGTTCCGCACAGTGTCCCGCACAATGTTCCGGCCGGTATCCAGGCCATGCCTTAGAAGGCTTCCCCCTGTGGCCCTTCCCCCGTGGTCCTCTGTGTCCCCTGTGGTTAGAGCCCGCACGACGGTTCGCAAGACAGTTCGCACAACGTTTCCCCCGCCCGCCATTATCGCCGCAGGGCGTGCTTGCGGTGGAGTACCGTTTCGAGTGCGGCCTGTGTTTCTTTCGATAGGTGGTAGGACTCCGCATCATTCGGGAACTGGTGCGAAACGACGTCGGCTTTGAACGCCAGCACGGCATGCGTGATCAGCGCAGCGGCGTCTCCGTAACGGCGCACGAATTTTGCCGGCTGTCCGAACGTCAGGTTGACAAGGTCGTGGAAGACGAGCACCTGGCCATCGCAATCCGGACCGGCGCCGATGCCGATAGTCGGCGTTTCGACCTCAGCCGTAATCATGGCCGCAACTTCGCGCGGAATGCCTTCAAGGACGATACATGCCACGCCGGCGCGGTCAAGCGCGACCGCATCCCGCATGAGCTGCTCGATGCCGCTCAGAGTTTTGCCCTGAACTTTATAGCCGCCCATCATGTTGACCGATTGCGGAGTGAGTCCGATGTGCCCGGCGACAGGAATCTCCGCATCGATCACGCGGCGGATCACATCCACGCGCTTCTCGCCGCCTTCCATCTTGACGGCCTCGGCACCGCCTTCTTTCACGAAGCGGGCGGCATTGTTCATCGCGTCTTTGGGGTCAACCTGATACGACCCGTAAGGCATGTCGGCGATGAGCAGCGCGTCTTTCACCCCGCGCCGCACGGCCCGCACATGGTGCAGCATCTCGTCAACCGTGACCGAGAGCGTGTTCTCGTAGCCAAGCATGGTCATGGCAAGCGAGTCGCCGACCAGGGCAATGTCGATACCAGCCTCGTCGACCAGGCGCGCGGTGGCGTAGTCGTAAGCGGTCAGGCAAGTGATGGGATCGCGTTGAACCTTCTTTTCGCGGAGAGTGGCGGTGGTGATCTTGCGGCTGGGATAATGCCCGCCGATAGGCGTGAGACTCACAGTGTCCTCCAGTGCCCCTCCGCAAACCTGGCGGATAGAGCCTGTACGCGTCTTTTGATGACGCTGGGGGGATTATAGCTGCAAAGGGGTCGCTGGTCGATAGTCGATGGGAGCCGGGCGTAACGAGGGTCGTAACCAGTTCGTGGGCGGCTGCAAGTCCTTTATCTTCAATGATGATGTAGCGCCGGAAGAGAAGAAATCCGTTATCGGCTCCGCTTGCGCTTCGCGTTCTCCCGCAGCCATGCGGTGAAAGCAGCCTCGTCGAGCGTGCCAGATGCCAGAGCCACGACGGCTTGGGTGGCGTCTGCCTCGCTGGCCGTGAAGTCGAAGCCGTGGAGTTCCAGGAAGAGGACGCCAATCACAAACCCCGTCCGCTTATTGCCATCGATGAAAGGATGATTGCGGACAATGCCAGCTGTATACAGAGCAG
>WNFA01000650.1_pt1 | contig 27733 bp, 25 predicted proteins | sample 5400481 | NCBI WGS metagenome assembly WNFA01 (sample SAMN13153340, study PRJNA577476) | soil metagenome | isolation source: 120 cm saprolite under Douglas fir tree site 2 hole 1 replicate 2 | place: USA:California | collected 2015-04-18 | reverse complement strand
CAACCAACTCCGCCTGGAGTTGCCGGAACGATTGGAGCCGATTCAGATCCTGAAATGTAGTGCAGACTCGGCCATAGCCTGAACTGATTCTAAGAGACTTAGCTGCACTTTACCCCGTTTCGTGACGAACTTGGGCTAACTGGACTCGTGAAATTGTTGCTTTTGGCTGATTCCCTGCAACTCGGCTCGACAGGCATCGGCCCAAGCTGATGCGGGCCAAAGGCCTTGTGGGCGCGGCTGGGCTAGTCGATTCTTAGGGCGTTCATGGGAGAGATGGAGGCGGCGCGGTTTGCGGGAATGATGGCGGCGAAGAAGGAGCAAATCGCAAGCGCGCCGGCGGCTACCGTAAGAGCGAAGGGATCCCAAGAGGTGACACCATAGAGCTGGGCGGAGAGCAAGCGACCGGCACCGACGGCGAGGGGCAAGCCGAGGATCAGGCCGATCAAAACGCGCTTGAAGGCGCCGCGCAATACGAGACGAATGACTTTCGAGCGGTCGGCGCCGAGGGCCATGCGAATGCCAATTTCGTTGGTTCGCTGGGCGACGGAATAGGCGGTGACGCCGTAGAGGCCAATCGCGGCGAGGATTAGCGCGACGATGCCAAACAGACCGGCGAGGCTGGCTACGGCGCGCTCCTGATCGAAGGAAAGATCAATCTGTTGCTGCATGGTACGGATGCTGTTGATAGTCAGGTTGGGATCGAGCGCGGCGAACATCCTGGTGAGCTGGGCTTCGAGGGCGCCGGGAGACATATTGGTTACCAGCATCATCCCGCCGATGAAATGGGAGTTCAACTCGATTTTCTTCATCAATTCGTCGGGATAATTCACATTTTGGGCTAACGGCACGTAGAACATGGGACGCGCGGGCCTGCTAAGGCCCCAGCCAGCAAACTTGGCATCGCGCACGACGCCAACGATACGGAAGGTGCCGGCATACTCGGGGACATCGAGGCCAAAGTGCTGATCCAGCGGGTCTTCAGTGCTCTTGAAAAAGCGCTTCACGAAAGCTTCGTTGACGACGGCCACGGGCGCAGTGGTTTCATTGTCCGCCGGCGTAAACGCACGCCCGCGCAGAATGGGCATGCCAAGATTCTGAAGATAGTTGGTGCTCACACGATCCCAAGAGGCGCCAGATTCCTCGTTGAGCTTGGCCGGAGGATGACCAGCGACCATGATAAGTTCGCCCCAGTTGTCGGTAAGCGGGTTATAGAGGGCGAGACCAGAGCCCTGCACGCCTGGGAGGCGGTTGAGCTGTTCTTCAAGCTGGCGATAGAGGGAGGCTAACTGAGGTTGCGTGTAGGTCGCCGGAGGTCTGTTCATGCTCACTTCCACGCGGTTTTGCACCTGGTATCCGAAGTCCTGATGCTCGAGCTTGTTGAGGCTGCGGGCGAGCATGGTGGCACCGGCGACCAGAACTACAGACAGGGTGGCCTGCACGACAAGCAGAGCTTTGCGGGCGAAAGAAGAACGATCCTGGGTACCGCGGCCTGCGCCGCGGAGTGCTTCGGCGGGATCGGTACGCGTGGCGAGCCACGCAGGAGCTGCGCCGAAGATGATGCCGGTTACGAGCGCTAAGGCGAAGGCAAACGCCAAGACCATAAGCGACGGGGCGGTGCTGATGGGAAGGAAATGTGAGCTGTGAAACGCGAGGGCAAGCAGTAGCCGTGCCGCGGCCATGGCCACGAGAAGTCCGACGATGCCGCCGCCGATGGCTAGCATTACGCTTTCGGTTAGGGCTTGCATGACGATTTGCCGGGGTGTGGCGCCGACGGCTAGTCGGACGGCGGTTTGGCCGCGACGCGCTACCCCGCGAGCGAGCAGCAGGTTCGCCACGTTGGAACAGGCGATTAGCAGCACCAAGCAACACACCGGTAGAAGGATCTGCAGACTGCGCCCGTACTCCTCTTTCATCACCGCCACACCCGCTCCTGCGGGTACCACGTTGACCACCTGTTTGGGAAGCATGCGGATAACGTCGGGCATCCAGTTGGAAGGATATCCGGAATCGTTCTGGAGCCATTGGCGAAGAACTCCAGTGAGGCGGGGAGCCATGCCGTCAACGGATGCGCCAGGGCGCAGACGCCCAATCATGCGTAGCCAGGCTGAGACGGGCTGGCGCAACAGGCTACCTTCGGCGTTCATCATGGGTTCCTGCTGAAGGGGAACCCAGATATCAGGAGGGTCGCTTTGCAGAGTTTCTCCGAAGAATCCGGCGGGTGCGACACCGATAACGGTTAGAGGATGGCCCTCCACGACGAAAGTGGAACCTACTACGGAGGGGTCGGAGGCGTAGATGGTCTGCCAAACGCGGTGGCTGAGGACAGCGACGGGAGGGGAGGCGGGCTTGTCGTCATCGGGGGTGAACACGCGGCCGCCGAAGGCACGGACTCCGAGAGCTGAGAAATACGTACCGGAAACATACTCGGAGCGTAGAGGGCGGGCAACGGACTCGACGCCCTGACGGCGAACGCTCAGGCGCCAACGCCCTGCCTGGAAAGCGGTAACCTCTTCGAATTCAGGAGTTTCTGACTTGAGGCGCTCGTACAAAGGGAAAGAAAACATGCCCCAGCGGTCCTGGGGACCTCCTTCGACGCAGCATTCGTCGCCTTCGCCGATGCGGTAGAGGGTACTAGGATCGGAAACGGGCAAGGAGCGAAGCATCACGGCGTGAATCAAGGTAAAGATGGCGGTGGTACCCCCAATTCCCAGGGCCAAGGTGAGGACAGCGGCGGCGGTGAAGACGGGGGACAGGCGGAACTGCCGGAGGGCGTAGCGAAAATTGCCCGGCAGATTGGGCATGGAACACCTCTCAGTACTGTACGCAAGTCAGACGTTTCAGGTTCACAGATCCAGAAGAGTCCTGACTTTCGCCCGCAGTCCGGAATAGGTCAGCATGGTGCTGCTGTACAGACGATTGAGGGAGCCGTTTGTCACATGGCTGCTAAGGTGGGACACGATGATGGGTGGGAAGATACCCGCTAACGGGGAAACTGGCGATGAGCGGGCAACTTTCAAGTGATTTGGAGCCAGGGCAGGAGATGAATTACATTCGGGTACGATTCGCTAGGGAGAGCATTGAATGAGAGGTTCGCGGCGTTACTCGGGCGGGAGGTGGAGAATAGCACGAATTGCCTGGGGCCTTGCAGCGATGCTCTTTTTCTTCACGGCGGAAAATATTTGGATTGACCGGTGGCTGAGGAACAAGTTCCAGCGGTTGCCGTCGCTGGTGCCTGAGGGTTTAAGCGGGATCTGGTTCTTAGCTTTTGCAATTGGAGGTAGCGCGCTGACGCTCTTGGTATTTTGCGAGGTGCTGCTGATCCGGGACCGCGGGCTTGCTCCGCGAACGAAAGTAGGGACTGGGATCGTGGTACTGGTGGTCTTACTGCTGGGCGTGGAATGGTGCCGTGTAACGAATGGGCTGCCGGGGGTCCTCAGGCCGCAAGTGCTTCGCAAGAAGCACACGGTGACGTTGACATGGAAAGCCAGCGGTTCGCAGGTGGCCGGATACAATGTGTACCGGAGCGAGACGCACGGGGGCAATTACGTGAGGGTCAATCGATCGATAGTCCGAGAGCTAACCTATACGGATAGAGCTGTAGAAAGCGGCGTGACCTATTATTATGTGACTCGGGCAGTGGATGGCCAGAACAACGAAGGCGCCAATTCCAACGAAACCTCCGCAGCCATTCCTTTTCTTTGGTGAATCCATAGAACAGAGCGCCCTCTGCGCTGACCGCGGGTGAGAAACGGACTTACAGGGAATATCGAATCGGAGTCGTAACCCAAATGCGGGGCTAGGACGCGGTCTGGCGGCATATGCGTTGACTCCAGCGCAGGAGAAACGTAGGATTTGCGAACTTGAGGTCTTCGTCGCGAATCCCGGTGGTACACTGCTTACGACTTCGAAGATCGGCACGGAGAATCCAGGGCACCCCTCCCAGGATGGCAAAGACCAGGAGACATGCAATGTTGCGGATAAACGACGACGCTCCCAATTTCACAGCAGAGACATCGCAGGGCACGATCAACTTCCACGAATGGATTGGCAATGGATGGGCCATTTTGTTTTCGCATCCCAAGGACTTTACTCCGGTGTGCACGACGGAACTGGGTTATATGGCGGGGCTGCAGCCGGAATTCGAAAAGCGCAACTGCAAGATTATCGGGTTGAGCGTAGACCCGGTGAATCAGCACAGCAAGTGGGCTGCCGACATCGAAGAGACGCAGGGCCACAAGGTGAATTACCCCATGATCGGGGACCCGAAACTCGAAGTAGCCAAGCTTTACGGCATGTTGCCGGCGGATAGCGGAAACACATCCGAGGGACGCACGGCAGCCAACAATGCGACGGTGCGCACGGTATTCGTGGTGGGTCCGGACAAAAAGATCAAGCTGATGCTCAGCTACCCCATGAGCACGGGGCGAAATTTTGACGAAGTACTGCGCGTCGTTGACTCGATGCAACTGACGGCCAAGCATAAGGTAGCCACGCCAGTGAATTGGAAAGACGGCGACGACGTAATTATTCTGCCGTCGGTCACTGATGAAGAGGCCAAGCAGAAGTATCCTGGCGGGTGGAAAGCGCCCCGGCCATATTTGCGGATTGTTCCGCAGCCGAAGTAACAGCATGCGAGCGAGGGTGGCATAGATTGATCCTAAAGCAGTTCTATCTGCCGTGCCTGGCGCACGCTTCTTACCTGATTGGAGACGAGGAGACGGGCACCGCAGCGGTTGTCGATCCGCAGCGTGACGTAGGGCGGTATCTCGAGTTTGCGGCCGAGCATAAACTGCAAATCAAGCACGTGTTCCTAACTCATCTGCACGCGGACTTTGTGGCTGGACATTTGGAGCTGCGAGACCGGCTGGGCGCGACGATTTACCTGGGTGCCAAAGCGCAGGCGGAATACCGGTTTAAGCCGCTCGGCGACGGCAGCGTGGTGGAGTTCGGGCAAGTGCGGCTGAAAGCGCTTGAAACACCGGGGCACACTCCGGAATCAATTTCGATTGTTGTCTACGATCTAGATCGCAGCGAAAGCGACCCGCATGCTGTTTTGACAGGCGACACGTTGTTCATTGGCGATGTCGGGCGCCCGGATCTTCGGGCAGCGCTGGGCTGGTCGGCTACGGATCTTGGCTCCCTGCTATTCGATTCCTTGCAAAGCAAGTTGCTGCCGTTGCCGGACGCAAGTCTGGTGTATCCGGCTCACGGAGCCGGGTCGCTGTGTGGGAAGGCCATCAGCAAGGAGACAGTGTCGACGATAGGAGAGCAGCGGCGGTTGAATTACGCGCTGCAACCGATGAGCAAGAAAGCGTTCATCAAGCTGGTGACCGCCGATCAACCCGAGGCCCCGCCGTATTTCATCTATGATGCCGTGCTGAATAGCAAAGAGCGGCCCACGCTTGACGAAGCGCTGGAGCGCGCGGTGAAACCGCTGGAGCTAGATCGCGTGTTGGAGCTGCGGGCTGATGGGGCACAGATTCTGGACACGCGCGAACCGGAAGAATTTGCAACAGCGCATCTGGCGGGCAGCATCAACATCGGCTTGAGCGGACAGTACGCGACGTGGGCCGGAACGGTGCTGAGTCGAGAGAAGCCGATTGTGATTATCGCGAACCCCGGCAGGGAATCAGAATCTGCGGTGCGGCTGGGGCGCATCGGATTTGACAATGTTGCGGGCTACCTCAAGGACGGAATGCGGAGCCTGGAAATGAGGCCGGAGCTGACTGCCACGACGGAACGATTGAGCGCGCCGCTCGCTGCGGAGCTTTTGTCGAGCGGCGAGCCACCAGAGCTGATCGACGTTCGGAGGTTAGGCGAGCGCGAGCAGAAGTTTATTGAGGGCAGCTTGAGCATTCCACTGAATCATATCGTGGAGCGCGTGCAGGAACTGGCGAGGAACCGGCCATTGCTCGTCTACTGTGCGGGGGGCTATCGATCGTCAATTGCGGCGAGCCTTCTGCAACGAGAGGGGTTTGATCGCGTTAGCGAGATTGCCGGAGGGATGGCGGCGTGGGAGGCGGCGAAGTTATCCGTTCGCAGTTCTCAAGTTTAGAGAGTCACTGGGAGTGAGAACGACAGCGAGACTTCACTGGACGCGGCAGTAGCAATAGAGGAATTGCTGGGTGGTTCCAAATGGCGTTTGATGCAGTTCCTTGGAACTCTCTATCAATCGGAAGCGCGCGCCAAACTCGTTGTGAAGTGATTCGGCGTCATAACGCATCACTTCGAGCCCGCTGCATTTCATGGGGCCTTCCGGCCCAAATGTGCTGACAATCACGTGTCCGCCTGGCTTGACGCCGCGGGTAACCTGCCGAACGTAGGCGAGACGTTGCGCGGGGGTAGTAAGGAAATGAAAAACCGCACGGTCATGCCAGAGATCGTAGCTGTGTGGTTTCAACTCGACTTCAGAGATGTCGGCGACCAACCAACGCACCTGTTCCGCCATGGAGCCCAAGCGCTTTTTAGTCACTTCGATGGCGGTCTGCGAGACATCGAGTACGGTGAGATTCTTGTAGCCGCGAAGAAGAAGGTCGTCCACAAGCGTTGATTCGCCGGCCCCAATGTCAATGATGGAAGCTGAGCGTGCATCGGCCGCGCGCTCGATGAGAGCAAGGGATGTATCCAGGTGTGCGCGGTACCAGCTGACGGAGTCGGGTGCCGTGGTGGTGTAAATTTTTTCCCAATGTGTCTTTGTGTCCATGAGAGTGCTGCCTTTGCTCGATTGACGAGATTAGACTGCTGTTCAAAGAGCAGTCAAGGCAGCGACTCTGATCAGGAAACGCGCCACGTGTTTAGCAGCAAATGCGTTTGGCCACAAGGCCAGCTGCTATCTTTGCGGCGCTTCAGACCGTGGCGACACGATCGGGAGTTTTGGCGGCGCGGTAGATGGATTCGATTAGGGCGATGCTGCGGCGGCCTTCGAGGCCATCGCAGGCGGGGGCACGATTCTGCTGGATGGCTTGGAGAAAATCTTCGAGGACAGCCTGGTGGCTGCGGAAATCCGTGACGGCGGCGGAGGAGGCGCTTTGATTTTCGTCCAGGGCAGCGGATTCGAGCGCGGCTGGAGCGCTTCGGAGATTGGCGGCGACGATGCGGTCGTGTTCGAGGATGACGGTGCCTTCGGTTCCGGAGATTTCGACGCGGCGGGGGTAGCCGGGATACGCGGCGGTGGTGGCGTGGAAAATGGCGAGAGCGCCGCCGGAAAATTCGAGGAGGGCGGCGGCGGTGTCTTCGGCTTCGATTTTGTGAAGAAGGGTGGCGGTGCGGGCTTGCACGCGAACGACGTCACCGAGGAACCAAAGAAGCAGGTCAATGGTGTGGACGCCTTGATTGATTAAGGCTCCGCCGCCGTCCAGCGCGAGGGTGCCGCGCCAGCGGGAGTTGGCGTAGTACTCGGGCGGGCGATACCACTTCACGCGGGCGTCGACGAATAGAGGTTTGCCGAGGAGGCCTTGATCGAGCCAGGTCTTAAGCTGGCGAATGTGGGGCTTGGTGCGGTCCTGAAAAATCACGCCGAGCTGGACTTTGGATTGTTTTGCGGCTTCGATGAGCGCGTCGGCGCGCGCGGTGGAGATTTCGATCGGTTTCTCGGTGAGGACATGGAAGCCGCGGCGGGCCGCGGCGATACCTTGGGTGGCGTGGAGGCCGGAGGGAGTGCCAATAATCACGAGATCCATGGGGCGATGATTGAGGAAAGCGTCGAAGTCTTGATAGGGAGTGCCGCCGTGCTCACGGGAGAGGTGGGCGATTTTTTCAGTGTTGGTTCCGTGGATGGCGGAGATTTCGACGCCGGGTATGGCACGGGCAGCGCGGGCGTGAGTTTCCGTTATGTTGCCGCCGCCGATTAGGCCGATGTGGATGGTCATGGGAAAGCGGATCAATGATACGTGGAGACGAAGTCTTCGAAAGCGGCTTCGGTGGCCTCGGGTGTGACGATAGCCGAAGAGATCAAGATGCGGTAGCGGAAGGTGACGCTGGCATTGGGAGCTAGGGAGAAATTCAGCGATTCCTTGCCATTGCTGAAAATTTTTTGTCCGAGAGGGTTGGCGGCGAAAAGACCATAGCCACGGGCGTGCCAGTAGGTGGGAAAGCCAGGATTGGCGGGATGGTCAAGAATGGTGATGGTGACGGGCTCGTCGCCGACGAGGCCACTGAGATTGCACCAGCGACCGCGAGTGCCCCAGGCGGCGTCGCCTTTTTTGCCTTCACTGGTTAGGTAGGTGCCGTTGACTCCGGTGTTGTCCAGCTTGGCGACGGTAGTGGTGCGGCCGCTGGCGTCGGTGTAAACCTCGGGTTTGTCAGAGGGGATTTCGAGAGCGCGAACAACGCGAAGACCCAAGAGGCCATCTTTCTCATCCTTGAAATCGACTTTCGTATCGAGAGCGCGGAGGGTGGTGATGCGGTCGACGCTGCGGAAGCCGGGGCCGCCGCGGAAGACGAAATGCGTTTGCTCGTGGACCAAAGCTTTCTTGTCGAAGGTGACCCAATCGGCTTCGACATCGAGCTCGCCCTGCTGCGCACTGCTTTTCGCGGAGACGATGGAGCGCTGGAGGATGGTGCCCATCTTGGGTGCGTTTTCGGGTTTGATGGCGTCGGAATTGTTCCAGAAATCGAGGCCGTTGACGTTTTCATAGTTGAACCAAAGTCCGGCGTGATGAGGATGATCAACGCGTTCGCCCGGGCGCTGCTCGAGAGGGAAGCCGCGAGTGACGATGGTGCCGTTGGCCGTGCGCAGCGGGTAGAGAACTGGTTTTTTGAGCGTGGTGGGCCAGATGTAGGAGGTGAAGGGCTGGCCGTCAATCGAGATGTCCACACGACGGGCTTGTTCGTTGACGGTGACGGAGACGCGGTCACCGGGATAGGGGCCAGCGGAGACAAACGATTTCAGAAACACAGCCGCCGCGAAGAGGAAGAGAGATGCGGTTGCAATCGGAATGCGCATGGTTAGCTGTGGCCTCCAGTGATGGTCAAATCTCTTCCGGCACAATAAAAGGCGCGCGATAACTACCGCGCAGGAGACGGTTCGCTTCCTCATCGCCAATGACCTGCTCCTGCGCGGGATCGAAGCGCAGCGTACGCCCAAGGCGGTAGGAAGCATTGGCCAGGTGCACCAGTGTGGTCGAGATGTGGGCTTCCCCAATCGGCGAGTGAATATCCTGGGCGCGACGGCTGCGAACGCAATCGATGAAGTTTGCATAGTGGTCAGCAGAACCCTTACCGGATGGTCCAGGCTCGACCTGATCTGTTAGCCACGTCTTATAGGTATCGTATCCATCGATGCCGAGATAGCCTTTTGATCCATAGAAAATGTTTCCAACGGTGTTCGTCTTTGCATCTTTTGGCCCCAAGGACTGTTGCTTAGCAGGCTTTTTGTTCGCGTCGGCACTTAGTCCCGCGGCCGGGACACCACTGGCTCCGTAAGCGCCGGTACCTATCTCCACTTCGTGATTAGTGATCCAGTGGCGGACTTCGAGTTCCATCATCTTGCGCTTGCCCGCCGGAGCATCGAAACAGAAAGTGGCATTCAAAGTATTGGGCGTCTCCTGGTCGTCATCGAACAGGAAGTGTCCACCCATAGCAGACACGGATATAGGGAAGCCAACGCCCAAGCCCCAGCGCGCAATATCGATTTCATGGATGGCCTGGTTGCCAACTTCACCGTTCCCGGTGTCCCAGATCCAATGCCAATTGTAGTGAAAGCGATTGCGGGTGAACGGCTTCAGGGGCGCGGGGCCGGTCCACAGGTCATAATTAACGCCTGCTGGAACGGCTTCGACTTCAGTGCGCCCGATCGATGGCCGCCACTTGTAGCAAAGTGCGCGGGCCATGTAAACGTCCCCGATGGTGCCGTCATTCAGATGCTGAATGGCCTCGATCATGCCAGGGTTTGATCGCGACTGACTACCATGCTGGCAAATCCGGTTGTACTTCTTTACGGCGCGGACCAGTTGCCGTCCTTCAAAGCAGTTATGCGAGCACGGCTTCTCCACATAGACGTCTTTCCCGGCCTGACAGGCCCAGATGGCCATCAGCGAGTGCCAATGATTGGGCGTAGCGATGGAGATGGCGTCGATATCTTTGTCCTCGAGCAGCTTACGAACATCGACGTAGGATTTTGGCTTTGGCAATCCCATTTTTTCGATGTCGCCGAGGCGATGGTTCGACACGCTTTCATCCACATCGCAGAGAGCGGCAAGCTCAGTTCCTGGGACACGCGAAAAGCCGCGGATGTGATCGTTGCCGCGCCCCCGCACTCCGCAAATAGCCACGCGGACACGATCATTCGCGCCCATAATTCCTGCGTAGCTGGACGCGGTGACGCCGAAAGCAGTGCTGGCGACACCGGCGCTGGTGAGTTTCAGAAAGTCGCGGCGCGAGGCCTTTGGTGAAGACATACAACCTCCAGTAAAGCCAACGAAATGGTCAAGCTTAAGAGACAGTGCATGCGCTTGAAATTGGACCTGGCCTACCCCGAGGTGCCGTCGCCAGAATCCCCCAAGCAAGCCAATAGTAAGCCAAGATAGGGGTTTCGGGTATTGAGACTTACTAAAGGAATCGTTTATCTGTTTTGAGGTGACTCGCGTGGTGTAGTGCCATCAAAATGCTTTGCGGAGGTAATGGGAAGAGGCGAGAAAGCAAGAGATATGAGCGGGGAACGCTGACATTGGATGTATCGCGAGAGCACTGAAGCCCGCGGGCACCTGCAGCTAAATCCTCGGCATTTCTCCCAAGGTTTCAACCTTCGACCAGGGTGGAGCGGAGAAAATTGGCGATGGATTCGGTCAGCTTTCGAGGACAATCGGTTTGCGCGGTCGCGAGGGCCAAACTTCTCGTGAGCCGATGGCCGGCGACGCGAAACTTCTGAAAGAAGTGGGATCGCCCTCTCAGCGCATGCTCGGGAAGAATCGAGTAGCCAAAACCAGACTCCACCAGACGCTTGATCGCTTCGGTGTCAGATGCCTCCATCAACACGCGCGGCGTCACACCGATTTCGTTGAAAAAGCGGTCGATGACCAGGCGCACATTGCTGCGGTTCGGATAGAGTAGAAAGGGCGCATTGGCGAGTTCGGAAGCCCGCATCGAGCCGACATGTCCGCTGCCGACCTTGTTTGCCGAAGGCCGCACAATAAGAAGCTCTTCGTCAAAAAGTGGAATGAGCCTGAGATTGGCCTCGGGGACTGGAAGAGAGATTAGCGCCAGGTCGAACCGGCGGTCGAGGAGGCCTGCGACCATTTCCTCAGTGACGCCGACCGTTACGCGGATTTCCGCCTTGGGAAAGCGCTTCCGAAGTTCCCTGAGCGGGCCGCCCAACTGGTAGATCAAGGTGGTGACGCCAGTAGCGAAATGAAAAGGGCGGACGTCCTTGGTCAGATCGTTCTCAAACTCGTGCTGAATGTGGCCCATCATCCTAACGACTTCCTTGGCACGTTCAGCGAGACGCAGCGCCGCGGGGGTAGGAATCAACCGCTTTCCACGCCGCACGAAGAGATCGGTGTGAAGTTCGTCTGCCAGATTGTGGAGCTGGAGACTTACGGCGCCAGGCGAGAGGTGAATCTTTTCCGCCGCACGGGTCATGCTGGGGGAGTCCATGACCGCCAGGAAGAGTTCGAGTTGGTGGATATCCATTTTACCTGCTCCAAGTAGCGCTCACTGCACAGGTGTGCAGTCGCCGCAGGAGGTTGCGACCTTCGCCTTTCGTATCGGTAAGAGTGCGCAACGCATTCTACACTGCGGACAAGCGGTTGCGGCAAATTCCGATGCGAGCTAACAACCTCGATCCAGTCTAATGCTGTTCATTTAAGTTTGCTCGATTCCGATTTAGAGAAAAGCGATTTCTAAATTGAAAGTGGCGCGGGCACCTGATATATGTCTGAGGCGCAGGTCCACGGCCATGTTTTAGTTGTTGATGGCGGCTGGCGTGGTGAAGACTATTGTTTCGGCGATGGCGAAAGCGGCGTTACGAGGGATGAAAATTTAAAATGCGAATCGTTGAAGCCAAAGTGATTGTTTGCAGCCCGGGGCGGAATTTCGTAACGCTGAAGGTTACGACGGAAGACGGGATTTATGGCTTGGGGGATGCCACGCTGAACGGTCGGGAACTCGCGGTCGCGAGCTATCTTTCCGACCATGTTATTCCGCTCCTGATCGGGCGGGACGCTCGACGGATCGAGGACATTTGGCAATACCTTTACAAGGGTGCGTACTGGCGGCGCGGTCCGGTTACAATGTGCTCGATCGCCGCGGTCGATACCGCCCTCTGGGACATCAAGGGGAAGGCCTTGAATGCGCCAGTCTACCAGTTGTTGGGAGGGGCTTCTCGCGATGGCGTTCTCGTGTATGGACACGCCAGCGGACAGGACATTGAGGATACAGTCAAAGCAGTCGCCGCGTACATCAAACTCGGATATAAAGCGATTCGCGCGCAGAGCGGCATACCTGGATTGCAAAGCACCTACGGCGTTGGCCGCGGCAAAATGTACTACGAGCCAGCGGAAAAAGACGCGCCGCTGGAAAGCGCCTGGAGCTCCGAACTGTACATGAATTTCGTTCCGCGATTATTCGATCGGTTGCGCAAAGAATTTGGCGAGGAACTTCCCTTGCTGCACGACGTGCATCACCGGCTAACGCCGATCGAAGCAGCGCGCCTGGGAAAGAGCCTCGAACCTTTTCACCTGTTCTGGCTCGAAGATCCTGTGCCGGCCGAACTGCAGGAAAGTTTGCGCCTCATCCGCCGGCACACCACTACGCCTCTGGCAATCGGAGAGGTTTTCAATTCGATCTACGATTGCCAGCAACTCATCCGGGAGCAGCTCATCGATTACATTCGGACCGCGGTGGTACACGCTGGCGGGATTTCGCACCTGCGGAAGATCGCCAGCCTGGCGGAACTGTATCACGTCCGGACCGGGTGCCACGGCGCCACGGACATGAGTCCAGTGTGCATGGCCGCCGCGTTGCATTTTGATTTGAGCGTTCACAATTTTGGGATTCAGGAGTATATGCACCACAGCGAAGAGACGGAACGCGTCTTTTCGCATTCCTACAGTTTTTCCGGCGGAATGATGCATCCGGGCGACACACCCGGTCTGGGCGTGGATTTGGATGAAACTTTGGCATCGAAGTATCCCTATCAACGGGCGTACCTGCCCGTGAATCGCAAACTCGACGGAACGATGCACAGTTGGTAGGAAGCAGCTTTTCCCTTAAGCCATGGACTCTGTGCACCCAAATTCAACATCCGGCTTCTCCAGCCCCGGCTATTTCCGTTGGGTGATTTGCGGCTTGCTGCTGCTCGGCACAACGAAGAATTACATGGATCGCTGGGTCCTTTCAGCGTTGAAGACCACGCTTCAGCATAACCTCGGTTGGAGCGAGATCAATTACAGCAACCTGGTCTTTACATTCCAGGCGGCATACGCAGTTGGCATGCTCGCAGTGGGCAGATTCATCGACCGTTTCGGTACTCGGCTGGGCTATGCCATCGTCATGATCTTTTGGAGCCTAGCCTCCATGGCCCACGCTATAGGAAGCTCGTTCTCCAGTTTTCTGATCGCGCGGGCAGCGCTGGGGCTTGGGGAATCGGGAGTGTTTCCCGCGAGCATCAAAGCGGTAGCCGAATGGTTTCCCGCAAAGGAGCGAGCGCTGGCTACGGGGATATTCAACGCGGGCACAAATGTGGGAGTGATTCTTGCGGGACTCTTCGTGCCGTGGATCACGCTTCATTTTGGCTGGCGCTGGACCTTTGTGATTATCGGCTCGCTGGGCTTCGCCTGGCTCGCGTTGTGGCTCTTGCTCTATCAGAAACCAGAGAACCACCCGCGCTGCTCCAAGACGGAGCTCGAGTACATACTGGGCGATATCCCACAGCCTTCAGCGAAAATTAAATGGTTGAGCCTCTTACCGTATCGGCAGACTTGGGCCTATGCCTGCGGAAAATTCCTGACTGACCCAATCTGGTGGTTCTATCTTTTTTGGGTGCCTGATTTTCTCGAACGCCAACACGGCGTTCACCTTGCGCAACTCGGTCTTCCGATCGTGGTGATCTATCTTATTTCCGACATCGGAAGTGTAGGCGGAGGCTGGTTCTCGTCCTTTTTGATCCAGCGCGGAATCTCCGTCAACGCTGGGCGCAAGATCGCCATGCTTGTGTGCGCGGTCGTTATCGTTCCCATCGTATTTGCCTACCGCGTTTCCGGATTGTGGCCGGCGGTTCTGTTGGTTGGACTTGCTGCCGCCGGCCATCAGGGCTTTTCGGCAAATCTTTACACTTTGACTTCTGACATGTTTCCGAAACGGGCAGTGGCCTCCGTCGTCGGCATAGGTGGGATGGCGGGCGCAGTTGGCGGGATGCTCATCGCCAAAATAGTGGGCTACGTTTTACAGTGGACCGGCAGTTACATGGTTCCGTTTTTCATTGCTGGCGCAGCTTACTTGGTGGCGCTTATCGTGATCCAAGTGCTGACTCCCAGGATGGAGCCGGCGAGGATCTCTTGAGAATCTTAAATGCGAGTCTGGAATCATTCTGAGTAATCCGTGAGAATGTAGCGGGTAGAGAGTCCGATTTTGAGCGGCCAGTTGAGGTGAGCGCATGGGGCTGACGGTCAGACCAAAGAAAGAATGCCGCTGGGATCTGGTTAGCCTGGGCGAGGTGATGGTGCGGCTCGACCCAGGCGAGCGGCGCATTGTGACGGCGCGATCTTTTGAAGTGTGCGAGGGTGGCGGCGAATACAACGTGGCGCGTGGGCTGAAGCGTTGTTTCGGCTTGGATACCGCGGTGGTCACAGCGTTCGCGGATGACCCTGTTGGGCGCCTGCTTCAGGACCTGATTTACCAGGGTGGCGTGGACCAGTCGCTGGTGCGCTGGGTGGAACATGATGGCGTGGGCCGGGCAGCGCGCAACGGGCTCAATTTTACGGAGCGTGGCTTCGGCGTGCGTGCAGCGCTCGGAAGTTATGACCGCGGGCACACGGCGGTTTCGCAATTGAAGCCGGGCGATATCGATTGGAATCAGATTTTTGGAAAGCAGGGCGCGCGCTGGTTTCATACCGGTGGAATTTTCTGTGCGCTGTCTGATACGACTCCGGAAGTGACGCTGGAAGCGATGCAGGCAGCGAGGCGAAACGGTACGGTCGTCTCATACGACCTGAACTTCCGCGCCTCGTTGTGGAAGTCTCACGGTGGAAAAAAACAAGCGCAAGACGTCAACCGCCGCATTGCCCCTTACGTGGACGTCATGCTGGGCAATGAGGAAGATTTTTCTGCGGCGCTGGGCTACGACGTGCCGGGCATGGATGAGCACCACTCGACGATTGAAGTGGAAGGTTTCAAGCAAATGATCGCGAAGGTCATGAAGGATTATCCTTTCCAGGTGGTCGCGACCACTCTCAGGAAAGCCAAGACGGCCACGCAAAATGATTGGGGTGCCATCTGCTATTGCGAGGGCAAGTTTTATCAGGCGAAGAACCGAGAGAATCTTGAGATTTTCGATCGCGTGGGTGGAGGCGATTCCTTTGCTTCCGGCCTGATTTATGGTTTCCTGGCGGGACAGGACGCGCAGTGGTCAGTGGAGTGCGGAGCCGCACACGGCGCGCTCGCCATGACCACTCCGGGAGACACCTCGATGGCAACGCTCCAGGAAGTAGTGCAAGTGATGAAAGGAGTGGGGGCACGCATCGCGCGTTGAAGAGGAAGTGCTTGATCAAAGGTGACCGTCAATGGACAAACAAAAGGTTCGCGATCGGATCATTGAGATCGGAATCGTCCCGGTCGTTCGAGCGTCGTCGTCGCGCGAGGCGCGGATCGCCGCCGACGCTGTCTGTCAGGGTGGAATTCCCATCGTAGAAATCACGATGACTGTGCCCGGCGCTGTGGACGTGATTCGCGAGCTCGCAAAGAATAGCAGTTCCGAGGTCCTCGTCGGAGCCGGAACCGTTCTGAATGTAGAGGCAGCGCGCCGGTGCCTGGACGCAGGCGCGCAGTTCCTGGTCAGTCCGGGGCTCAATCTTCCGACGGTTGCGCTCGCGGCAAGAGAAGGGAAGCTGATGATGGCCGGGTCGCTGACGCCCACTGAAGTCATGGCCGCCTGGGAGGCCGGCGCAGACTTCGTCAAGGTTTTCCCGTGTGGCCAGGTGGGAGGCGCGAAGTACATCAAGGCTCTGAAAGGTCCGCTGCCGCAGATTCCCCTGGTTCCGACCGGTGGCGTCAATCTGAGCACTGCGGCTGAATTCATCGAAGCAGGAGCGGTCGCGTTGGGCATCGGTGGTGAATTGGTGCAGGCTGAAGCTCTGAAGTCAAACAAACCGGAAATCATTGTTGAGAATGCGCGGGAATTTGTCGCGATCGTAAGGCAGGCGCGAGCGCAACTGGCGTCGTCAGTGGGTGCTGCCAAGAGCAGTCACTGAGGATGCTTGCACATTCTGCGGAGCTTGACACATCTGCTTATTGATTTACTCCGCTGGCCAGGATGCCGCCATCCACTACCAATAAGTGGCCGGTTACAAAGCTGGCGGCATCAGAGGCAAGAAAAACAGCGGCTCCAGCCAACTCATCGAGCTTACCGAACCTTTTCATAGGCGTGCGCATGAGGAACTCGCGGCCACGCTCGGTTCCGTCGAGCAGAGCGGCATTCATATCCGTGCGCAGTACTCCCGGAACGATGGCATTGACACAAACCCCAGAGGTCGCCCATTCGATCGCGAGGGATTTTGTGAGGGAAGCAACGGCCGATTTGCTGGCACCGTAGGCGGCGACCTCAAAGAGCGCGACAAACGATGAAAGCGAACCTATGTTGATGATGCGGCCGTAGCGCTTCTCGATCATGTGGCGGCCAAACACGCGGCAGGCGCGCAATGTCCCGTTCAGGTTCGTTTCCATGATCGCGTTCCAATCGGCCTCTGGAACATCGAGCGTAGGCATTCGCTTCGTGCGGCCGGCGCAGTTCACAAGAATCTGGACGCTGCCGAACTCGGTGCAGACAGACTGCAGAAGCCGGTCGATACTGGTGTTATCGGTGACGTCGCAAGTCTGCGCAAACGACCGCCGCCCGAGCGCCACAACCTCCGCAGCTGCAGCTCGCACCAGTTCATCGCGGCGGCCTGTGGGCACGACATTCGCTCCCGCCTGGGCCAGTCCTCGCGTGAGCGCCAGGCCGATGCCGCTGGTTCCGCCGATCACCACAGCGGTTTTGTTCGTTAGATCCAGAAGCGGATGACCCATGAAGCTCTCCTCAGATTCGAAGTTAAATAGGACACCAAGCAGAATGACAAAATCAATTGTAATGTCAGACGCACTGACGAGTGTTGAGTATTGCTAAAGATGTTGTTTATCCGTCTTGATTGGACACCTTCGCCTTCCAGATGTTGACGTCCTGCCGAGGAGCAGAGGCGGCTGGGATGGTTGCCGAACAGCCGTTTCAGACGAGGCGATAGACGCGAACAGCATTATCGTAGAAGAGCTTTTTCTGATTCGTTTCACCTGCGCTGCGAGTGAACGACAGGAGAACGTCAACCCACTGGCGGTAACTGGCGGATAGAGTGCAAACCGGCCAGTCGCTTCCGAACATTACACGATTCCAGCCGAAGCATTCGATAACATGATCGATGTAAGGACGTAAATCCTCCGCCGTCCAGTTGTTTGGATCCGCGTAGGCCACCAGCCCGGAAATCTTGCAAGAAACATTCAAGAATTTGGCGATTTCGCGGATGTTGGAACGCCAAGGGTCGAGGATCTTCTCCCTCACCCGCGGTACGCCGCAATGGTCAAGGATGAAGGTCACATCGGGACACCTTGAAACGAGTCGAATAGCTAAGGGAAGTTGGCGCTCGAGGACGCAAATATCGAACGAAAAGCCGTGGACAGCCAGGCTACGGACATTTTCGATGAAGGTTTCGCTCTGTCCTAGGTCATCGGGTTGCGTGTGCAAAACTCGGCGAATCCCTTTCAGTTTGGGATGCCCAAGAATTTTTTCCAGGAAAGTCGGAAATTCTTTGCTCTCCGGCCGTCCACAGGCCACAACTCCTGCTAGGGGATTGTCCGTCCCACCGGCGAGCTGAAGTATATGCCTGGTTTCGCCTAGCATGAACGGTTCGCCGACATCGGCCTCCAGGTGCACCGATTTATCGATAGTGAGCCCCTTTGTTGCAGCGAGATAGTCCTCCATGCGAAAGGAGCGATTCAATGTAGGGAATTGTTCGAGCCAATCATAGTGAAAAAGATCCAAATCCCAGAGATGTTGATGGGCATCTACGATTTTCATGCAGCGTCAATCCACGTGGAAGACTTCCTCCATCTCCGCCCACCACTCACCTGCGGCGCGTGTATCGAGAGGCTGCTGCATTGGATCCATGATAGCCCACCATTCCTGCGTCTTCGGGTCGCTTGCGATCTTCGCCAGATCAGCCTTGTAATCGGTTCCATGATATTCGTAGTAAGCGAACAACAGATCGTCCTTCAAGTAGATTGAATAGTTCCGAATGTGGCTTCGCCGTAGAGTGGCGAGAACCTCCGGCCACACCGCCGCATGGTAAGCCTTATAGGACTGGATGGCTTCAGGTTTCACCTTGATGATGGAGCCGTATCGCTTCATTTTATTTACTTTCAGACTTGAGGCGCTTCCCAGGAGACGACTTTCTGTTGCGACTCGCCCAACCCTTCGATGCCTAGATCCACGATATCGCCGGGCTTCAAATATTGTGGCGGACGCATTCCGAGGCCGACGCCTGCGGGTGTTCCTGTGCTAATTACATCTCCGGGGAGCAGGGTCATAAACTCGCTCAAGTAACTGACGACGGTCGGAACATCGAAAATCATTCTCGCAGTATTGCTGTTTTGCCGAAATTCATTGTTCACTTTCAACCACATGGCCAGGTGACCGGCGTCAGGCACTTCGTCACGAGTGGCAAGGAAAGGGCCTAGTGGGGCGAATGTATCCGCGCTTTTGCCTTTCACCCACTGACCGCCGCGTTCGAGCTGGAAGCTTCGCTCCGAATAGTCATTGTGTAACGCATAGCCAGCGACAAAACTGAGAGCTTGTTCTTTCGTTATGTAGGTGGCGGTTTTGCCCATGATTACCGCCAGTTCCACTTCCCAATCCAACTTCTCAGCGTTCTTGGGAATCACAACCGGATCATTCGGACCGGTTAGCGAAGAGGTGGCCTTCATGAAAATCACAGGTTCGCGGGGCACTTCCGCCCCACTCTCGTCGGCATGGTCGCGGTAGTTGAGTCCAATGCAGATGATTTTGCTCGGCCGGCAGATTGGCGGCCCCAGACGAATCGAGGATGAAGCGCGGGGCGCCGTGGATTCGTTTTGATTCAGCCATTGCTTTAATTTTGATAGGCCATCTTCAGCAAAAAAGCGTTCATCGTAATCGGACACGATGCCGGAGACATCCAAGCGCGTTCCGTCAGTCAGAAGAACGCCTGCTTTTTCTTTTCCTTGTTCACCCCACCGGATGAGCTTCATGGTGCGAAATTGCCGCCTTTTGAGTGCGCCAGGCGGCCGGCACTCGCCGCTGGACTAGAATGAAGAACTTGAGGGGCTAGAAGCACGGCGTCTAGCTAATCTCAGGCCAATGGCGGGAGTCAAGAGCATTCGACATTGGAAATGATAAATTCTATAGTATGCAATTTGAAGATGGGCTTGAATATCTGAGAGACGTAGACGGGATCGGACTATGACGCCAAGCCGAGTGCTGCAACTGAATCCGAACGATAACGTGCTTGTTGCGCTTAATGACCTTTATATGGGCGAACAGATCGCATATTCCGGTCGGACTTTCACTTTAAGGACAGACGTTCCCGCCAAACATAAGTTTGCCACGGATGAAATTGCGCCAGGTGGTGCTGTCGTCATGTATGGCGTACTGATTGGAAAAGCAACGGAGCCTATCGGCTTGGGAGAAAGACTATCGACCCGAAATACGCACCATGAGGCGGCTCCTTTCCACGAAAAAACCGAGGAATATCGTTGGGTGCCCCCGGACGTTTCTCGTTGGCTAGAGAAAACGTTTCTAGGATATGCTCGGGATGATGGCCAGGTTGGCACGAGGAACTATTGGCTCGTCGTGCCGCTCGTTTTCTGTGAAAACCGGAATATCTCGGTGATGAAGCAAGCATTCGAGGAAGAATTGGGTTTTGCTCCACCCCAAATCTACCGGCAACAAGTTGCCGAGCTCGTTCACTCCTATCAAGAGGGAGGATCCGGAGAAATCGAGGCGTTCGACACAGCGAAAAGCCGCGCGCAAACTCAGCGCAAAAGGATTTTTGAAAATGTCGACGGAATCAAGTTTTTAATGCACGAGGGCGGTTGTGGCGGTACACGCGAAGACTCCAACAACTTGTGCGCTTTGATCGCAGGCTACATTCACCATCCGAATGTGGCCGGCGCAACGGTACTCAGCCTCGGTTGTCAGCATTCACAGGTCTCTGTTCTCAGGGAAGAACTAAAGAAGCGCGATCGAAAATTCTCCAAACCCCTGCTCGTGTTCGAACAACAACAAAGCGGTTCAGAATTTACGATGCTGTCCGAAGCGGTCAAAAAAACCTTCGTGGGGCTGGTCGAAGCTAACAAGTGTGAGCGAAAGCCCGCGCCACTCTCTCAACTCTGCGTCGGATTAAAGTGCGGAGGTTCCGACGGATTTTCCGGCATATCGGCGAATCCGGCGATCGGCCACACTTCCGATCTGGTCGTCGCCCTTGGCGGCAGGACGATCCTCTCTGAATTCCCCGAACTCTGCGGTGTGGAGCAGGAGCTGATCAATCGCAGCGCGCGAAAGGAAGTTGGCGACCGTTTCATCCAGCTCATGCGCGATTATGCCGCGAGGGCAAAAGCGGTCCGATCGGGTTTCGACATGAATCCTTCACCAGGAAACATTCGGGACGGATTGATAACCGATGCAATGAAGTCCGCTGGCGCCGCGAAAAAGGGCGGCACGTCTCCGGTCACGGCAGTGCTGGACTATCCCGAATACTCGACCCAGCCGGGACTCAATCTCCAATGTACGCCGGGCAACGACGTGGAGTGCGTCACCGCCCAGGTTGGGGCCGGCGCCAACGTCGTCCTGTTTACAACAGGCTTGGGAACGCCGACAGGAAATCCAATCGCGCCAGTAGTGAAACTCTCCACGAATTCGCGGCTTACTGAGAAAATGCCGGACATCATCGACATTGACACCGGCAGCGTTATTTCCGGTGATAAGACAATCCAGCAAATGGGCGAAGAAATTTTAGACCGCGTAATACAGTACGCCAGCGGGGGAACCAGGACGAAAGCGGAGTTGCTGGCCCAGAACGATTTCATTCCTTGGAAGAGAGGTGTCTCTCTTTGAGCACGGAAGCTCGCGCCTCTGAATCGTTCCGTTTGGACGGCAAAGTTGCCGTCATCACTGGGGGCGCCAGCGGGATCGGGCGCGCGATTGTCGAGAGATTTGCAAGGAGCGGAGCATGCGTGCGAATCATGGACCTCAACCAAAAAGACGCCGAAGCAGTTGCATCAGAGATCGTCAGGACCGGCGGAAATGCGAGCGCCTTTCAGTGTGATGTGACGAACCGGGAAAACGTGAAGGCGGTTTTCGAACAGCTATTTCGAGAGGAACGCGTCCAAATCCTTGTCAATAACGCTGGAATCTCGCACATTGGCAGTCTCGAAGCAACAACGGAGAGCGACTTCGACAAACTTTTCCAGGTCAACGTGAAAGGGTTCTACAACTGCATGCAGGCTGCCATCGAGCGAATGAAAACCAACGGCGGCGGCGTGATTCTGAACATGGCGTCGATCGCGGGCTCTGCTGGGCTGGCGGACCGTTTCGCTTACTCCATGAGCAAAGGCGCCGTTATCGCGATGACGTATTCAGTTGCGATGGATTATCTAAAACATAAGATCCGTTGTAATTGCATTTCGCCGGCGAGGGTTCACACGCCGTTCGTTGATGGCTATCTCCAACGAAATTACCCCGGCAAGGAAAAGGAAATGTTCGCGAAGCTCTCCGCAGCCCAGCCCATCGGCAGGATGGGGGAGCCGCACGAAGTGGCCGCGCTGGCTCTTTTCTTGTGCTCGGATGAAGCCGCCTTCATTACTGGGGTGGATTATCCGATAGACGGCGGGTTTTTCAACCTTCATGGCTAACTCATCATCGGTGAACAAGCTCTTCCCCCGCTTCCTCGTGTGTCTTGGACAGAAAGGATCTCGTGTGCCCTGCATTCCAGATCCGCACACTCGCGGCCGAAAGGAATTCGCCTGATGGACCTGGAGTTGAAACAGAAGGTCGTGCTCATCACCGGCGGCGCCAAAGGCATTGGTGCTGCTATTGCGCGAACTGTAGCGCACGAAGGTGCGATTCCCTTGATCGTGGACCGCGACGCTGACGCAGGAGAAAAACTGCAATCCGAGTTGCGGCAACAATCCTGCATCAGCCATTTGGTTGTCGCGGAACTCGATACCGCTGAGACGTGTTCCGGCGTGGTTGAGCAGGCCGTGAAAAAGCTTGGTCGAATCGATGCTCTGGTGAACAATGCCGGCGTGAATGATGGCATCGGCCTGGAAAAAGGCACTCCCGATCAATTCGTTACCTCCCTCCGCCGCAATTTGCTGCACTACTACAACATGGCGCATTACGCACTGCCACATTTGAAGCGCACCGGGGGATCCATCGTCAGCATCAGCTCAAAGACGGCGGTTACGGGCCAAGGAGGAACTTCCGGTTACGTGGCGTCGAAGGGCGCAATCCTTGCCATGACTCGTGAGTGGGCGGTGGAACTTCTACCGTACGGTATCCGCGTCAATGCCGTCGTTCCCGCCGAAGTGATGACCCCGCTCTACCAGCAATGGCTCAGTACCTTTCCTAGCCCCGAGGAGAAGCTGAAAACAATTGTCGCCAAGATCCCCCTAGGGAAAAGGATGACCACGGCCGAGGAAATCGCGGCCATGGTCGTGTTTCTAATCTCTTCTAAGGCCAGCCATATTACCGGTCAACACCTGTACGTCGACGGCGGATACGTCCATCTCGATCGCGCCTTGACCTAACGGAGAAAAATGACAAAACCTTCTGCGCCCCTTACCGAGCGGCGGTACATCGTAGCTTTTGTACTCGTCACCAGCCTCTTCTTCTTGTGGGCGCTCGGTGTCAACCTCAACGACATCCTAATCCCGCATCTTAAGAAGGCATTCCGGCTTACAGACTTGCAGTCCTCTCTCATCCAGTCTGCGTTCTTTGGTGGTTATTTCCTCGCAGCTCTTCCCGCTGGATGGCTGATGGAACGCATCGGTTACAAGAAGGGAATTTTGGTGGGACTGCTGACCTGCGCGTTCGGCGCATTTCTATTCATCCCAGCAGCCTCGATTCGATTGTACGGTTTTTTCCTTTTCGCCTTGTTTGTCATGGCTTGCGGTCAGGGCGTGCTGGAGGTCGCCGCAAACCCTTACGTAACCGTTCTCGGTCCGCCGGAATCTTCGGAGCGGCGGTTGAACCTGGCGCAGTCCTTCAACGCTGTTGGAGCGGTTGTGACCCCCATCATTGGGCGTGCCTTCATCCTTTCCGGCATCGAATACTCTGTCAGTCAGCTTTCGGCCATGACGCCGGAACAATCGGCAGCTTATTCGGCATTGGAAGCCAGCCGCGTCCGGGGACCATACCTCGCAATCACCGCGCTGTTCTTGTTGGTGGCGGCGCTGCTGTACTTCGCGCACCTGCCTGAAATTCGCGAACTCAGCGTTGAAACTCCAACGAAAGTGCAAAACGTTCGTCAGCGGCTCCGGCAGATTTGGCGGTACAAACACTTAGTCAAGGGCGTCGTCGCCCAATTTTTCTACGTGGGTGCACAAGTCGGCGTGACCAGCTTTGTGATTCGTTTCACCCAACACGCATTGCCCAACACGCCCGAAAAAACAGCCGCCAATTTCCTCAAGTGGCATTTGATCGGCTTCATGATTGGCCGCTTTGCCGGTTCCGCGATGATGAAGCGAATCGCTCCCCCCAGGCTGCTGGGACTTTTCGCAGCCTGCGCCTTTCTCTGCACTTTGACGGCGATCGCGGGATCTGGTGCCGCTCCCGTGTGGGCTGTTGTGCTGCTCGGCTTCTTTGATTCCATCATGTTCCCGACTATCTTCGCGCTGGGTGTGAAGAATCTCGGCGGGTACACCAAGCTCGGTTCAGCGTTGCTGGTCATGTCCATCATTGGCGGCGCGATTGTCCCCGCCGTCATGGGCTACATCTCCGACGCAAGTTCCATACAGAAAGCATTTGTTGTTCCTCTGATTTGTTACGCATACGTGCTTCATTTCGCCCTTCGAGGTTACAAGCCAGCGGTACCAACCGTGGCCTAGATTGGGCAATTGTCCCATCTACTTTCGCTTTCAAGAAAGCTAGAATTGTTCGCACGAAGAGGTCCCGGTATTTCCGACCCACAACATGTTGGGACTCCATTGAAAGTTAAACAGTACAGGCTGGGCCACAGTAGAGCGGGCAACATAGCGACCGATGTGTACACCCATTTCCAAATTGGCGATGACGCTCCTGTGGAAAAGAAATTCGGAGAAGTTTTGAGCAATGAAGCATCGAATCCCTGCCGTTAGCTTGCTCAAAAGAAGAAGGGCTCCCCTAGCCATTCGGGAAGCCACTGTAAACAAACGAGAAATTGGTTGCGGAGGTCAGATTTGAACGGACGAACCGTACACATTCCTCTTCGGTCGAACATTTCGAACTGGATCTGTCTCTCGTCAATGAGCAGTGGTTGATAGCGATTCAGCGGCCTCTTGATGCTGAGTGGCCTTCTGCAGTGCTTCACTCGCTGCGCGGTGATAATAGTCGGCGACCCACTTGTGGTTTTGATAGGGCGTCGGATATCGCTTGCCGTACATGCTGGGGTGAGCCGCGAAGTAATCCGCCAATTCTTGCTCTTGCTTTTCCTTGTCCTGTAGTTTCTGCGCCTTCTGTTGGTAATAAGCGGCAATGCGCCGGTGATCGCCGGCAGTCTCCACGTTCTTGAGTGCCGCGCTCAATTCTTTCTCACTTGAAATAGACTGCGGCGCACCAAAAGCGGAGCTACTGGCGAACGACAGGCACGCGAAAAGAGCCCTCGAGCCGTTACTTGAAGGATGATCGAGGCCTGCGCTCTGGAACCTTGCGGTTCAAAGTGCCAAGAATTCTGCTGAATGACATCGTTCGTTATTGGAGGACAGTAACTGTCGATTTTGTCGAAAAGCAAAGAGGTCAAGCCGGTCATGGTTGGGGACTCAGAAACGCAAAATTGAGGATGTCGCGGAAACTCATATTTGCGACCGGGATGCTGAGCTGCTTTAGTTGCGAACTCCTTCCATGTGGTGAAGCTCTTGAGGAACTCTCGACAAATCATTCAACGATCGGAATGGAAGAGTACCTGAGAAAGTTTGTCCAAACGCCGCCTCTTGAAATACTGGCTACACTTTTGCTCGAAAGGAACATCAAACACGAGACGGCCCTGAAGCTCTTTTCATCCTATAATGCGTTCCTAACCCTGCTTGATGATGAGGGAAAGAGGAATCGATTGAAAGAGTTGCCTCTCGACGAGATTTCAACCGACGCGGTCTTTGCTGAAGTCCGAAAGTTCAGCCACGAATTCCAAGAAGGTTTAACCGCGCTTTTCTTCTACGATGACGAAAAGCTGCGCGACCTCACTATCTTTTACGGAGTTTTCTGATGAGACCTATCGGATTTTCTACAGGCGCATTGGCTTACGGTGACTTCAGGCGTGGTTTGGAGATTTTGCGCCATGTACAGAAAGGCGCTGTCGAGCTCTCGGCGTTACGGGAGCGGGAGCTTGCTCCTCTTGTGGAGTCATTAGACTCTCTGGATCTTGGGTTTTTCACATATGTTTCGTTTCACGCTCCAAGCAAGTTCGAAAGGGAGCACGAAAAGGAAGTGATACGTCTGCTACGCGAAGTGGCGGCGCGAAGATTTCCAATCATCTTGCATCCCGATGCTATCCATGACGTATCCGCATGGAGATCGTTTGGTTCGCTGCTGCTGATCGAGAATATGGACAAACGGAATACAATCGGGAGAACCGAACCTGAGCTTTCGGAAGTTTTTGCGGCACTGCCTGAGGTGGGCCTGTGTTTCGATATGGGACATTGCCGGCAGGTCGATCCTACTATGAATGAATCCTATCTAATCCTGAGAAAGTTCCGAGACAAACTCAGACAGCTGCACGTAAGTGAGGTCAATAGCCGGAGCACGCACGATGCGCTTTCGCAAGCTTCAATATGCGCCTTTGAGAAGGTGGCACATTTGATCCCTGAACAGGTCCCTGTAATCCTGGAATCTCCTGTTGATAGTTCAAGAGTTCAGTGGGAGATTGAGCAAGCGAGACTTGCGCTTCCAGTCGGACCTCCAGCATTCACTGTGAATTCGAGTCGCAGTTCCTGGCATAAAGCGATTGCATAAACGCTGCCCCATTTTTCTGCCAATCTTGGACTTTATCCGAAGATATCAGTATCGGAGCAGTGGCTGCAGCCAGGGTTCCTACGAAATGGCGTCGCTAATCCGTCCAGTGGAATGAGCGCCCGGCCGTCGCGCCAATCTTCTACACTCTGTATGTGAGGCACACTACCCCAAAAGGAATCAGATGCGTGGTCTAAACAATAATCTGAAGTCGGTTCTTGGTTGAGGCAATTGTCCACACCGAAAATGCTATCCGGCGCGAACGTGTGCCTGGCGAATTGATGCGGTGGCAAGCTTCCAGGCAATCTAACATTGTTACGTTGCAATCGCCTGACTCGCGACCAGTTTCATGTCCTTGAATGTCGTTGATTTCAAAGGCGTTCGCGCCGAATAAGATTTTCAGTAGGGACAGTCGCTGCCGTTTACCACGGAATCAGGCCGGTACGCGTGTTTGATCACGAACTACCTCGAATCGCCCCTTCGGACTCGCGTTCCGGCAGAGCCTGTCGTTGCGCCGGCGTCGCGACCTTGCGCGCCGCTGCGAGCATCTTTATCCGCCCATACTGGTGGTGACGTTTGAGAAGTGTAGTAATCCTCTGCGCGTACTCGGAGGGACCGGCGGTCGCAGACAGGACCCTGAACCAAGCGGGCAACACGTTCTCCCAGTCCACTCCGACTTGCCAGGAACCACCTTCGTCAGCGAAGAACAGGATGTCATCGTTGCCTTCGTCGATCTTGCTCAGCAGACTAAAGATAATCTCGAAGGCTTGGCATACCGTTTTCGGATCCTCTTTCTTTGACTGAGCCAGGCAGCGCTCGAGAAGACGAAGACAATCCGCAATCCAAGCCAGCGTGCCGCCGGACTTTTCTCTGTAGTTCTTAGAATTGACGGCGAAAGCCTGGTAATACTTGCCGGCTAGACTCGCCTTCTGAAATGCCTTGACATCAGCGAGAAGGTCTACCTTTCTGGCGCCGTCTGGACGAAACTCGTCCGGATTCAGGTACTGTGCAATCAGCTTGCGGAGCTTCCTTTCCGGTAGAAGGGTGATGGCGTCGTCCAACATGAGGAAGACGTATTCGGTGCCCATCTTGCGAATTGCAGCTCGGAGCTTGTCTCTATCGATATATTGGCCGGCCATGGACTACCTTTCCCGCTGTCGCTCATATGCGGCCTTTGAGGATCTGTTCCACATCACGGCGTCCATGAAGAATGGCAGCGACATGCAATGGTGTGGTCTGGGGTCGATAGACGATCAAGTAAGAGTAGACAGGAAAATTTTTTTCCATCTTCGTCGGTTAAATCCTTCCGACTGTGAC
>WNFA01000649.1_pt1 | contig 27737 bp, 19 predicted proteins | sample 5400481 | NCBI WGS metagenome assembly WNFA01 (sample SAMN13153340, study PRJNA577476) | soil metagenome | isolation source: 120 cm saprolite under Douglas fir tree site 2 hole 1 replicate 2 | place: USA:California | collected 2015-04-18 | reverse complement strand
CCGCTCAGTGAATCCAAGAACATTGAGCTGCGCGCGGATTTCTTCAACGTGTTGAATCACGCCAGCAGAAGTAATCCGATCAGCGACATCAGTGTTGCCGAGGATGTGGATCCGAACGGCCGAATTCTCAGTCCTGGCGATTTCGGTCGCATCTTGAGCTTCGATTCCAGTCCACGTATCGTTCAGCTGTCTCTGAGTTTCAATTTCTGACACCCGGTACGCCCCACTGTCAGCCCGCTTCCGAAAGGAAACTTTGGGGGCAGGTCTGGCCGCCGTTTCATCTAGCACGTTTTCTTGTACTTGGAACTAGGGGTAGCGCGCGATGCCTTGGAAAAGGGTTTTGTTAGAGTCTCTTAGGATTGAAACACTTCAGCTAGCATCTTTATTCCCTGTCGGCATGTCGATATCCGAGAACGGAAGAAACGCGAGAACTTATGCAGGATCTTTATCGGCGTCGCCATCATCCATCGATGTTGTTCTAAACCACAAAACATTGTGCACATGTATGAGTTAAATTAAATTAGCGGGCGAGACCGTCGTCGAACGTGAAGCAAAAAAAACTGACCAATGACGGGTTTACTGGTGATCTTTGAAATCGCTACGGTCTGCCATGTTCTGATGGCAGACGAGACAAGACGTGCGAGCCGGCAAACCATCTGAAAGCTGCTTTTCAAGGCTACAAGCTGGCCGACCTCACGGCCGATGGAATCGAGTTGTCCTTGCGCAGGCGGCTTCGGGACCGCGTACGCGTGAAGACAACCGCAGGCTTCATTGAGCGTGGGGAACTCAAACCGGCAACGGTTCATCAGGAGCTGCGAGTGCTGCGGCGCATGTTGAACGTCGCCGTGCGGAAAAAACTCTTACCCTCGAATCCTTGCGCTGGGGTGGAGTTCCCGGTGGCAGTCAAAGGCCTGTTTCGCCCGCACTATCTAACGTGGTCGGAACAGCGAAAACTCGAGATCCATACTCCGGAATACTTGCGCAATATCGTGCGGATCATCACCGAGACAGGGCTGCGCGTGTACAAGGAACTGATGCCGATGAAGAAGCAAAATTTGGATCTCGCAAACGCGGTGGTTTGGATTCCCGATTCCAAGACACCGAACGGAGTAGCAGAGGTGCCGCTAACGCCGATTGCAGTCGAGGCGTTTCGCGATCAGCTTCGTCTCTCTCCTTGCAGTCGGTATCTGTTTCCGAGTGACGAAAATCCGAGCGGACATCAGAAGACTCTGAAGACCGTCTGGAGCGCCACCTTGCGGCGCGCCAAGGTCCCGTATCTCCGCATCTACGATTTGCGATCCACCTAAACAACGCGGCTCAGTGCCGGCGGCGTCGCCGACGAGTGGGTCACACCGTTGTTGCGGCAGGGAGACGCGAAAGTCTTCAAGAAGTATTCTCAGATGAAACTGCAGATGAAGCGCGAGGCTTTAATCAAGCTGAATCGGCGGGCGAACGAACAGGGCATGAATCAGGACATCAGTTATGACACAGCGAGGGTGAACTGATGGGGTTTTGGCACAGTTTTGACACAGTTTTGGTGCAGTTTGCACCAAGGACAGGGCAAATCGCAAGAGCCTGTCGTGGTGCTGTTCACGGAAGTGGTTTAGAATCAGTAGAGCAGTTATGTCGGGGCGTAGCGCAGCCTGGTAGCGCACCTGCCTTGGGCGCAGGGGGTCCGCGGTTCAAATCCGCGCGCCCCGACCATTGTGGTGTCGGATTCGAAGAACGGGCACATCGGGACCGTGGATATTCCGCGGGAGTCATTACCCATTCGCTAGCAGGCAACGCCGATGTCGCCAACGGGCTAAACTAGTCCTCAAAACCCAAGTTCATCGGCTCGTCTTGCCTCGACTGCACCACTTTATTAGTGGTCAGAACGTTGGGGCCAACAATCTCGAACTTCGCCTGGCTGAGCCAGACCGTGCCTGTCCCGCTCAATAGGACTCCGAAGAATATGCCGGTCGCGTCCTGCGGTACATCTAGCACAACATCGTATTGTTTCCAGTCTGTCGTCCCTTTGATCGATCTGTCTTGCATGTTGTCGAAGGCAAGTTGTTTGGACTCCTTGTCCGCGCGCATCCACAAACCAGCCCAATCTTGTGCGCGTTCTGTTTTTACTAACGCGCTGAAACGAACTCTTTTCCCCAAATAATGGTCTGCGCGGAAGTCCTGCATGAGAGTGCCGAAGCCTTCTACGCTAGACACTTTGGCCTTCAGATAGGCACTTGGATGACCGTTGTATGCTGCCACTGTGTCGATACCGGATTCATACTCTGTGGGCTTGCTGCCGGCGACGAACCACCCCTTTGGGGCAGCCGCTTGTAATGCCAGGGAACATACTGCTAGAAGAACTACAATTCTCAACCCCATGGTTAACGTCGGGCGTCCTTTGTAAGACATCTTTTCCTCCTATGCCACGCCTCGCAACATGTTACCCGTTTTCTTCAAGAACAGACAGAAGTTGGGGGATAGAGAATGTCTGCCCGACCCGATAAGATCTTTTATAGCGCATCCTGACGCGTTTCATTTTTTCGCTGCCGAGTGAGCGTAGTATGTCTTGAGATGGAAACTTCTTGGCGCTGGCTGCGCATCGGGTTTTGGGCCTGCATTGTGATTTCCGTGGCCGTGGTGCTTCGGCGCACGATTGCTCTTGCGCATCCGCCGCAATCTGCGCCACCGGAGTTGGCCGCGCTCGATGCCGCATTCGCGTCGCACGCAGCTCTCACCTTGGCGCATATTATTCCGGCATTGGCTTTTGTCGTTCTGGCTCCGTTTCTCTACCTTCGACGGCGCGCCGGTGCGGCATGGCCCGAACGCTTTCTGTTTCCTCTCGGAGCGGTAGTGGGTGTTACAGCCTACGCGATGAGCAGTTATTCCGTTGGAGGTTGGGTGGAACGCTCTGCGGTCCTGCTCTTCAACAGTCTCTTTCTATTCTCGCTATTTCGGGCATGGCGCCTGCGTCGCGAGCCTGCACTGAAATTGCGATGGATGACACGCGCAATTGCAGTCCTTCTCGGCATCGCAACCACCCGCCCGGTGATGGGAATATTCTTCGCCACCAGTCGTATCACCCACCTTGCGCCTGAGCAGTTCTTTGGTATCGCGTTCTGGATTGGTTTCTCGATCAATACACTGATCGTCGAATTTTGGCTTCGATCAGCAGAAGGAAAATCTCAAATCGAAAGGATGGCAATGCGTTAGTCGTCATGTTCAAGTGACAGTCTGACTCAACGGAATACGAACTTAGTCGTCGATGAACTAGAACGGGTCGACCTGGGGAAAATGAATCTTCAGCTTAAAGCAAATGTAGAGAATCAGGATCGCGCCCAGTGTGGAAAAAATGAGGCCGGCGGGATGATATCGTTCGTTTGCCGGGCGCGAAAACATGTGAGTAACGGCGCCGCCGATGATCGATCCGATGATGCCGAGCACGATCGTCCAGAAGATCGTCATATGCACGTGCATCACCGATTTCGCGATAACCCCCGAGATTAGCCCGATGAGAACGTACCAGAATAAGTAAAACATAGTTCTTCCTCCAGCGTCAGGTTACGATGCATAAGATCTACCACAGCCTTGTTACTGCAATTGTTTGGCGTCAAGGACGTGTTTAAGCAAGGTTTGAACGTCGTCGGCTGACAGCGTGTCCAGTTGCGCCAGGAGGGCTTCCCGAATCGCGTTCTCCGCCGCTCGCGGCCGCGCCCGCCGTTCCAGTACCGGCGTCTGCGCCTTCATCCCCATCGCCCGCGCTTTCTCCACCTCGATGGCCAGCTCCTCGATCGTCGGCTCCTCGAACATCGTCCGCACTCCTAACTCCACATCAAACTCCCGCCGGATCCGCACCATCACCTGCAGCACCAGCAGCGAGTGCCCTCCCAGCTCAAAAAAGTTCTGATCGACTCCCACCTTGCCCACCTTCAGCACTTCTCTCCACATCCCCGCCAGCTTCTGTTCCACCGCCGTCCGCGGCGCTACCATCCCTTGCTCGGACAACACCACTCCTTCCACCGTTGCCAGCGCTCTCCGGTTCACCTTCCCGCTCGGCAGTAGCGGCAGTTCCGCCACCTGCACAAATCTCGCCGGCACCATGTGCTCCGGCAATTTCGAGCGCAGATATTGTCTCAACTCGCGCCCATCAGCCTTTCTCGCACCCTCCGGTACCAGGTACGCCACCAGCCTCGCCTCACCCCCTTCTTCCACCCGCTGCAACGCCCCCTCCCGGACCCCAGCGTGCGATACCAGAACCGATTCGATCTCTCCCAAGTCAATCCGCATCCCCCGCAGCTTCACTTCCCCATCCACTCGCCCCAGATACTCGATCTCCCCATACCACCGCCACCGCCCCAGGTCCCCCGTCCGATACAGCCGTTTCGACTGCTCCGGCGCGATCGGATTCTCCACAAAACGCTCCGCCGTCAGCACCGCTCGATTCCAGTACCCGAGCGCCAGCCCATCTCCCCCCACATAGATCTCCCCGCGCACTCCCACCGGAACCGGATTCCGATGTGGGTCTAACACATACATCTGCGTGTTGCTGATCGGCTTGCCAATCGGAACCGTCGCGCCGATGTCTTCCTCTTTCTCTAACACTTCATGCCACGTCACATCCGCAGCCACTTCCGACGAACCGTAAATATTCAACAGCGTTGCTTCGGGAAAGCCTTGCCGGAAGCGCCGCGCCAGTTCTCCGCTCAGCGCCTCTCCACTGCACGACCACAGCTTCAGCCGCGGCACCCGTTCCTGCAAGTTCGGAGCATGATCAAGCAAGGCTCGCAACAGCGATGGCACCAACACGATCCGCGTCACGCCCTCCCCGGCCAAAATCTGCAGCAGTTCTTCCGGATCCCGCACCACCTCCGTCGGCAGAATCACGCTCGGCACCCCCGCCAGCAAGGGGCCGAAGATCTCCCACACTGAATCCACAAATCCCACATTCGTCTTCTGACAGCAAACTTCCCCCGCCTCGAACGGATATCTCTCCCACATCCACCTCATTCGATTCATCGCCCCGCGATGCGTCCCTTCCACCCCCTTCGGCTTCCCGCTTGATCCCGACGTGTACAGCACGTAGGCCGGGTCGTCTGACTGAACGTCGCTCGCAGGAAAGTCAGCGCTCGCACGCGCGATCTTGTGCCAGTCCGCATCGAGAATAACGGTTGGGATGCGATGGACAGGAGCGTTGGCCAGTAATTTCTGTTGTGTGATTAGCACTGCTGGCTTGGCATCCTCCAGCAACGAGGCCATGCGACCAGGCGGGTGGGACGGGTCCAATGGGACGTAGGCTGCGCCGATCTTGAGAATCCCCAGCAGGCCCACAAACATATCGAATGATCTGTCGACGCACAGGGCGACTCTGGTTCCGGTACTTGCCCCGAGTTTTCGGAGGTAGTGTGCGAGGCGGTTGCTACGTTCTTGAAGTTGCCGAAAGCTGAGGCGCCTCTCTCCTTCGCGTACCGCTGTGTTGTCTGGCGTCCGCTCGAACTGAGCGTTGAAAAGATCGTGAATACCTCCACTCTGCGCATATTGCGAGCGCGTTTGATTCCACTCCACGACGATCCGGCTTCTCTCTTGGTCCGAGAGCAGCGGCAATTGCGAAACTCGAAGGCTGGAGTCGCGGGCCGCACCTTCGAGCAGCCTCATCCAGTGCTCGGACATGCGAACGATGGTAGTTCGGTCGAACAGGTCTGTGCTGTAGTGAAAGCGCGCGAGGATAGCATCGCGCCGCTCGTCGAGTTCAAGATACAGATCGTATTTCGTCGCCTCCGTGTCCACATCCATCTGTGTCAAATGCCAGGCCGGATCCAAGTCGGGCAGCGACGGCTCGAGTGAAAACATCACCTGAAACAGCGGGTTGCGGCTGAGATCCCGAGGGGCATTTAGCTCGTGAATGAGCCGCCCGAACGGAACGCAATCGTGATCCAACGTTTCCAGTGTCAGATTGCGGACACGCCGCAGCAGTTCACGAAAATCAGGATCACCAGAAAGATTGGTTCGCAACACTACCGTGTTGAGGAAATACCCCAGCAGAGGTTTGATCTCCGACCGGTCACGTCCGGCCGTGACACTCCCTATGGGAAGATCGTCCTGGCCCGAGTATCTGCAGAGCAGAGCCGCGAACCCCGCGAGTAGCGTCTGAAAAAGCGTGACTCCCTCTTTCCGGCTCAGCGACTTCACAGCGTCAGTCAGGCTGGGACTCAAGGTGAACGGATACATACTTCCACGGAAGGTCTGAACCGGCGGACGTGGATAATCGGACGGCAAATCCAGCACCGGCAGATCATTGCCCAGTTGGCGCCGCCAGTACGAGATGTGTTCGGCGAGAGAATCGGGAGGCAGTGACTTCCGCTGCCAACAGCTGTAGTCGGGATACTGGATGTCGAGTTCCGGCAGGGGCGAGGGGCGGCCTGCAACCCGAGCCTGGTAAAGTGCAGCGAGCTCGGGCAGGAAGATGCGATAGATGGCCACTCCATCGAAGATGATATGGCTGAGGACAAGATAGAGACGGTACTGCCGATCTCCCACTCGGATCAACCTGGCCCGGAAAAGCGGCACCTGAGTTAAATCCAGTGGCTTTCGGGCCTCTTCGGTGGCGATCCTCACCGCGGTTGAGTCTCGCCGTTCTTCAGGAAGATGCCTAAGGTCCACTACCGGCAAGGAAATGGAAAGTTCGGGCCTGACATCCTGCAGAGGTTTCCCGTCCACCACGGTAAAACCCGTCCTCCAAGCCTCGTGACGATGCAAAATCTCATTAAAGCTTTGTTCGAGGGCGGGAATGTCTAAGTCGCCCGAATAATGAATCGTTACCGGCTCGTTGTAAAGTGGAATGTCTGGAACCAACTGCGCATGGAACCAGACCTGCTCCTGGGAGTAGGACAACGGCACTGGCTCTTTTGGGTCTCGGCGTGGGATTGCCTCAGTCTTGGGCCGCAATGACAACTGCCCATGGAGGCATTTCTCCAAGAGATTCCGTCGTGCCTCAGAGTACGGCGAAGGCATTTCGTCCTCACGACTCACGCTGGGGGCCGTCGTTCATGGCGCGTTGGCGCTGGCCAAACAGCACGGGAAGAGCAGTCAAGCCGCGCAGACCAAGGTTGTCTCGCCATCGGAGAGGCGTCGCGGTGTCGAGCGCCAGATTGGGTAAGCGCCGCAAAATCGTCTCGAATGCGATTTGCCCTTCCATTCGCGCCAGCGCAGCACCGAAACAAAAATGAGCGGCCCATCCGAATGCCACGTGGCGATTGTCTTTGCGCTCGATATCCAGGCGATCAGGTTCAGGAAATCGCTCGGGATCGCGGTTGGCTGCGCCCATGACCGCGATCACGGCCTGGCGCTTGCGGATACCCTTTCCTCCCATCTCGACGTCCTCGGGAGCGAGCCGTGCCGTGTGCTGGCTCGGACTTTCGTAGCGCAGCAGTTCTTCTATCGCGGAAGGCATAAGCGAAGAATCCGCCCGCAGACGTTCCATGACCGCCGGATTGCGCAGCAGCGTAAGCATGCCGTTGCCGATCAGGTTCGTGGTGGTTTCCTGTCCACCAACCATCGTGACAATCAGGTTGGCGATGATTTCGTCTTCGGTTAACTTCGCGCCATCCACATCCGCGGTCATCATCGCACTAACCAGGCCGTCACGGGGATTAACCCGCTGCTCCTGCATCGCTGAGCGGAAGTACGAGCACATATTTTCCACACTGCGCAAGATTCTTGGAAACCGGTCCGGATTGTGCTGGAAGTTGCCCAGCATCTCAGCAAAATCCGCCGACCATTCCTTCAGTTGCTGGTGATCCTCCACGGGCACGCCCAGCAGTTCAGCGGTCACAATGGCTGGCGCCGGACTGGCAAAGTCGGCAATCAAATCCATACGTCCCTTTGAAGCCACCGCGTCCAGCAGATGATCCATGATCTCCTGGATATGCGAGCGCATGCGTTCTACTCTGCGCACCGTGAACGCGGCCGAGGCAAGGGCGCGCAAGCGGGTGTGATTCGGAGGATCGAGAAAAAGCATCTGCCGCACCATGACCTGTGCGATCGGGTTCATCGCGGCCAGGCCCATCGCGCTCAACTGCTCCGGGGTCGGTGTGCGATTCGCTGAGAAATGATGGAGGACGTGAATCACGTCCGCGTACCGGGTCACAACCCAGGCGTGCAGGAACGGATCCCAATGCACCGGATCTTCGTTACGCAGCCTGTGGTAGAGAGGATAAGGATTAGCCAGCACTTCGGGATCCAGCAGATGGTAAAGGCTAAGCGCTTTATCCGTCTTTGGAGTGACTGGAGAGCCATTGTCGGTGGAGAGCCGGGCGCGCTCGCCCGGCGGCACTCCCGCCGCGCTGACACTTGGCGACGTCGTCGAAGACATACCTAAACTCCTTCTCCTGACGACGCGAGGAGACGCTGTGCTTCGTCTTCACTCATGGCTGCGAGCCTGGCATGAATGAGTTTTTCGATTTCAGCGGACATGCCTCGGGGGGTTGGCTCATCAAACAAGCACCGCAAGGAGAGCTCCACTCCAAAATTTTCGCGAATCTTCGCGATCAGTTGCGCGCCCATGAGCGAGTGTCCGCCAAGCGTAAAAAAATTGTCCTCGCTCCCGACACGCGGTATCCCAAGAAGACCTGACAAGACAACAGCCAAGTGCTCTTCGATCGGAGATTGAGGAGCTTCGAGAAAATCGTCTCGGATAATATTCTCGGCAGTCGGCTGAGGAAGAGCGGCCCGATCCAATTTTCCATGCGGCGACAAAGGCAACCGATCGAGTTGCACGAACGCCGATGGCAGCATGTGAGATGGGAGATAACTACCCAGGTAACTGCGCAAATCGCCAGGCTTAGGCGGAATATCCTGTGTTGGCACAACATATGCGACCAGGTGCTGGTCACCCGAGGGGTCTGAATAGGTACAGACAAAACTCGCCTCTATCTCGGGATGACGGTTGAGCACGGTAACGATTTCGTTGGGCTCAATGCGATGACCCATCACCTTGATCTGATCGTCGAGGCGACCCATAAAAGCGATTTGACCATCGGGCAGAAAACGTCCTAAGTCCCCCGTCCGATATACACGGGCACCCGGATCTCCCCCGAAAGAATCGGGCAGAAACTTCTCGGCAGTCAACTCCGGGGCATTCAGATAACCTCTACCCACGCCTCGTCCGCCGATCAGCAGCTCTCCCGGAGTACCATTGGGAACCCGCTGAAGGTGTTCATCGACGACGTAGACGCTGACGCCATCTATCGACCGCCCGATGGATGGCAGCTTGTTTGAACGTTTGTCCCGACTCTCCTCCGAGCTCGCCTCCGGATAAATTCTTCCCGAAGTTGCTACAACGGTACATTCTGTCGGTCCATAATTGTTTATTAGAGTGAAAGGCAAATCGCGCGGCGGGTAGCGACGCAGAGTGTCCGCGCCGGTCAGCAACACTCGAAACGACCCTTCCGACGGCCATTGCAGGCCGATCATGCTCTCTGCAAGGACGGTAGGAAGGAAGCTGATAGTAATGCCGCTGCGCACGATCCAGTCTCGCAGAGCGGCAGGCGCGGTGCGGATTGCCTCGTCAACCACGTACAGACTCGCACCGGCGGTCAGATAAGGCCAGATTTCCCATACTGCCGCGTCAAATCCGGGGCTGGCCAGCAAACTCGCCTTGTCCACTGGTGACACGTTGAAGGCGTGCTGGTGCCAGGTCACAAGATTATTCAAACTTCCATGCGTGATCTGCACTCCCTTGGGCCGGCCGGTCGAGCCAGACGTAAAGATGATGTAAGCCAGATTCTCCGGCGTGGTCTCTGCAACTTGGAAGACTGTGGAATCGACGGCACTACTGTCCTGCCCGTCTTCATCCAGAACAACCGTTTCCCATTTGCTCGCAGGAAGCTTCCCCGCCACGCTTGGTTGCGTCACCACCACTGGAGTTCCCGAATCCTCCAGGAGCATAGACAGTCGTCGCGACGGATAAGTCGGGTCCAGGGGTACGTAGGCTCCCCCGGCTTTCAGGATACCGAGAGCGGCAATCGGCAATTCGACGGACCGCTCCATGCAGAGCCCGACCGGAACGTCGGGTCCAATCCCGAGAGAGCGCAAGCGATGGGCGAGTTGGTTCGCGCGCGCATTCAGCTCACGATAAGTGACATGACGGTTTCCAGATACGAGCGCGACCGCATCCGGCGTCGCACTCGCCTGCATTTGCACCAGGTCGTGTATACATAGATCTGACATAAATAAACTACCCAATCGTGGCGGCCAATCGTGGCGGATCCTTTATAGAAATTCTGGCTCTGTGCCAAGACTTTCTGCTGCAAGACTTTCTGTTCCAGCTGACAATTTGGCGTCGAGGACGCGTTTGAGCAGGGCTTGAACGTCGTGGGCCGACAGCGTGTCCAGTTGTGCCAACAGAGTTTCCCGGCTCGTGTTCCCCACCGCCGCTCGCGGCCGCCGTTCCAGCACCGGCGTCTGTGCCTTCATCCCCATCGCCCGCGCCCGCTCCACTTCGCTCGCCAGCCCCGCAATCGTCGGCTCCTCGAACATCGTCCGCACTCCCAACTCCACGTCAAACTCCCGCCGGATTCGCGCCATTACCTGTAGCACCAGCAGCGAATGCCCTCCCAACTCAAAAAAGTTCTGATCCACTCCCACCTCTTCTACCTTCAGTACCTCTGCCCACATCGCCGCCAACTTCTGTTCCACTTCCGTCTGCGCCGCTACCATCCCCTGCTCTGACAGCGCCACCCGCGCCACTCCCGCCAGCGCTCTCCGGTTCACCTTCCCACTCGCCAGCAGCGGCATCGCGTCCACCTTCACGTAACTCGCCGGAACCATGTGCTCCGGCAGCTTCGACCGCACATAACGCCGCAGTTCCCGCGCGCTCGGCGTTCCCTCCTTCCCCGCCACCACGTACGCCACCAGCCGCTGCTCGGCTCCCTCGCCGCTCAGCTCCACCACCGCTTCCTCCACCCAGCGATGCGAGGCCAGGACCGTCTCGATCTCTCCCAACTCGATCCGCATGCCCCGCACCTTCACCTCACCGTCCATGCGTCCCAGATATTCGATCTCTCCCGTACTCCGCCACCGCCCCAGATCCCCCGTCCGGTACAGCCTCTGCGAGCGCTCCGGCGCAATCGGATTCGGCACAAACCGCTCCGCCGTCATTTCCGGCTGCCGCCAGTACCCCAACGCCACTCCATCCCCCCCGACATAGATCTCCCCACGCACTCCCACCGGCGCCGCATTTCGATTTCGATCCAGCACGTACACCTGCGTGTTGCTGATCGGCCTTCCTATCGGAACCGACACCGTACCCGGCGCCTCTTCCTCTCCTTCCCGAACCTCATGCCAGGTCACGTCCGCCGCCACTTCCGATGATCCGTAGATGTTCAGCAGCTTGGCCTTCGGATACCCCTTCCGAAACCGCCGCGCCAACTCCCACGTCAGCACTTCTCCGCTGCACGACCACAGCTTCAGCTCCGGTACCCTCTCCTCCAGATTCGGCGCGTGCTCCAGCAGCGCCCGCAACAGCGACGGCACTAACACGATCCGCGTCACCCGCTGCTCGGCTAGAGTCTGCAGCAGTTCTTCCGGATCCAGCACCGCCTCCTGCGGCAGAATCGCACTCGGCACTCCCGCTAGCAAGGGGCCGAAAATCTCCCATACCGAATCCACAAATCCCACATTCGTCTTCTGACAGCACACCTCCCCCGCCGCGAACGGATATCTCTCCCACATCCACCGCATTCGATTCATCGCCCCGCGATGCGTCCCTTCCACCCCCTTCGGCCTCCCGCTCGAGCCCGAGGTGTACAGCACGTAGGCGCGTTCAACCCGTGACAATCCCATGATGTTCATGACGGGATTGAGCGGGGACTCAGTCCTGATAAGCTCCGCCTCCGAATCAAGCATGATCAGGTTGCGAACGGTGTCCGGCAGTTTCTTCCCGTTCCCGTTGTTCGAGAGGACGCACTCGGCACGCGTGTCCTCGAGCGTAGAGGCCAGCCGCTGGAGCGGATAAGAAGGATCAAGCGGAACATACGCCGCTCCCGTCTTGAGCACGCCCAGGAGCGCAACCGTCAATTCCGGAGACCGCTCAACAGAAACGCCTACCAGATTGCCCGGCCCCACTCCCTTCTTTATCAGGTAGTGCGCCAGCCGGTTCGCATCCTCGTTGATCCGCCAGTAAGGAAATTTCTTGCCTTGGAAGACCAGCGCCGTTGCGTTAGGCGTGCGGGCGGCCTGGCGCTCGAAGGCAGTATGAATGTGCAGGTCTCGTGGATAATTCGTGGCCGTGTTGTTCCACCGCGCCACGGTTTGTTCTCGTTCCCGATCATCCATGAGCGGTATCCGAGCCACCGGCTCGTCCGGGTTCTTGAGGACCGCATTCACCAGGTTGCGGAAGTGACCCAGCTCTCTGAATATGGTTTGCTTCTCAAACAGATCGGTGTTGTACTCGAACCGGAAATGGAACTCGTCGTCTTCGTCTTCGTCGTCTTCAAAGGCTTCCACTGCGAGATCGAACTTGGCGATGCCCGTCTCGAACTCCAGTTCTTTCATTTTGAGTCCCGAAATTTCAAACACCTGCTTCGGGATGTTCTGGAACGTGAACATCACCTGGAACAGAGGAGTGGTGTTCATCGAGCGCTGCGGGACCAGTTCTTCGACCAATTTCTCGAACGGAACATCCTGATGCGCATAGGCTTCCAAGGCACATGCGCGGACTTGTCGAACCAGATCGCGGAACGTCATGTCGGGGGTAAAGTCGGCGCGAAAGACCAGTGTATTCACGAAGAACCCGACCAGGTTTTCGATTTCGATCTGGCTACGGGCTGCGGTAGGAGTGCCGACCAGAATGTTGTCCTGGCTGGTGTAGCGCCAGAGCAATGCCTGGAAGGCCGCCATCGATACCATGAACAGGGTGGCGCCCTCGCTCTGCGCGAATTCTTTCAGCGCCGCCAGAACCTGGCTTTCGAAGATCAGTTCTTCGGTCGCTCCGTGCCAGCTGTGAGTCGTCGGGCGCGGACGGTCCATGGGCAGATCGAGAATTGTTTGCGCCCCAGCCAGCTTGTTTTTCCAGTACTTAACTTGCTTGGCCAGCAATTCGCCGGTGATATATTCGCGCTGCCACTGGGCGTACTCTACATACTGAATCGGGAGTTCGGGAAGTTCGGGTTCCCGTCCGCTCGCATAAGCCTCGTAGCAATGAGCCAGTTCGCGGAAAAGGATCGAGATCGACCATCCATCCGTAATGATGTGATGGATCGCCAGCACCAGGATGTATTGGTCTCGACTGAGTTGCAGCAACGCGGTTCGCAGTAACGGGCCCCGGGTCAGATCAAACGGTTTCTTGCCCTCCTCGCTCGCAATCCGCAGCGCCTCCGGCTCACGCTCGCTCTCCGGAAGATCCGCCAGGTTCAAGATCGGAACCTGGACGTCGACGTCGGACAACACGACCTGTCTCACCTCGCCGTCCACGCTCTCGAAAATCGTGCGCAATGATTCGTGCCGCCGGATGACCGCGCCAATGGCCGAAGTCAGGGCGTTGACGTTCAAAGGACCGGTGATCCGGAAAGCGCGAACCAGGTTGTAAGCGGCCGTTCCCGGCTCCAGTTGATCCAGAAACCAAAGTCTGTCTTGCGCGAAGGAAGCTGGCAGTCCTGCTGAACTCATCTCTGTTTGTGTTCCTTAGACGTATTTTTTCCGCTACCTGAGGGTCGGCCAGAGTCAGTAGCGGAGATGGGATGTCAATGACAGGAAAAAGGTTGGGGCGATTTTGTGGGATTTTCCGCGGTGGGTGTTTCCCCTCCCGGCTCGGGATGAGCCGGGCTCCGTCGCGGTACCCGTCGCCTCGAGATTTTGCACTCACCGAACCCCATATTTCCCGTAAGAAATTCTTGATCCCGCAAACCAAATAGGGGGGGGCAGCATCTTAAAATTGGCGCTTCGTACCCGAATTCGATGTGCAAAACGGTTGCACCCTCGGGGTTTAGCGCTGCAGGACTGCTTAGCAGCAGGATTGCTCAGGAGTGCAGATGCCGCTCTCGCCACTAGTGTCGGCCGAAGTGCCCATGGTGAATGTCGCCGTTCAGGATCTCCTGAGCGGTCTGGCACAGCCATTCCCACCTGACTGCACCAGCGAACCAAATTACCGGATTAACTCCAGGAGATTCTGAATCCATGGTGTCCAGGGTCAAAACTTCAGAGGTCGGGGTTGCACAGCAGAAAAGACTGCTCGTTGAATTGCTTCTGCAGTCCAATCAGACGGAGACTCAGACGGAGGTCTATCCTGCTTCTCTCGCTCAGCAGAGACTCTGGTTTCTTGACGAACTGGGCCCCAAAAGCGCCGCTTACAACGTGCAATTTGGATTCTGGCTGCACGGACCGCTCGACATGTCTGCGCTCCAGTCGAGCCTGCAGGAATTGACGAATCGCCACGCCAGCCTGCGCACGATCTTCAGGCTTGAAGGCGGAGAACTGGTACAGGTTGTCGCTGACCGCCTCTCAGTGAGTCTTCCGGTCACGGATATCACCTCTTCCGCAGATCCCGATAGCGAGCACTATCCGCTTGCACAGGCGGAGGTAGAAAAGAGCTTCGACCTTGGCAAGGGTCCACTGTTTCGCGCCCGAGTCATTCGCGTTACCGGCACGGACCACGTTCTTCTGTGCACCATGCACCACATTGTCACCGATTCATGGTCGATGCAGATCATGGCAAAGGAGTTGTCGGCCCTTTATGGTGCGTTTTCTGCTCAGCGCCCATCCCCGCTTCCCGAACTACCCATCAGCTACGGCGACTATTCCGAGTGGCAGCGGAAATGGTTTAAGACCGCAAAAGTTCAACAGCAGCTGAAGTTTTGGAAAGACGAACTTGAAGATGCACCTGCTGTTTTGGAATTGCGCACGCAGCGGCCGCGCTCTTCCGAACAAACATTTGAAGGCGCGAGTCAGGAAATCCCGTTGGGTGACGAGATCACTTCCGGCATTAAGGCGCTCGCAGTTCGCCTCCAAGCGACCCCGTTCATGTTGCTTCTAGCGGTCTTCAAGATTCTTCTGTACCGGGCCAGCGGGCAGCCGGACCTTTCAGTAGGAGTGCCGGTCGCGGGTCGAAACTCGGTGGAGACCGAAGGTCTGGTCGGGTTCTTCGTAAACACGCTTGTTCTGCGCGATAATCTCTCTGGCAATCCGTCATTTCCAGACTTGGTAGGGCAGGTCCGCGAAACTACCCTCCGGGCATTTGCCAACGCGGACGTTCCCTTCGAGAAGGTGGTGGAGTTTCTTCAGCCTGAGCGCAACCTGAGTTACAACCCAATCTTCCAGGTGATGTTCTCAGTGATCAAGGCCGCTGTGCAATCCGACACTTTCGGCGACTTGACCGCCCTTTCCTACACGGTAGCGCCAACTAAGTCGATCTTGGATCTGAGCATGACGATTATCGAAGGGAAAGGCGGCCAGTTCTGGGCTCAAATCGACCACAACACCAACCTGTTCCGCTCCGAAGACGTGAGCCGAATGCTCGCCGATTACTCTACGCTATTGAAAGCCGTTATCGGCAGTCCTGAAACACGGATCATGGATCTTCCCATCGCGGAAGCGGTCGTGGATCGGACGGCGGAATGCTCGTTGCCTGTCTCGTTGCCTGTACCTTCGAAGACTAGCTCCAAGCGGCAAACGCTGACACTGTCATCAACATCTCATCGGCCAAACCCCGAACGACCAGGCCAGCCGATTCAGGCGGAGGAAGAACTGCTGGTCGGCATCTGGAGTGACCTGCTCCACCTTCCAGAAGTCGGCATCGACGACAATTTTTTCGAGATCGGCGGCCATTCTCTTCTTGCGGCTCAACTTATCGCGCAAGTCCAGAGTGCCACCGGACGCAAGATCGCGGTTTCCTCCGTCTTCCGTGCCCCGACCATCCGGGCTTTCGCAAACTTGCTCCGCGAAGACTCGCTGGCCGAGCCCGATCCAATCGCCATGAAACTTCATAACGGAGTTCATAAAAGCGACGGAAACGACGCGATCCCATTCCTTGCTGTCGCTGCGCCCGGAGTGGACACGTTTGGGTTCGCTCAACTGGCCCGTCACCTTCCGCCCGGCCAAACGACTTACAAGTTGCAAGCGTCTGCCCCAGTTGTGTGGGGCCGTCCCTTCACCAGTGACGAACTGCAAGCCTTGGCCCGGCAGTATGTAACCGCCATGAGATCCGTGCAGCCACACGGCCCTTATTGTCTGGGAGCCATGTGCGAGGGCGTCCTCATCGCTCAACAAATGATTCTCCAACTGGAATCGGAAGGAGAAGAGATAGGACTGTTCACCATTTTCGACACCTGGGTCCTGGAGAATTCCCAGATCCGTTCTCTATGGGCCATCGACTATTACATGCAACGCTTCCGAAATTTTCGAGCCTTGTCCCTCGACCAGCAATTCGCGACTGTCCGCCGAGTCTTCGAACGGACAACAGCCCCTGGCGTTACCAGTTCAGGGAGCGGCTGGAACCGTGCATATTGGCCGGATAAAGACTTTCAGCCACCTCGGTTTTGGGCCCCAGTGCTTCTGTTCAAACGGCCACGGCAACCTTTCTTCTACGTTCGAGATCCCCAAATGGGCTGGGGATCCCGCTCCATGGGAGACGTTGAAACTTGTGAACTCAAATGCGGACACTACGAAATGCTCCGGGAACCACACATCCGTCTCATAGGTCAAACCCTCGGGAACCGGTTGCAAGCGATAAGAAACCAGCAAGCGGTACACTCCGCGACATCGGACCTACTAAGGGATCCACGCAGCTTGTTTAATTCTGGAACGCGGGCGGAGACCGCCGCCTAGCAAGGAGCTATACAATCCTAATGAGTACTACTCAGGAAACCGTAGCAGCTTCGCAAATCACAGCGTGCTCAGCGGGGGCAATGGCACAACCGACCACATGGGAAACATCAACCGGTCTGGCGCGCACTCCCGCCCGCCCCGTCAAAGTCATTCATCCACCGGCCTTTTCCATAAGCACGATTTCCACCGGCCTCCGCACATTGGTCCAATACTCCGATCTGCTTTATACGTTGAGTCTGTTTCGCCTTAGCGTGCGCTACAAACAGTCCGCTCTTGGCTGGACATGGGCAGCCCTTCAACCCCTCGCATTGATGGGCATATACACAATTATCTTCACTCGAGTAGCGACCATTAAAACGGGCGGAGTTCCCTACCCGGTGTTCGTCTTTTCCGCACTGCTGCCATGGATATTCTTTTCCAGCTCTATTTCCACCGCAGTGAATGGCTTGGTTCTCCATCCAAACCTCCTTACGAAGATGTATTTCCCGAGAGAAATCATCCCACTGTCTTATATGGCGGCGAGCCTGTCAGATTTTTGCATTGCCTCGACTATCCTGGGTGGGTTGATGGTCTACTACAAAGTTTCGCTGACTTGGCATTTGCTTTATGCGATACCGATCGTCGTTATCCTGGCTGGCTTCGCCGCCGCGATCGCTCTGTTCTTCTCGGCCGTGCAAGTCCGCTTTCGCGATGTGGGGCTGGCCATGCCATTTCTGCTGCAGGTGTGGATGTTCACCGTGCCGGTTGTGTACTCCTTGCAGTCCGTACCGCAGCGGTTCCGTGGTCTGTATCTGCTCGATCCAGTAGCGGGCTTGATTGAAAGTTTCCGCCTGGTCGTGATCCGTGGCACAGCGCCCGATCTTCGCACCCTGGCTCTTTCAGGAGCCGTAACCCTTATGAGCCTGCCGCTGGCCTATGCCTTTTTCAAGTCTTCGGAAGCGACGATGGCGGATTTGATCTGAGTGGGTGTGATTTGAGAAGTGATCTGAGAACTGACCTGAGAACTAACCTGAAATGATCGACCTCAAGTTTAACCGGGTATCGAAGAAGTACAACATCCGAGCCAACGGCGACTCTCCGAAACGTTGGTACGGGCGGGGCTTTCCAGGGAGAAAGAGGCCAGGGCAGATGTGGGCTCTGCGCAATGTCAGCTTTCAGGTCAACGAAGGTGAAGCGCTTGGAATTGTCGGGCACAATGGCGCCGGCAAAACCACGATCCTGAAAATTCTTTCGGGCATTACCACTCCCACGGCAGGTGAGATCACGATCCGCGGGCGTCTGGTGGCGCTGGTCGAAGTAAGCTCGGGGTTTCATCCGGAACTTACCGGTATTGAGAACGTCTATCTCCACGGGGCGATGCTCGGGATGCGGCGGTCGGAAATACGCCGAAAGCTCGACAGCATCGTCGAGTTTTCCGGCGTTGGCAGGTACATCGAAGTGCCCGTCAAACGGTACTCATCCGGCATGTTTGTCCGCCTGGGTTTTGCCATTGCTGCACACCTCGATCCTGATATCCTCCTGCTGGACGAAGTCCTCGCCGTCGGCGATGCGGCCTTTCAGGCGAAATGCCTTGAACGGATTGCAGAACTGCGCAAAGACGGTCGTACCATGGTCTTCATTTCTCATGATCTCGCCGCCGTTTACCGCCTGTGCGATCGGGCACTGCTGCTGAGCCACGGCAGCATCCTCTCGGACGGCCCTCCGCGGCAAGTGATCGACGAATACCAGCAGATGACCTTCGCCGACCAAGGTTTGTCCGCGGACGAGGACAACAACAACGACACCGGAGTACCGGCCAGGTGCACCGGCATCTCGTTCTCCGCACCTGAGTCTCCCGAAGGAATTCGAACCGGCTACCCTCTCGTAGCGCGGCTTGCCTACAAAGCTTCGAAGAATATTCCCGATGCGGTCTTTAGAGTCTCCATTTATTGGCCGAGTGGATACTTGTGCGCTCAACTCACAACCGAGTCACTGAGCGGAGGCCTCCAACTTGAGCCCGGGACGGGCATCATCGAATTTCAATGTCCCACCTTGCCGGTGGTACCTGGGCTCTACCGTATCGATCTGGCAATCGAATCGAAAGGCCTGGAGGTCGACGTGCAGCAGCGATGCGCCACTCTTCGCGTAGAGCCCGGCAAACTCGCTTACGGGGATTTCCTCATCGAGAACACCTGGAAGATTACCGAGACGCTCCCCCAACCTCACCTCTAAGAAACAATTGATTGGCGCGCTCGAAACCACCATCTGGTGGAGAGCCGGGCGTCCTCGCCCGGCCACCGAACCGCTTGACGGGCGAGACGCCCGTCGCTCCACCGCTTCTTGCACGCCAGTTTATTATTGACTTTAGAAGTGAGGCAACGTCACGCGGTTCATGGCAGAGGTCACAAGCGTCCCCGCAAATGCAAGGTCCACATCCAGCGGAGTAAAGAAGTTCATTCCGGTTCTCCAGCCAGCGGGCGCTTCCGGATGCACGCCGGAAAGAAGTACAAATCCTTTTCCCCAGTACCCTTCCGTTAGCGCCGGGTTGCCGTTCGGATACTTGCCGATGATTTGTCCCCAGCCTGTAAGCTGCGGACCGTTCTGCCAGTAAATATCCAATTTCGTCCCGCCAGGAAATGAAATGGCTACGGCTTCCTTGTGAATTCCCTTGTAGTAATCGGCATACAAGTTAAACCATACTCCCGAGGTCAAGTCTATCCCGTTGTACTTGGAATATCCTCCGAAGAAGCCGCCTGCGCAGATTCCGAGGTAGTTCAGGCCCTGAGAAACAGCGTCGCGGACCGTGGTCGTAGCCTTTGACGACACATTATTGCCAATTGTTATCGAATTCCCACCCGGCACAATGAATAACTTGTACGCCAACAGTTGAGATTCGCTCATGCCATCGAGCTGACTGGAATTTGCGGTGTGATAAGCGAGCCCCTTGGCCTTAACCACGCTCTCGACCGCCGTTACGTCGTTCGGACTGGTGCCCGTCCCATTGAAAATAAGGACCGGAGTCGTGTTTGTATATGCATTTGCTTGCTGCGCTAGGAGCGAATCGGAGCCCGCAAGGATAGTGGAAGACGACGGAGACGCGACCGAATTTGTCGTGTCCATCACCGCTGTTGCAGAACGGCTTGGCACGACAAGCTTCCAATCGGGGGAGCCGGAGCGATCCAGATAGCTCGATCCCAGGTAAGCGACGCCCAGATCTCCGCCGTAGTAGTTGACGATACTCTCACCGGTAGCATCATTGACAAGAATCAGGTCGGGATGACCGTCCCCATTCATGTCTTGCATCCCCACCGCAGTCCACCCGCCGAAGCTACTACTATTCAGCTCCTGAGTTGCAGTAACGGTGGTACCGCTCGATCCTCCCAGATAAGCGACCATGACTTGGCGCGTGGAAGAATTTTGCAGGAGGAGATCGGGATGACCGTCACCGTTAAGATCAGCGGCTCCGATCGCGTTCCATCCCATTGCGGATAGCGGGCTGATAGTTTCGCTTCTTAGGAGAGTAGTTCCTTGCGAACCGCCAAAGAAATACACAGCAACTTGTCCCGTGCTCTCATGAGCGGCGATTACATCCAGGTTGCCGTCGCCGCCAATGTCGGCTACGGCTCGAGCCGTCCAACCCGCTCCGAGGGGAGCCAGGGAAACCGATCCCAGAAAGTTCTGATTCTTGCCGTAGAAATTGACCGCCAGGGCGCCGCTCAACTTGTCGGAATAGACCAGTCTCTTCGTGCCATTGCGATCGCCCGCCGTTGCGCCGATCAACACCCACCCTGCGGCGGGGGTTGACGCAAGCTTCGTCGCGCTCTGCAACCGCGCTCCACGCCACGTGCCGGAGACGGTCTGCCCCGTGGACAACTGCATGCGGTAAAGATTACTGAGGGAACCGGGCGCAGCGGTTTGGGCCGCGGCGAAAACCCCGGCCAAAGCTGTGATGACGACCCATCGGAAGATGCTGGTGAGAATAATAGCTTTGAAGCGCAATGGAAACTCCTTGATATAGCTCGCAGGTCACGCGGAATACCGCAAAGGGTCCGTACAGGTTTTTGCTGCTTTCACACATGACTGCTTAATCTAGGTGAAGTATGGTGATTTTAGCCAGACGATCTCGCCCAAGACAAACACGTTAGTGCATGTGACCGCGGTCCATGTGCTGACGGTCACCAATTGGCCGGCTGGCAGGCAGCGAGCCCGAACGTGACCGAATAAGAGACAGGATAAGAGGCGGTTCTTGAAGCCGCCAGGCGACTCCTGACGCAGAGCCGACCTTAAGCGGGCCGACCACATAGCTTTGGTTCGTTCGCCTGATTGCGACACTACACCGGAACGCACATGGAAAATGGTTCTCAAGGTATCTGGCCAGTCGGTTAGGTGTGACGGCACAGACACTACGAGCTACAATATGGGTGCGTCGGCAAGTTCGCGAAAGGGGGCGCGTAATGAAACTCAGTGAGGCAATTTTACTGGGGAGCACAATGTTGGCCGCCAAGCCTGGTGGGCAGTATTTCTCGGAGACGAAGTCGGGCTGTGCCCTCGGAATGGCAGCCATCGCCAGAGGATGCAGTTTTCACGGCGTAACCCGGCCCATTAACGAGAACGAACGCCGCACACTGGGTGCGGAAGGCGTCTGGGGCCCGTGGGTGCTAAATGTTGTCCGGCGTCCCTGTGAGTGCTGGGTCCTCCGCGCGCCGCGCAAGATGCGCATCAAGGACATTATTGCCCACCTTTTCGACTTCCACGTCATGAACAAAAAGAATTGGACACTGGACCAGTTGGTAGCGTGGGTACGAACCTGGGAGCCGAAAGAAATCAGCCCTATGCCACTTGCAAATGCGCTTCGCCCCGGCAAAGTGATTTCACGCGAGCCGCGTGTCGACCGGCGACAGGCCGAGCGAGAATGGCAACTGGTTCGCCAGGCTTTTGAGGCTCGGCACAAGACCACGCTATCAAGTACGAAAATTTCTTGGGGAAACTGACCCGCGCTTTGGTTGAAGACCGACCAATCCCCCACTCAATCCCAGCTACTTCCCCGCCGCAGCCGGTTTCAGAACCGCCGTATTTCGCTCGTCCGCAGCGATCATGCGATAGAACTTTTTCAGCTCGTCCATTTTGCTGACGGGAACACTCAGCTCCTTGATTTCCAAGGCACGCGTGTAGTGCAACATTTGCCCGTTTGCTTCCGTCTTACTGTGATAGCTGGCAAAGCTGTAGTCCACATCCATTGGAGGCGGTAAATCGTCCACTTCATAGCCCGGGGGCAGCGCGATCTCGAAACTGTCGGTGTCCCGCGATGGCCCTTCGAACTCGAGGGGAAACTTGCGCGGATCCTTCGTCTCCAGTATCCCCGACCCTTTGCTCCCCAGCACCCGCGGCCGCACCAGCAACAGATTTCCAGCGTTCTTTGCATAGTTGTCGGACTGGAAAGTGTAGTTGAAACCGAAAGGCTGGTCCGTGTGGTCGAGGTTGACCAGGCTCGCTCGCGTGATTTGAAAGCTGGAGAGGGACCCCGCCAGCAGGCTTTCGATCGGCTTGATTCGATCGGCGCTCTTGGTTACCGTACGCAATCGCCACCTCTCCGACCAGGCCCGATCCCCCAACCGCACTTCCTCGACATCGCCCTTCAACATTCCGGTGGCGTCGAGCGTCAGCTTGCCCACTCGCTGGATACTATTCATCGCCGACGGTTGTTGCGGCAACTCCACCAACTCGCCGCCTTGCGGCGTTACCAGCAACCCGTAATTCGCTTGCAGGTATCCTCCAATCTCGCCAAAGGGTGTCAACTCATTGGTCGGATCGAAGAACAGAACCCTTCCCAGCTTGGGATGCTGCATCACCGCGATCAATGACGGATCCTTCACGTCATCCGGCAACTTGATCGCAAGAATCACGTGGTTAAACCCGTTGTGCGCTGGCGCGTCACGCGTAACCGCGCCCCGCACCGTGTTGATCGAGACCTGGTAAGAGTCCACACCGATCTCGCGCAGCATGGTGCGCATCAGCGTCGCTTTGTCCTTGCAATCTCCGTACCGGTGGGAGAAAACATCCGGAGCGGCATGCGGCTGCCAGCCACCGATACCCAGTTCGATCGCCACATAGCGAATGTCGTGCTGCACGAACCCGGCGATCGCTTGCATCTTCTGCAGCGGCGTGGTCTTGCCAGCCACTAGCCTGCTAACCTCTTGTTTGATTGGTTCAGACGCGTCCATCTGTCCGCTGTACAGATTGCCGAGCCAACTCCCCATACTTCCCCAGTTCGCGAACTCGTTCTTCCGAGATGTTCCACCCGCTGGAAAGAATGACACGACCATCTGACTTGCCACCCCACGCCACGGTGGCATGTCCGGTTCATGCCTGATCCCTTTCAGGTCGCTGACCACCCATTGCGACACATTGCCTCCCGCTTCGGTCACCTTCACTTCTGGATAAGAAAGCCACGAGGCTTTGTACTCCCAGCCAGGAGGAAGCTGCAGCGAATAATGGCTCTCCCGAACCGGATCCGCTTCCTGGAAATACCATGTGTTCTGCAACCAGAATGGCCGTTCCTCTACTTCATATTCGTAGCCAACGATGTTTCCCACATCCGGCGCCGGAATATGTAGCAGTCTGTACCTTAAGTCCGAGACTAATTCCCCACCTTCGATTGGCGCAGCAATATCGACAGCGTCCTTGTCCTTCACCTCGTAGTCCTTACCTTGGGCAGGGATACACCAGGCACGCAGATTTGTGATTTTCCTCTGGGGATAGAAATGGACATATACCGTGCCGTGCTCCCGTCCTTCGGGCCGGAGAATCTTGTAAGCTGCACGTATCCGCGTCCTGATTTTATCGACCGACAGAACGGTCACGTTCGTCTCGGAATAGAGCATCACCGCGTCGGTCTTGTCATCATAGGAGGGCAACGTCACTCCGACCAACGCATGCATCCATTGTGGTGCGTCCCCACCGGCCGCCACCCGGGAGTCGCTGCTGACAGCCCATACCACGAGCAAAAAGAAAACTAGCACCGCTCGCCGGCCAGTTACTCCTTCAATTACTCGCATGGATTTCTCCTGGCTGGACAACAATCTGCGTCCCATCGCCGTTCCTCACTGCCTGAAAGAAGTTTCGCAACGCGCCGTAGTACTTCTGGTCCATCAACAAAAAATCGATGGTTAGCTTTCTGGTCAGCCGCAGTCCCTCTGGAGTCTTGTCAACTTTCAAACCATAAACAACCACTTTTGCATTGTTATCTTGCACCGCCGGCACGCTGCTTACCTGCCATCCCGGCGGAAGCTCGATGGTCACGTCATCCGCTTTCTCGTGGGGATATTCGAAATAGATCGGGTGCACCCGGTTGGCGTGTTCAAAGATTCCTTTCTCCGCGGTGGTAAAGATCGCGGCAGGAAGCACCACCCGTTTGCCTGCATTCGAAGCATAACCGGGAATTTTGAGCTGAAATTCGGCAAGCAGCGGTGTTTCCGAACTGGACCAGTCCGGTTTGTTAGTCAGTTCCGCCTCCGCAGCCATCGCAATTTGGGACGTCACCCGTTCCTCCAGGAATTTCTTGCGCGCCACTTCGTCCTCGTTTCGCTCCCCCATCCGGTGGTACAGGGCTTCCAACCCAATGTAGGTGACGGTCAGCTTCCCTTCCAGATCACCGGTGTCGGAAAGCTTCAGCTTTCCCACGCGCTCGATCCGCGACTCGGAGGCCTGCGGGAGCGTGGTCTGAATCCAGCTTCCACCGTCGTTATCCAGCCGCAACCCCGCGACGCCCGTTTCATACCAGGTCAGCAGACCGAATGGCGTGAAGGCCGCTCCGGGATCCAAATAGACGTCCTTCCCATTCAGCTTGACGAGCACAACATTGGCGTTCAATTGCGAGCTTTGCATCGTAACCGGACTGAAAAAATACGCGCTGCGACTCGATACCCAGCAGCCGTAGGCTTCAAAACCCGCAGCTCGCACCAGACCAAGGAACAACCAGGTTAGGTGGAAACCGTCGCCGTACCCTCGCTTCCAAATCTCTTCAACGTTCTCTACTGGCTTTTCTTTTTCGCGCTTTTCTTCCTGCACGGTTTTCCGCAGCTCGTACGATGTGTTTCGGATCTGCTGCACCCGGTCATAGATCTTTCGCAGCTTCACGTCCTGCGAGTCGTTCGGCGAGACAATTTGCGCTACCGCCTGCTCCATGGCCTTCCGCTTTCCGATGAAGCTTTCCAATTGCCCGTTCCGCTGCTTGCCGTATTTCTTCCAGAAACTGTCCTGGTCTTTCTCGGCGGGGCCCTCCTGATAGATAAAATCCACCCGCGACCTCAATTCGTTGGGAGGAGGCATGTAGTCTTCCGTCTGGAACGGCGGGATGTCGTGAGCTTCCATCCGTACAATGTGGTCGGGCCCCTCTTTGGGAGAGGCGTCAGCAGGAAGGCGATGCCAACTCCAGCGCAGCGAATACGGCACGTAGGTGCCCTTATACGGCTTGAGCGAAAATTGCGCTTTCTTGGTGAACAGCTCTTCACTCAGAATCCAGTGGGAGTCGAAAAGCAGGTGCTCACCCAAATCCGTGGTGAAGGAGTATTCGATAATGCTCCCCAGCTGCACATCTGGCAGAGTAAAAGTCTTCGCCAGATACTTCATTCCCTTCCCCTTGACCAGATATTTTTCGAACACTTGGCCGCCGAAGTCCGCGATCGAGCCGTCCGGCCTGATGGTCCGCGCCTTTACATCCACAATGCTCTGGCTTCCCTTCAAGAATGGAATCTCGACATTGGCGTACTTCCTTCCCTCTTCGGTCAGGATCTTGATCCGAACGTAATTGTCTTCATGGGAAGTGTGGCCATTGTCATCCCGGTCCACCTGCCGGTACAAAATGATCGCGGGCGCCCCGGGTGCTTGCGGTTCGCTGGTCAGCTTAAGCTCGTCGGGCGAAACCGGCAGGAACCCCACACCAGCCTTCGCCTCCTGCGCCGCTAAAAACCACACCGCAAGCCCTAACACCACCCACTTGCTTAAACGGAACATAGCCATCTCTCCCGAGGTAAATGCAGGTTCAACAGAGGTAGGGACCAACAAGATTTGTTGCAGGCGGGAACCACGAACTCCAGGGGGGACGAGCAGCGCTAGTTGCGGCCACAGCAAGTTCCGCCTCCTCCGAATTTCCGGGCCCCCTCGAGCCAGAATCCGGACCTACAGTAAACGCCTGAGTATAGCCCGAAGCGCCCATCCGTCAAGCGAAGAAATTGCCGCATCCACCCTATCCAAGCGTGTCATCTTGAGCGGAGTAGGGACTTCACGAAGTGAAGTCCCTACTGAGTCGAAAAGCCTGCCCTTGAGCGAAGCCGAAGGGACCTCGACACCCTTTCTGGCGACAAAGACGCATTAGGGAATTTCCCCTTCGGCCCGGCCTTCTACTACCTATTTACTGCTAAGGTAATAACCGGTGAGGTATGGTACCCCCCTCCCCCCTGGTCTCCTGGAATCATAGGGTTAGGAGGAAATTTTCGGTCCGGTCTTTGAATCTAAAGGGCTTACGGGTAAGGTCTTTGATAGCAAATGACTTAGCTTCGATTTCGCATTTGGTTGTCAAACCCGCATGTCCTATTGACAACTTAGGCCCTGAAAATGGGCTGTTCTTCTCGGAGCCTTCTGTTGTTATCAAAGATCGTCCAAACCCTGCCTCGCCTCCTGAGAAGGGCATTTCCGAAGCAAAGAGCTTACCGAAACGGGTTTCGGGCGGCTTCGATGGCCGTCTTGGGAGAAGGACGCACCTCGACCCTCTCCTAATCAGAGCTTATTGTCGCGCACGGCGGGTTGTGTGTCTGTTGCTGCGCGTCACAGATGATTGTTGATGAAAAAGGTCAGACGTCAGGTTGCGGAAATAGGAACGCACGCGGCGTCGCACATCTCGAAAGCCGCGAGCTGTGGGGCACTCGGTACAGGATTATGGGAGCTTGGCATCGGGTCTCTGCGAAGCATCTGCCTGCCTACCTTGATGAAATGACGTGGCGGTTCGACCACCGCAAGAACCCGTTCCTGTTTCGAGACACGATGTTAAAACTAATTCAATCTGAAAACCTCGAGTACAAGGAACTGACGAACGCTGCCTAATTACGTGTTATAGAGTTTTGTCAGCTATCGGTTTTGCGTCGTCAATCAAGTACTTAAGAAAATCTCGCCCTTTGATTGTTATGCTTATTAAACCTCCATCTTCACGAATGAGTGTATGCGAGCGCATGAATCCCAACCACCGATCAAAAGAATAGTCCGCATAGGTTTTAGCGTTGGCGTTTGCCGCTGCCGCGTAGTAGGGAAATATTACTTCGCGTTTCAGGTGGTCATGATTCAACCGTTGTAGTGCCTTGATCTGACTCCCAAAAATGTTATGCCACACGAGTTCCAACTGAACATAAATGACGGCTACGGTGAGCGCGTGAAATAAGTACGTCTCTTTTTCTGGGGCAGGAAGTTTGGCGGCTGTTTGACGAAGAGCGCCTTCCACTTCTCCGGTGAAGCGCGGGTCTATACGATGGTAATACATCTCAACCTCAGCAGCCGCTTGAGCTATAGGTAAACCAATAATTGACTGCGACCCCTTTTCCTGCACGGGCCTCAGCTTGACTCTGTTTCCAATGTAAACCAGCAGAGCAAACGTGGCCGCGGTAGCCCCAAGCCATATAGGGGCAATCCATACTGGAGGTATGTGTGTGTATGTGACTAACACTGCCTTCACAGCTTTCCCTACCGCACCGCTGCCCGCGATTTGGACTAGTAAGTAACCGTGTTGAAGCCAATCGAGGTTACGTTTTGTCTTTTCTCCAAACGTTGCCAGAGGATGCCCGTTAATTCGTAGAAAGTAGCGACTCTCACATCCGCGGTCATAATGGGCCGAGGGTGGTTTTTTCTGCCAAGAAAAAGGAGAGAGTCGCTATGAAGAGACGATACCAGATCGACCAGCAACGAGCGGT
>WNFA01002680.1_pt1 | contig 27757 bp, 26 predicted proteins | sample 5400481 | NCBI WGS metagenome assembly WNFA01 (sample SAMN13153340, study PRJNA577476) | soil metagenome | isolation source: 120 cm saprolite under Douglas fir tree site 2 hole 1 replicate 2 | place: USA:California | collected 2015-04-18 | reverse complement strand
AGGCCCAGGCCCTCGACGATCAATTCGAGATCAGGACCTTGTCGAACCGCGCCGATTTGATCAGCAACGGCGATGCGCTGGTCGAGGTGCGGGTGCCGAACGACGTGCCGCTGCAAGACGTGGCGCTGACGCTCAATGGTGCGAACGTCGGCGCGGCGTTCGTAAGCGATCAGCACGCGCGCACCCTGCGCGGCGTGCTGCGAGGCCTTCGGGTCGGCGAGAACCACTTCGTCGCCGCGGCCAACGGCCAGGGCGAGGACCAGCCCCGGGCCAGCCTGACGATCACCAACCACCCGCGCGGCGGACCGGTGCTGCTGGGCTCGCAGACCACGCCGTGGATCTGCGCGACGCCCGTGCCCGTCCCGGAGTCGGGCAACACGCCGGCCTCGAACGCGAGCGGCCTGACGACGAACGCCGTCGATGCGCAATGCAACATCGCGACCGAGTACAAGCTGTTCTACCGCACGACGACCGCGGGTTGCTCGAACGCGCTGCCAGACCCGAGCCCGCCGGCCCCGCCACCGACGAACAACTGCTTCAAACCGTATACGGTCGGCAGCACGCCGCCCGACCTCGCGACGACCACGACCACAACCGGCCTCACGGTGCCGTACATCGTTCGCGTCGAACGCGGCACCCTCAATCGCGGCATCTACGATATCGCGGTGCTGTTCGACCCGGCCCGGCCGTGGACGGCGCTGGCGCCGCAGCCGCAATGGAACGGCAGGGTGGTCTACAGCTTCGGCGCTTCGACCGGCCAGCCACGCCTTCAATTCCGCAGCGAGCAGAACTGGGCCGATGACTCGGCGCTGTCGCGCGGTTTCATGGTCGTCGACAACAGCCTCACCGATTCGCTCTACAATTCGAACCGCATCCTGGTGAGCGAAACGCTGATGATGATGAAAGAGTACATCGTCGACGGCTACGGCGAGATCAAGTACACGCTAGGCAACGGCTGCTCGGGCGGCTCGATCCAGCAGAACACCGCCGCGTCGATCTTCCCGGGCCTGCTCGATGGAATCCAGCCGAGCTGCGACTATCCGGACTCGATCACGACCGGCCTCGAAGTCAGCGACTGCGTCCTGCTGGTGAACTTCTACGCCGGCCCGGATTGGACTGCGTTAATGGCCGGCCGGACCCAGGCACAGATCAACGCGAAGAAGACAGCGATCAACGGCCATCTCGATCATCTGGGTTGCCATTCCTGGAACAACTCTTTCGGGTTCAATAACAAGCCGGGCAATTACATTCCGACGCTGGTGATTAATTCGGAAGGTGCGATCGCACCGGTCGGCGCGCCGCGCAACAATTGCCGGCTGCCCGCGGCGCTGGTCTATGACCCGGTGACCAACCCGACCGGCACGCGCTGCGGCGACCCGGACCTCGCCGCCGCGGTCTGGGGAACGACCGCTGGGCTCGCTCGCGGCAGCACCCGCGCCTTGCAGACCGGCGACAACGTCGGCATCCAATATGGGTTCAATGCGCTGCTCGCAGGCGCGATCACGCCCGAGGAGTTCGTCACGCTGAACGAGAGGGTCGGCGGTACGGATGCCGATTCGAACCGCACGGCGGCCCGCACCACGGCCGATCGGCGGGCCCTCCCCATCGCGTATCGGGCCGGCATTGTCTCGAGCGGCAAGAATCTCGGCAAGCTGCCGATCATCGATTCGCGAGGGTACGACGAGCAGGGAATCCACTACATCTGGCGCAGCTTCTCGGAGCGCGCCCGCATCAATGCAGCGAATCACGGCAACCACGGTAACCAGGTGATGTGGCGCTACGGGACCGGGCTGTTGCCCGCCACGCCGCAGCAGTTCGTGGCGGTGACGCTGCGGTCGTTCCTGACCATGGATATCTGGCTATCGAATCTTCTGGTCAGCGCCCCGAAGGCGACGCTGAACTCCGTGCGCAACCAGGCGCAGGTGATTGCTGCGAAGCCGGCGACCGCGTTTGACCTTTGCTACCTGACCGGCGACGTCACGTTCTCGAACCCGGTCACCGACATGGCCCGGTGCGATGCCGATCCGAGGCTGATGAAGCACGCTTCTCCGCGTCAAGTCGCCGGCGGGTCGCTGGCGGAGAACATCTTGAAGTGCCAGCTCAAGCCGCTGAACGCCAGCGACTACGCGCCGGTGACCTTCAGCCCAACGCAACTCGCGCGGTTGCACGCGGCCTTCCCCGAGGGCGTGTGCGACTGGAGCAGGCCGGGCGTCGGCCAGCAGGAGGCGATCTCGCCGCTGACCTTCGTGTCCGGTCCCGGCGGACGGCCACTGCCGCCAGCGCCGGTGTCGCACTCGGGGGACGAAGGTGATGACTGAACCCCTCGCGAGGTCACACCAGCTTCACTAGCTGCTTTCCCAGCAGCGAAAAGCCCCGCGAGCTGAGTGCCCGCGACGCTTCCGCTTTGTTCAGCGTCCGAATACCGATCGATCATGCCGCCTGAAGCTGAAAGAGCTGAACTCTGCGGGCGCAGTGGCTTCGATAAAGCCGATTTGAAGAGAGGAGTGAGCACGACATCTTGAGACATTTCGCACCAGTCGCTGCACGCGGCTACTGTGATGCGTTCACGTCCCTTACAGCTCCGAGTTGACCGATCGAAGTCGTTTCCCCCGAAAGGAACGAGCCACACCCGCCCTTGACACGGAAATTCACGCGGCGTATGGCGCCGATCGCGAGAGGCTTCTGCTCTCATCCCCGCGCTGGAATTCCGCGACCAACTTTTCGCGCCGCGGTGCTTCCCATCGGAAGCGCCGCGGCAAGACAGCGCCTCTCGCGAGGAGAGGAGAATCCTATGCGATCTAGTAGACCACGCGCCATCAGTTTCGTGTTCGCTCTTGCGCTGTTTCTGACGCTGCCGGCCTCTGCGGACGCGACAACAGTGGCGAATCCGATCTGTACGAATAACACTGTGTCGTTCAATCCGGATCAGGGCCAAGACATCGTTGTGCCGCCGGGCTTCAGCGTGTCGGTCTTCGCCACGGGCCTGAACTTCCCGACGGGGATTGCGTTCCGTGGCAATCAGGAGCGCTTCGAAGTGTACGTGCTGGAGTCCGGGCACGGCCTGCCGAGTCGGTGCAACGACGAGACGAGTCCAGTGGTCGGGGGCCAGTTCTCGCCGACCAACCCATTCACGCCCGACATCCTGGTGTTCAGCGAAACCGGACACCTGATCCGTACTCTCGCCAAGCCAACGGCTGGCGGTGGAGGTCTCCTGGCGCACGGCCCGGCGGTTGACATCGGGTTCGAGGGAGGCTTCGCGGGCGGGCGGCTCTTCGCGACGGACTCCAACCAGTCCCTTCGCACGCCGGGGTTCAACAACAGCTCACGGATCGTGATCGTGAACCCGAACACGGGGCAGGTCACCCCGTTCATCACTGGCCTGCCGACCGGCGATCATCCGACAGAGCAGCTTGCGTTCAAAGGCAATCACATTTACTGGTCGCAAGGATCGACGACCAATAGTGGCGTGGTTGGTCGTGACAACGGAAACGGCGCAAACCAGCAAGATATCCCGTGTCAGGACATCGTACTGAGCCGGAACGTGTTTGATTCGGGGGGTGGGGTAAGAACCAGTGGGTACTCCCCCTTCGGCGTGCAACGGCCCGGAGCGACCGTGAGGGCGTTCGAAAGCGCGCTGCACCCGGGAGTCTGTGACGGTGCCATCTTGAGAGCGAGGCTTGACGCGAGTCATCCGGAGGAGACAATCGAGCCGTTCTCGTGGGGGTACCGGAACCCGTACGCCATTCGGTTCGCGCCCGACGAACATGCCCTGCAGGGCGGGTTGTTGACGGGCACGGACGGCGAAGACGAGCGGGGTGCGCGGCCGACCAACCACTCCCCGGAGCGACTGGAACTAGCCAAGCAAAATCCCGATGGCAGCCCGGATTACCACGGGTGGCCGGACCGGTTCGGCTTCCTGCCGTCGAGCCAAGCGGTGTTCAACCCGGTCGGCGGGCCCGGCGACGATCTCTGCGTCCCGGACCCCACGAACCCGCCGAGCCTGTGCACGCCGGCGAGCCTCGCCAGGATTCTGAGCGAAAATCGCCCGGTCCGGGACGTCCTGGCGTTTCCACCGCAGCCGATCACGTCGCCGCTCGCCATTGACGCGGCGGACTCTTCGTTCACCGGAATCGACTTCGTGCCCAATTCGTTCGTCCGGGGGCCGGTTCAGCCCGGGGCTGCGCTGGCAACTCTCGAGGGGGACTTTGGGTTCTCCGCAGCGAACGGCACGCCGGAAGTCGGGCACGAGGTCAAACTGATCAACTTCAGCCGGCCTGAGCAGCCGCTCACCCTCAAGATCCAGCGGTTCGCTCGCAACTCCACGTTTGAGCAGGCGTTTGTGGCTCAGCCGGTTGCGATTCGCGGATTCAATCGCCCAACGAACGTCAAGTTCGGTCCCGACGGCTGCGGCTACGTCGTCGATTACGGCGCCGTGCGGGACTTTGGCCAGTCTGACCCGGCCTCAAGGTTCGTGGGCGACGGTAACGGTCCGCTCCTCCAGATCCCCCACACGGGCGTGATCTGGAAGATCTGCCCGACCGCGCAGGGAGAGGGCGAATAAGGAGGCGACACTTAGTAGCGGGTCCGGGCCCGCGGGGGCCGGGTCAACGCCGCCCCCCCCCGCGACTGCCCGTCGGCCTTCCGGCCCGCCCGTGCGAGGCCGGTGCGGTAAGCACGTGGTTCTCACGAAGCGCGTGCGCACCGTCCTGGAGGCGCTCCCTCGCGGACCGCCGAGCACTTCGTTGTTCCGAAATCCGCGCACAGGAGAAGCCTGGCAGGAGACTCGGAAGGCTTTCCACAGAGCGCGTAAAGCGGCCGGACTCGATGGAGTCTGGTTCCACGATCTGCGCCGGAGCTTCGTCACGCGTGCGCGCAGGATCGGCGTTCCAGAGTCCTTGGTGAGGCGTATGTCGGGTCACCGTGAGCTGAGGCACCTCCGGGTGTCAAACGCCATTCGTATCGACACTGCTGACCTCGCCGTATTCATCGCTCGCGGTCGCCGTTCTCTCTAGTGACAGCCGAGCGGAGTGACAGAAGCGCGATGCCTGTAGGAGGGACGAATTGACAGCAATTGGGCAGGTTCAGGTCATGAGGGACCGAGGCCCACGTCGTAACCGCGCCATGAGCCGCCTGGCCCATCGACGATGAACACCATACCGTTGGCATAGCTGAAGCTGAAATGAGCATCAAAGCTGGTCCCGGCATTCAGAAGTTCGGTGGTGTCGACGCGGTTGCCGTCGGTATCCCAAGCGGAGAGCATGCGATTGCTGTAGGTCAGCCAATAGCCGCCTGCGGCAGCAATGCCGCGATTATTGGGGTAGGCGCTTTCTCCGAACATCGTCCCATAGCCCGACAAGGCCACGGTGCCAAGGAATGTCCCAGTGCTATCCCATTGAGATACGGTCCCGGCACTCATGGCAATGTATGCCGTTCGGTCGCTGTTCAAGACGACCGCCGATTGCACGTCTAAGGTTCCGCCGGAGAGCGTGACGAACGGCACGAACATGCCAGGCGCCGTTTGTTGATAAATGATGGGATCGGCGAACTGGCGGGCGTAGAGGTTGCCCGCGTCATCCGTGAAGATCGAGCGAATATCGAGGTTCGGAGCATAGGTCGCGAGGAGCGAGCCGACACTGTCATATTGCGCTAAGCGGAGCCCGAAAGTACTCCCGCCCGACGAAGACCAGTAGTTAATTCCATCATTGGCGGCGGTCATCCGGGTCTGTTCAAGACTGGACGCGTCCATGAAAGTAAAACTGACCGCATAACTATCGTCGAAAATAACGTGTTGGCCTTTCGCCTTTCCTCCGCCAAAAGCCAGCACAAACGCCACAATCCAGAGATACGTGCGTGAGTACGCCATCGAAGGTTCTCCCCCCTGTAACCTGCCTTCTGCAAATGGAGCTGTGCCAACGACGCAGGAACCTTGGCACGAGGCAAATCTGATTCAGAAAAGATAGACGAGGGAATTCAATTTGACGACCATGTATGAATTCGGACAGATCGAGACCCTGTGGGGTCCGTCGAGTTTGTCGCGTCAGACGCAGCATCGGCGATCTTTCCGGAACACATAGGATGGACATCTCGAACGCCGTGGGTGTTGCCCCGCCGGACCTGACCGAGTTCATCGCCCGCTCTCGCGCGCGTTAGCCGAAGGTGGAAAACAGGCTAGAACGTTGCGAAGCGGGCAGCGGGACCAACTTCTTTTTGAACCGGAAGCGGGAAGACATGAAATGAGCAGCCCGGAGCTCGCGGCAACTTGCGGCCTGCCCTTGCGAAGGTTCCAGAGGGCGTTTCGCAAAACATTTAATGCATCGCCACACTAGTGGAGGCTTGCGGCGAAAGTCGAGCGTGCTCGGAAGATGATCGAACTCACCGCTCGACCACTACGGGAGATCGCATTAGCTCTTCACGCTGAATGATCTGCCCCTGACCCCCGAGTGGCTTAATGCGGTCCGGCTGGACGGTTTGACTGCTCGTTTCACGGTGTCGCAGTACCCGACAGGAAGCGGTCATCTATGGCGCACTGGGAACAACTCATCCCGACCTATCGTTGCGATGGCGTTCCCCGGTGCGTCTTGAGCGCCACTGCCAGAGCTGACCTGGGTCCATTTGAGATTCGATAGCACCCGGTCACTGGACCACGACGCTTTCACTTCCTAATTGCGGGGGCCCGCAACATGAATTTCTGAGTACTAGCATTCCGTTCAGCATCCGAATCCCGATCGGTCATGCCGCCTGAAGCTGAAAGATCTGAAGTCTGCAGGCGCAGTTGTCCAAGCCGTCCAACTCTGACGACCGCTACTCCGGCTTCACGAGAGCCCCGGAAAAGCTACACCTGTCAGCTTCCTCGAAACCTCCCATAGAGCGGGCAGCGGTTTCATCTCGTGCTGGCTTGGGAACTGGTACCAGCACCGGCTCTCCCTTTAGCTCAAACGACCTGGGAGCTAGGTAGCTGCCGGACGCGACGTCGAGGGCCGTCGCCGCGCGTAAGGTGGGCAACGCCCCGTGCGCCGCGTCATGCGACATGAACGACGAGCGCGATTCGGACATGGACGGTGGCGCCGTCCTTTCACGACAACCGTGTGCGCGTCGACAAGTCGGCCTGATCCGCCGCGGCTCCTGACGCTGCAGAGGGCCGCAGCTACGAAAAAGCGCTAAAGGACTTCGCCGTGTCGGTGGCCAAGGAAGAGTCAGCCGGGGGCAAAAAAAGTGGACGCCAACCGACGGCAGCGATCGCTGAACCTGTAGGACGTCCCCTAGCGCGAAGGTTGATCCCCGAAGTCCCTTCAATCTAAGGAAGCACAACTCGGGTTCGAATCCCGGCAGGAGGTCACTCCCCTCTTTCCCGAGCGACAAGAGCCCGACAGGAGCCTAAGAGCCGGCCCTGTTCCCTTCGGGCGTTTTCGAATAAATGGGTGCGCGAAACCCCATCGGGGGCAGGAGGTTCCGCCGAGGACCCATGGCGCATCCGTCCGACCAGTTTGTCTCGCAAGAGCTATTTGAGGAGCTAGGCCGCCTATCGTTCTACTTCCAGCAGCTCGAGGCTGTTATCAAACAGTTCATCTGGCGCTGCTTCCTCGACCAATCAGCGAGCAGAGCCATGGCGACTTTGCTGATAGAAGGCACTCCCACCAAAATGCTCGGTGCGAAGATGGTAGGTCTCTACGCGCATCGATTCGGCAAGAACGATGCTCGGGTAATTGAGATGAAGGACGTGGCGAAAGAGATCAACAGGCTCAACGAGGAACGCAACCGATTCCTGCATTCCAACTGGTTGGCAGTGCGCCTGTTTGGGGGGGCCGCTACGCGGCTGCACCAGCCGCGTGACGTTGTCGTTCAGAATCCGGAGGTGGAAGAAATACCTATTGACCAGATCCAGGCTGCGGCGGACGCGTGCGCAGACCTTGCGCAGAAGCTGTACTACGACCTGGCTCCGAAGTTCGGGCACATGCCGGGAACCGAGTGAGGTCCGTCCTTGTCTGGCCGGCGGGTCTTCGCTCCCGCGTCCACCGTTCCAAACCTTTTATCGGGAGGTCGCGTTCTTGTTCCGAAGCGTTGGGCACGACCTGCGAGGGGCTGCAAACGGAAGACCTGAAAGCCTGTATTTTCAAGGTTCTGCTGGGCAAAGATTCATCATAGGCTGCTGCGGATGGACGACAGTGCTGGCACCGATGACGCGCGATCTACTTATAGGCCGACACGGGCAGTACCGACGGATGCTGCGCTGGCGGGTGCGCATCGCGAGGGCTGAGGCCACCGGTAGCGCAGCTCACGCGGCTCGACAACTCCTGTACCTCCCTAGATGTAAGAAGATTCGTAAAGCCATACGGAGATAGTAAGGCCAAATGGGAAGAACTCGTCGAGCGGACTGTGGGTGCGGATGACACGAGGCGGGTTGCTCCTTCGGTACGGTGAACAGAGGGGAATCGACCAGCTGCTTGATGAAAGCGATTTCTGAGGTCGGCAAAAGCATGCAAAACAATGAGCCATGAACGCACAGGACGCAAATGCCTGGTTCAAGGAGATTGACGCTCGACGATTCACAAAGGACGAGCACGGCTTTTACAAAGATGCCGAAGCGAACGATTGGGCCACAGAGGCATTATCTGCCCTCGAGGCAGTATTCCCCCAAGGACACGCGGTTCTGAAGTCATGGAAGAGCGCAGTCCATTACCCCGAACAAAATCCTGGAACGATGTCTTCGCCCGTCGTCCTCGATGCAGCCAGAGGAGTGTTTCATTCGGCGCTACAGCAACTGAAGGCGGGCAGGCTCGTTACCCTCGTCGAGGGAATCCGGGCGGAGTCGACAAATGAGGTGCTTGATCAAGCCGAGGTGCTTCTTGGCGGCAAACACGTAGTGGCCGCTGCCGTAATGGGTGGCGGAGCGCTTGAAATGCACCTCCTTCACCTGTGCAACAAGCACCAACTGACGTGGACTGGGGATGGGTCGATAGCCAAGTACGACGGCGCGATCGCGCAAGCCAGAAATTCGGGCGCGCAAATCTACTCAGCCACGGATTCGAAGTTGGTGATTGCATGGGGCGGCATCCGCAACGACGCTGCTCACTCCCCCGGGATCTTCGCGCGCTCGATAACAGAAGTGCACTCGATGTTGCAGGGCATCAGGGAGTTCATGGCCCGGAATTCCTAGCCATACCCGTGGCAGCGGACCGCTTTGAACCTGACGGGCTCAAGCGACAGAGGAGCAAACGCGGGTGGCAGCCTCCATTCCCTCCCTGTTCCCCCTGGCTTGGGTCGACAAGGGCGGGAACGGTACCGAACCGCAATGGCGACTCGGTCGAGGCGCCCTCTCTCCGCCCGAGGGCACCTACGCCGTGATAGTAGATGGAATGCGGCACTTGTTGGGAGAGCCACTTGCCGGGTTCGAATCCGGGCAGGGTCACAGGTAGTTTGCGAAATGAAGAGATGCCCTTCGCGGCGATCCGAAGGGCTTTTGTTTTGTGCCGTCCCTGTACCGTGCGGGCGTCGACCGGAGGCATCCGCTTGGACGGGAACCTCCAGAGAGACCGGTAAGTGAATGTGACGAAAGGCGCCGAGGAGATAGCCGTCGAACCACCCGAACGGGTCGCAGAGTCTCTTTGCACAGGCGCCAACCTTCACGTTTCCGCGCGTGGCGGCTATTGCCTTTGGGCCCTTGGGTAAGCCAGTCAACGTCGCCACGGTCTTTGGGGTCCGGATTCGCGATCGGGAGTTTCTTGTCACTTGCGCCCACGTTGTTGAACACGAGAGTGCTCGGAGGAACGACTGGTCCTTACTGCTGCCTCCACGTGACCGCCTCGGGAACGTCGTAACAGGCAGTGCCTCCAATCAAACCAGTTCCTATTCCCAAAGTTGTGGTTTGGCGACATCCGCACCCGAAAGCTGACGTTGCGTTCCTCCCGATGCCGCCAAACTTCTTCATTAGTACCTTTGCCAATCCCCGGAACGCTGAGGTCACGACGATGATCAGGCGGGATTGGGATCGAGCTCTGGACAGGCACGCGCATCGACTGGCTGTGGTGACCGGATTCCCTCGAGCCGTTCGCGATGAGAACGCCCCAAACCCGCTCTGCGGGATAGTGCGCTTTAACGCCTGCGTGGTCTTCGCTGACCTTCCTGATTCGGCTGCAGTCCCGCCGCATATCCGGCTGGAATTGGACTTTGGTGATCAATTGCACCCGGAATTCATGGGCTTGCCCGACGGGCCAACCTTCGTCCAAAAATTCATGAATCACGATCCTAACTATGAGGCCATTGCTGGACTCTCGGGGGCGCCAGCGGTCGCCCTGGTGGAGGGTGGGCCCTACTTACTCGGGGTATTCTTTGAGGGGCGACTGGGTGCGAAAAGGGGCTTCGTGCTTCCGTGGGACTATGTGGAATCGGCTTATCTGGCGTCATCGGTCTAAGTTCGCTTTGTTCCTTCACCTGCCGGTTCACTATGACCAACCTCCTTGAACGGATTCGCGCCGAGAAGACAGAACAGTTCGTCGCTTTCCTTGATCTTCTCGGGTTCTCCGAGAAGGTGAAGGCAAATTGGGATGACGCCGCGCGAACGTACGCGAAGATTATCGGGGTTGCCGAGACCGTGTCTGATCACTATCGAGAATTGTTGGGAAACGATTGGACGACTTCGGTCCAGATCGTCTCTGACTCGATCATCATCACAGGCGGCGACCTCCACTGGGTCGCTGCAATGGCACAAGGCATCCAGACCGGAGCAATTCTAACTTCGGGTATTCTGCTCCGTGGGGGTATTGCCTTCGGCCCACACTCGCAAGTGAATGACGCCCGCAACACCTATGCGGTCAGTTCGGCGCTGGCCTCAGCCGTTGCCGCAGAGCGACTCGCGCATTTTCCGCGAATCATCTTAGATCGTGCAACTGGCGTCGAAGGTCAGGGGCGTGATGCATTACGCACTGGATCGCCGCTCTTTATGCCTTGTAACGATGGTCTCTGGATGGTGGTTCCGCTGTACACTTTTGATTCGCGTCCGGATGAAGAGATCTACAGGGAATACATTGATCTACTTGAGCCATTGTCTTCACAGTACAAAGACACTGTCCATTCCACGAAGTACGATTGGATGCTCGATTGTGTAGACACAGTCCGAGGCCACATGGAGAGCCTTCGAGAAGAGGGCGAGGAACGAGCAGCCGAGGCTCAAAGGGAAGATGGCGATTCTTGATGGTGGACGCGCAATCCTTCGCCGACGAAACTCCCAGCAAGCCTCCCGTGGCGCCGCTCCATCATCTGTGCAGTTTCTGTGCCGCGACACCGTGGCTTTGGTCCCCAACCATCGAAGGTTCGAATGCCGGTAGGGGTCACTCCCCTCTTTCCCGAGCGACGAGAGCCCGATTTTACCGTCTTGCCTTGGCGGCTATCACGATCGCCTGAACGCGGCGATGAAGCTCCTCCCTAAGGACCTGCTCGCCTTCACAGATTTCTTGCCAAAGTCTCGCCTTGTCCGGCGCCCCGCCTCGAAGGGCATCGAAGGCAGCCATGACTTGCCGCTTGGCATCTGCCTCGCGGATGGTGGTCTCTCGGAAACGCTTCGATGTAGGGGCGTGCTTCTCCAGGTGTCGTTTAAAGTTTTCTCGTGCAGAGGCCAGAGACAGCTCGTAATTTGGACCACCCATCACCCTGTCGGCGTCGACGTTGTCCTGTCCGTCATCTTCCCAATCGCATAGTTCGCAATTCTCATAGCCACCTCGCTCTTCCAAGGTGGGGTACCCACAGCAGGGACACTCAAAGCGCACCCCTGGTACAGGGCGTGCCGTCACGGGGTAACGATTTTTGTCAAGGTCATTCGAGATCCAGTCCAACTCCGCCGTTCGAAACGGGCTCATTTGTCCGACTTGGCTTTGCAATCCAGTGGCGCGATTCGGCGCCCGCCTCTGGGTCTTTAATTAAGATGCCGAGGCGTTTCGCGCGGGACTTATGGTGCCTTCCGCACGTGAAACTTGCAAGCACGATGGACGCTCGCCTGATCAAGGTTCCGCATCGTTGGTTCGACCTCGATGACCCGGTCCGGTGGGCGCGCTGCTGAGCTAGTCTTACTGCCATGGCAAGAGCGCGAAGAGGTTCGCCGGCTATTGTCGACATCAGTAGCAAGGATTTGACCGAAACGATGTCGCGCCTTGAGATAGCGAAGAAGCGATATGGCGGTTCGCACGATCTTCCATCGCTTGATGGCCTCAGAGAGATGATCGCGGCGACGTTGTGGGCTGGCTTCCGCAGAGAGGAGGGTCGCACGCTGTCCTTCGCGCTCGCCTACGTTCGACAGGACGCGCGCGAAATCGTCTTTCGCCGCAAACTCAAGCTGAACGAGATCGTGCGGCTCGCGCCAGCGCTTGTTCGCAAACGCTCGCGGCTGGGCGTCGACAAGGCGCTACGAGTGTGGGGCATCACGCAAACGACCGAGCCATGCTTGAAGGTTCGTGCTCTTGCGCCCGGTCGTGTGGTTGTGAAGTACGGCCCAGAGAACATCGCGGTCCTCGATGCGCCACAGCTTCATCTCGCCGGGAACCTTGAGCAGTGCCTTACCGTCCTTGCCGAAAGCCTCCCCCTGAGAAAAGCGAGACCGCTGGGCCGCACCGTCTTTGCAGCGGTTGCGCTGATGTTGGTGGACGCCGTTCGCAGGCACGGCAACGGCGGGACCATACTGATCGTGCCGACCAGTTCCCCGAATACTTGGCGTCGCCACGTGCAAGCCGGAAAGCTGGGCCTCGCCGACCAACGACGGCGGTACAGTGGCTTGAAAGTGCATTTCGAGAAGCTCCTCAAAGAAGCGGAGCAGGCTCGAGGCAGTGCGAGCAGCGACTTCAAAGCCGTCCTCGAAGTCGAAGCCATCAAGGCATTCCTAGGCGGCGAACGAATCAAGGAGGAACTCTGGAGGGTCGTTTCCACAGTCGCCGAACTGAGCGCGATCGACGGAGCATTAGTACTCGACTATGACCTGGCGCTGGTCGACTTTGGTGTGAGAATTACCTCGGAAGGAGACAAGCCCTACTTGGAACGCGACATTCTTGCGGCTCCGATTCCCAGAAGCCACTTCGAACTCGGTGGCACACGTCACCGCTCTGCTGCGAACTTTGTTCGTGCGTGCAGAGGCTCTGCATTGGCGTTGGTGGCGTCGCACGATGGACCGCTATCCGTCATGGAATGGAAGAACAGCACAGTACTCGTCACACGGCATGTCGAACGACTGATCGATTAAGTGGGCACCCAGCCTACGGTCTCCTTTAGGCATACGGAGGACGGCCTACGCGGTAGTTTTCCCCGATCGCTGGCCGGCTCGGCTTTTTTCTGCTCAACTCTCCGACGCGTCGGGACACTGCAGAGCGAGTCTCCCGAGTGCTGGGTGCCGTCGACGAGTCGCTTGCAAGCACAACGGATTCGGCCTCGCTGCATAGCGCTTCCTCATCGTCCGCAAGTCGAGAGTCATGACCCGCTTCAAACAACCGCACGCCTACACCTCATCGGGTTTCAGCCGCCTCGAAAGCTCGTGCAGGAACGGAGAAGGTCCATAGGCGAGTATCTTTCCCTTGGCGTTTTCATAGAAGCCAGAAAACAAAAGATGCACCTCCCGCCGAGCGCGCGTCATCCCGACATAAAACAATCGCCGTGCATCGCCTTGGTTCTCCATGTACTGCGGGAAGATGCCTTGCTCGAGAGCCAGCATGAACACAACGGTGTATTCGAGGCCTTTGCTCGCGTGGAGCGATTGCAGCACGACCTTGTTTCGTTCGATGCCTGTGAACTCGGACAGCGGCTGCGCCGCTACATTGCCGGCGGTCAGCGAAGCAAGCATGGCGCCGAGTTCGCCGACATCGAAACGCATGCGGAGCGGTACCGCGTCGAGCTCCTTAGCCAGTGAGCCAAGACCGAGTGCTTCATCGATCGTTTTAGCCCACTCGCTCACGGTGATCGCCGGGTCTCGAACAGCCACGAGCGTCTTGTAGAGCGCGATGCGACCCGCGACGTCTGAACTACGGCGCGCAGAGCCGTCGCACGCGCTCGACAGCCGCTCCCACGCTGAAAAGAGATCCGCCATGCGTGGTTTGCCTGACCGCCAGCCGCCCGCGCACCACCAAGCCATGTCCTCGACCCACATCGTTAGCGGCGTAGTTCGGTATTCGCGCATCCGGGCTATACGGTATGAGATACCCGCATCCATGAGTGCATGCTCGCAGGGTTCGAGATCGTGCCATCGTCGCGCGAAGACTCCTATCTCGCCGGGGGTGATGCCTTCCCCCAGGCGTTCGCGAATCTTCGCGACCACATGTTCCGCCTGTTCATCTAGACCGCCCTTACACGCCCGGAAGATGACCTCCCCGCGGTCGTCTCCCTCTGCGGCGGAGCGGAAACCGCGCTCCTCCTCAGGTTGGAGCACGTGGAGGCTCGCGTCGATGATCCGTTGGCGGCATCGGTAGTTCATCGCCAGGCGCACGGGGTGGACGTCCTCCCTTCTCGCGAGCTCGTCGAGGAACTCTGGCCGTGCACCGGAAAACGCGTATATCGATTGATCGGGATCGCCAACGGCGAACACTTTCACCCCTGCCTGCTCGACGAGCGCTTTCACGATGCCGTGAAGCGCGAGCCCAAGGTCCTGGTACTCGTCGATCACGAACCACGGATATTTTGCACTCAGTGCACGGCGGACGTGTTCGTCGAGCCGAACCAGATCCAATGAGCCAAGCACGATATCGTCGAAGTCGATGCGCCCGACGCTCCTTAGCTGCTCGGCATAGCCCTGCGAAATGCACGGAAGCCGGTCGTCGAGGCGTTCGGCGAACGAGGGGTCCACCAGCGCAAGCCGGCGGTACGCCTCGAGCTTTGATCTCCACCAATTCTCTGGCTCATTCACGCTCGCTGCGTGGAGTCCTGCCTCGCGCGCCTGCCTGAGCTCGACTTCGCTCGCGATCTCGGAGCTCGCGAGGAAGCGCCGGTCGGGATCAAGTCGAGAGGCGAATGGCCGGAGGATGTGGGCAAGACAGAACGCATGGACGGTACCCGTGAAGAGGCGCCCGCCGGATCGGATACCAAGATCACGAAGGCGGTGCTTGAACTCGTTCGCGGCCTCATTGCCGTACGTAAGGCATGCCAGTCCACGCGGCGGTCGAATTTCGTCGACAAGCCGCGCGACCTTGAGCACGAGGGTCGCTGTCTTCCCGCTCCCCGGACCAGCGAGGAGGACAGTATTTCCGGGCTCGTCGAACGCCTCGCGTTGTTTCACGTTGAGCCTGGTGACCGCCTGTTGATACGGTTTGGGCGTCATCCTAGGACCTAGGTACGGCGACACTTCGTAACGATCGCTTCGATTGCCCCGCGCACATAACTGGGCACGTCGGTGGCAGCCATGCGAGCGACGAAGGACTGCGCGAGGCGCCCCTTCCCTGCCCGTTCTGCGAGCGCAACGATGAGATCCTCCGCATTGTTGGCTATGGCGCCGTTCGCATCGAACGGCGCGGCGGTCGCGGTGCGGCTCTTAGGGAAGACTGCCCTGAACGCTGCCTTTAAGCGAGGGCCCGCGCCGGTTGAGACGAGATCGGTCTCGAGCGTCCGTGTGCCGACGAAGATCCCGACCGCTGCGAGAGCGCTCTTCGCCTCGGCGAGGCGTCCGCCCGCAACGTGCCTGCTGACGGCAGCTGCGCCGGCAGCGTCTCCGAGCGCCTCGAGCACTCCAGCTCCGCGCGCTATGCCCGGCGGAGAGGCCGCAGAGGTATCCCGCACGTCGCCGTCTGTAACGATGACGTACGGGATATCGAGTGCCGTGAGAAGCTTCGCGTAGGGGACAAAATCGGTGCCCGCGACGGAGCAGACCGTGATACCGAACTCATCGAGAGTCACCGGCGTCGGGAGCAGGCCGGCGGCGGCCGGGATAATGAACTTCTCGGCGTCGCCCTCGACGAGGATGACGCCGCGGCCGAACACGATCTCAGCACGCGTCACGTCGAGGTAGCGCTCGAGGTCGGCGCGCTCCTCGTCAGTGAAGCTGGCGGCGGCATTTGCGAACGACGCGATTTTCGACTCGCCGCCGACTGTACGCAGCACAACGAGGGAGTCGACCGGCGCGACGCTCGCGATGTTCGGCGAGTGTGTTGAGACGAGGACGGGGCGCTTCTTTGCCAGGAGATCGCGAAATACCACTCGCTGCATCTGCGGATGGAGGTGCGCCTCTGGCTCTTCGATCCCGAGGAGCGTCGCCGCCGTTGCAAACGCCTTCTCCTGCTGCTCGGTGTGCAGCAGGAGGAGACCAAGATAGAGGACGTTCGCAAGTCCGAGACTCATTTCGGCTACCTGGCGGCGGCGATCCTGGTCCATGAACAAGCGCAGGGCTTGGACTAGCTGTCGTGGGTCAGTCGAATTGAACCCAAACGTCGGAGCGAGATCATGTTGTCGTCCCAGCATTTCGTTCAGTCGTTCGCAGATCTCTTGCTGAAGTTCTCTTAGCGGCTGCTCTGCCGTGATCTCGTCGGTTGCCTCGTCGACCGCCTTCGCGACCTTCTCCAATGCGGCCCGGTCAAGCCGCTCGCGTACACTCTCGAGCAGCGGACGAAGCGGGGAACGCTTCCACGCGCGGAGGTCGGCCTCCGCATCCCGCAACGCAGGGAGGACCTTGAAGCCGAGGAAGCGTCGAACTCCATGAGATACTGCGTTCGAAGGGTCGTCCCGCCCGTAAATCGCAAAATCGTACTCGTCCTTCGTGGTGGAGGGCCGTTTGTCCGTCTCAATGCTGTCCCGTGGCGCGTAGCGGTATGTGAGCCGCGCAATGGGATGCCTCCATCCCTCCGGTGCCTCGACCTCGTGGTCCGCGAGGCATGCGAGCACACCTGGTTCATCGTCGTATTCGGTTAGATCGACCGTCACGATGATCTCGGTGCCCGAGAACGCGGGACCGCCATCCCAGAAGTCCTCTTCGTCCAGATAGCGGTTCGAGTCGGGCAAGCTCGGATCTAGCAGTAGTCGAAGCGCGTACAGAAAATTGGATTTCCCGGCACCGTTCTCGCCGAGGATCACCGCGTGCCGTCCCAAACGACAGTCAATCTCGCGAAAAAAGACCAATTTGCATGGAACCACGCGAACGAGAATTCAGCAACGCGCTGCGTATTCTCGTACTAGCTCGACCTCGCCCTACCGACGCGACCGCGCATGTTAGGGAGATTCTGCGAAAACGCGGCCGAAGGATGGTCGCTCTAACGACGAGCTGTGCCCGATGACGCGAGCTGATCTGGAAGAACAAGTAACGCTGCTTCGTGACCGCGATTGCCTTTTCTGGTATCGGCGCCGGCGACGCCCGTCTGCCCAAGGAGAAAAACCATGGGCGTCAGTAAGTACGTTGCCAGAGGCAAAACCTGGTGGCGGGTGGACGAGTGGCTTGCACAGCCGGATGGCAAGTTCGTTGGCTACCGAAAGAAACGCATCCCAACCAAAGAACCTGCCATGGCGTGCGCAGCCAAGGTCAAGGCGGAATCGTTCGAAGGGCGCTTCTTCGATCGAGTCCGCACTCCGAGCTGTACGGTTGCGGACTTATGGAGCGCGTACCGGCCGCTCGCCACAAGTCAATGCGCAATAGACGCTCGCTTTCCAACCCCTGAAGCCGTAGCACCAGTGCTCCGTTCCTGGTCACGCCATCTAGACCAATTCCTAGCGCGTTCACCGCTTGGGAGGATCATTCGGCAGCCACCGTGACAACCAGGTGCAATCCAGTGCAATTGTGGGTAACCGGGTACACGTTGGTTACCAGGGGATCAGAACGTATGAACCTCGAAGAGGCTCGTCGCCTCGCAGCGGAGATATTCGGCGAAGCCCGCCCCAGCAGCGGTCACCGTCCACTCATCGAGGTAGGCAGGCGAGAAGGAGAAGGGAAAGGATTTTACGCGCAGCTGATGACGCCGCCAGGGTTCACCATCCCGGAACTCCTGTTGTTCGGATTCGTCCAGCTGCTCGGGTTTGAATCATATGGTCCCGAGGAGAAGATGCGATGGGGCGTGATCTTCGACTTTCGAGATCAGCGCTTCGCGTTTGAGTACCGGAAGTTCGGCCTCCGTTTCCTTTGTGAGCCGAGCATCCTTGATTCTCCTCTCGTCGAGGATGTGCTTGGCCGGGCCCGCGGCCTTGCGCGACTGGTCGAGCGGTTCCTTGCGGATGGTTACGTGGCGCAGCAACTCGCCCAGGGGCTCGTCACCATACAGAACCTGTACCCCCGATTGGATTTCCGGTACCACTATCTCAGGGAACAGGCCCAGGCAGCATATCGCCGCCCTAAACCTCGCCCCGTTACAACAGAGACTGCGTTCGGACCGGCTATAACACTCGATCCGAAGCGCCCGGAACGAGAAGGAGGCGCGCTGGCGAACGCAGCAGTTGATGCGTATTTCAGCCGGCAGGAGCATCTCTTCGTCCTCTCCGCCGGCTTTATTGATCACATCCTGGCGCAGGAGGATCTTATCGACTTCCTGGGATCGAATTGGTCCACCAAAGCACGCCGCGCGCTTGACTTGGGGGGATAGAGAGGCCAAGGAGTTCTATGATTGGCTCCTATCTCTTCGTGAGCACTGGCGAAACCCGCTAGCTCATGGCGGCTTCCTCTCCGGTGGAGCCTCGTTCTATTTCCATCTCCCCGGAATCGGAGCACTGCCCGCTCGTCTAACTCGGACTCCCGAAGGTGTTCGTCTCGGATTCGCATTACAAAGAGAGTCGTTCGACGGAATCTGCGCTCGGTTCGATGCGTTTGATGCATTTCTGTCAAACGGTCCACTACGGTACCCGTTGAAATGGGCACAAGCGGGTCTGGATGTCGCCGTCGATCCGGCCAGTCGGCAACGCTACCGAGAAGCGATGCGGTCGGGCGAAAGCTTTGACGCGCTTCTCGAGCACCAGTCGTACCAGGACGATCTCCGCACAAACATGGACTACTGAGCGCCTGGCCGATTACAACGACCCCGCGTGTTCGCCGCCATTGAGAGCCGTTTGCCGGGTCTAGTTGCTCGCGAGTTACGCTGGGGTTACGCGCGATCGGAGCTATTTTGCTGCCGAAGAAGTTCTCAGATGGCCTCGTGTGGTCGAGGAGGATCTGTGTTCGCAAAGTTGCCTCGGTTCAATCATTGTCATTTTGGACAAAAACGCTCGTGGCAGATCGAAGCAGCGCTCTGCCGGCGTCGCGTACGGCCAGTATGTCGCCCTCGAACTGTTCAGGCGACACAATCAGGCGATCTCCGACAGACCCCTCTCCAACAAGCCTCACGTACTCCGCATCGATCAATGCTCGCCGATGTACGATTAAGTGCCGCCGCTGATTAAGCACGAACAGGTTGCGTGTATTCAAAGCCTGCCTCAGATCTTCGTCCTGCGGATATAAGGTGCCGAATACAGTTTTCATCGTGGGAATGCTGTCGACGGGGTGATGGCTAACCAAAACATCCCCCATATGGCGAGACAGATCGAACCTGAAGCCTGCTAGCGCGTCTACAGTAAACGTTTTCAGGCCAAATAGCCGTTTCGCAGTCTCGTTTTCAAGCAACGTTGTTGTTAGTTGCGGATCGCCGTTCAGCACTGCGACGAACAAATCGCTCGCGAGTACCTCGAGCGCTCCCCAGACAAGAACGTCACCCTGACAAAGAAGCTCCCGCGCTGCACTCGCAAAATTGGAATCATCTAAATGGGAAGAGAGTTCGTCGAGTGTAGGGTCTGCAAGGTCGGCTGAAGTCTCCCTTAGTCGAACGCTCGCTTTCTCCATCGCTTCTTTTTGAGCCCACTCGGGAACATTGCCGTGTTCGTCAAGATGCTCTCGTGCTCGGATTTGCTCAGCAATATTAAGCTGCATGAACCGTCTGCGGTGGACGCTTGCTACGGCCATATGAAAAGGCACTGATGCTGCCGAGGCGGCCGCGGAAAGGTTTTGCCTAAACGTGCGCGCTAGGTCTGAAAATGGTCCGTCTGCTGCGGCATCGTCAACAGGCTGTAGATACCCTTCATTTGGAAACGGAATGAAGAACCAGGCTTCTGCGGTATGTTTTGCCTTCGCAGTCATCGCATCACCGCGAAGCATTTTAACCCAGGATCAGAGCCAGCCGAACCTTGGCTTCCGTGGCGCACGCGCGAAGCCGAATTGGTGGGTTGGGTGGATAGATCGGAGCGACCGCCACCGCGCTGAGAATGTCGGCCCTGACCGAGGATCGAGATATCTGGGTTCTTGAAGCCTCGCCCGGGCTCACTTCTCAACTAAGAGGAATTCCTCGCATAAGGGTGGGTTGAAGTTGCCGTAGTTCATCTTTTCAATGGCATGCCGAAGCTCCTTGCGGAGATTGGGCTCCGTTCGGCCCGTTAGAACCACGATCACCCTCTTGTCCGACTCGCGATAACCCTCAAGTTGACCGATTAAGCGCAGAAGCTCCGAAGTCGAATCAAGATTGTGTTTCAGTTCCACAAGGACATTCTTCCCAACCGCGAGATCGGCCTTCAGCCGGCCGTAGCCGGGCTGTTTCGTAACCTGAATGCTGCCGAGTTCAGCATGCAGAAAGAGATACAGCGACTTCTCGTAGTCCTTCTCGTTCTTACATTCGCCCGGAACCCACTTCTTGATCAGTTGGACGACCGTCCCAGCATCATCCCAGTACGAGAACTTCACTTCTTCAGCAGCGCCCATAGTTGCTCAACTCCCACGCTATTTTGACGTTGACCAATCTAGCATCTCGATCCGCCGATCCAGAGGACAAAATTTGGCCGATCTCGAAGGCACGCAACCTCTCGGAACCAGTTCCGCTTTACGCATTGCGCGAACTGGCTGGTGATTGGAAGATCCTTAAGGAATACCTCCCAGCCAAAAGCCGCAACCTGGTGGCGTTTAAACCGAACGATCCGAAGGCGCCGTCGCGCGGCAATTGGGGAGCAATCCGACAATTAGCGCGAGCTGACGGAGTCTGCTCGCGCCTTCCAAACGGAGTAGGGCTCGTAGCGCGTAGCAACAATGTCTCCGGTGTCGTGGTACCCAACGAGATCCCATTTCCCAACGAAATTAGTGTCAACGAATGACAAGTTCCATTTCCAATCTCGTTTGAAGCTGAATACGAGTAAGTCAACTTTGCCGTCGGCGTTGCGATCGAAGGCCGCCATCAAAGGCTTCTTCTGATCTAGAGGCATCCGGAATTCGACATCAACTCGACCATCACAATCCAAGTCGACTCCCGTCACGTCATAGCCCTCTGCTTTTCGAACGCCGTGGTACAACTGCTTGGGTTCACATTTTGCCGATGCCCCCTTGGGTTGCTTCGGCGGCGAAGTTAGTGCCGCAACCCGGTTTGAGGTGCTCGACAGGAATCTTCGTAGTTCATCGAGCCCGACGGCAAAGTTTAGTCCTTCCCCGGCCGCCTTGAAGCTATTCACCCCGATTAGCCTGCCATCATCGGTGAGGAGCGGGCCGCCGGAGTTACCGGGGTTGATCGGTGTCTGCGTCTGAATAACATTCGCTTCGTGCTCGCGACGATCCTCGGTCCTCCACTTGTACGATTGCCGAACCTGAGAGATGACACCCATCGTATAAGTCCACGCTTCACCGGTCGGATGGCCGATGGCGTGCACATCGGCGCCTACTACGATTTCTACTGGCTCCCCAAGCGCAACCGGAACGATGTGATCGGGCACCAAGGACACTCGAACCAGCGCCAGGTCGGCGACCTCATCGACTCGAACCACTTTTGCTGGTCGAACATCTGCTCTTGTGATCTTCTGGCCCTCTTGCGTCGGTTTGAAAATCACACCGACGCTCGGGCTGCCGTCGACAACGTGCCAATTTGTCAGGATGTCGCCTTGCATGTTCAACAGGGTTCCAGACCCGATAGCTCGTTCAGTCGCAATGAGAACCACGGCCGGAGAGACCTGGCGGTACAGCTGGACCGATTTCGTTCCGCGAAGGGCATGCACGTTTTCAGGGTTCAGCCCCCTGAGTGCCTTGACCGAACTCGCCGGAGGGATAGCCGGCTCGCGCATGGCGTCCAGCGCAGTTGGTGCGGGCAAGTGCATGGCGCCCTGCCCCGTCAAACCGCTTCCGCCCAGCGCATCGGGAGTCCACTCGGCCAGCCCAGTTTCACTGCTACCCTTCAATGGGAGCGCGAATGAGACCGCTGTGATTCCTAACGCCCAGGCTGTATTGCTGCGCAGCATAACCAGGTACCCCCTGTCCCACGTGCTCAGACGGCCGGGCGCGCAGGTTGCCTTAGTAGTGACCCTCACGCTTATATCAGCAACGACGCTGGTTGCGAGCGGAGACTACGTCCAGGGCTTGAGCGCCTTTCAGCGGGCTTTCGCCGAGGGGCGTATGAACGATGGCGCCAAGCACGCGCCCGAGCTCATAGGTTCCCTGCGGGCGGCAAAGTACTTGGACCGCATGGGTGGACTTCGTCGCATTCATGACGTGTGCGTTGCGAGTTATCAATTCGGCTGCGAACAAGAGGCATTTGATGAGCTGAGCATCGCTGTGCGCGAGCTGGACGATGCTCAGGACGTCACAAATGATCAGAAGAGGCTTCTCATTGCGGATTTCGCGGAACGCGGAATTCGGCGAAGCTTGCTTTACGGCTGGACCAATCAGCCTGCCGACTTAATGCAGCTGTTGGAACGCGCGCTGGTTACGTGGGTTGGCGCACTCGACTTTGCGCGATCAAATCTTACTCTCGCGGAGGCCTATCTCAAGCTCGGCAATCTCGAAAGGGCGGTCTTTTATTCTCGTCGCGGCTGGTACTTCTTTCTTTCCAACCAGGGAGTGACTGCCGAGGACTTTCAAGCACTGTTACCCGAGTTCCTGGAGGTATTCATCAGTACGGGTCAATCGCTGCGCGCTGTAACTGCGATGGCCCTCTTCCGTGGACTGGCGTTCAACATGCGCGATGCGCGACCATACCTTCAGTTCAGACTCCTCTCCGCGGATTTCCTCATTGACAATGCGCTCAACTACGCGGGCTGGATGGCGCAGTTAGGTCGAGCTTCCTTATCAATGCTTAAGGCGCTTCAGCTTCTCCCAAATGTGTCAGATCACCTAGAGTTGAGGCTGTTGGCCGCGACGATCGCTGGATGCTTGATCTCAAACGATTCAGGCTGTCAAATCGCGGCTGATACAGCCAGAGCTACACAGCTATTGACCAAGCTCGCTGGCAATGATGCAGGAGAGCGCAGTTGGCCATTGGCGCAGGCTGCCGCAGCAGTGCTGGCGTTGCATTCAGCAGCCATTGGAGGTGTGCCTCCTCCCATCGTCGATGCTTTGCTGATTCGTCCGCCGACAGCCCTTACGGATGCTGCGCCGGACGAAAGCAACGCGACGACGCTGATGGGTCGCGCGTTGCTGCTGGCACGCACGGATAAGCTCGCTGCTCGACTGGTCCTCGAACAGGGCGCGCGAAAGATGCTCGAAGACAGACGTCGGCTAGAGGCCCTCAACCCCCTCGAGTCTGCTCCCCTCCCGATGGACGACCGACTAGGTGTTCAGTTGGTTCTCTCCGCCCTCGCGAAAGACCTGGACTCCCTTTCGGAAGAGGAGCGCAATTTGTTGTTCGAGCTCTGCGCACTGTCGCACAGAAACTGGCGAACCATCGAGGCTAAGTATCTGTACGCCTCGGCGGCGATTCGCGATGACGACCAACGCGCCTCTCTGCAAGCATATCACCGGCTTGAGCAAGAAATCTCTCGACAGGAACGAGACGCGATCAAAGACTTGCTTGAGATTGCCAACGGCAAAAGAGTAGTCGACCCCAAGTCCGTCGTAGACCTTCAACGTTTTCTCCGTTTTAACGAGCTGGACCGCCTGCAGCGCTTGCACAGCAGTGCCGCCTCCGCGGCTTCAGCCACTTACAACGGTCGCTCCCGTTTGCTGGATGAGGTGCGTAAGTCGCTACAGCCGGGAGAAAGGTTCGTGACACATGCCGTTGCGTTCGGGAAACTCATTCGCGTCTGTTTCGATAGGGAAAGTTTTCACGCCAGTTTTTCCGAACGGGACCCCCAAAGGGAGGTAATCGCGATAAAGACGCTCCTCGCGGCGCTGACGAATCCAGGCCCAAGTGGGAGCGCGATCGATCGCGTATTTCCGCTCGCGGAAGCCAAATGGCTAACGTCATTGACACTTGGAGACGATTCGGGATGTGTCGCGCAGGCTGAGACGCTGATCGCTGCGCCCGACCCAGTCTTCTTCTTGCTACCGCTGCACGTGCTGCTCGATCCGGCCCGTGCGGCGACGATGTCGTCGCCTAACGACCTGGCGACGTTTCCCTGGCTCGGGGCGTCACGGGGACTGTCCATCGTTACTGATCCGCGACAGTTCGTAGCCTCTCGAGCGATGGCTGGTGCTTCGGCTGCGCCATTGGCATTTCTCGGTGTCGGCGATCCAGTGCTTTCCGGCAAGACCATCGATGGTGCTTCGCAGAGTCAGGTGGCCCTACGTGGCGTCAAACGCGGCGGAGTGAGCATGTTGGCGGAACTTGAGGAACTGCCGCAGACGAAGCGCGAGCTTGAGAGAATGGCATTCGCATTTGGACCCTCCTCCCGGCTGCTCTTGCGAGGCAGTGCCAGCGAGATCAACGTGCGCCGGCAGGTCCTGAGCGATTTTCGCGTCCTGAGCTTTGCGACTCATGGACTGGTACGTGAGGAGATAGATGGCTTGGCAGAGCCTGCACTGGTACTTACGCCACGCGACAGCAAGACACCATTTAATGACGGGCTATTGACTGCTACCGAGATTTCAGAGCTACCGCTGCGCGCCGACCTCGTCATTCTCTCGGCTTGCAACTCGGCGAGTTTCGACGTTGCCACCTTCGCATATCAAGCTGCGGGACTGTCGACGGCATTCTTTATGGCAGGGGCGCGCTCTACCTTGGCGTCGTTGTGGTCTGTCGACTCGGAGTCGACGGCCCAGCTTATGGAGCTCCTTGCCAACGAGATTGCGTCAGACAGCAGCGTTGGGTCTTCCCTTGCATTGCGCCGCGCTATCCAACAGTTCCTCTCTCGCGAAGAATCGAAAAGCTATCGTCACCCACGTTTCTGGGCCGCTTTCTTGGTATTCGGTGATGGCGGACGGTTACCCAAAAAACGCGCCAACGTCCGCACCGCACTCATTCCCAAAGACTCATCTGATGGTGTCGTCTGGGGCGAATGGCTTAGGTCGCAGGGCACGAAAGCCGGATGGCGGCTGGAGTCCGGGTACCAGAACACCGGCAAACCTCGAGTTCGTGGAACATTGCGCCGCGTAAGCGACGGCCAGCCCGCCTGGGAAGTTGGCGATGACGACTTTTCTTTCATTGTGCCGGCCGGACACAAGCTCAAACGACCGAGCGTACTAGCGTGGAGTGTGCAGGGCGATGTCCTTCGACTGGAACTTCGCACGTACCTGCCCAATGGAGGACTACTGTCCCAGCGGGAAATCGACACGCAGGGAGATGACCGTGTGGAAGGGTTTGTGTCCTTGGCGGATGGAAGATTCATCGCAGCAACCTACCGAGATTATGGCCACACCGTTGGCTATCGGGTCACATTGCATCTGCTCGACAGAGACGGAAGACTTGTCACTTCGCGCAGCGTACCGTTACCAGCGGATCTCCGGATCTCCAGCATCTCACTGTTTCCCTCGCATCGCGGTGTTTGGGTGAGCGCCAGGGGCGAGCAGCGAAGGGAAAAATACGAACAGCACTTGCTGCCGATGGGCGCCGATCAACCATGCATTTGGCGGAACCGAAGCGTTCTCATCCTGGTCAAACCAGATTTGTCTCTCGTCGAAGATGAGAAGAGTCTCATCGACACATTGGTCTGGCGCATCAGTCCGGCTGCACCAGATGCCGATGTCGCTACGATCTCAGTGCATGACCCCTGCCTTCCGCACGCCCAGTTCTCGTCCGGCGTGGCGTTTCTTCGAGCAGGTCGCGAACCACAGGTGTTCATCGCCAAGTTGAACGGAGCGAACAGTGCTGGGTTGGCAGTGTTTGCGCAGCCGCGTGGCGGATGGTTGTTGATCAGCAATGTGCGACGAGAACTAGACGCCTGGAAGAAACTGGATTTCGATTACTCGTCAGCCCAGCAGGACCCGGAAAACCTTGCGCGAGGGTTCAGGACCAGCCAGCAGACGGGCCTGCTAATGACACGGTTCGACGCTCAGGGCCGGGTAGTCGCTTCTTCGCTTCACTTGATTCCCGGCGAATTGGGGGCGAACGATGCGTATCTCAAGTCCGATGGAGAACTTATAGTTCTGGGTGCCAACAACGGCGCACGTTTCGTCGGTCAGCTTTCAATCCCGTGACGACCTGTTCACGCTCGACCACGAACGACGAAGGCCTCGTCGCTCATTCCTTAGAGCTTGTAGCAACATGCTTACGCCGCTGGTGATCGTGGTCCATTCGTTCCAGCTGGCTGAGCGGTCCCTCTTCCACCTTGCGGACTGAAACCATAGGCAGACGGCGAAGAACCCCATCAACGCAGCCAGAATCTCGATCACCACGGAAACACCACATGCAAACGAATCTGTGTCACGGCGCGAAGCGGGCACTCGGCGCGTATTAGCGTACTGAGTGGCGTGGACCTTTTAGTGCGTTGATTACCGACTCAGTAACCAGGGCTAAAGCGCTGCGGCGCGGTTTGGGCTCGCCTGGTTTCGGCGTAATGTTTTCGTCAATTTCGCGACTGGTTAGGACGCCAAGCGCCGGATCAAAATCCAGGTTGACCTTCACCGGATCTTCATAGTTCGGCGGGATCAGGTGGCCGGGGTTAGAACGGACCGTTTGGACCGAGATCTCGCCCTGGGCGTTGTAACTGATTAGCGCTGCCGGTTTAGCCAGATTTGCTTTCGTTTTCTCTATCAGCAGTAAAAAATCGTCGGGCTGCGTTCGAGTTGCCTCCAGCCCTAACTCTTTCCACATCCGCTCGAACGTTCCCACGAGATCTTTTGCTGCAGTTGGGCGGGCCCCTGTAGGGTACGTCTCCTCTTTCCAATTGCGGAGCAGGTACACTGCCTCGCGAACGTCGTACGACATTTTCGCCGCTCCTTCAGGACAAAACTAACGCTCCTACGAGCATAAGAGCGCAGCTGACACCTTCGCCGCATGGGGCCAGTGGAGCCGCACGACCAGCGGACCGTTCTTTCGCCGGTCCACCCTACCCGTCCGACAAATCCAAAGTCGGCCGAAAACACGGGGCACCTACATGCCCTTACCACTGAGTTCAGGGCAGAGCCTGGCTCTACGGCTACCGCACCAGAAAAGAGGAGAATCCGCCGGACCCCGAGCATGTACGGTCTGTGCCGATAATCAACCAAGCTGAAGCCGAGATCGTTCGCCGCATCTTCCAGCTCTACGGCCAGGGGATAGGGTTCAAAAACATCGCCAGCCTTCTCAATGCCGAGGGAAAGCCGGCTCCCTATGATGCTGTCCGGGCCAAACCGCGTGGGCGAGGCTGGTCCTCTTCAACCATACGCGCAATGCTCCGGAACGAGCGCTACGTCGGGCACTTCGTCTGGAACAAGCGCAAATGGCTAAGCAACCCGCGCCGAAAAGGACGAAAATGCCTCGAACGGCCTTCTAGAAGTCTGTTGCGCTAATAATCAGATTGCCAACAAGTCCATTTCTGGACCGGCTTGTACCAACCCCGCTAGCAGGGTGTTGAAGAATCGGCTCACACGAGCTTGAGCCGGCTCCTTCTGTTTCTTTTCTCTCGGCCTTTATTTCACCGACCGGGGCCGGCGTCCTTCCTTACGCTTCCGTCAGCTTCGCGATCCTGATCAAGTTGT
>WNFA01001065.1_pt1 | contig 27762 bp, 29 predicted proteins | sample 5400481 | NCBI WGS metagenome assembly WNFA01 (sample SAMN13153340, study PRJNA577476) | soil metagenome | isolation source: 120 cm saprolite under Douglas fir tree site 2 hole 1 replicate 2 | place: USA:California | collected 2015-04-18 | reverse complement strand
CGCGCTGCTGCTTTGGGCGGGGGATCTTCCCAGGCCAGGCACCCAGGCAAGCGCGGAACTTGTCCGGCCACTCATCCGCCGCCTCGAGGATGACGCGCTGGCCTTCACGGCGGACCAGGACCTCACCCTAGGCAGCGAACCGGCACTCCTTGGGAAGTCGGACCGCCTGACTGCCACCGTTCTGGAACAGCTTCGCGCGAGCACGCTTCATAGCGTGAGTCTAGACTTGTGTCTATACAGGGGTCAAGTTCCCGAGCGCAGGCTCTTGTCCGCCGAACTACTATGCGTGGCCGGCGTCGCCGACGGCACCCCGTAGCGCCCGCGGCGCCGGAAGAGCACCCGCGAGATCGGGTGCTCGGCGAGGTCCTTCTGCGCAGACTCCATGTAGAGGTCGAGGACCGACGTGATGTAGAGCGCGAGGAGCTGGGACACCAGGAGACCGCTGACGACCGCGAGGCCGAGCGGGCGGCGCGCTGCGGCGCTCGCGCTGGTGCCGAGCGCGATCGGCAGCGTCCCGAGCAACGTCTCCGTTCGGCTTGTATCGATCTGCAGACGTTGACGCGTCCGTAGCCCGCCGATACGATGCGCGCGATGGCGGACTACGAGACCAGGACCCGACGCTTCACCCGGGCGGAGTACGAGAGGCTCATCGACCTGGGCGTGTTCCAGCCGGGCGAGGACATCGAGCTCATCGGTGGCGAGCTCATGGTCGCCGAGCCGCAAGGCGCCCCACACTACACGGCGATCCGCAAAACCGCTAAGGCGCTCGAGGCGGCGTTCGGGCCCGGCTGGGAGGTGCGGACGGAGGGGCCGATCGGGCTCGACGACGAGTCGGAGCCCGAGCCCGACGTCGCGGTCGTCCCCGGGGCGCCCGGCGACTATGCTCACGCACATCCCTCGCGTCCGGCGCTCACCGTCGAGGTGGCCGAGTCGAGCCTCGCCCTCGATCGGCAGCGCAAGGGCAGTCTCTACGCCCGGGCCGGCCTGCCGGACTACTGGGTGCTCAACCTGGTCGACCGCGTCCTCGAGGTGTACCGGGAACCTGCCCCCGATTCCGCAGCGCCCTTCGGCTGGCGTTACGGTCGCAGCGAAGTGTTCGAGGCCTCCGCTCGGGTCACCCCCCTGGCCGCGCCGGGATCGAGCATCCCCGTCTCGCAGCTCCTGCCCTGATTCCTATGAAGCAAGCGGAGCGGCCCGGCCTGCGTCGCTGGACCCGTCGCGAGTACGAGCGGTTGATCGACCACGGCTTCCTCGACGAGGACGACCCGATCGAGCTGCTCGACGGGTTGTTGCTCGTGAAGGAACCGCAGCACAGCATGCACAGGACGGCGGTGCTTCTCGCGGCGAAAGCGGTGGAGCGCGCGTTTGGCGATGGCTGGTTCGTGCAGACACAAAGTCCGATCATCCTCGATGACCGGTCCGAGCCGGAGCCGGACGTCTGTGTCGTCCACGGCTCGCCGCGTGATTACGTCGATGCACATCCGACGCGTCCGGCGCTCATCGTCGAGGTCGCGCAGTCGGGATTGCGCATGGCCCGAGGACGGAAGGCCGCGGCCTATGCACGCGCGCGGATCGCGGATTACTGGATCGTCAACCTGATCGATCGCGTGCTCGAAGTTCATCGCGAGCCGGCGCGACCAGGTCCGGCCCGGCGGCACTGGGGTTACGCGGCGATCGAGACGCTCGGCGCCGACGCCACGATCACGCCGCTCGGCGCGCCGTCCGCCGGCATCCGCGTCGCCGATCTCCTGCCGTAGACGCTACTTCCTCTCGCCGGGTGCGGCTTTGACCAGTGCGCTACACCGCGAGGAGTCCCCGGCGCAGCGCCAACGCCACCGCCTCCGTGCGGCTGCGCGCCCCGAGCTTGGCGAGGATGGACGCGACGTGAAACTTCACGGTGTGGCGCGAAATGGCGAGGCGAGAGGCGATGATCCGATTGTTCGCCCCGTCGGCCATCAACTCCACGATCTCACGCTCTCGCGGGGTAAGCGGCGCCCCCGAGGCCACGGCCGTGTCGCCTGTCCGCGACGGCACCAGCGCCTCGGGATGGAGGACCAGGAGCCCGGCGTGCACGGCGCGCACCGCGCCGACGAGCTCCTCCGCCGTCGCGCCGAGCGGCAGCGCCGCGCGGAGCCCGAGCGTACGGGACGCGGACGTCCAGAGCTTCGCGGGGTCGTCGCAGAGCGCGATGATTGCCGGGCTCCGCGGCCAGGTGCCAATGGCCCGCAGCATCCGGCGCGTGTCGGCATCGGCGAGCACCATCGCGACGATCGCCTCTGGATGCTCTGCCAGGAGGCCTTGCAACTGCCGCGGCTCGCAGACGTCGATACGCCACCTGGTGAGCTCGTGAAGCGCGGCCTCTGCCCGCGCCGCCTGCATCGAGTCTTGCGCGACGACGATCACCGTCCCGGTTCGCGTGTCTCGGCTCATGTGGCGCTCGGCACGGTCGCGGCGACGAAGCGGCGGACATCGTTGATGGGAATCGCGAGCGCCAGGTCTCCGGCGATCATCGTGTTGATACCCACGACCTCACCGGCCGTGTCGGCGAGGGGTCCGCCGGAGTTGCCGGGCGCAAGACGAAGGTCGGCATGGATCCAGCGTCTACCGCCCGGGAGCGACGCGAAGGCGTGCACGACGCCGGCGGTGAGCGTCCGCCGCAGACCGAGAGGATGGCCGAGCGCGACGACGAGGGCGCCGACCCGCAAGGCGTCGGAGTCGGCCAAGGCGGCAGGAGCCACCCCGGCGCGCGGCATGCGGAGGAGCGCGAGGTCAGCCCGCCGGTCGACGCTGACCAGGTACGCCTCGACCTGCCGGTCGTCGGCGAGCCCGACGCGAACGCACGAGGCGCGAGCCACATGGGCGTTCGTCACGACGAGGTCGGGCGCCCACAGGATGCCCGCACCGCCTCCGCCCGGGCTGTAGACTTCGACTGTTACCTGCTGGAGCCGGTCGGCGATCCGGGCGAGGTGCGGTGGCAGGGCCTCAAGCGCGGGAAGGACGCTCACCGACGGTTACCTGGAGCTCACGAGGCTCGCCACCGCGCAGGATGCTCGTCGTGACGGTCTTCCCGACGCGATCGGGTTGGAGCACGGCGAGGAGATCTCCCGGCTCGGCGATCGCATGCCCGGCGATCGAGACGAGGACGTCGCCGATGACCAGTCCCGCCGCGGCTGCGGGGCTGTCGGGCGTGACGTTCACGACGATGACCGCCGTCCGCTGGGCCAGGCTGAGCCGTTCGCGCAGATGATCGGGAAGCACGACGGGTTGTGTGCCGACGCCGAGATACGCCCGCGGAATCTTTCCGCCACGTACCACGTGCTCTGCCAATCGGGTGACGGTAGCGGCGCGGACCGCACATTGAAGATGCCTGGATATGCCAGACGTCGTGATGCCGATGACCCGGCCGAGCACATCGACGAGCGGCCCCCCCGAGAAGCCCGGATAGAGCGTGAGATCGACCGCCAGGATCTCGCCGGCCACGGGTTGCCGGCCGCCGCGAATGTCCAGTGCGCTGACGATGCCGGCGCTGGCCCGGGGGCCCGCGCCGAGAGCCAGGACAAGATGGCCGATGCGGAGGTCACTATCGTCGCCGATGTCGGCGACGGGCACGCCATCGACCTCGGCGCGGAGCACGGCGATGTCGAGACCGGGATCGCGCCCGGCGACCCGGGCCGATAGCGTCCGACCATCGGGGGCGGTGAGAGTCACCTCACGGTCGGGTTCGACCGTGTGGCTCGCGGTGACGATGAGCCCCGCGCGCCACTGCACTCCCGTTGACGGCAAACGCCGGCGGCCGTGCACCGCGAACACCGATCCCGCAGCCCGCTCGACCGCGCCGGCCAGAGCGTTGGAGAGATCCATCACTGTCGTCATTGTTCCCCTCTTTTCCTGAATGCGACGCCTTTCTGGCGTCGGACCCAGCATAGACAGGATCTCTCCTGGTGAACATCCGCCACACGGGCAGGTAGCACTTTCGCCGCGACCCGTCTCCCGTTTCCGTCGAGGGCCGCCCTGCCGTATCGTTGCGGTCGTGCTCGTCCACCTGATCGACGGGACGTATGAGCTGTTCCGCTACTTCCTCTCGCCGGCGGCGGCCTTCGACCGGAGCGCGCCTGAGGAGCTGAGAGCGGTGCGCGGCGTCGTCGCATCCATGCTAGGGATGCTCGAAGGCGGCGTCACGCATCTGGGCGTGGCCACGGACCACGTCATCGAATCGTTTCGCAACGCGCTCTGGCCGACCTACAAGACGGGCGAGGGCCTGGACCCGCTGCTCTACGCCCAGTTCCAGCCGCTGGAGGAGGCGCTGCGCGCGCTCGGCGTGGTCGTCTGGCCCATGGTCGAGTTCGAGGCCGACGACGCGCTGGCCGCGGCCGCGGTCATGGCCGCCGCCGATGCGCGCGCCGATCAGGTCGTCGTGTGCACGCCGGACAAGGATCTGGCGCAGTGCGTGCGGGGCGACCGCATCGTCCAGCTCGACCGGCGCACGCGCGAGCTGCGAAACGAGTCGGCGGTGCGGCAGAAGTTCGGCGTCCCGCCCACATCGATTCCCGACTGGCTGGCGCTCGTGGGCGACAGCGCGGACGGCTACCCCGGTCTGCGCGGCTGGGGCGCGAGGTCCGCGGCGACGGTGCTCGCCCGCTATCAGCACCTCGAGCACATTCCGAGGCTGGCCACGGAGTGGGACGTGTCCGTTCGCGGATCGATGCGGCTGGCCACGACGCTGGCGGAGCAACGCGAGCGTGCGCTGCTGTTCCGGGAGCTGGCCACGCTACGTACGGATGCGCCCATCGGCGCCGACGTTGACGCCCTGTGCTGGGCCGGACCGCGTCCAGACTTCGAGGCCTGGGCGAAGCGACTCGGCGCGCCGGAGCTGCGCGAGCGCGCCTCGATGCTGGCGGCCAGGCGAGGCTTCGGGCCCCGGGCTAGGGCTTGATCCCCAGCAGCCTCGCCGCGGTCTCACCGAGCATCGCCCTGCGCTCCGCCGCGGTGAAGCCCGGAGCCTTGAGGATGTGGTCCACCGACTTGGCCTGCCACGGAATCGGATGGTCGGTGCCGAGCACGAGGTGACTGACGCCGACTTCCGCCGCCAGGTGCCGTAGCGCTTCCGAGGTGAAGACCAGCGTGTCGTAGTACATCTGCCTCAGATACTCGGTCGGCTTCTTCTTCAGCTTGACGCCGGTGTCCATGTCCGGTGCGACGCGCAGGCTGTTGTCGGAGCGCGGCGCGTAGGACGGCAGGTAGCCGCCGCCGTGGGCCGAGCATATTTTGAGTCCGGGGAAGCGATCGAGCGTCCCCTCGAAGATCAGGTGCGAGAGCGCGAGGGTGGTGTCGAGCGGGTTGCCGATGGTGTTCGCCAGCCAGCCGTTGCCTTTGAACCTCCTGGCGAGGTCCGGCGTGCTCTGCGGATGGATGAAGATGAGCACCCCGAGCTCCTCGGCCTTGGCCCAGAACGGGTGAAACTTCGGGTCGGAAAACTCATCGCCGGCGACGCTCGCGCCGACGGCGGCGCCGCGAAGTCCGAGCTTCTTCACCCCTTCCACGAGTTGCTGCACCGCCAGATCCGGATACTGGAGCGCGACCGATGCAAAGGCGACGAAGCGGTCCGGGTATCTCCCGCAGAACTCGGCGAGCCGTTCGTTCTGGATGGGCCACAACGTCGCGCTCGGCCCGATACCACTGCGGGTTGATGCTGAGCGCCTCCATGTCGATGCCCTGCGCGTCCATCTCGCGTATGCGCCTCGGCCCCACGTCCCCGATCCCCGGCCCTCGATGGTCGTCCACCTTGAGCCCCAGCAGGGCATACGCCTCCGGTATCACGCAGTGCGCGTGCACGTCGATCGTCTTCACGCGGCGACCACCCACCACTACTTCGCGGCGCCGCCCGGCCGCCGCCACTTCGCGGAGCCGCCCGCCCGACCTCGCTCCGCCTTTCCCCCTCGCGGCCGGCCGCGCCTGGGCTTCGGCCCGGGCCCGCGCGGCACCGAGCAGATCGCACCCGGTAAAGGCGATGCCGGCCATCGCGCCGGCCGCATTCCTGTTGAACGCTTCGCGAGTAGTCATCGTGTCTCCCTCGTCATGGATGTTAGGCCCTTTCGATCAGCGATGTCCCCGACGACGCGCACCCGGACCCGGATCGAGTTGCCGGGCAGGTAGGCGAGCGGCAAGTCCTCGACCTCGACGACCTGAAGTGTCGCGCTGTTGGCGCCACCGCTGACCGCGCGCTGCTCGGCGATGCGGCGCGCCTCGGCGATGGCCGCATCACGCGTCAGGTTCTGGAAGATCTGGTCCACCTCACCGCTGACCTGCGCGATGGCGGCGCCGACGGCGTTGGCCACCGCCTGGTGGCGAACGTGGACGACCTCGGAGACGCCGGGGAGTCGGTCGGGCACCAGGAAGCAACCGCCGCCCACCGCGATCAGCGGCTCCTCCCGCGCGTCAGTTTTCATGCGGTCCACGCCTTCCTCGATGGTCGCATGCATCCGCGCCAGCGCGATCTTGACGAGGTCGGCCGGCAGGTCGGCCACGCGACGGCGGTCGCCGAGGTCGATCAGGCCGGCGGCGACCGCCACATCGGTGGCCGTCAACGTGCTGCCGCCGAACACGCGGCTCTCGTCCACCAGCCGGTATCCGACGCTGCGCGGTCCTATGCGGAGCGGATCGCCGCCCACCAGCGAGCCGCCGCCGAGGCCGAGCGAGAGGAGGTCGGGCATGCGGAACAGCGTGCGCACGCCGCCCACCTCCACCACGTTGTTGGCCTCGCGCGGGAAGCCGTGGCGCAGGCTGCCGATGTCGGTGGTAGTGCCGCCGACGTCGATGACGATCGCGTCGCTCAGGCCCGAGAGGAACGCCGCACCCCGCATGCTGTTGGTGGGCCCGGAGGCGAAGCTGTAGACGGGGAACGCCTCGGCCGTCGCCGCCAGCATCACGGTGCCGTCGTTCTGGGTCAGATAGAGCGGCGCGGCGAGGCCGCTGGCCCGCAGCGCCTCGGTGAACGCGTTGGTGGTCCGCCGCGCCAGGCCGACCAGCGCTGCGTTGAGCAGCGTCGCGTTCTCGCGCTCCAGCAGACCGATGCGACCCAGCTCGTGCGACAGCGTCACCGCGGCGTCGGGATACTCGTCCCGCAGAATCGCCGCCGCGCGCGTCTCGCACTCGGCGTTGAGGGGCGAGAACACCGAGGCGATCGCCACCGCGGTGATCCCGGCCGCCCGGATTCGCCGGGCCGCGTCCCGCATGCCGGTCTCGTCGAACGGCACGATCGGCCGGCCGTCGTACTCGTGCCCACCCTCGAGCATGACGATCTCGCCGCGTACGAGGGTGGCGAGGTCGTCGGGCCAATCGACGAAGGGCGGAAGCGAGGCGCTCGCGGGCAGGCCGATGCGGACCGCTGCCACGCGGGTCAGATCACGCCGCTGGACCACAGCGTTGGTGAAGTGCGTGGTCCCGATCATGACGGCGTGGATCGGGCCGGCCGGCGCCACCGCGGTCAGCAGCTCGCGCAGAGCTCTCGTGATCCCACTCGTCACGTCGGCCGTCGTGGGCGTCTTGACGGTGTGGACGACCGTGTCGCCGTCGAGCAGGACCGCGTCGGTGTTGGTGCCGCCGACGTCGATGCCGACGCGCCTCACGAGAACATGCGCCTCACGAGAACACCGACTTGAACTCCAGGTCGTAGCCGAACGCCCGCGGGCCGACGTGCTCCAGGCCCTTGGGCGTGCGCAGCAGCGGCGGCGCCGGCAGCGCCACCACGCTGACGCGCTGGCCGTAGCGGAGCGTCTCGGTGCCGATGGCCTCGCCGGAGACGGTGTCCATAACGCAGATCAGGTCGGGGGTCATGACCCGCGGCGCGCCGTCCAGCCAGCCCACCGCGAACTCGTTCTGAAAGGCGAGCTCGAAGCGTTGTCCGCGGTAGTCGCCGAGGCCGTCGATCCGCGCGGTTCCTCGCAGAAAACCCTCGGTGGTGCGCCGGGCCACGTCGGAGATCTTGCCGATGAACAGGAGCTGGCCGCCTTCCGCCTCGATGATTGCCTCTATTGGATCACGATGCGCGCGCCGGGCCGCCTGGACCGTCTGCCCCAGCCGGATCGCCTTGCTCGTGGAGTGGAGGATCCCGCACTCCTTGACCTCCTTGCCCGTGCGCGGCGCCTTGCAGGTGGCGGCGATCGAGCCGACCGCCACGCAGGCCGTCCGCGACAGGCGCTCCATCCACTTCCACGACGCCGCCTGCGCCACGATGACCGCGTTGTCGCGCACGTCCACCAGCATGAGGGGATACATGCCGAGATCGTGGATGGCGAACGACGTCATCTGGGCTTCCGGGAACGCGCGACCCATGCAGTCGGCGTCCACCACCGGGCGGTCGAGGAGGGCAGCGGCCATGAAGGGCTGAATGGCGTTGCCGCCGCCGATCTCCAGCGACATGATCGCGCGGAAACGGCGGCCCAGGTACTCCTCCATCATGGTGACGGCGCGGGCGATTGTGCGCGGGTCGGTCAGGCGTTCCTGGCCGACCAGCGGCGCGCCCATGTTGGAGACCACTGCGACGAGATCGTCGTCGGCCAGATCCAGCGGATCTATGAGCGTGACGACGGCCCCCTGCCGGTAGAGCGCGCGCATGTTGAGGAGCGCCAGGTACGGACTGCCGCCGCCGCCGGTGCCGAGGATCCAGGCGCCGATCGCGAGCGACTCGATCTCCTCGGCGGACACGGGCCGGAGCGGCGCCATCGCGCGCGTATGTTATCTTGCCGCCGTCACTGCGCAACCTTAGAGCGCTCCGCTGACTTCGGAGGCTGCGAGCCAGTCGCAAAGCGGCAGGCACGCGGCCGTCGGTCAGAACGCCAGGCGCCATGCGGCGTACACGGCCGCACCGGCAGCGGCCACGAGCAGCCACTGCACCGACGCGGGCGGCTTCCAGCGGATCGTCGGCGCCCCGAGCAACCCGACCGCACTCGTGCTACGTCAGAGCTGGATCTTCTGCGTACCGTCGAGCTTCGCGAGCTGGCGGTCGAACGTGCCGACGGGCAAGTGGCCCGCCTTGCGGGCGATCTCGAGGACCAGACAGTCCGAGAAATCCAAACGGGGAAATCGCCGGTAGTGCTCGAGCGCGGCAGTGACGACGTCGCCGTCCTGGATCGTCAAGTGCTGGTGGTTGAGTAGCATGTCGACAGCTGTGGCGATCGCACGTGGGGCGAGGCCATAAACGGCGCTCAGGACCCAGGTCGTCTCCGCGAGCACGAGGTGACCGACCCACCCGCCGGGAGTCACGTACGACTCGGCAGCCGTCGCTTGCCTGGCATCGTCGCGCGTGATCAGGCGAACGAGGATGTTCGTGTCAACGGCGCGCATGCCGCTTCCGCGAGTGGCGCCGGATACCCTCCTTGAGCTGCTCGAGCGTTTTTCGTTTCGGGGGTCGCTTCGGGAAGAGCGCCTGATGAATGTCCTGGGAAGAGTGGCGCCCAGCCCGGCGGACGACGATGGCGCCGCCGTCGTCGCTCCACTCGAGGACGGCGCCCGGGCCGACGCCGAGGCGCCGGCGAACCGCGGCCGGGACAGACACCTGGCCCTGCGCGGTGAGCTTCGAGTGGGCGATCGGAGACATAAATATCAATTACCACGGTAATGTGCGGCAATCAACCGTCTCGGTTCGGCGACGGCTCGCGCTATGTCGGGATCTCACCTCCGCTCGGCCTACGCTCGGCGTCGCGCCAGCGCTGGCTCCTCGGCCCGCGTTGAGCCGAAGCTCCAACAGCGGACGGTCAGCCGCCGCAGACCTCCGCGATGACCCGGGCCACGAGCAGATTGGCCAGCAGGACAGGCACGCCGGTCAGCCCGCGCAGCTCGTCGCGCGTCTTGCGGCGGAAGCCCATGCAGTCCATCACCACGAGCCCGGCCCCGCCCGCGCGCATCGCGTCGGCGGCGCGGCGCAGCGCGTTCGGATCTTCCTCTTCGTAGGGGGACAGCGGCGCCACGACGGGGTCGAAGCCGTCGCGCCGCCACCGCGCCTCGGTCTGCGGCACGTGCGGCACCGACGGGGTGAGGACGCCGAGCCGGCCGGGCCAGGACAGCCCACGCAGCGTGCCGAGCAGCACCGGGTGCGGCTGAATCAGCGGCCGGGTGGCGCGCAGCCTCGGAAAGGCCCCAGTGCACAGCAGCGCCGTCAGCGTCGCGCCCCCGCGCTCGAGCGCGGCGATGCGCTGCTCGACTCGGCTGACGATCTTCTCCTTACCGAGAAAGACGGCCGAACCATCTTGCAGTCGCGTGACCAGAATCTCGTCGCGGCCGGTGGGCGCCAGCGCCTCGATCTCCGAACGGTTCAGGCCGTCCAGCGCGCCGGCTTCGCGAACCTCGACGCCGGGGCCGATCAGGGCGGCCATCTCGGGGACGACGTCCGGGCGTGGGGACTGGCCGATCGTGACGAGCCCGACTACCGAACTCAGTGCATTCGTCATGGGCGTCTCATTGAGTATCGCGGAGTATCGCGCCGCCATCCGTCAGGGCGGGCACACGCCGAACTTCGTGCCCTGGGTCGGGGCCCAGCTGCCGCGACACCATGCCACTGTGTCGACGAGGATGAACGCGCCGCGGCCGTGCGTAAAGGCGACCGGCTGGCGCGAGGCGGCATGGACCTTGACGTCGTGGACGATGACATTCGGGAGCCCAGACTCGGGCCCGTAGTGGGTCCACGACATGTTCGCGCTGCTGGCGCTCCAGATCCCCCGCAACACCCCTAGATCCGTGCCGACCCAAGCGATTCGCGGATCGACCGGATCGAGGGCGATCGAGTTGTGTGGGAAGTCGAACGACACGCCCGCGAACGACGCACTCACGTTGGTCCACGTTGGATTAGGGTCCAGCGCATTCACCGTCCGGAACACGCGACCCGGTTCACCAGCGGCGAACTTCGAATAGACAACGTACAGCGTGTTCGGTGTCTGCGGGTCGAACGCGAGGCCCTTGGGTAACTTCTGTTTTGGGAGCGTGTTGTTAGGATCGAGATTGCGCCACGACGCTCCTCCCCCCGCGGTGGTCATCTGCAACGAGCCCTTGCGGCCGATGGCGTACGTTTGACAGGCCGCGTCCGAGGCGGCGAAGGCCACAGACATGATCCGGTCGTTTACCGACGGGCTGTTGCTTGTCCAGTCGGGTTGGCCCGGATTGCTGGCGAAGAGGTTCGTCGTCTTCCACAGGGCCATGTCACCGAGGAGCACGACGTCGTGGTTCACCGGGCATTGCACGAAAGGGGGCGCAATGGAGGCGTTCGCGCGGACGTCGTCGGGAAGATAGGAACCCGCCGGCCCGAGCGTCGTCGTGCCCGCATTCAGGGTGCGCCAGATCTCTAGCCCCTTCGATCGCCCAGCGATGGCCCAGTGCGTCTGGGGTAGGGTCGGCGAAATAACGGCCGGTCCGGCGTCCCCGCGAATGACACCTTTCCACGTCATGGCGGGAGGCGACCACACCGCCGTGCCGTTGTCCTGGGTGCCCCCGAGGACCAGTAGGCCCGGTGTGGGGGCAAGGGCTCCACCCCAGAACTGGATCGTGCCGAGTCCCGCGTTGTGGTCGTGCCAGTACTTGCCGCCGTTCGTCGTGCTCCACACGCCACCATCGTTGGCGACGATCAGCCGTTTGCCGGCCCAGGCCATACGGTGCTGATCAGCGTGGATGCCTTTGGCGGGATCGGACAGCGCGAGCTCCTTCCAGCTGGTGCCGTTGTAGCGCCAGAGCCCGATGCCCCCGGCGTACAGGACGTTGTCGTTCTTCGGGTCGACGCTCAGCTCGTGGTTGTAGAAGCACTGCCGTACCGCGCGAGGGTCCGGGAAAGGGTTCCAGCCGCAGTAGCCGAACGTGCCGCTACCGTCGTCGGTGGCAGCGAGCGGAATCTGTTGCCACGTGGGCGTGGCGGGCGGCGCCACCCAGGCGTTTGTCGTCTTCCAAAGGCCGACGATCCCGTTGTATCGAGTAGTGGTCCCGGGGACCGGTGTGGCGTCGTGGATGCTGACGTAGAGCACGTTGGGATTCGACGGCGCGATCGCGAGCTCGATGCGACCGATGGTACGAGTGCTTCCGATCCAGGGGCCTGCAACCGGCGGCCACGTCTCGCCGGCGTCGATCGAACGGTAGACACCGTTCTCCGTCGCTCCGATGTTGTTGCCGAGAGCGGCATACTGACGGCTGAAGTTCGTGGGATCGATCTCGAGGGATGTCGCCTCGCCCTTCCGCTTGAGCGTCCACGAGCCACCGCCGTTCATGGTCTTATAGATTCCGCTGTCCCCCGGAAGCGATGTTGCTGGGGACCACTGCAGAGCTTTCGTAAGCCCCGCGATCACGATATCCGGGTTGGTCGGATCGACCGCCAGGTCGCTGAACGCCCTGTTCAGGAAGGTCGAGGCGGTGGCGGCCTGATGCACCCACGTGGTGCCACCGTCGATCGATTTCAGCAAGCCATACCCACCGTAGGCGTCGACGGCGAATACGGCCTCGCCCGTGCCCGCATAGACGATCTTCGAGTTGCTCGGCGCGAAAGCGATCGCGCCCATCGTCAGCACCGGCTGACCATCGGTCCGGGGGGCCCACGAGCCACCGCTGTCGAACGTCTCCCAGACGCCGCCTCCGGCGGCACCGATCAGCCAATGCTTCTTGTTCGAGGGATCGATCGCGATGGCGGCAACCCGTCCGCTTCTCGGTCGGGCCGTCCACGTCGTTTCTGGGGTGCCACCGATGATCGGCGCCGGGCCGATGCTGACCCATTTCGGCGCCGGACCGGCGGCAAGCGTACGGATCTTGTAGGCCTGGAGCGCCTCGAGCGCCCGCAGGCGCGCGTCGGGCGGAATCTCACCCCTCTCGAGGAACGCCTGACAGGCCCGACGCATCGCCATGCCTGGTGCGGGGGAGGCGCAGACGGTGGCCATGTCGTCCTTGTCCTCCGCCACACCGCGGCTGGCCGACAGAGGCACGAAGAAGAGCAACGCCACCAGCGTGGTCCCTAGCGTGCGTCTCGGGTGCATAGGTCCCTCCCGGCCATGGTGGCCCTCCGAAGCGGCGCTCCGACAAGTCGCCCGAGGGTATCACTTATAGCATCCGCTATGGCATCCCCCGCAGCGGCCGGCACCGACCGACCTCGTGCCAGGTGACCTCGTGCCAGGTGGTTGACGACGTCGACGTTGTTCGTCTACAGTCCTTCGCGCAACGGCCTTGCGGTGCACCGTCGGCGGGCGGAGGCCAGTGATGGCCAAGACAGACAGGGACTGGCGCGTTCTCGTGACGCGCGCCGGGACGGGATCGAGCAACAACCTCATCAGGAGTCTCCGCGGCGCCACGACCGATCTGACCGTCATCGGTTGTCACAGCGATCGGTTCCATCTCCGGCGATCCGAGGCTGACCGCAACTACCTCATCCCCACGCTCGATCACCCCGACCTGGCGAACGCCCTTCAATCCGTCGCCGCGAAGGAGCGGGTCGACGTCGTCATCCCGACCACGGACGACGATGTGCGCACGGTGTCCGACTTGCGCGCATCGCTGCCGTGTCGCGTGTTCCTGCCGGCGCCCGCGACGATCGCGCTGTGCCAGGACAAGTACGCGCTCGCCAGCAGACTGGAAACGCTTGGTGTGCCGGTACCCCGCACCTTTGCGATCGGCCACCTCGCGGAGGTCGAGGAGCTCTTTACGCGGCTGGCCCCGGCCTCCCGCGTGTGGTGCCGCATCCGGACTGGTACTGGATCGCTCGGGGCGACGGCGGTGCGCTCAGTCGAGCAGGCACGGAGCTGGATCAAGTATTGGACCGACATGCGCGGGATCGCGGTCACCGACTTCACGCTGTCCGACTATCTGCCGGGGCGGGACTTCGCGTGCCAGAGCGTATGGAAAGACGGTCGCGTCGTGTTGCTCAAGACGACGGAGCGGGTCTCCTACTTCGGCGGAGCGGGTGGCCCGAGCGGGGTGTCGTCGATCGGCGGAATCCACAAGACCGTGCGCGAGCCCGAGGTCGTCGACGTCTGCGTGGCGGCGGTCAAGGCGATCGATGGGGCGGCCACGGGTGCGTTCAGTATTGACCTCAAGGCGGACCGGCGCGGTTGGCCGTGCGTGACCGAGATCAATGTCGGCCGGTTCCTCACGGGCTCGCCGATCTTCGACCTGACGGGCAAGCACAATATGACGGCGACGTACGTGCGGCTGGCGCTCGACCAGCCGGTGCAGATCGACGAGCCCTACGATATGGCCGAGGGCTACTACATGATCCGCGACCTCGACACCCTGCCGTCGATCCTGCACGCGGACGAGCTGAGCGAGGGAATCGAGGATGCGCGGATCTCGACGTCGGACAGCAGTAGTTAACCCGAAATAGGAGGAAAGACATGGGTGACCCTACCGATCCAGGCGAGGATCAGGAAACCACGATCGTCATCGAGGGACCGCCGGAGGGCGCCGGCGATCAGGACATCGCGTCGTTCAATGCGACGTTCGAGAAGTACAAGGCCGAAGTGTCGGCTATCCTCAAGAAATACCACCCGACCTTGAAGTCTCGCCTCAGGAAAATCGTGTACGTAAAGAAAAAGAAGGACGAGTGACGGTGATGGCTGACGCCTACACCGTCGAGATTGTCGGCAGGTTGACCCGCCGCCAAGCGGAGGCCCTGGCGCTCGAGCTCAGCGCGCTTGCCCGCCAGTACCAGCTCAGGGTAGCGCGGTTCACGGTGGAGCCCGTTGCGTCGACCAGCACCGCCGGGGACCCTATTGCTGGGTCACCGCGAGGTCAGTCGCCCGCGCTCGGCCTCGGCCTGCGCGAGCCAGAGCGACATTTCCATCTCGGCGAGGAGCGACACGGCGCTGGCGACGCGTTCGGCCGCGTCGGGACGACCGAGGAGGCGAGATAGCGTACCCAGACCGAGGTGACAGCGGGCCGTCAGTGGCCGCATTTCCAGATCTCGTGATAGCGCGGCGGCGGCGAGCCAGTGTTCCTCGGCGCGACGATAGTCGGGAGACTCGAGCGCCATGAACGCCTCGCCGAGCGCGCCGTGCGCGTAGGCAAGGTATCCACGCTCGCCGTGCCTCTCGGCCAATTCGAGCGCCCGGCTCGCCAGCGACACCGCCTCGGCGGCGTTTCCCGCGAGGAGGTGGCCCTGGGCCAGTGAGACCAGCCGCGCGGACTGGGTGGCGGTGCCGCGCATGGTCACGTGAAGATCGAGCGCTTCGTGAAGGAGGGGAAGCGACTCGGCGTTCCGTCCGGCGAGCGCGTATGCCAGTCCCAGCGAGTCCGCGAGGAACGGCAAGACCAGTCGCATCTTCCAGAGCCGGGCGAGCTCGACGCCGCGCTCCAGCACGGGCACCGCCCGCTCGAGATCTCCTCGACGCAGGTGGGCTCGTCCCAGGCCCATGTGCGCCGAGACGAGACTCGAGGCATGGTTGGAGCCCTCGGCGATCCGCAAGGCTTCCTTCCCATGCTCGATCGCCTCGTTGAACAGGCCCAGCTCGACCAGACCCGCCGCCAGCCACGTCCGCGAGTGGACGGACACGAGGTACGGAAGGCCAAACCGCTCGTGGAGCATCTCGGGACCAAGCGTGGTCACGTTCCTCCGGAGATGCGCGGTCGCGCGACCGTACTGTCCGGTGTCGTAGTACACGTGGCCCAGGTAGATATTGGTGGCCAGCAGGATGCCCAGATCGCCCTCGACCTCCGCGGCGGCCAGTCCGCGTCGGCCTGACTCGAGCGCCTGCTCGTAGTCGCCGACCTGACGGAAGTAGTCGGTCAGGTATGCGCAGATCCGACCGAGTCGGCGGCGATCTCCTAGGGCTGCGGCGAGGCGCTCTCCGGCCCGGAGCCGCTCGAGCATTCGGCCGAACTCGCCGAGCGGTAGGAGAGCGCTGCGGATATCGAGATGGAGGTCGACGGCGAGCGCCCGAGCGTCATCAGTCTGCGGCAGCCGCTCGAGCGCGCCGATGGCCTGTTCGAACCAGTGCACGGCCTCCCGATGCAACGAGGCGGCGATGGCCTTCACGCCGGCCTGCCGAAAGTAGGTGACCGCTTTCCCCCACGCTTCGCCGCGAAACGCGTGGTGAGCCAGCCGTTCGACGTGCTCGGGCAGCCGATCGGGATAGAGCCGCTCGATGGCGTCCATGATCTGGCCATGGAGAGTGCGCCGCCGGTTCTGGAGCAGACTGCCATAGGTCACGTCGTGAGTCAGGGCATGCTTGAAGGTGTACTCGAGGTCCGGGAAGATGCCGGTCTCATACAGGAACTCACCAGCCTGCAGGCGCGCGATCGCTGCGTGTAGCTCGTCGTCGGCGTGCTCCGCAATCGCCTGGAGCAGCGCGAACGGCAAGTCCTTCCCGACCACCGACGCCATTTGCAAGATTGCCTTGTCCCGCGGCGGTAGCCGGTCGATGCGGGCGGCCAGGACAGCCTGGACCGTCGCCGGGACCTCGATGGTGGGGAGCGGCCGCGCCAGCCGGTAGGCGCTGCGCTCGCCGAGCAGACACCCGGTCTCGACGACCGCCCGCACGCTCTCCTCCAGGAAAAACGGATTGCCTTCCGTCCGCGCGATCAACGCACGCTTGAGCGGATCGAGGCTGGCGTCGGGCCCGAGCAGGTCGCCGAGGAGCTGGTCGGCGGTCTCGGGCGGCAAGGGATCCAGCCGGAGCTGCGTGTAGTAAGTGCGGCTGCCCCACAAATGCTGATACTCCGGCCGGTAGTTCACGAGCAGCAACACGCGAGCGGCCGGCAGGCTTTCGACGAGAGCATCGAGCAGCGCCTGGGTCTCGGAGTCGATCCAGTGGAGGTCTTCGAAAACCAGCACCAGCGTCTGGACCTCGCTCTGCCGCAGCAGCAGCCGCTTCACGGCGTCCAGGGTCTGCCGGCGGCGCTGGGACGGATCGAGGACCTGCCAGCCCGGATCCTCGACGGGGACGTCGAGCAGAGCGAGGAAGGCGGGCAGCGTCTCCCAAAGGGCGGGATCGAGGGAGAGGAGCTTGCCGGTGACCTGCTCGCGGATCTTCCTGATGTCGTCGCGGTCCTCGATCTGGAAGTACGCCTTGAGGAGGTCGATGACCGGAAGGTAGGGGGTAGCATGGCCGTGGGACACCGAGCCGGACTCGAGCACGAGCCAGTCCTGGGTCCGGGAGTGGGTGAACTCCCAGACGATCCTGGACTTGCCGACGCCGGGCTCGCCGACCAGCGCGACCACCTGGCCGTGACCGGCGCGTGATAGCTCGAGGCTCTGGCGGAGCGCGGCGACCTCGACGTCGCGACCGACGAGCAGTGTGAGTCCTCGCGCGGCGGCGGCCTGAAGGCGCGTACGCGCGAGGCCGGCGCCTGTGAGTTCGAAGACCTCGGTCTGCTCGGCGAGCCCTTTGACCGTGACCGGACCGAGCGGCCTGACGCCAACGTACCCTTCGGCCAGCGCCAAGGTGCCTGCCGTGATCATGATGGACCCGGGCATGGCCATTTGCTCCATCCGGGCGGCGAGATGGGTGGTTTGGCCGACGGCCGTGTAGTCCATGCGGAGATCCGAGCCGATGGACCGGACGACGACCTCACCCGAGTTCACGCCGACGCGGATGGAGATGGGCACGCCGGCGGTGAGCTGGACCCCTTCGGCATAGTGTTTCACCGTCTCCTGCATCCGGAGCGCGGCATAGCAAGCGCGTATCCCGTGGTCCTCGTGAGCGAGCGGCGCGCCGAAGAGCGCCATGATCCCGTCCCCCATGACCTGATTGACGGTGCCCTCGAAGCGATGGACCGACTCCATCATTCGCTCGAGCACGGGGTCGAGGATCCTGCGGGCTTCCTCAGGGTCTCGCTCGGCGAACAGCTCCATCGAGCCCTTCATATCGGCGAAGAGCACCGTGACGTGCTTGCGCTCCCCCTCGAGAGCCGCCTTCGAGGTGAGAATTTTCTCGGCGAGGTGTTTGGGCGTGTAGCTCTCGGGCGAGGTGAAGCGGCGAGGCGCGGTCAGTTGCGTCGGAGTCGCTGCAAGGGACGCCCCACAACTATCGCAGAACTTGCTCCCGGCCTCCACCGAGGCGCCGCAGCCGGGACAGACGCCACCAAACGTCGCACCGCATTCTCGGCAAAATCGTGCCCCGTCGCGGTTCGTTGCTTGACACCCGGGGCACTTCATCGCGCGCGGCCTCCGGATTGGGGGAGTCAGGCGGGCGTCCTGCGTGGGACGAGTGCGCCGAGCTTAGCCGGAGGCTCCCCGGGGGTCAAGGGCCGCGCGCTTGCTCGTTTTCCTCCGTCTCCTACTTCGTGGCGAAGCAGTAGAACAGGCCGTTGCCGCCGGTACTTTTCAGATCGTTCTGACTGCAGCCCCCATCCGGTCCGCGTGAGGGATGCGACGAGTTCCAGGACTTCGACGCATCGTCGTCGCGCAAGCCCTGCCGGTCGTGATGGCCGACCACCGCTGCCCCCTGGCCGCTCTTCGTCCAGTTGCCGCAGGTACGATCCTCGCCGGCCGCGAACGCGGTGCCGTCAGGCTGGGAGCCGGTCAGGATGTCGTGCATGTTCGGCGTATCGCCGCGCCCGTTGACCATCTCACCTTTTTCGGTCAGGGCGGTCTGCTTGGTGATGTCGTTCTTGCCGTGCAGCTCGGCCAGATCCTTCGCGATGACGATGCCCTTGGCGTTCTGCCAGGGACCGCGGCCGATACGGTCGCGCGCGTTGACCGCGCCGGTTCCCTGGGTGCTCAGATACGCGTGCCAGGTCTTGGTGCCCGCGCCCGCGGCCCCACCGAGCAACTGGCACCGCTGGTCCGCCCCGGAGAGACCGCCGAGGTCCCCGCCCTTTCCGGGGCCGGTGCTAGTGACGAAGAAGCTCATCTCGGTCTGTTGTGCTTGCCCTCCGGTGCTCCCGCCGAGCAACAGCACCGCGACTGACGCAAGAATCGACAATCCCATTCGGTTGTTCATTTCGGCCTCCTATGATGTTGTCGCGGCGGCCCGCCGCGCCTCGCGCAACCCGGCGAGGATGGCGTCGCGGTCGAGGCTCATCTCCATGAGCGCGACCTGAGCCTCGTAAACGTCGGCCGGCACCTGATCACGGACTTCCGGCTCGAACACGTGGAACACGGGGAGCCCCAACGGGACTCCGGCCAACGGGCCCGCGTAGGAGGGATCGCCGGCGACGACGGTCTGGGCGAGCGTCTGCGTGCTCTCCGCATCGGGAGTCCCGAGCAGGACGACGACGTCGCTCCCGTGCTCGTCCGCGACCCGCTTCACCGCCGCCTGATCCTCCAGGCCCATGGCGCCAGCCGCCGTTCAGACGTAGCAGGCGGTCAGCGTCAACACGACCTCGGCGCCCGCCCGCTTGGCACACTCCGCCACCGCCGGGCCCGGCACGCCGTCGCGCTCGCCGAGCGCGATGACCTTCTTGCCTCTGAGCTCCATGCTGTCTCGCCCCTTTCTCTATCCGTTGCGCTCCAGGACGAGCGAGAGCCCGTCCGGGAGCTGCGTCATTCGACCAAGGAACAGGCTGCCCTTTCCCGCGAACATCGTGCGTGTGAGGCTACCTTCAGTCAGCCCGCGACGCGCGTGGCCGAGGTACGGGATCGCGGAGGCGATGTGCCCCTGCGTCGGCGAGAACCCCGGCATGCCCCGCGTGCGGACGAAGTCGTCGATGCCCTCACGGGCGATCAGCTTCTGGACGACGGCGAGACTCGCCAGCGTCCGGTAGTTGTTGAGCGGGACGTTGCCGCTTCCCGCCGGCTCCGTCGCCTCGGGGTTGTGCAGCTCGAGTGCGAACCGGTCCACGTCGAGCAGCGTCAACCCGACGCGCCCGAGCGGCTCGCTGTAGAGCGCCTTCATGACCGCGAGCGGCGCCGATCCGGAGCCGACCTCGTGACGACCGATCGCGTCCAGCCGCAGCACCGGCGACACGCCGTCGTCGCGCGCGACGTGGACGGCGAAGCCGGCGAGGACGTCCTCCACGATCGGCATCGCATGCTTCACGTGGCCCTGGAACTTCATCCCGAGCTTCGCGAGCGAGCCGCCCGCCACCACCAGTACGTCGTCGAACAGGGCGGAACGGACAAGCGCGCCGGCGAGCATGAGCGCGTGCATCGGTCCGGAGCAGAACGCCTTGACGTCGCTGCCCGTCGCGCGCGCGCAGCCCGCCCACTCCGCCACCGCCTTGGCGACGTTGCCGCCGCCCCGCTGGTAGCGATCGCCCACCGCTTCCTCGCCGCAGTTGATGACGTACCGCACGTCGGTGGCGGCGATCGCGCCGGGCCGCGCGAGCAGGTGGCGCAGGGCGAGCGCCGCCGTCGCCTTGCACGCGAGGTTCTCCAGCAGGACCTGGCCGGTGAGCGTGTCGTCGTCCTCGTGGCCGGGCAGCATGGCGCCGAGGAGCCTACCGTCCACGCCGACGAGCGGCACCGCCCGGTGGCGCGCGATGCGCTCGTCGAGCACGGCGGTGCCGACCCCGACCGGCACCGTCGGGCGACCTGATGCGCGACCGACCACCGGATGCGCGTCGAGCGTGCTGCGCGCGCGGTCGGCGACCTCGCCGGTCAGCGCGAGCAGATCGAAGCCGTCACACGCGGCGAGGAGGCCGAGGAACTCGTCCTCGGGCATGATCTCGCCGTCCGGGCCGAACCGGCCCGCCTCGGCGACCGGATGGCGGTGCCACGGGAGCGGCCGCGCCGCGAGCTCGTCCACGCTCACGTTGCCGATGAACACCTGGTTCGGGGCGTAGGCGCGCGCGGCGTTCCAGTCGCGCAGGTGCGGCCGCAAGTACTCGATCGGCTGCTCCACCTCGCGCAGCACGCGGAGCGGCTTCGAGCCGAGGCGTACGAGGCTGGGGACGTGCGCGAGCACGAGGGAGACCGCGCGGATAACCGGCATCGCGTTCGACGTCACGAGATGCATTTAATGGGCGAGCCGCTGCTCCGTCAAGCCGGAGCGTAGGCCGGGAGAACTGGGCAAGACAGGCGTCGCGGCGCGCGGACTCAGCGCAGGTGGCCGACCACGGTCTTTTGACAGTCGACGAACGGCACGCTCAGCGAATCGCGCGGGCGGGCGAGCGCCACCTTCACCTCCGCTTTCACCGTGCCCGGGTGCGGCGTGAGCACGACGACGCGATCGGCGAGGTACACGGCCTCCGCGACGTTGTGGGTGACGTAGACGATGGTCTTCTTCGTCTCGCGCCAGACGTCGACCAGCAGCCGCTGCATCTCGTCGCGTGTCAAGGCGTCGAGCGCGGCGAACGGCTCGTCCATCAGGAGCACCGAGGGGTTGTAGGCGAGGGCGCGCGCGATCGCGACACGCTGCTGCATGCCGCCCGAGAGCTCGTGAGGGTAGGCGCCGGCGAACTGCTCGAGGTTCACGAGGCCGAGAAAGCGCTGCGCGGTCTTCGCCCGTTCGTCCCGGGGCACGCCCTTCATCTCGAGGCCGAACTCCACGTTGCGCTGGGCCGTCCGCCAGGGGAAGAGCTGCGCGAAGTCCTGGAAGACGACCCCGCGGTCGAGTCCCCGGCCGCTGACCGCGCGGCCGCCGATCAGCACGTCGCCCTTCGTCGGCGTGAGGAAGCCGGCCAGGATGTTGAGCAGCGTCGTCTTGCCGCAGCCGCTCCGTCCCACGACGCAGATGAACTCCGAGTCGGCGACACCGAAGCTGACGTCGCGCAGCGCGGTGACGGCGCGCTCGCTCGCGGCGTACTCGTAGTCGATGTGCCTGAGCTCGATGTGATCCATGCGGCGCTCGCTCAGGTCCCCACGGTGCGGATCATGCCCCAGCGGCCCACGGTGCGTCGCTCGACGGCCTGGAAGATGAGCCGCTCGAACCCGAGCCCGAGGAACCCGATGACCACGAGCGTGCTCAGCATGACGTCGGTCCGGAGGAACTCCTTGGAGTCGAAGATGACCCAGCCGAGTCCCCAGCTCGTGGCGGCGATCATCTCGCCACCGACCACGGCGATCCACGAACGGGCGAACGCCTGGCGGAGGCCGGCGATGACGAAGGGGAGTGACCCGGGAAGCACGACCTTCTGGAAGAGGTCGCGTCCCCCCGCGCCCATGGTCTCGGCGGAACGGATCCAGATGCGGTTGACCGAGCGGACTCCGGTCCAGGTGTTGAGCACGATTGGGAAGGTGGCGGCGTAGAGGACGAGCGCGATACTCGCCGCGTCGCCCAGGCCGAACCACAGGATGAAGAGGGGGACCCAGGCCAGCGACGGGATCGGGGAGAGCACGCTCACCAGCGGCAGCACGAATCGCTCGACGGCCTTGAAGCGCCCCATCAGGATGCCGACCGGCACGCCCAGGAGCGCGGCGAGTCCGAGCCCCCACAGGATGCGATAGAGGGTGTAGGCGATGTGAACGAAGATGGTGCCGCTGACGATCATCTGCGCGAGCGCGGGCAGGATCACCGCGAGCGAGGGAGAGAGCGCTGGTGAGAAGAGCCCGCTCCGCGCGAACGCTTCCCACACCACTGCCGCAAGGCCGAAGGAGGCGACGGTGCCGAGGACGAACCGCGTCATCGCTCGAGCATCCCCCAGCGCACGACCGTGTACTGCTCGATGCGCTCGAACACGAACTTCTCGAGCGCGAGCCCGACGAGCCCGATCACGGCGATTCCGGCCAGCATCACATCGGTATTGAGGAACTCCCGTGCGCCGAAGATGAGCCAGCCGAGCCCGATCGAGACCGAGGTAAGCATCTCGACGGCGATCAAGACGCGCCACGCGCGCGCCAATCCGAGGCGGAGTCCGGTGAGGACGTAGGGGAGCGCGCCCGGCAGCACCACCTTTCGGAAGAGCTGTCGGTCGGTGGCCCCCATGGTCTCGGCCGCGCGGATCCAGATGCCCTTCACCGCCTTCACGCCGGTCCACGTGTTGACCACGACGGGAAACGTGGCGGAGAAGCCGACCAGCAACACGGCGGGCAGATTCCCGAGACCGAACCACAAGACGAACAGGGGCGCGTAGGCCAGACCCGGGATCGGGTTCCCCACGCTCACCACGGGAACCAGGAGGTCCTCGGCCCAGCGATAGCGGCCCATCAGCATTCCCACGGTCACGCCCACGACCGCGCCCAGAAAGAAGCCCGCGGCCAGACGTAGCAGCGTCTCGGCCGCGTGGAGTGGCAGGATGCCGGTGACGATCAGGCGGACGAACGCCGACACGATCTTCCCGATCCTCGGGAAGAGGCGCGGGGGAAACGGGCCGAGGAGCGCGAATCCTTCCCAGAGGATCGCGACGACGACGAACGGCAGTGCCAGCTGGGCGAGCGAGAGCGCCGCCCGTCGCAGGTAGAGGACCGTCGGCGTGCGGAACAACGGCCGCTAGCGCGCCGCCTTGGCTCTGGCCAGCAGATCCCGGTTCAGTGCCTTGGCGATGTCGGGCATGGTGTTGATCCGTCCCTCACCCGCGCCGGTCAGGAGGTCCTTGGCCTGGTCGACGAGGTACTTCTCCATCTGCGGCGTGATGTCGGGCTCCCACTTGATGCGCTGGAGCGCCTTGTCGATCACGGCGACCGAGATATCGCGGCCGAGGGACTTCTGCTCCTCGACGTACACCGCCGCGGCCTTCTGGGGCTCCTCCTTCAGGAACTTGATCGCGCGCAACCAGCCGCGGAGGTAGGCCACCACGGCGTCGGGGTTCTCCTTGATCACCTTGTTGGTCGCTGTGAGCATGAACGGGAGCGGGTCGTACTTGCAGTAGTCCTCGATGATCCGGATCGTTCCGTCGTGCTCGCCGATGGCGCTGTGCGGCTCCCCGAGCGAGGACATGTCGATCGCCTTCGCGATCAGGCTCGGAATCTGGTCCTTCGGGTCGGGGATGTTCGCCACCTGGAAATCGCCCGGCTTGAGGCCATAGCTCGGCGCGACACGGGCCATGAAGACGTATTCGGTGATCGTCCCTTTCGCGAGACCGATCTTCTTGCCGCGGAGCTGACTCACGCTGTTGAGGTCGGAGCTCTTGAGCGCCACGATGTGGGTGGCCGCGCAGATCATGGAGTTGACGGCCACCGAGGTGTACGGAACCCCCTTGTCCAGACCGATCAGGAAGGGCGTGGGAGCGGTCGCGTTGATGTCGATCGCCCCGGCGATCATCGCATCGCGTCCCTCCTTGCCAAGAAAGAACTTCCGGTGCTCCACGTCGAGCCCCGCCTGCTTGAAGTACCCCTGCCGGATGGCGATGACATCGGGGGCGCCCATGATCGACGCGTGAACGCCAATCCGGAGCTTGAGCGGCTTCGCTTGCGGAGACGCCGTCTGCGTCAGTCCCAGAAGACATCCCAGGATTCCGAGAGTTCCGAGCATGATAAAGCGCTTCATTTGTGGTCCTCCGGAGCGTCCGGGTCGCGCCCGGACTTTGCGGACTCTAGACGGCTGAGAGAAGCCTTGTCAAGGCGTGCGCGGCGCCTGAGCCTCCACCCGGCTCTGGCCGGCGGCCGCGCTTGCCGTGTCCGCCGTCAGCGGGATCACGCCGCCGGGCTCGCCGGCCAGGATCCAGTCGATCAGCAGGTGATAGCGCTCCGCCGGCACGGCGCCGACGAGCGACAGCTTTTCGTTGAGGATCACCGTCGGCAGTCCCGACACGCCGAACCACGCCGCGCCCTCGGCGCAATCGCGCAGCACGGCCTCGTAGGCCTCACCGGCGAAATCGGTCTCGAAACGCGCCAGGTCGAGGGCGCTCTCGCGGGCGAGGGTTCGCAGCACGTCGGGGCGGCCGATGTCGAGGTTGTCGCGGAAGTGCGCGGTGAAGAGGCGCTCGTGAAATCGCGCGAACGCGCCCTCGCCCTGGCGCTCGGCGCACTTCGCGGCCGTCAGCGCCGGGATGCTCGAGGACGGCAGCGGCGCGTCGATCTCCGGCGGCACGAAGCACGCGCGCGGCTCCTCGGCGCCGACGCGCTGCCGCCCGTCGCGCGTCTTCTGGGTGACGTGCCGGTCCGGCTGCTCGCCGGGAATGAGCGGGAAGGTCCGCCAGTGGACACGCACACGGTGCCGTAGGCCTGCTGGATGTCGCGCAGCCGCACCGCGGCGTTATAGCACCACGGTCAGAGATAGTCGGAGAAGACGTCCAGCCGGACCGGCGCCGTCATTCAGCCGAGAACACCGTGGGCCGCGCGACCTCGGTCCGGAGCGCCTGCAGCGCCTGTTCGACGATGCGCCGGCGCAACGCCTTCTCGTCGTCGGGGGAGAGATCCGAGTTGCCGAGCGGATGGATGATGCCCGCCGCGGGCACGATGCGGTTGGCACCCACCATCACGGCCACCGGCGTCATGGTCGAGACCTGCACGGTCGGCAGCCCCGCGCGCTCCAGCTCCCGGGCGATCGCTGCGCCGCAGCGAGTGCTCGTCCCTCACGTGGACGTGAGGATGACGGCGTCGACGCCGGCGGCGCGCAGCTTCTCCGCGATCTCCGCGCCCATGCGCGCGCTGTGGGCGAGGGTAGTCGCGACGCCGACGGTGGAATAGACCGTCTCGTGGAGCTTGCCGATGGCGCCGCTCTGCTCGAGCTCGCGCGCGACGTCGACCGGCACCAGGCGATGCGGGTCCTGCTTCACCCAGGTCGTGTCGTACCCGCGATGCGGGTTGTCGTATTGCGCGGCGTCGAGGCCCGCCTTGCCCTCGATGCTGTAGGCGCCGTAGCGCGTCGCGTTCAGCGCCTCGATGCCGTCGGGGTTGCCCTTCGGCACCAGGCCACCGTCGGTGACGAGCGCGATGGTGGCGCCCGCGAGCGTCTTGACGAGACGTGGCGCCGGGACGCGCGGAAACGCCGGCCGCGGGACCTCGCTCGCGAATGGCCGGCCCGCAAGCTTGTCGAGCAGCATGGCGACGGCACGGTCGGCCGCGCTGGCGCCGGCCACCACGTTGCGCGTCACGCCACGCGCGAAGTAGCCCTCGGCGGCCGGAGCGCCGATCGCCTCGCCGCGCGCGAGCTTCGTGCCGAGCGCGACGAGACGTTTCACCTCGTCCAGCATGCGCGCGGCTTCGGCGCTCGTCTGCACGATGTAGACCTGACGGCGGTGGAGCTCGACGCCGGGATTCTCCGCGTGCATGCCGGTCACGGTCGGAATCTTCAATGCCGCCTGCACGGCGGCGCAGAGCGCGCCGCACGCGACACCGTAGCGGCCGGCCAGGAACGCGGGCCCCGCGACGACGAGATCGGGCCGCGCCGCGGCCACCAGGGCGACCATCTCGGCCACCGCACGCTCCGCCTGCTCGGCGGCGTAGTTGTCGCCGCAGATCACCGTCGCCACGACCGTGCCCGCGTCGCCGAGCGCCTGCTGGACGGCGCGCGCGGCGCCGACGGCGCCGTCCACCACCTGCGGCCCGACGCCGGCCTTCTCCTCGCCGCCGAGCTGGCCGAAGAACTGGTTGAGGTAGCAGACCACGCGCAGGGTCTCGGTCGCCATCACCGCACCTCCGCCATCACCCGCGTCCTCAGCCGGTCGACTCAAGATGTAAGCGCCTCGACACGTATGTCGGCGCCGAGCCGACGCAGCGCCCAGGCCCAGCGTGCCATGCCGCGTACGTCCTCCGCTGCAACCGTCGCCTTCAGCCGAGCCGCAGTCACCGCGACCAGGGCGTCGGCGACGTGGTCACGCGGCCGGACCCGCCCCCAACGCTCCGCGTATCGTGCGAGGCAGCGGCCCGCCAGGACCCAGTCGTCCGGTGCCGTCCCGACGATCTTCGTCCCCAGCGCGCGGCGCAGTGTTTCGACATCCGCCCGGTCATCTCGGGTCGTGGCCCCAGCCTGCAACTCGTATAGCACGACGTCCGGCAGAAACACGCCTCCTCGGGCCATCTCCCGTCGCAGGAACTCGCCATGGCGTCCGGCACGGAGGTAGCCCACGAGGATGGAGGTGTCCACGACCCAGATGTTCGGTTCACGAGGCAATCCGCTTCCCCCACGTGCCGCGCCGTCTCATCCGGTGGAGCGCTGCTACGGCCTCCTCGAGGGCCAGCGTCCGCTCAACGGCAATCCTGATCGCCGCTGACTCCGAGGACGTCCGGAGCGTTCGCCGAAGCCTCCTGACTTTGCCGGCATCGACGATGACGTTCTTTCGTTCGAGTCGTTGCGCTCGGGCTGCTGCCATCTCGATCTTCTCCGATGTGTAGTTGGATAGACGATTCTACACACCGGGCCTCTGGCCGGCAATGTGTATCAGGTCACCGCACCTCCGCCATCACCCGGGTCGTCCCGACCTGCTCGATCGCGCCGCACAGCGTCCCGTACGTCGCACGCGTCTCGCCCAGGAGCCTCGGCGCCAGATCGTCGGCGCCCACGACGCGATCCATCACAGGAAGCGTGAGCGGCTCCTGGCTGCTGCCCACGTTCACCAGCGCGTCCACCCCCGGGAAGTCGAAGAGGAGCATGCCCTCGGCGCTGCCGTCGGTCGACATGTCCTCGACGACCGCCGTCGTCTTCACGCCGAGCGTCTCGCACTGCGCGGCGGCCTGGGCCATGTCCACGTGCGGCGCGCCCCCGCCGATCTTGGTGAACACCGCACCGTCGGCGCCGAGCGTGTGCGCGACGAGCCCGGCGGCGAGGAACGCCGAGCGCACGCGCTCGGGTTCGGTCGCCTGGGCGACCGTGACGACCACGCCCGCGAACCACAGCGTGCGGCCGTGCTGCGCGTAGAGCGCGCGGATCATCGGATGGTTCTGGGTGGCCCAGGTGGTGACGCTGCGGCCCATGAAGCCGCGGAGCACGGCGCCGTCGAGGACCTCGTTCGGATGCACGATCGTCGGCAGCATGCGCCGCACGGGATCGCCGTAGAGGATGCCCTCGTCGAGGCCGGTCGGGCGCTGGTGCGAGTGGATCTGGAAGA
>WNFA01002128.1_pt1 | contig 27852 bp, 21 predicted proteins | sample 5400481 | NCBI WGS metagenome assembly WNFA01 (sample SAMN13153340, study PRJNA577476) | soil metagenome | isolation source: 120 cm saprolite under Douglas fir tree site 2 hole 1 replicate 2 | place: USA:California | collected 2015-04-18 | reverse complement strand
TCTCCCAGTTGGCACAACCGAGATTTTGGTCACAGTCGTAAGACTGCGGCGTGCCAAGCCGATGGCGAGTGCAATCGCGTAAACAATGAGAAGAAGCAGGAGCGTCATCATTGCTGTTCTCTCAAGCCGCGCAATTTTGGCACCTCTATTTTTGACACGAAGACTCTTCGTCGACGAGTCTTCGGAAGGCGAACTCGGCTTGCGAGGGGCTTCCATATTCGCCGTCCTCGTAGCTCTGCTTCATGCTTGCAAGCAGTCTTCCGATCGCGCGTTGGCACGCCGCGTTCTTTCCGGCTTTGAGCACCTGCGCAAGGCGTTCAAGGAATTGAGTGTCCCGCACACCAGGAGTATACAGGCTTAGATTCTCATATATCTGGTTGGACCCGGCGAAGAAGACAGCATTCCAATCGCAGCGGACACAGGCCCACGTACCTTGCGTCTCGTTAAACGGACGGCCGCCCCGTGGCTAGCCATCGAGGTGTTCCAGCAAGTGGCACCCACCTCCATATGTGCAGGCGAGGCCACCTGACGCGCAGCGATTACGAAAAATTTCAGCAGCAGATTTCCGATGAGTTGGATGAGTTAGAACAGGCAGGTCGTGAACGCCTCGTTGCCGTTTCGTTGAAATTGGCCGTCGGGCAGGCATCGACGTGGTGTCGGAGACTCTCGATAAGGGTAAGTCCGTACCTGAGGTTTTCGACGCTGTACAAAAGGCATTTGCCAAACGTTGCTTCTTTCTAAAACACCACACTACAAAAGATTTGCCCTAATCCGACTGCTCGATTTGAGTGCGCTTCACAGAACGTGAACCAACTATTTGAACAAAACCTCGATCGTGCTCATCGCCATGAACAACCGTCTTTCGACATTCGGCAGTTCGAGGAACCCATACTTTTTGCAGAAAGTGACAGCCGCAGCATCCTTGGCGAGCGCAGCCACCGGACCTAGCAGGCATTTCACACATGCGCGCACGTGCGCAAGGTCTGGAAAATTCACGCCGAGCAGCAATTCCGCACGTGCGTTCCCTAGTCTTGTCGTGCCGGGGAGATCGAGGCCGTTCATTTCCGGCATCTGCAAGTCCATCAGGGTGATGTCCGGACAGTGCGCGCGGAATTGCTGGACAGCTTCGCGCCCATTGGAGGATTCGGCGACTACACTCATGTCCGATTGATCAGCGACGAGCCCCACGATCCCCTGGCGGATGAGGGCGTGGTCGTCAACCGCCAGAATCCGAATCGAATTGGAATCGGCACTCATGACTTCATCGCCGCCCCTTTCCCGGAGAACTTCTTAAGACAACCAGAAGCGGCGGCGAGATGTCGCGTAAGCCGTGGCGGCAGGAATACTCAGCTCAATCTCCGTGCCAGCATCGAGCTCACTCCAGACCGCCAGCTTACCCCCTACAAGCTTGGCGCGCTCGCGCATGCCATGCAAGCCGAAGTGTCCCGGGCGTCCGTCTTCATCAAAAAACTTCGGGTCAATCCCCTTGCCGTCATCCCGCACGCGCACTCTGAAGCGCTTGTCGTCGTATTCGATTCCCACCTCAATGCGCCCCGCCTCTGCGTGCCGGAACGCATTGCGCAGCGCCTCGCCTCCAATCCGGTAAACTTCGTCGCGCAGGATGGGATGTAGACTCTGCGGCGCGCCTCCTATGTCCAGACGAAACGCGGGAACATTCGGCCCGGTGACGTTGGCCGCGAGTTCCTTTGCCAGGGTGCCGATCGCCTCCGCCAGATCGTTGGTCTCGAGTGTAGATGAGCGCAACCCCTGCACGGCATCGCGGCCCTCAGTAATCGCTTCAGCCGCCTGATCGATCGCACTCTCCAGTCTTCGCTTGGCTTCGGCGGGCCGCTCCGGCAGCATGTTATCCACCGATTGAAACCGCAGCAGCAGTCCGTGAAAACTTTGCAGCAGAGTATCGTGTAGGTCCCGCGCGATGCGCATCCGCTCGCTGATGCGCGCTTCCAAAGTCATCTCGAACTGCCACGCCACTTGCCGCAGCCGCAGCCGATACAGCGCCCACAGCAACAGCGCAAAAGCGGCCAGGCACGACAGCCGGAACCACGTGGTCTGCCAGTAGGCCGGGGCGATGGAGAAATCCAGGAACGTGCCGACCTCGTTCCACACCCCGCTGTTATTGCAAGCCGTCACGCGGAAGCGGTAGTGGCCGGGAGCAAGATTCGTATAGAACGCATGCCGGCGATTGCCGACGTTCTGCCAATCGCGATCCCAGCCTTCCAACTTGTAACGAAAAAGCACTCTCTCCGGCGCGACGAAGCTGAGCCCGGTATAGCCGATAGTGAGATCGCGAACCAGCGGCGGCAGGCGCAAACCGGAAGACGCATCGTAGCTCTTGCCATCGGCGATGACTTGCTCGATGTGTACCGCCCCGTTGCCGGTGTTGGAGATGTTGTAGTACTGCGTATAGGTAGCCCCGGTGCCGTTGAATAGTCCGGGGTTGTCGTTGGGCACCTGCCCGTAAACGTAGCCGCGGGACGAAGTCAGATAGCCGAAGAAGACGAAATGCCTGGGGAGTCCACCGTTTTGGTTGATGGCGCTCCAGGGGATCGCGATCTCTCGTACATTGCCGGCGCCGCTGGCGTACTGGCCGTAGTTAGCGATCGCTCCCGTCCATCCACCGCTGCCGTCAGAGTTCCGGTATTCGCGGTAGTCGTCCTTGTAATAGGTCACGAACTTGGCGCGGAAGGGTAGCGAAGCGAAGTTAGTGTTGTCGTAGGTGAAACCTGTGAGATTCCCGTCGCTATCGTTGCAACACTTGGGATCGGACTCCAGGCAGGAGCGGTCACAAGAAATAGGACGAGGACAAACAGAGATGGCTTGCGAGGAAGGGATGTACGCATGGTGGCGCCTCTCCGACAGGGCTGAAGGTGCAACTTGGGCGCAAACTTCTTAACCGGAACTCAGTCTTACCTCCCAACAGCCCTACACTATACACCTGTCTCTGGCGAATTGTTATTCCGCCCATGATTCCTTAGGATTTCCCGTCCTGCTACCATTTTGCGATGTGCAATCTGGTCGTTCTCTTCATCCTGTGCTTCGCCAAAATTCCATGCGCACTGAAAATAGTGCGATTCCCTGCCACGATGGCTGCCTCATCCAGGTCATCCCTTCACCTCGAACGCCAAGAATCTGTCCCGGTGAACCCGAGCGGTATACCTGTATATATAAGGATGGAGGAACCTGGACGTCTTCACGACGCTGCGTCGGTTCGGATTAGGCAGCCCGATCGTGCCGGTGCTGCAGCCCTCCCAGTCGCGGATGAGAAAGGACGTGACCGGCGGCTACAGTGCGAGTTCTTCCGTCTGGCGTTCCCTTCCCGAGTCCGAGATGTGTGCGGTCCTCGTGGTACTAGCGAATATACTCAGAGAGCCGGCGTTTCAGGTGGCGTTCGTCAACTGCGATGATGTGATCCAGGAGATCACGCCGGCAACTCCCTACCCAACGCTCTGCGACTCCATTCTGCCAAGGACTTTCCAACGAAGTGCGGAGAGGATTCACCCTCAGGGAGCGAACCGCTGCGGGGACCTCCAGTCCATACTTGGCATCACGATCAAAGATGACGAACCGCGGAGCGGATCCAAATGGAAATGCTTCTCGCAACTGCTGCACGATCCATGAGCTTGTCGGATGCTTTGTGATATTGAAGTGCAGGACACGCCGAGAATCGTGACTGATGACGAAAAAGCAATACAGCGAGCTGAAGGTGATCGTCGGAACAGTGAAGAAGTCCATGGCGGCCATCGCTTCTCGGTGATTACGGAGAAAGGTAAGCCAGCGCCTGGCCGGCTCCGGATCTCTAGCCGCCCGTTTCATCCAACGAGAGATCGTTCGCTCAGAGACATCAAAGCCGAGCATGAGAAGCTCGCCATGGATGCGTGGCGCTCCCCACGTGGAGTTCTCACCGACCATTCGGAAGATCAATTCCTGAATCTCCTTCGACGTCTGTCGTCTCCCGACCGGCCTCCTGACCTTGGAGATCAGCTTCCCGTACAAACGGAATCCGGCCCTGTGCCAACGCCCCACCGTTTTGGGCGTGACCACAATGAGAGATTGTTGCCATCCGGACCAGAATCGACGGACGGCGACCCAGAAGAGCTTGTCGAGCAGGTCTAATCTTGGCCGCGGATGCCGACGCTTCAGTACGGCGAGTTGTTGACGTAGTGCGAGATTCTCCAGCAGGAGACTCCGACGCGCGCGCAAGAGGCGAACCAGCGTTCCGAGGCACAGGCCGATAAATCGAAACATGGCTAGGAGTTATAACAGAACAGTGGCGGGAGGGCGGCTATGTCATTGATTTCAAAGTCGGCCAGAGTTTTGGCGAACCACAGGAGTCCAAAATCGAGCAGTTTAGGAACAATTTCAGGGAAGGAAGCTAGCCAAGCCAACCGCTTCATGGCCCACCCTTTCTCAGTTTTTCTTGGTGGATTGCTCACATTTCTGATCACGTACAAACCTGGAGTCGAGAGTGTCTCAGTTATGCTCGCGCCTTGTGCGCGAAGCGGTGTTTGACCTGCGTCCTTCGCACTCACATAGTTGGTTAACTACCAATACGTCGGCCCGCAGGAAGTGACTCTCCGCCTGGCCTGGACTCTGGGCGAAAGCACAATTACAGAGCGGGATACAAAACGACCGGCTTCATAGACCCTTTGGTCTTACCGTCGGTAACCTGGAGCGCGTTACTCGTCGAGCGGGAGCGGCTCACCGGGGCGCTCGCTCGATCGGTACAGTGCCTCCACCAGCGCCATGGTTTGAAATGCATCTTCGAAGTGCGATGGCAAGGTTGAAGCTGATCCCTCGGCGAAGGACTGCAGAGCGCCCATAGTTCCCATGAATCCGTCCGGGAAGTTGTTGCCGCCGACCGGGACGGCGTGCCAGCGAGGAGAGTTGGAGCCGCGCTCGACATATTCGGCGGTATCCGGCTTGCCGGTGGGATAGTCGAGGTTGACGCCCATCGTGATGCGTGCTGCACCCGCCAGGCCCTCCCATTGAACAAAGCTGTGCTGATGCTCTGGACCGAAGTTGTGGTTGTGATTGGTGGCAACAATGACGCGTTTAGAGTTGCCGTAGTCGAGAATTGCGATGGTCTTGGTGGCGGCCAGGTTTGCTGTGTGCGGGTTTTTTAACGTGCGCGCCAAGACGCTTTGCGGGTTGCCCAACCACGAGCGAATGAGATCAAAGTAATGAATGCTGTGATACAGGATCTCAAGGCGCGGCGCCGTGGCGAGAAAGGTCCAGAGATGCCACGGCGTATAGGTGCTTGTTTGCACTTCGATGTCGTGGATTTCTCCAAGTAAACCGGCATTCGCGAGAGACGCGACGGCGAGGTTGTTAGGAGAGTATCGCAGCGAGAAGTTTACGCCGGCGACGAAACCTTTCTTCCGGCAAAGGTCGCGGATGATGAGGGCCTCTTCGAGAGTCTCGCCCATCGGCTTCTGCATGAGTATCGTCGCACCATTATTGAACTGCGGAAGAATATGGACAAGTTGAGAGGCGGGAACCGCCACATCGAAGATCGCGTCAAGTGGAGCGAAACGCACTGCTTCGGCGGCAGAGCTGAAGGTACGAGGGATTCCACGTTGGGAAGCGAGTTCAGCGGCTCTGGCACTCTGTTGATCCATGAGGCCGATTACCGGGAAGCCTGCCTTCTCATAGGCCGGTAAGTGAGCGGCGCGAACGATGCCCCCCGCGCCTATGACGATGATGGGACGAACCTGCTTTGGGCGCGGTTGCCGGACGGTTTGGATAGCTTCGAGAATTCGCGTGTGGAGATCATCGGTGGCGTGAGAATTTGACATTGGTCGTTCTCGTTAGAGGCTGCCAACTGCCAATAGGACAATAGCAACGGTTAGACTGGCCATGCCAGAGCCCAGCAGCAGTTTTGCGGAGCGCGAAGCTTGCTGCCACTCTCCTGTCATTGCTCCCGCCAACGTCGCTGTCATAATCATAAATATCTGTAGCAGACCCCATCCGACGGATGTCCCTAGCGTGCCAAGCAAGCTTGCGCTCATTCCGTAAAGAGCAAACGCTCCCATCCAGAGAACGCCCATCAGGCAAGACCACACGAGATCCGGTGGTGCGCGTCGGAACAAAGGCCAGGTCCGGTTCTTGAAAAGTAGCCACAGACTGTAAGCAGCGTTAGGAAGAAATCCTCCCGCCAATCCGATCGGCCAAACTGCATAGGCGCTGTGCACGGGCTGATTTCCAAGGCGGACCGCCGTCTGTGCGATGTCTTGCCCAAAGGCAAACGAGTAATTGAGCATGGGAGCCATCAGGCCACACAACACGGCAACCAAGATGGCGGCCGGATAGGACCGATACGAAGCGCTCTGAGGAACGCCGCTTGCGCGCTCTTTGATTTGGCCGCCCCACGTGGTCAATGCGATGCCGATCACCATGATAGCCACGCCGCAAATAATCAGCTGTATAGCGTGTTCTTTGGCTATCGCCCTTTGCTGAGCGAAGAGCGGAACCAGCGTTCCCAAAACCGCACCGAGGCCAATAATAATGGCGTAAGCGATACCCAATCCCAGGCGCTTCACGGAGATGCCGAACAGAATTTGCGCGACTCCCCAACCCGCACCAAACAAGATCGGGACGGCGAGTTGGCGAAGAGACAGCGTACGGTAAGTCTCGAAAAGCCTATCCACCAAACTAATAGCGAGCATCCAGGGAAGTATCACCAGTGAGACTACGCTGAAAATGAGCCACAAATTCTCCCATCTCCATAAGCGCACAAATTTCATCGGCAGCATGCAGGTACCGGACATGAGGCCAGCGACCATGGTGAGCGAAACCGCCGTCTGCAGGGAGTGTCCCATCAGCCGGCCTTGCCTGAAGTCAATTTCAAATCGCACGATGCGCCGGGTTCCTGCGGTGTCTTGTAGCAGCCGTCCGCTAAAACTGCCGGAATGACGAAGTGCTCGCGAAGGTGCGAAATGTGCTCGAGGAACAAGACTTCGTGTGCCAGCGCGATGTGGTTGAACAGGACAAGGTGTTGGTGCAATTGACCCATGTCTCCCACATGCGGCACGATCGGAAGCGAAAATTTCTTCGCAAGAAGGCTGACGGTGAGAAATTCACTCACTCCCGCCAGTCTCGTGCAGTCGGCTTGAACGTAGTGCAGGGCCCCTGACTCGAAGAAGTTCTTGAACACGATTCGATTAGGAATGTGCTCGCCCGCGGCGATCTTGACCGGTGTTATTTCACGAGCCAGTAAAGCATGCCCATGGAGATCGTCAGGGTGAGTAGGTTCCTCGATCCACAACGGCTGAAACTCCATCAGCTCGCGGCACATGCGAATCGCGACTGGCAGGCTCCAGCGTTGGTTGGCATCGAACATGAGAGTCCCCGACTCGCCGACGCATTTGCGTAACATAGCCGCGCGACGGATATCGCGACCCTCATCCTCCGATCCCACTTTGAGTTTGAATGCCGTAAATCCCGAGTGGAGCGCGCGAGCGGTCAAATCCCGCACCTTTTCATCGTCATATGCCATCCATCCAACCGACGTATCGTAGCCGGGATAACCAGTCTGCAGAATAGGAAGGCGGCGACTGCGGCTTGGAACTTGGCTTACAAGCAATTCGAGAGCATCTCGTTCACTCAAGACGTCTTCCAGATAGCTGAGGTCCAGAAGGCGAAGGACTTCTGCGGGAGTAAGCTCAAGGAGCAACTTCCACAATGGTTTCCCGCGGCTCTTGGCCCAAAGATCGAAACAGGCATTTGTTATGGACGCCAGCGCGAGGTGAACAACGCCCTTGTGGGGCCCGAGCCAGCGGAGCGAAGGATCGTCGGCCAGCTTCCGGGACATGCGACCGAAGTCGGACATGAGTTCTTCAATCGCAGTGCCAACGAGTGGCCGTGCCAGCAACTCGATCGCTTCACAAACCAGGCGATTGCCTTCGCCGAGGGTGAGTACGATTCCGGTACCCTGAAGACCGCCGTCTCCGGTCAACAAAGTTACCGCGAAGCTATATTCAGAATTCGTATGAACGGAGTCTGTCCCGGCGCCTGGAGGCAGGGGAAAACGTGCATCACGTGTCGAGACTGAACTAATCGCGGAGTCAAGCATCGTGGTCCGTTCTCGTTGCTACCGAACGAACGGGCCCGAGGGTAATTAGTCCGCCCTCGACGAGAATCGTTTGCCCCGTAATAGCCGGGGCATCCGCTGCCAAAAAGAGCGCAGCGGCGGCGCAGTCCTCGACGGTGGCCAGCTTTTGGAGAGGAGTGGCTTTCTCTTCCCTTTCAAAAACCGGATCGGACTCCTGGCGATCAGCGAAGTGCGTCCGGATGAGACCTGGCGAAATCGCGTTCACGCGAATCTGTGGCGCAAGCGCCCGCGCCAGCGACTTAGTCATCGTCAGCATGCCCGCCTTTGATGCTGCGTAAACAATAGAACTGCCCTCGCCGGTTATGGCCGAAGTGGAAACGACATTGATAACGGAAGTGCCGGCATGCTCGCGCAAGAACGGCACGGCAGCGCGAATGCAATAAAAGCATCCGCACAGGTTCGTGTCTAGCGTCCTGTCCCAGATTTCGTCCGTGAGTTCCTCGAGTTTGTAGTGAGGAATGACCGTGCTCCAGCCGGCACTGTTCACGAGGATATCCAGCCGCCCAAACTCAGCATGAGTTCGGTCTATCATGGAGCGAACCTCCAACTCTTTCGATACATCACAGGCAATGGGTATCGCTCTGCCGCCCTTCGATCGGATCCGCGAGGCTAGTTCCTCGGCGCCATCGCGGGAGTGATGATAGTTCAGCGCAACTTTTGCACCCTCATTGGCGAACAGTTCGGAGATGGCCCGTCCTATGCCTGTTCCACTTCCAGTTACCAGAGCCACTCGGCCATTCAGCTTCACAAATCCTCGCTTAATCGTGATAGCGCCCCTGTGCGCCTGTCGGTCGCACAGTTGTGGAATTGGTCTGTCACGCGAGCCGATAGATCCGAATTGCATTTTCCTGAAAGAGCTTTTTCTGGTTCACTTCACCCGCGCCGCGAGTAAGCGACACAAGAGCCTCTACCCACTGTCGATAACTGGCAGAAAGCGTACAAACAGGCCAGTCACTCCCGAACATTACGCGGTCCCAGCCGAAGCATTCTATTGCGTGATCAACGTAGGGACGCAGATCTTCCGCGGTCCAGTGATGCGGATCCGCATAGGCAACTAAACCTGAAATCTTGCAGAAGATATTCGGAAATTTGGCGATGGCGTGAATATTCGCGCGCCAGGGGTCCAGAATCTTTTCTCTGACTTGCGGCACGCCGCAATGATCGAGGATGAAGGTTACCTCGGGGCACCGGGAAACGAGCCGAATGGCGAGAGGCAGCTGACGTGCGAGCACGCACAGATCAAAGGAAAGACCGTAGCCAGCCAGGCTATTCACGTTTTCGATAAATGTTTCGCTCTGCCCTAGATCATCGGGCTGCGTGTGCAGAATTCGTCGGATCCCTTTCAGTTTCGGATGACCCAGTATTCTCTCCAGGTGATTCTTGAATTCTTTGCTCTCCGGCCGGCCACAGGCCACAACACCTTCAAGGGGATTGTCACTGCGGTCCGCTAGCTGAAGCACATATTTGGTCTCTTCAATCATAAAGGGCTCGTCCACATCGGCCTCGAGATGAACCGACTTTTCGATACCGAGGCCTTTGGTCGCATCGCAATATTCATTCATGCGGAAGGATTGATTCAAGACCGGCAAATCCTTGAGCCAGGCATAGTGAAAAAGATCCAGATCCCATAGATGTTGATGAGCGTCTACGATTTTCTGCATTTTCAATCCGCGTGAAAGACTTCCTCCATCACCGCCCACCACTCACCTTCCCCCCTCGTATCGAGAGGCTTCTGCATGGGCTCCATGATGGCCCACCACTCTTGTGTCTTCGGATCACTTGCTATTTTCGCCATATCTGCCGTGTAGTCCGTTCCGTGGTATTCGTAGTACCCGAACAATAAGTCATCCTTCAGATAAATGGAATAATTGCGGATGTTACTCCGCCGAATGGCGGCGAGAACCTCTTGCCATACGTTCGCGTGGTAAGCCTTGTATGACTCGATAGCTTCGGGTCTTATCTTTAGTACGGAGCCGTATCGCTTCATTATCACTCCCAAATCTGAAGCAGAGTGCGCTGCCTGGCACTGAGTCGCGTCAGTTCCTTCCGCTGTCTGTGTCTTTGCCATTCGAAGCGTGCAGGTTCTGCAGCGTGGCAATCGCCTTCTTGGCCTCAACGTCATTTGGATTGAATTCGAGCGCTCTGCGGAGCTCCATTTCGCCATCAATCAGATTTCCGGTGCGGCAATACATCAATCCCAGATTGCTGTGTAGATGTGCAGCTTCCCCACACTGCCCGCAAAGCGCGACGGCTTCTTTCATTTGTGCCAGCGCTTGCGGCCAGTTTTGAGCATTCGCGGCCTGGATCGCGAAATTGCCCAGTTGGCCTACTCGGTCGGTGGTCTGCTGGTTTCTTTGCAAAGCGTCGAACTGGTCTTGATATTTCTGAGCTTCAGGATCCTGCAATTTATTCAAAGCTCTCGCTAAGTTGTAAAGAGCCTCGGATTGATTCGGATCGGCCTGGAGCGCTAATTTCCAGTGTTCAATGGCCTCGGATGTTTTTCCCGCATGTTCGAGATTTCGTCCCAGAAGGTATTGTGCGTCCGCATTGCCTGGCTCCAGAGCTACGACCGTTGTCAGAAGATTTGTGGCCTGCTCCATCCGGTTGTCTTGCCTCTCTGTGAGTGCCAGAAAATAGAGTGCGCCCGCAAAATCGGGCTGCAAGCCCAACGCCGTTTCCAACTGCTTTCGGGCTTCGTCATACCTGCCAGCTTCAAAAAAGAACCGGCCCAGGTTGTAGTGCACTCTGGGCGACGTTGGATTAAGGCGCGCGGCTTGCTTAAATTCCTTGAATCCGCCCGTGCGGTCGTACTTATCGACGAGAGCGATGCCCAGGTTCAAGTGCGCCTCCGCAGAATCCGGCTGCAGCGCAACAACTTTCCGGAAACTCGCCACGGCATCTCCACCGCGCCCTGTCTTCGCTTCGAGCATCCCCAGCGAGGTATAAGCCGTGGTATTTTTCGGGTCGATTTGTATTGCGGACCGGAATTCTTGCTCGGCTTCAGAAAAATCAGCGAGCCTCGCCATCGTCAGGCCGAGATTCACATGAGCTTGAACATTATTCGGATCATTATGGATTGCCTGTCGAAAAAGTGCTGCCGCTTCCGGGTCCTTCCCTTGTTGGGTGTATAGGACACCCAAGCTGAACTGCGCTGGCGCAAAATTGGGATCATTTTGCAGCGCGGTCTCAAACTCTTTGGCAGCGCCATCCAGGTTTCCTGCTTCCTGAAGCAGCGTCCCGAGCGCAAAATGAGGAGCAACTGAGTCTGGTTTCTGCAGAATCGCAGCCTGGAATTCACTGGCAGCGTGGCTACGATCACCCTTCGTCAGAACCGCAAGGCCAAGATTATAGTGCGCCTGCCAATCTCCCGGTTCCAGCCGTAGTGCGCCTTCGAAAGCAGCGATTGCGCATGTTGTGCGGCGGTCCTGCGCAAATAGAGCTCCCAGTGTGTTGTATGCTCCCGCCGTGGGATGATCGCGAATCGTTTCCAGCAAGGCATTGATCTGCTCGGAAGGATGCTGTTGAGCTAGGCAGGACTTAGGCAGTTGTTGTGTTTGCTTGGAGGCAGGACTTCCACCGCGGCCAACAGCCTGACCACTAACCCTGGGACTGTGCGCTGATGCCGGTATTGCGCACGCGAGAATTATGAACGTGCTCAGCTTTACGAAGCGCACGTTTCCAGGCCCTCCCAAAATTAGCTCGGCATTTCGAGTATAAAGGAACCGAGGTGTCTGCGAGCATTCGCAAGAAAATCCCCGCGGTCTGGTGTGAAGGTGCGCCCAAAAACCCGGATCGCTTAGAGTCGTTGCCACCGGTAGCAAGGTTTTAAGCCCAAATTTACGCAGCCTTTTTCTTGCCGCATTCAACTCAGAAGTAAAGTTTCAGCCCAAACTGTAATTGCCGAGCCGTGTTCGCTGTGCTGGAAATTGTTCCGAACTTGGCTCCATCACTTATATTTACGTCGGGTACGCCCCAGACAGGTGTATTGGTTAGGTTGAACGTCTCGAATCGGAATTCGAGTCTTTTGTTTTCGGTAATAGGGAACTGCTTAAAAAGCGAGAGGTCAAGGTTCTTGAAGCGATCTGATCGCAGAGTGTTCCGTCCCAGATTTCCAAATGTACCTGCAGCCGGTACCGAAAAGACGGATGGGTTGAGCCATTGGGTGGGTGATCGGTTGGACGCATATGGATTGCCGCCGGAATAGTTCAGTCTTTCGTAATTTCCGAAACCCAGGGCGCAACACGCTGTATTAGCCGCTATGTGCGCAATATCCCCGGATGCGCCGACAAAGAATGGTATTCCGGAACTGAACGAGAGAATCCCATTCAATGTCCAACCACCCACTACATAGTTCAATGCCCCGTTGCTAGAGGAGTACTTATGCCCCTTGCCGAAAGGAAGTTCGTAGACCCAGGCTGCTGAGAATATTTGCGGCACGTCTGTGCCGGCGGGACCCTTGTCGTTTTTCAGTGTGTAAGGGTTTTGTATACTGCAGCCTTCGACGCCATACCACCCGGTGCAGCCGAGATCCAATGTCTTTGACCACGTATAGGAGACGAGGTACGTCAGCCCATGAAAAGCCCGTCCGTTTAACGAGGCCTGCAAGGCATTGTAGCTGCTTTTTCCGATGGCGGCGTCAAAGTCAGCAGGCGATATATAAGGATAGGGTGAGCTTGTAGTCGCACCCGTCGGTAAATAGTTCGCCACTGCCGACGGTATCTTGCCGGTATTGCCCGAGAAACCTACGTCGAGGCGGTGACCTCGCGATCCAACGTAATTCACCGTTAGCACCGTGCGCGAGTCCAGTTGTTGTTGAACACCAAAATTAAACTGGTCCGCATAGGGCCGCTGCATGTGTGGATCGGCATACCAGTTAAAACCGGTGAATGGGCTTGGGCCTGCAATCGCTGGACCCGTGCCGGTCGGCGCCTCCGCCAAGCCCGGCGTCGGTGGTGCGTTTACCGGGTTCAAAGCTGCGCCGAGTTGCCCGGTATCCGGCCATGATCCTTCATAGTTCTGAGCACTTTGCGTGACCGCGGCCCAGTTATCGTAGAATCTGCCATAAGAAGCTCGTAAAACGGTATTGCGCGCCAACTGGTATGCGAATCCGAGCCTCGGCTGGAAGTTAGTCAGATCATTTTGAAAGATGGCCCCATTGGCGTGAGGAGTAACTACTACGTTCGCGGGCAGGTAGCTCTGCCCTGGCTGGGGGTTCGTCCCTCCCGGTCCAATACCGAACGGGATGCAAGGAGGTACGGGATTGACTGGGTCGCACACAGGCGGCAAAGCAGTCAGCACGTATGTGCCATTGTTGAAGTTTAAGTCTCCGGTATAGCCGTTCCCGTCTTTTATGCTGCCATAGATAGGCATCAGCGTTACGTCATATCGAACGCCGAAGTTGATCGTCAGTTTGTTGGTCACTCTCCAGGAGTCCGAGAAATAGGCGCCGTCAACCCACCCACCATGCTCCGTTTCTTTGACGTTACGCCGCTTAAAGCTGTTGGGGACGCCCAGTAGGAAGGAAGCCAATGAGTTCCCTGCCGTACCCGTAGCGGCCACGTTATCTGTATTTGCCGAAGAAAATACTTCGGAGGCATTCAGATATAGAGCGTTGGCATTGTTGCTGGCAAAATCCGCGCCCATCTTGAAGGTGTGATGTCCGTGGGTCTTGGTAAAGTTTCCGCCAAACTCCCAGATGTTTGTGCCTTGCGTCTGGTCAGTATGCGAGGCGCCGTGCGCGCTTGGATCGATGTTTCCGATAAAACCGTTTATCGTGATGTTCGGAATCAGGTCAACGCCCCCGATGAAGCCGCTCGCGAAATTTGGGGAAAATCCTAAATCGGTGCCGGTGGCGCCCGCGGCTTTCGAATAGCCGGAGCCTTGGGAGATGTTAAGTAGCACGCGCCCGAAGTGGGTCTCCAGCACGGCGCTGCTGGAGAATGTGTGCATATATTCCACGCCGACGTTGTATCCGTTCGTGATTTGAAAGTGTGAGAGGCCGGCAAATCCGCCGGAACCCGCTACCGGCTGCCTGAATTGGCTCCAGCGGCCGAAAATGTTGTCGTTGTTAGTGATCTGATGATCAAGTCGGGCGCTGAACTCATCCTGCCGGACGACGGATTTGGTCGTGTCTACCGCATTAAATGGGGAGACTGCCGTAGCACTTCGGTTTGGCTCTGGGAAAAGCTTCGTGGCATATCCGATCATGTTTGGATCCAGCAAGTTGGTGGGAATCTTGTTGCAGGGCGTGCCGGTGGATTGAATCCCATTCACGTTAGGCGATGGATTACCTCCCACGCATAGAAACGGTGAATTGGAGAATCCTGTGGGGCTGCTCGCATTGGGAGCGATACTGTACGGATTATAGATCTGGCCCGCAAACGGCAATCCGCCGACGGTCGTAAGATCGCCACCGAGCTCCGCAGTAGTGGGCACATCGTATAAATTGGATGCGGCGGTGTGTAGCCGGAAGCCCTCGTAGGCCACGAAGAAGAACGTCTTTGGTGCTCCGGAGTGGTGCCACGGTATGAAGAGCGGACCTCCTCCAGCGACGCCAAACTGGTTTTGTTGAAATGGAGTTACTGCGGCAAGAAACGGGTTTCGCGCATCGAATGTGGTGTTACGTACGAACTCCCACAGGGTCGCGTGGTATTGCGACGTGCCGGATTTTGAAACCACGTTAACTATTCCACCCAGAGCACCGCCGTAAGATGTGTCGTCGTTGTGTGATTGAACCTTAAACTCCTGGATTGCATCGATAATGGGCGCCACGGCATAGGTACTTCCAAAGGAGCCCTGATTATTTAATCCGTCGAGCAAGTAGAGATTGCTGCGATTTGTTTGGCCATTGATCGACGGGTAGGAAAACGTGCCCACAGGATTCGACCAGATCCCGCCGCCGGTCGTGGAATTCTGGGCAACATTAATTGTGCTAACTCCCGGCGTAAGATTGAGCAATTGCGTGAAATTACGCCCATTCAAAGGCAAATCATTCACTTGTTGCTTGACGACTGCTACGCCTAACTCCGCTGTGGAAGCCTCTAGGGTCAAGGCTTCGGCCGTTACCGTGACGCTGTCGGAGATAGATCCTGTTGACAATGTCACGTCGAACGTCGCGGTTTGATTGACGGCAAGGGAGATTCCAGCCTGGACGACAGTCTTGAAACCTTCCTTACTGATTTTGAGATTGTAGTCCCCAGGCTGAATGTCCGGAATGACGTACGCACCAGCCTCATTGCTCGAGGTCGTTCGGTCCAGATTGGTCGCCGTATTGTGCAGTACCACGGCGGCACCGGGCACAATTCCACCGGAGGCGTCGTACACCGTGCCCTTGATCGCGGAACTCGCTTGACCGCGGGCCGTTCCCGGCAGCGAAGCGCAAACAACAAACAACAGCAGGAGTCCTACCCCGTGGGACCAACGATTTAGAGCCGTACCAAAACAAAGGGATGTCATCGTTGCTGCTCCTTTGAAGCCGAACGAGCAAGGTGCTTCAGTCCGTGTCAACCGGCCAAGCATGTTATTTGGAGCTGCCTATTTGGCAGGAACTCCACCGCGAAGACGCTAAAGACCAAAACAATGGACGTTCTGTAACAGCAATATCAAATAGTGTCAAGTAAAAAGTTTCATACACTTGAACGCCGTTCCAATATGTGGTATCCTTCTGTTCGCTCTAGCGGTGCCAAACGTAATGGCGATTGAACAAATTGCAAGGATTTGGCTGCAAAAATGCTTTCACGGCTACACACTGGGGGACGGGCTTGTTTTAGCATGCGAAATGGAATTCTGGAAGCCATTCAAGGCTCCTCGTCGGGATTGACGTTGAAACCTATCTGCGACATCACCGGTGTCCACAAGAGCACTGCCCATCGTTTTCTCAAGCACCTCGAAAGAGACGGGTATTTAATTCGAACTGAAACGGGAGCCTATCTTATCGGGCCGAAGTTCTCTCATCTCAGCTCGCGGGCCGATAACCGCGTCACACTTCAAGCGGTAGCGCGCCCGATCTTGTGGGAAATATGGAAATCGACAAGGGAAACGGTAAATCTAGGCACCTTGGACCAAGGAAGCGTGCTGTACATCGAAGTTATAGAAAGCCCACATGAGTTTCGGCTTTCTTCCAGAGTGGGCACTCGCCGTTCTCTGCATGCCACAGCTTTAGGCAAAGCACTTGCCGCGTTTCTTCCGGAAGAGCAAAAAGACAGAATACTCGCTAATATACAATTTCAACCTCTAACGCCAAAAACCATTATGAATCTTGTGCAATTCCGTCAGGAACTGGGAATTATTCGCAACCAGGGATACGCCGTCGATGATGAGGAGACAACTCTTGGAGCACGTTGTGTTAGCGCGCCAGTCTTGGGCGCAAATCGAGAGGTCGTCGCAGCGGTTAGCGTTTCGGGACCGGTGACGAGAATTAGTCCCGCCCAGGTACCTGCGCTTGCGGCAGCAGTTATGAATGCCGCACGCGCGATTTCATCGGCAATGGGATTCGCGCACCCCGATTTGGAACCAACTGGAACCGGGTCGTACGAGAAATCTCCCTCGTTACCCAGCTGAGCCATTCACCGCCGACAGTCCCGCGATCTTGAGAGGCGAGTTGCAATCATATTTAGCGAATTTCATACCATCGTATTTCAGTTTTTCCGAGTTGCGTTCTGCGATTCCCTCAGTAATGCCCGAATCGCTAGGTTTTCCGGAAAAATCTCGCTGGCATGTTTGAGGACCTCACTCGCTTCGCGTATCTTGTTCTGCGACAAATAAGAAGCCCCTAACAAACGGTAAAGTTCCCCATCGTGAGGAATCATTTCTATTCCTCGCTGCAATAGGTCCGCGGCTGCTGGCTGACGGCCGGCACTCATGAGCAGGCTGCCACATTGCTCGAAATCCGCGGGAGACGTAGAGCCTGCATCAATGGCGCGATTCAAATATTCAATGGCTTCGGCAATTCCCTCATCACTTTTGTTTTGAAGGGCGCTGTAGGCAAGCGCTTCCAGCACCGAGATATCTTGCGGTGCAGACCTTCGAAGCTTTTCCGCCAGAGCGAAATAGCGCTCGCGATATTCGGGATGAGCGTTTATTAATTGACCGTATGCCTGAAGAAGTATGATGGAGGGAAGAGACACGTCTTTCGCGCCGGGGATCGCGCTGAGATGAACCAGATCGGGGAGCGCAGGCGTTGTCATGTGGAATGCGCGGTCAGGGAAGGGCTCACCAGACTCCCTGATGATTCGATGGTTTGTAAGCATGGAATGCGAAATCTCTTTTACGTCCCGCTTTGGCATATGACACCCGGAACAGTCGTCGGGCGGATTCTTCCGTTGGCGAATCGTCAGCGGAACTGCGCAACTTTTTTCCGTGTGGCATGTGAGGCATTTCGAACGAAAATACATCGAGGCCTCTTGTTTAGCGGGCTGGACGTGAGGGTCATGGCACGTGATGCAACTGAGTCTACCTTCGCTTTTTTCGTAGCACTTGCTCAGAGTCATCGAGAAATAATGCTGGAGAAGATCATTCTGAGGAGGAGAATCGCGGCGCGGTGGAACCATGAGAATTGCGATCGCGTCGTCGAGTGCTGAGCCCGGCCGAAAATCCTGGTAATTCCTTCCCGGTTTTAACACCCGGGCATCTCCAGTTTGGTGACACGACACGCAGATATTGTCAGCGAGCCAGGAAGGAAGCTTTGAAGGATTCACGATAGAGCGACTGGCGCCATCCGGACTGGGTCCAATCTCTCTCATCTCCAACACGTGTGATGCGCCAGGGCCGTGACAGTTTTCACAGCCGATCGACAAATCCTTGAACGGGGGGTCCAGAAAACGGCCGTTGCCATTATCAACGGGCTGAGGGCGGCCGCTATGACAAACAATACACCCGGGAAGAATTGGACGGCTGAATCCGTAATCGTAGGTTTCATATCCTGGGGACAATGCCCAGCGTTGTGTCTTTGAGTAAAACGAAAGCGGAGCTTCAAAAAGATAGTCGCCGCGCCGGACGATTGCACCGAATCCATTGGCTCCCGATCCAATAATCCATTCCACTCTCTGTGTGTCACGAAAAAGTTCTTTGCTATCAGGCCCCGTTTCGTAGTCATCCTGGTAGAGATTTCCGCCATTTACGAAAACATCGAAGTGCCGGTTCAGCTTCGCGTCAAAAATGTGCCCAGAATTTGGGAACGTCTGCAGCAGTCTGGGTGACACGAGAAGCATGGACCGGCCCATGTCTGTTTGAGAAAACTTGCTGTAAATCGCTCCGTGGCACTCGGCGCAAATCTTCGACCCCACGTATCCATCATTCGAGGGGACGTTTTGAGGCGACATCGTCTGCGCAAGTCGCGGGCGCGCGCGGCCAACATCTCCCGAAGAAAAGAATGCGAGAACGGAGATGAAGCCTGCCACGGTACATAATTCCACCCAAACAGATTTTCGTCTGAGCAATGTCAACATTCCACGGTCAAGCACGCGGAAAGTATGCATCTGAGTTCGATCACGTGGTTTCATCGAACGGGACCGCCTAGCGACGAAGCCGAGCCGGTTTACGTCCAACACTAGCCGGGATTTTGATTTGCACCGGACTGATACCTCGGGTCTGTTTGGAATCGACCCCGCTACCTTCATGCACAATGTAGAACCGATTGGCGGGAAGATCGCTGAGCGTTTCGACGAGTCCATTAGGCCAACGGATAACGACTTTCGCTGCTTTCGCAGCTTTTCCAAGACCAAAGTGCACGCGCAAATCACTCTGGGAAATGAACCCGTCACCACTGCGAATTTCTTTTTGGTGCACGTCGCCGTCTTGTTCGAGCGTCACCTTCGCTCCCAAGGCGGCCCGATTTGATTTCACCCCAATTAATCGCAGGCTGATGAAGTTGCCCACCGGAGCCGCGTTGTAATAAAGAGAAGGAGTTTCGTTCATGTTGTTAACAAGCGCCTCTTCACGCCCGTTATTGAACAAGTCTCCGAGAGCCATACCACGACCAGAGTGTAGCTTGCTGAGTGTGGCTCCGGCCTGCGCCGTAATGTTGGCGAACGTTCCGTCCCGCAAATTATAGTAGGCCAATTTCGGTTGACGGTAACTCGTTCCAAGATCCTTGCCTTCCACTTCCGGGTAGACATGGCCGTTGGAGATCAAGATTCCGGGCCATCCGCTATTATCAAAATCGTAGAATTGGACGCCCCACCCTAACCATCTCGTAATTTTTGCAACGCCTGCGCTGCGAGTAACATCGTCAAAAACATTGTTGCCACGGTTGAGAAAGAGCGTTGGTGTATCGTCGCTGAAATTGGTCTTGACAATATCTTGATGGCCACCGTGCGCGAAATCATCCGCGGAGAGGCCCATGCCAGCCTGCATGGAGCCCTCTTCGTTAAAAGCTACACCCGCTGTTTTGCCGATTTCTGTGAAGGTTCCGTCGTGGTTATTGTGATAAAGAAGATTTGCCGTTGTATCACAGGCAACATAAATATCCGGCCAGCCGTCGTCGTCGAAATCAGAGGACAGCGACGTGAACCCATAACACCCCGAAGCCTTTCTAATTCCAGAGTCTTGCGAGACATCCGCAAACGTGCCGTCACCGTTGTTGTGGTACAGCGCGTTAGCACTCATTTTGAGTCCGCGCGGCCCGCACATCACATTGATCCCCTTCCACTTGCACCACTGTCCTTCTCCCGGTCGAGGCACGGAGTCGTAACTGAAATCAACATAGCGCGCGACAAAAAGATCGGCTCTGCCATCGCGGTCATAGTCGACAAAACTACATCCGGTACTCCACTCCGGCTTGGCAGTCGTCAACCCTGCTTTTTCGGTCACGTCCGTAAAAGTGCCATCGCCGTTATTGTGGTAGAGGCTGCTTTGTCCCCAATAAGTGACGAACAAATCCAAATATCCATCGTTGTCGTAATCACCGACGCACCCACCTTGAGCCCATCCTGCATGCACAAGCCGGCTGTTTGCAGTTACGTCTGTAAACGTGCCGTTCTGATTGTTGTGATAAAGGTGCCCAGTAGGCTCTTGACCGTTGGGGAATCCTTCCACTCGCGAGCCGTTAGGTAAAAAAATATCCGGCCAGCCATCGTTGTCATAGTCGAAGACAATTGCACCGTTGCCGGTGCTTTCGATAATGAACTCTTTATGTTTGTCGCCACCGTAAGAATTGAGCGCGGTCAGTCCAACCTGTTGTGCAATATCTTCGAAGTGGACTACGTTCGGTTTGACTGTCGATCGGTGTTCTTCGGATGAGCTCGGCGCCAGGACGAAAACACTGGTTGCGAGAGCAAATGCCGACGCTGGGATGCCGGGAAAAAGAAACAGCAGCGACTGCCTCATACGTCCTTCATGTGGCTAAATCCAGGCCATCGCTTGCTGGTCATTATGATATAGGCTCCCAAGCACCGATTCTTTGTTGCGACTCTCCCAATCGCTCGATGCCTAGGCTTACCACATCACCGGCCTTTAGATACTGTGGCGGATTCATTCCGAGGCCAACCCCACCGGGTGTTCCCGTGCTGATCACATCTCCCGGCAGCAGTGTCATAAACTGGCTCACATAGCTTATGAGCGTCGAGACGTCAAAGATCATTTCCATTGTGTTGCTGTTTTGCCGGAATTCGTTGTTCACTTTCAGCCACATCGCCAGATTGTTCGGGTTTGGTATTTCATCCCGTGTAGCTACAAATGGGCCCAGTGGAGCAAAAGTGTCTGCGCTTTTGCCCTTCACCCATTGTCCTCCGCGCTCAAGCTGGAAGCTCCGCTCCGAATAGTCATTATGAAGTGCGTAACCGGCGACGAACTCGAAAGATTCTTCCTTCGATATATAGGACGCTTTCTTGCCGATCACCACGGCGAGCTCCACTTCCCAATCCAATTTCTTGGCGTTCTTCGGAATGACCACAGGATCATTCGGACCAATAAGCGACGAAGTTGCCTTCATGAAAACCACGGGTTCCGGCGGCACCTGGGCCGCGCTTTCGGCGACATGGTCGCGGTAATTTACACCAATGCAGATAATCTTACTTGGACGGGAAATCGGAGGACCTAAGCGTATGGAAGACGAGATACGAGGAGCTGACGATTCATGTCGGTCGAGCCATCGCCGCAAAGTGTCGAGCCCGCTGTCTTCAAAAAATTTCTCATCGTAACCTGCCACAACATTGGAGGCGTCCAAACGCGTTCCATCTTCGAGAAGGAGACCCGGCTTCTCTTGCCCTACTTCACCCCAACGTATGAGTTTCATGCGGTGAGTTTGCCGCCTCCCGAACGTGAGCGACGGCCGGCACTCGCCTTTCGATCAAAATAGAGTAATGGGAGACTGACAGCACGGCGTTTAGCTAATGCCAGGCCGGCGATGGTAGTCAAGAGAATTCTATAAATCGGACTTATTATTTCACATTGTGGAATCAAGAGATGGTCTTCCATGCTCGCGTAGTCTCACTTACAGATCCCGAGTCCCTCCTGGAATTAAGTGGTGCCTAGATGTCGTGAGATCGCCTGAGCCGCAGCGACAACAGCTCTTACATAGAACGGAATTCGCTCCCGCGCGATTCTGGTCGTTGGACCAGCTATGCTGATGGCTGCTGCTATCTTTCCTTCCAGGAGAATGGGAGCCCCCACACAGCGTGCTCCTAAAGTCGCTTCTTCATCGTCCAGTGCATATCCGCGCTCTCTGATTTTTTCTAATTCTTTTCGGAATCGCGACAAGTGAGTAATCGTGTGCGGCGTCAGGCGTTCGAATTGGAGAGACGACAACACATGTTCCCTTTCGGCCGTGGACAAAAAAGCCGTGAGCGCTTTGCCCATCGAGGTACAGTAAAGCGGACGCCAGGTGCCAGCGTGTGTGACCATGCGAAACGGGTGGGGACTCTGCACTACATCCAAATAAAGAACGTCTTGCCCGTCCAGGATTCCCAAGTTTACGGTTTCACTCGTTATCTTCCACAACTGGTGCAGCAGCGGACGGCTTATTCTGCGAAGCGTGGTCTGATAGGAAACGCCCGAGCCCAGCCGTACGAGTTTGGGACCGATCATGTATGCGCCATAATCGTCGCGGTATAAATAACGCTCAGTTTCCAAATGTGCGAGAAAACGATAAGCCGTGCTCTTATTGATTGCTGTCTGTTCGGCAATGTCTTTCAAGCACAACCCTGTAGACGAGGCGTTAAGCGCTTCCAAGAGTCTCAAGATCTTGGAAACAACACCGACAGGCGCTGATTTCGATGCTCGAGTTCGGATCACAGTACAAGTCTCCGGGGTCGACGTATCTATTGATTCAGGTTGCCAAGATGCTGCCGGTCGCGCGATCGGGAAACCAACTTCTGGCTTCCGGTTCCTCAAGGTGTCCTAGGGTAGCATTTTGATATGTGAAACTGCGATTTTTTATCTTGAATTCCGATGCTGCACTTGCTATACGCCTTCAGGACCAGTTCGTCAGGTCGAGGGCTTGCCATTGAGCGTGCACAAAAAATCGGCGTTTCTTGTGAGCGTCGGATGAAGCGTCCGGCGGCCAAAGATACGGGTGGAACCGGATCATGACGGCAAGTCAAACGTTGCAACTACATCCGAAAGATAACGTTCTGGTTGCGCTGAATGACCTACGGAAGGGCGAAGAGATCGGTTTCTCAGGCCAGACTTACACTTTACGCACTGATGTTCCCGCGAAACATAAGTTTGCAATGCATGACATCTCACCAGGGGATGATGTCGTCATGTACGGTGTGCTGATTGGCAAAGCCATTGAGCCAATCGGGCTGGGAGAACGGTTAACGACTCGGAATACACATCATCAGGCGGCCCCCTTCCACGAAAAAACTGAGAACTATTTCTGGGCGCCTCCGGACGTCTCGCACTGGGTTCAGAAGACTTTTTCCGGATACGTCAGGACGGATGGTCAGGTCGGCACGCGGAACTATTGGCTCGTCGTCCCGCTTGTTTTCTGTGAAAATCGTAACATAGCGGTACTCAAACAAGCATTTGAAGAAGAATTGGGCTTCGCTCCGCCGCAAATCTATCGGCAACAAGTCGCAGAACTCGTCAGCGCGTACCGGGAGGGTAGCTCTGTAGAAATCGAGAGCTCAGGTACGGCGAAAAGCCTCCCTATAAGTCAGCGCAAGAGGATTTTTGAAAACCTGGACGGAATCAAATTTCTGATGCACGAAGGAGGCTGCGGCGGTACGCGGGACGACTCAAACAATTTATGTGCACTGATAGCGGGCTACATTCATCACCCCAATGTTGCCGGCGCGACGATTCTCAGCCTCGGATGTCAGCACTCTCAGGTCGCTATACTTCGGGAAGAATTGAAGCACCGCAATCGAAATTTCTCCAAACCCCTTTTTGTGTTCGAGCAACAGCAAAGCGGATCGGAATTCACAATGCTCACCGACGCTATCCGAAAAACTTTCTCTGGGCTGGCTGAGGCGAACAAGTGCGTGCGCACACCAGCGCCGCTTTCTCGTCTATGCCTGGGGCTGAAGTGCGGGGGTTCCGACGGATTTTCAGGCATCTCGGCAAATCCTGCGATCGGCCACACGTCCGACCTGGTCGTCGCCCTTGGCGGCAGAACGATCCTGTCTGAATTTCCCGAACTCTGCGGCGTAGAACAGGAGCTCATCAATCGCAGCACACAAAAAGAAGTGGCCGGCCGTTTCATCCAACTCATGCGGGACTACGGTGACAGAGCCAAAGCGGTACGATCTGGTTTTGACATGAATCCATCACCAGGCAATATCCGCGACGGCCTAATCACCGATGCGATGAAATCCGCCGGTGCGGCGAAAAAGGGAGGCACGTCTCCCGTCACTGCTGTGCTTGATTATCCCGAATACTCGACTGCGCCAGGACTCAACCTCCAGTGCACTCCAGGCAATGATGTGGAATGCGTCACGGCCCAGGTAGGTGCCGGAGCGAACCTGGTTCTGTTCACAACCGGCTTAGGAACGCCAACAGGAAATCCAATCGCGCCGGTGGTGAAAATCTCTACAAATTCCCGACTAAATGAGAAGATGCCCGACATCATTGACATTGACGCGGGCAGCATAATTTCCGGACAGAAAACAATTCAGCAAGTGGGTGGTGGGATTTTGGACCGCATTATTCAATTTGCCAGTGGGGAAATGAAGACCAAAGCTGAGTTGCTCGGGCAAAACGATTTTATTCCGTGGAAGAGAGGTATCTCATTGTGAGTACCGAAGCTCGCACCATGGAGTCATTCCGCCTGGACGGCAAAGTTGCCGTCGTCACTGGAGGCGCCAGTGGGATCGGGTGCGCTATCGTCCAGAGGTTTGCGAGGAGCGGCGCTTGTGTTCGAATCCTGGACATTGACGAAGAACAAGCGGAGGCGGTTGCTCGCGAGGTTGTCAGGGCCGGAGGTAATGCCAGTGCCTTCCTGTGTGATGTGGCCAACGCGCAAGACGTCAAAACAGTTATCGAGCAACTATTCCGAAAGGAACGTATACAAATTCTTGTCAATAACGCTGGCATATCGAACGTGGGAAGGCTCGAAACAACAACGGAATCCGACTTCGACAGAATCTTCCAGGTTAATGTCAAAGGTTTTTATAACTGCATGCAGGCATCTATCGGGCAAATGAAAGCCAACGGTGGCGGTGTAATCTTGAACATGGCATCGATCGCAGGCTCTTCCGGTCTTGAGGACCGTTTCGCCTACTCCATGAGTAAAGGTGCCATCATCGCGATGACGTATTCGGTAGCGAAGGATTATCTGCAATATAAGATTCGTTGTAACTGCATTTCGCCTGCAAGAGTCCACACGCCTTTCGTCGACCGTTATCTTAGGCGGCATTACCCAGGCAAAGAAAAAGACATGTTTGCAAAGCTAGCCGCAGCTCAACCCATCGGAAGAATGGGAGCACCAGAGGAAGTAGCCGCCCTGGCTCTTTTCCTGTGCTCGGATGAAGCCGCCTTCATCACTGGAGTGGATTATCCGATAGACGGTGGCTTCTGCAATCTCCGCGGATGAAACTCTGTGACGAACACGAGCACGCATGTTTCTCGGTCGGCTTTCAACAAAAAACATCCCACTAAGATGGCGATGGCGATGCTTCTATTCGCCTCCCAGAGGCGCCCACATCGTGGACTTACGGCTAAAAGATAAAGTCATACTCATCACCGGCGGAGCCAAAGGCATCGGCGCTGCCATCGCGAGGACCATTGCAGAAGAAGGTGCAATTCCCGTGATCATAGATCGCGACCAGGATGCAGCAGAAAAGTTACACGAGGACTTACGACAATGCCATGGCTACAGCTATTTGGTTGTGGCGGAGCTGAATACTGCTGAGGCTTGTTTCGCCGCTGTCGAGCAAACTGTTAAGAAGCTTGGTCGAATCGATGCCCTGGTCAACAATGCCGGAGTGAATGATAGCGTCGGACTTGAAAAAGGCAGTCCAGATCAATTCGTTGCCTCGCTTCATCGTAATTTGCTGCATTACTACAACATGGCACATTATGCGCTGCCACATTTGAAGCACACGGCCGGATCCATTATCAGCATCAGTTCGAAGACAGCGGTCACCGGCCAAGGAGGGACTTCTGGCTATGTGGCTTCAAAGGGCGCGATCCTCGCCATGACTCGTGAGTGGGCCGTCGAGCTTCTGCCTTACGGCATCCGCGTGAATGCTGTCGTTCCCGCCGAAGTTATGACGCCGCTCTATCAGCAATGGTTGAGCACGTTCTCCAATCCGGAAGAGAAGTTGGAAACGATCGTCGCAAGGATTCCATTGGGAAAGCGAATGACCACATCCGAAGAAATCGCTGCTACGGTGGTATTTCTCATCTCCTGTAAAGCGAGCCATATCACCGGTCAACATCTATATGTCGACGGCGGTTACGTTCATCTCGATCGCGCTTTAACGTAACGGAAAAAATGAAAAAACCTTTTACGCCCCTAACTGAGCGACGATACATCGTAGCGTTCGTGCTGGTCACCAGCCTGTTCTTTTTGTGGGCGCTCGGGGTCAATCTCAACGACATTCTCATTCCCCATCTCAAGAAGACATTTCGGCTGACGGATTTGCAGTCATCGCTAATTCAGTCTGCGTTCTTTGGTGGTTATTTCTTGGCCGCTCTACCTGCCGGATGGCTGATGGAACGCGTAGGTTACAAAAAGGGAATTTTGTTGGGGTTGCTCGCCTGTGCGGTTGGCGCGTTTCTGTTCATTCCTGCGGCTTCGATCGGGTTTTACTGGTTCTTCCTCTTTGCGTTGTTTGTGATGGCCTGCGGTCAGGGAATACTGGAAGTTGCCGCCAACCCATATGTCACCATTCTCGGTCCGCCGGAATCGTCTGAGCGGCGGCTGAACCTCGCACAGTCTTTTAACGCGGTCGGAGCTGTTGTGACTCCAATCATTGGTGGCGCTTTCATCCTTTCGGGCATTGAGCATTCTGCCGGTCAAATTGCAGCTATGACCCGGAAACAATCCATAGCTTATTCGGCGTTAGAAGCCAGTCGCGTTAGAGGTACATATTTGGCAATCACCGCTCTCTTCTTAGTTGTCGCTGTCCTGCTTTACTTCACACGCCTGCCAGAAATCCGCGAAGGCAGCGGAGATGCTGTACAGGAGCGAGAAAAGCCTCCGCGGAAGCATTGGGAGGTTTGGCGATACAAACATTTAGTTAAGGGTGTCATCGCCCAGTTTTTTTATGTCGGTGCACAGGTCGGAGTCACCAGCTTTGTCATTCGTTTTACTCAACATCTATTGCCTGGTACGCCCGAAAGAGTAGCCGCCAATTTCTTAAAGTGGCATTTGATCGGCTTCATGATTGGTCGTTTTGCTGGATCCGCGATGATGAAACGAATCGCTCCTCCCAGGTTGTTGGGATTCTTCGCAGTCTGTGCTTTCCTGTGCACTTGGACAGCAATCGCCGGATCCGGCGCAGTTTCTGTATGGGCCTTAGTGCTGCTTGGCTTCTTTGATTCGATCATGTTTCCGCGCGCTTGTTCCGGCTCTAATGGGCTATATCTCCGATACGAGTTCAATACAGAAAGCTTTTGTTGTTCCCCTGATTTCTTACGCATACGTGATTTACTTCGCTCTTCGAGGTTACAAGCCAGTTGTCGAACCCTGACGATCAACGATATCGACGGCTACAACACATTTGAGAATCCATCCACCGAATTCAGCCGTGACGGGAAAGTTGTCGTCGTTTTCCGGTGACCCCGCCTATAAAGGAACCATTGCCGAAGGTGGTAACACGATTGACGGAACTCTTTACATGAGCGATGGCAGCACTGCAACTTTGAAATGGACGCGATCAAAGGCGCTTGTCAGTGCGAGGGCGAATGTCGCTCAGAATTTGCCGATCACTGGCGACTGGAATGGGATTCTTGACCTGAATGGCAAACGCTCGAACTTTGTCCTGCATATCTAGGAATGAACCTCCTACGGTCTTAGTTATTCAGGCGGCGTCCAGTGGGATCCTTGGTGCTTTCGACCCAAAACTTAAGCTGCCGTACACATCGTGACGGGGACCCGTGTGGTTTCTGAATCGTGTGGACGGACTCAGTAAGGTTCTGGAGCGGGCGATTTTCCCTGGCCATGCGCGGCCCGTGCGGAAGAAAGCTTACGACACACTTTGCGAGAAACAGGGCATGCTACGGTCTGGAATCTTGCGCCTCATAACTGGTCAGAGAGAGTTCCCAGTCCCTAGGCACGGCAGGTCTCAACGAAAAACTTTTAGTTTGAAGAATCAGATGCATCGGAAGAGGCCCAC
>WNFA01002056.1_pt1 | contig 27853 bp, 31 predicted proteins | sample 5400481 | NCBI WGS metagenome assembly WNFA01 (sample SAMN13153340, study PRJNA577476) | soil metagenome | isolation source: 120 cm saprolite under Douglas fir tree site 2 hole 1 replicate 2 | place: USA:California | collected 2015-04-18 | reverse complement strand
CCGACACTCGTTCGGGGGACAAAAGGAACCCGGTGAAACCGGAGGCCGCCGTCGTTATCGGGACGCCGCCAATCGAGCGCTCGATGATCGCGGTCACTTCGCCCGCCATCCGCACCGCCTTGGGTGAGATCCGCACGACGCCCAGGGGAGTGGTGTCGATGGGGACGGTCTGGAAGAACGGACCGCTCACGCTGGAAATCACGGTCGGCAGCGTCGTTACCGAGTCGAGCTTGATGAGGGTGTTCTCCGGTCCTACCAGGCGGGCCAGGCTGGGTGTGATCGACAGTCCGCGGAGTACGTAGCCCGACTCGGCTTCGACTTTCACCCGCGGCACGATCCGGACTTCCTTGTGCGATACGGAGTCCAGCAGGATCTCGATATCGCGCGGCCGGATATCGGCGACCTGCAGGTCGATCCCCTTGGGCAGTTCCACGTCGGTGGGCTGGAGCTGGATCCGCCACAGCGCAGCGGAGAACGTATCGGGAATGACCTTGCGAATCACGCGCGGGAAGGAGCGCAGCTTGAGGATTTCGCTGCCTTTCCCGGAGATCACCACCGTTACGCCGGCGGGCTGCTGCCGAACCGTCCGGCCGGGCGGGATGCCGATCGCGAGTCGCAGGGCGAAGCTTTGCGTCAGGGTCTGCTGCGCCGCGACCGCCACGTACAGCATGATCGCGAAGAACAGGGCCGCCAGTTTGATCGGCCAGTTGCGCACGAACAACTGCCCGAGGCTAGCGCGGACGGTCATCGATCAGCCGCCGGATCAGGGTTTCGTTCACGGGACCGTCCCACTCCGAGGGACCGATCACTTTCTTGATGACTACGCCGTCGCGATTGATCACCCAGCTCTCTGGGACCCCGGTCGTCTGGTAGGCTTGCTTGATGGCCCCCGTCTGGTCGTGCAAGACGTCGAAGCTGAGCCCCAGCTCGCGCGCGAATGTCATGACGACCGAATCGTCCTGCTCGTCGATGCTCACCGCGACTACCCGGAAGTCGCCGCTCCCCCCGAGCCGGCGGTAGATCCGCTCCATCGAAGGCATCTCCACGCGGCACGGCTGGCACCACGTCGCCCATACGTTGAGTAGCACGACCTTGCCGTGGTAGTCGGCGAGGGTGGTGGGGCGTCCCGTCCGCACGTCCTTGGCGCGAAACGCGGGTGCGGCTGAGCCCACGCCGAGCAGATCGATCTGCGGCCGAATCTTGATGACCAAGGCGGTGCCGAACACCAGCGCCATCACCACGCCGATCGCCACGGTCCATTGCCGCGGTGCCGTCATACCGTCACCAAGCAGCGCCGCCGCAGATCCTGGACTTCACGGGCGGGGTCGCTGCTCGTGAAGATCGCGTTGCCCGCCACGAACGTGTCGGCCCCCGCCGCGTGGGCGGTCGCAATGGTGTGCGAAGAGATCCCGCCATCCACTTCCAGGAACGCGCGGGAGCCATGCGCCGTGAGCAGGTCGCGCGCCCGGCGGATCTTGTCGTTCGACGCGGGGAGGTAGGTTTGTCCACCGAACCCGGGGTTCACGGTCATGATGAGCAGCAGGTCCAAGTCGGCCACGACTTCTTCCGCGAGCTGCAGCGGTGACCCGGGGTTCAGCGCGAGCCCGGCGAGCACGCCCTGACGCCGCGCCGCCGCAAGCAGTCGCTGCACGTGGACGGTCGCCTCCGGATGGAAGGTGAAGACGGATGCGCCGGCGGCCGCGAACGACTCGAGGTAGCGCTCGGGCTCGACCACCATCAGATGCACGTCGATCGGTTTGTCGGTGAGTCCCCGCAGCGCCGTGATCATATTGGCCCCGAACGTGAGGTTCGGTACGAAGCGCCCGTCCATCACGTCCACGTGCAGCCAGTCGGCGCCCCCGGCCAGCACCTGCTCCACCTGCCCGGCCAACCGGGTCAGGTCCGCCGACAAGACGCTGGCGGCGATGCGAATGCCCCCTCCTCCGCCGTTGGTCATCACGGGCTCCGGGCCACAACGATGTCCACGACCGTGCCGGGTGCGGCCAAGGTGCCCGCCGCCGGCTTCTGCCCCACGACTGTCCCGGGGTTCGCGTCGCCCGTCCGGCGTCGGGTCACCGTCCCCAGCGCGAGACCATCGAGCTCGAGCCGGGTGCGGGCGTCTGCCTGCGACAGGCCCAACAGGTCGGCGACCGCGATCGTTGGGGCTCCGCGGCTGACGACCACCGTCACCGGTGCCCCCGGACTGAGCACCGACGTCGCGGCCGGGCGCGTGAGCATCGCGATGCCCGGCGGCGCGGCCGCCTGCACCGACTCCACCTGCGCCACCGTGAGCCCCGCCGCCGCGATGAGACGGCGGGCCAACTCGCCGTCCAGCCCCGCCACATCCGGTACCGGAATCTTGGGCGGGCCCTCGCTCGACACCAGGGTGACTCGTAGCCCTGCCGGAGCGCTCACCCCGGGCGGCGGGTCCTGCCACACGATCGTGCCCTGGGGCGCCGTGGGGTGCGGCTCACTGCCTCCGTCCCGCACCTGGAGACCGGCTTTTCGGAGTTGGTCCGACGCTTCCTGCAGCGAGAGGTACGCCGTCAGGTAGCCGCCGAGCAGGGCGCCGAGGAGCGCGAGACCCCAGCGACGTGCGCCGAGCGTGTCGAGCGCCGGGAGCTTCCACTCCCGGATCGGCGGGATGTGCCGGCGGAACCGCATCAGCGAACTCGGCCGAGTCGCGCTGCGTACGCGCCGTCCATCCCGTGGCGCTGCGGCAGCGACTGGAAGTCGCCGGCGGGCGTGAGCAGATCGGCCGGCACCGCGCCCGCCGCCGGTACGCGGGCGAATTGGGGGTGGCGCGCCAGGAACTCGGTCACGATGTCGCCATTCTCCTCCGGCTCGAGTGAGCACGTCGCATAGACGAGCAATCCGCCCGGTCGGACCAGCGCCGCCGCCGCGGCGAGCAGGGTCCGTTGGCGTGCCGCGGCTCGGGCGATCGTCCGCTGGGTCACCCGCCAGCGGGCGTCCGGGTGCCGGGCCATCGTGCCGGTGGCGGAGCAGGGGGCGTCCACGAGCACCGCTGCGAGCGCCTCGGACCGGAACGGGGCCGCCAGAAGATCGGCGACCGCGACCTGAATCGCCACTCCGGCGCGCCGCGCCGTCTCCACCAGCCGGCCGACCCGCTCACGCCGCCCGTCGCCGGCGAGCACGCGCGCCCCACCTCGCTCGAGCGCAACGGACTTGCCCCCGGGAGCGGCGCAGGCGTCGTAGACCATCGCCCCGGGCGGGAACGCCGCGTACCGACACACGAGCGCGTGGGCGGGGTCTTGAACGACAAACCCGCCTTCGGTGAACCCCGGCAACTGTGCGGGAGGCGGGATGCGGGATGCGGGATGAGTGGCCCCCGTTTGCACGACTATCCCGACCCCGCACGGCGCTTCTCGTACCCCGAAACCAGCCCCCGTGAGCCGGGCCCTGAGCGTGGCAGCGTCCCAGCGAGCGGGCTGCAGTGTAAGCGGTGCGCGAGAGTCGTTCCAGGCCATCAAACGCTTGGTCTCGCTGTGCCCGAACTGCACGTTCCAGCGCTCCACGAGCCAACGTGGGTGGGTGTCACGCGCATCCCGCATCCCGCTTCCCGCGACCGTCAGGGAGTCCTTTAGGGCATCTCGCGCGACTTTCCGCAACGCTTGGTTCACATACCGGGCCGCCTTCTCGCCGGCGACCTCCCGCGCCAGCTCCACGCTGGTCGACACCGCCGCGTACGGCGGCACGCGCGCCAGCGCACGGAGCTGGTAAGCCCCGAGCCGGAGCACGTCGTGGAGCCGAGGATTGGCGGTGGCGAGCTCGAGCATCCGATCGAGCTGCCCGCGGCGCCGCAGCACGCCGGCCGCGAGCTCGTAGGCGAGTCGGCGGTCGCGCTCGACCAAGTTGGCGAGCGCCCCATCGCGAGCGCCCTGGAGGGTGGCACCCCCGCGCACTGCGTCGAGCATCTGCAGTGCCGCGCGCCGGGCGGCAGTGGCGCTCCTAATCCAGCATCCCTTCGAGCGGCGAGGACGGCAACGCCACCTCGCGTTTGGGCATGCGGCCGGCGAGGTACGCCGCGCGCCCAGCCTCGACGGCCGATCGCATGGCGCGCGCCATCGCCACGGGATCCCGCGCCGCGGCGAGCGCCGTGTTCATCAGGATCCCGTCCACGCCCTGCTCCATGGTGAGACACGCGTCCGATGCGGTTCCGACGCCGGCGTCGACCACCACCGGCACCTTGAGCCGTCGCTTGATCGTACGCACGCCGAGCGGGTTCAGGAGCCCGAGCCCGCTCCCAATCGGTGAGGCGAGCGGCATCACGGCGGCACAGCCCGAGTCTTCGAGCCGCAGCGCGGTCACGAGGTCCTCGTTCGTGTAGGCGAGGACCTTGAATCCCTCCGCGACGAGCGTACGGGTTGCGACCAGCAGGCCTTGGACATCCGGGAGCAGGGTCTCCTGGTCGCCGATCACCTCGAGCTTGATGAACTCGTTGAAGCCCGCCTCGCGGGCGAGGCGCGCGTAGCGGACGGCATCCTCGGCGGTGTAGCACCCCGCGGTGTTCGCGAGCAGGAAGTACCGCTTTGCGTCGAGGTGATACAGGACGCCCTCCTCCTTCGTGCGGTCCAGGTCCACACGTCGGACCGCGACGGTGACGATCTCGGCGCCGGACGCGTGGATCGCTCGGGCCATCGTGTCGTTGTCCCGGTACTTCCCCGTGCCCACCATGAGACGCGAGTGGAACGAGCGTCCGCCGATGGTGAACGGCGTGTCCTGCATCGTCTCTACGGCCGTAGTCATGCTCAACCCCCTCCGACGAAATGCACCAGCTCGATCGCGTCGCCCGGCGCGACCGTCACCGCTGCGAGCCGCGGCCGCCGCACGATCGTGCGGTTGTGCTCCACCACCACGGCACGTGGGTCGAGCGCGAGCGATTCCAGCAGCTCGAGCAGTGTGGCCCCCCGCGCCACCGCGCGCGGCTCGCCGTTCACTGTGACGTCAACCATGTCGTTCATCCGTTCAGCTCCTGGAGCAGGCGCCGCGCGGCGTCCGCCGGATCGGCCGCGTGCCACAGCGCCCGGATCGCGGCCACGCCGTGGATGGCGGCCCCGGCGATGAGCTCGCGCATCCGCTCGGGCGTCACGCCCCCGATCGCGATGACCGGCAACCCAAGGCCGACGATTTCCTTCAACCGCGCGAGGCCCAGCGGCGACCTATCGGGATGGGTGGCGGTTGGAAACACCGGCCCTACCAAAAGATAGTCGGCGCCGCCGGCGTGCGCGGCTTCCGCCTCGCGCAAGTTGTGCACCGACCTGCCGATCCACCAAGCGGGGTTCAAGCGGCGTGCGTCCTCGGGCTCGAGGGTCCCCTGGCCCAGCTGGACGCCCGTTGCGCCAACGGCGAGCGCCACATCGAGGCGGTCATTCACGAACAGGCGGGCAGGCGGACAGGCGGTCAGGCGGACGGCGAGCTCGTAGTGCTCCAGGCCGGATAGGGCGCGACCGCGCGCATGGAAGGCGAGGTCCTCGCGACCGCCCGCAGTGAGTTGCTGCGCTACTCGATCCAGGTCCGGCCGCCGGGCGATCCGCTCGTCGGTGACGGCGTGCAGCCGCGGCAGGGCCGGGAGCGCCTTCACCCGAAGCGCTGGCCCGCCTGCGCGCCGCGCCCGCGGACCCACTCCGCGGCGGCCATGCGCGCCTTGCCCGCGGGTTGGACCTCCTCGATCCGGACCGCTCCTTGTCCCGTCGTGATCTGCAATCCGTCGTCGGCCTTCTGTACTTCTCCCGGCGCACCGCGGCGCTCCACGACTCTGGCGCCGAACAGCTTGATCTCACGGCCATCGAGTTCGGTCCACGCTCCCGGCCTGGGGTCGAGCGCGCGGATCAGCCGCGCGACCCGCTCCGCCGGGTCGGCCCAGCGGATGCGCGCGGTCTCGCGCGTCAGCTTGGGGGCGTACGTCGCGCGCGCCTGTTCCTGGGGGTGCGGCTCGAGGCCGTTGGTCTCCGACAGCGCCAACGCTTCGACCAAGGCCTGCGCGCCCATCTCGGACAGATGCTCCGACAGCTCGCCGCCCGTCACTTCGGGGTCGATATCGTGCGAGATCTGGAGGAGAATCGGCCCCGAGTCGAGGCCCGCCTCCATCTGCATGATCGTGACCCCCGTCTGCGTGAGGCCGTTCAGGATCGCCCATTCCACCGGCGCCGCGCCCCGCAACTCCGGGAGGAGCGAGGGGTGGAGGTTGATCATGCCGTGCCGCGGAAGGGCGAGGAGTTCGGGCTTGAGAATATGGCCGTACGCGACCACCACACCGACGTCAGGCGCGAGCCCGCGGAGGCGCTCGACGAAGGCGGGGTCGCTGGGCCGGGCGGGTTGGAGCACCGGGACGTCCTCGGCTTCCGCCGCCGCCTTCACGGGAGGCGGGACCGCGGTCGAACGGGAGCGTCCCTGAGGCTTGTCCGGCTGCGTGACTACCGCGACGACGTCGAACCCTTCGCCGAGCAATGCTTCGAGGGAGGGAACGGCGAACTCCGGCGTTCCGAAAAAGACCACGCGCACTCAGAGCTCGCCCGCCGGCTCCGGCGTCACGTCCTTCACGTACCCGGACTGCCCCTTGCGCGACTTCTTCCACTTGGCGAGGAGCAGTCCCCGTTTCACCGCGCTCAAGTGGTCGAGGAAGAGCACCCCATCGAGGTGGTCGATCTCGTGCTGCGCCGCCCGCGCCTTGAAGCCGGAGAGCTCGACCTTGTGCGGCCGGCCGTCGCGATCGAGCGCCTCGAGCGTGATGCTGAGCGGACGCTCGACCTCGCCGTAAACGTCCGGGATCGAGAGACACCCTTCCTCCGCGGTTTCCTGCAGCTCGCTCGCCTGCACGATGCGCGGATTGATCAGAACCAGCGGCGGCGGGGCATCTTCGCCCACGTCGATCACGGCCACGCGCCGGGCGACGCCGATCTGGTTCGCCGCGAGCCCCACCCCCTTGGCGGCGTGCATCGTCTCGAACAAGTCGTCCACCAGCCGGCGCACGGCGTCGTCCACGCCGGCAACCGGGGTGGAGCGCTGCCGCAGCACGGGCGAGCCGAGCAGGTGGAGCTGGCGGATGGTCACTGCGGCTTGGCGGCCTCGACCGAGCGGTTCAGGATGTTCGCGATGTTGGTACGCTGCACGATCAAGCGCGACTCCCCGCTCTTCACCGTGACTTCGTCGTCCTTCAGGTGCACGACCTCGCCGATGATGCCCCCCGAGGTGACGATGCGGTCGCCGCGCTGCAGTGACGCGAGCAGCTGGCGGTGCTGCTGCTGCTGCCGGCGCTGCGGGCGGATCAGCATGAAGTAGAAGATCGCGATCAGGGCGCCGATCTGGACCAGGAAGACGGTCATTCCGCCGCCGGCACTCTGGCCGGAGGGAGCGAACAGCAGGGCGAACAGTCCGTGCGCGGTCATGCGGATCCCGAGTGCAGGTAGCGGCGGCGCCACTCCGCGGCCCAGGGGCCGAAGGCGCTCCGCCGGATCGCAGCCCGCATCTCACCCGCGAGCCGGATCAGGTAACGGACGTTATGCAACGACAGGAGCTTGAGCCCCAGCAGCTCCCCCGCCATGAACAGATGGCGGAGATAGCCCCGCGAAAACGTGGTGCAGGTCTCGCAGTCACAGGTCGCGTCGAGCGGCTGCGGATCCTCGCGGTGCTCGGCGTTGCGGATGTTCACCGGACCGTCGGGTGTGAAGGCCGAGCCGTTCCGGCCGTTGCGCGTCGGCGCGACGCAGTCGAACAGGTCCACCCCGCGCTCTACCGCTGCCACCAGATCCTCCGGGAATCGAAGGCCTTCGGTGCGAAGCTCCAGATGGGTGCCACCCTGCAGGATGGGCCATAACGTCTGACGGCACGACGCTTCGACGCTACGTTGTACGTGGTCGTCGGGCGCGCTCGTATGGCGTAGCGTCGTAGCGTCGTATGACGCCTTGAGCTCCGCATGCCGCTTGGCACAGCGCTCTAACCAGCGAAGCGTCCGCTCCATGGCCTCCCTGGCGTTGGCCGCGTCCGCCCCCCCCGGCACCACATGATCGAACGCCATCGCGATGTCGGCGCCGAGGATCCATTGGATCTCCGTGGCGCGCTCGGGCGTGAGGGTGCGGCGGCCGCCGTCCACGTGACTCTGAAACTCCACGCCGTCGTCGTCCACCCGGCGGAACCCCTCGAGCGAGAACACCTGAAAGCCACCCGAATCGGTGAGGAGCGGACGATCCCAACTCATGAAGCGATGCAGGGCGCCGAGCTTCTCGACCACTTGCTCGCCGGGCCGCACGTGCAGGTGGTAGGTATTGGCGAGCACCAGCGTCGCGCCGGCGGCGCGGAGATCGGCGGGAGAGAGGGCCCGTACCGTCCCTTGAGTTCCGACCGGCATGAACACCGGTGTCTCGACCGTGCCGTGGGGGAGGGTGAGGGTACCGGCACGGGCGGGGCCGGACGTGGCGTCGAGCGTGAAGTCGAACATTCCCGACTCAGACGATCCCCATCGCATCGCCGTAGCTGTAGAACCGATACCGTTGCTCAATGGCTTCCCCATAGGCTCGCATGACCCGCTCAAAGCCCCCAAACGCGCATACCAACATTAGCAGCGTCGAGCGCGGCAGGTGAAAGTTCGTGAGCAGGCGATCGACGGCTTGGAACGCAAATGGCGGATGGATGAACAGGTGTGTTTGCCCGGCTCCCGGGATGATGATGCCGCGCGCGCCTGCGCACGTCTCCAGGGTTCGTGCGACCGTGGTCCCGACCGCCCAGACGCGCCCGCCTGCCTGCCGCCGATCGTTGATGGCCGCCGCGGCCGCTTCGCTCACGGTGAAGTCCTCGGAGTCCATGCGGTGGTTCGCAACGTCGCTCTCGCGCACGGGCTTGAACGTCCCAGGGCCGACGTGAAGATCGAGTTCCGCCACGGCGACACCCTTGGCCCGGATACGGGCGAGCAGCTCCGATGTGAAGTGCAGCCCGGCCGTGGGCGCGGCGACGCTGCCGTCGTGTGCCGCGTAGACGGTCTGGTAGCGCTCCCGATCCTCGGGGCGCGGCGGCCGCCGGATGTAGGGGGGGAGCGGCACCTCCCCGAATTTCGCGAGCGTTGCACGCGCATCGAGCGCACCCACAAAACGCACGCGCCTGAGCCCCCCACCCATGCGACCGACGATCTCGGCCGCGCTGTCGTCGCCGAAGGTTACGCGCCGTCCCGGCTTGAGCTTGCCGCCCGGATGTCCCATCGCGATCCAGGTACCGTCGGGCCGCTCGCGGACGAGGAGCAGCTCGGCGGTTTTTCCCAGTTCTCGCTTCCCGTGCAGTCTCGCCGGTATGACGCGCGACACGTTGACGACGAGCACGTCCTCCGGCGCCACTAGGTCGACGACATCCGGGAAGCGCGCGTGTTGGAGAGCGCCGCTCGCCCGGTCCAACACGAGCAACCGGCTCCCGGCGCGGTCGGGGAGGGGCTCCTGGGCGATGAGGGAGGGGGGAAGCTGGTAATCGAAGTCTGAGACGCGGTGCATGGTAGTGCGGAATGTGGAATGCGGAGTGCGGAATGGAAGGGCGGGCGTCGATTCCGCATTCCGCACTCCGCATTCCGCACTAGCTGTCGAACATCGTCGGCTGGTCCGCGCTCCGGGGCGGCGTGAATCCGAAATGTCGGTACGCGGATCCCGTGGCGCACCGGCCGCGCGGCGTGCGGGCGAGGAACCCCTGCTGCATGAGGAACGGCTCGTACACTTCCTCGAGCGTGCCCGGATCCTCACCCACGGCGGCGGCGATGGTGGTGAGCCCGACCGGCCCGCCTTCGAACTGCTCGATGATGGTCTTCAAGATCCGGCCGTCCATGTCGTCGAGCCCGAACTCGTCGACGTCGAGTCGCTTCAAGGCCTCGGCGGCGACTTGGGCCGTGATCTTGCCTCCGGCGCGCACCTGCGCGTAGTCGCGCACGCGCTTCAACAGCCGGTTCGCGACGCGCGGCGTGCCCCGGCTGCGGCGGGCGATCTCGGCGATGCCCGCGGCGTCGGTCGGAACGTCGAGGATGCCGGCCGAGCGGCTGATGATCTGCGCGAGATCGTCGGGCGGATAGTAGGCGAGTCGCTCGACGAGGCCGAAACGCGCGCGCATCGGCGGCGTCAAGAGGCCGAACCGGGTCGTGGCGCCGATCAGCGTGAACCGCTCCAGCGCCATCGGGATGGTCTGCGCGTGCGGCCCGTCGGCGATCCGAACGTCCACGCGGTAGTCCTCCATTGCCGGATAGAGGAACTCCTCGAGCACGGGCCGCAGGCGGTGCACTTCGTCGATGAACAGGATGTCGCCCGCGCCGAGCGAAGTGAGCAGGCCGACCAGATCGCCGGGGCGCTCGAGCACTGGACCCGACGTCGTGCGGATGTTGACGCCCAGCTCCTTCGCCATGAGGAGGGCGAGGGTGGTCTTGCCCAGCCCGGGCGGGCCGAAGAACAGCGTATGGTCCAGCGGCTCGCGCCGCTGCTTCGCCGCATCGATCGCGATCTGCAAGGATTCCTTGACCTTCGCCTGGCCGACGAATTCGTCCAGCCGCGAGGGGCGGAGCGCGGCATCAGTCAGCCGCTCGTCGGGGAGCGCTTCGGGAGTAGTGACTTGCGCGCGCCCGCGATCGCTCATGCGGCTCTCGTGCCGAGGGGCCGTGCCCGCCACCGCACCGGGCGTGCGTCCCGCTCGAGCGCGTGGCGGGTGTGGCAGCTGACACACTCGTCCGTGGCCCGGGTCGCCATCTCGGGCACCAGGGTGCGGTTGGTCGAGCCGCAGCTCGTACAGATCCATTCGGCCGTTGCGGGCATCGTCATCCGTGGGTGAGAAGTTGCAGGGCCTGGCGCACCAGCATCTCCGCGTCACCGCCGCCGTTTGCCGCGAGCGCCTGGCGCAGCGCCCGGTCCGCTTCCGCCGTTGCGTACCCCAGCCGCTCGAGGGCGTGGAGCGCCGCTTCGGCGGCGCCACCGCCGAGGGCGACGCCCGCCGCGACCGCCTCCTCAAAGTCGCCGAGCTTGTCTGCCAGTTCAAGCGCCAGCCGCTCCGCCGTCTTCTTCCCTATCCCTGAGACCGATGCGAGCAGCGCGATGTTTCGCTCTTTCACCGCCCGCGCACCGCGCTCCACCCCCAGCGCAGACATCAGGGCGATCGCGATCTTCGGGCCCACGCCGCTCACGCCGATCAGCCGCTGGAAGAAACGTCGTCCGGCTTCGTCGTGAAAGCCGTACAGCGACCAGCCGTCCTCTCGCACCACGAGCTCGGTGGCGAGGCTCACGGCCTCGCCCACCGCCGGCAGCCGCTCCATCACCCCCAAGGGAACGACGACCACGTAGCCCACGCCGCCCGGGGTCTCGATCATCACGCGATCGACCTGCTTCGCGGCCAGCCGGCCAGAGACCCGCGCGATCACGACCGGAGGATGTGCGTGAGCGCCACGGCCACGCCGTCCGCCGCGTCCGCGGGCCTGGGCGCGTCCTTGAGTCGCAGCAGCCGGGCGACCATGCGGCCCACCTGCGCTTTGGGGGCGCCGCCCGCGCCGACAACGGTCTTCTTGATGGTGGCGGGGGCGTACTCGGCAATCGTGAGCCCTGCCTGTGCGGCCGCGAGGAGGACGACCCCGCGGGCGTGTCCGAGCACGAGCGTGGTGTGCACGTTCTTATGGTAGAAGGCGTTCTCCAGGGCGAGGATGCCGGGGTGATGGCGCGTGATCAGCTCGGCGATCTGCTCGTGGAGGGCGTGCAGGCGTCGCGGCAAGGGACTCCGGCCCGCCAACCGGATCACCCCGCATTCGACCAGCCGCCCCATTTCGGAGCCGCCGTTCCCCGCTTCGATCACTCCGTAGCCGGTGACCGACGTCCCGGGGTCGACGCCCAGCACCCTCACGCTATGCCGTCGCCGCCGCCAGCGCCTCGGCGTCGATGTCGAAGTTCGAGGAGACCTTCGCGACGTCGTCCATCTCTTCCAGCGCTTCGATCAGCGCGAGCAGGTGCTTCGCGTCCTTTGCGTCCACTTTCACCGCGCTCTTGGGAATCCGCGCGATCTCGGCGGTCTCGACCGCGATCTTTTTGGCCTTGAGCCGCTCGGTGATCTGATGCAGCTGGCCGGCGGGGCCGGTGATCAGAAACACGTCGCCGTCGCGCACCATATCGTCCGCTCCAGCATCGAGCGCCACCTCCATGACGGAATCCTCGTCGGCGCGGGTCGCGTCCACGGTGATCTGGGTCTTGCGATCGAACATCCACGCCACTGAGTTCGTGGCGCCGAGGTTGCCGCCGTGGCGTTGGAAGACGTGGCGAATCTCCGCGACCGTGCGGTTCGGGTTGTCGGTGGTCGCTTCGATGAGCAGGGCTGCGCCGCCGGGCCCGTACGCCTCGTAGGTGACTTCTTCGTACGTCACGCCTTCGAGCTCGCCCGTTCCCTTCTTGACGGCGCGCTCGATGTTGTCGAGCGGCATGTTCTCGGCTTTGGCGGCGTCGACGGCGGTGCGGAGCCGGGCGTTCCCTGCGGGGTCGCCGCCGCCCTGCTTGGCGGCGATCGTGATTTCGCGGATCAGCTTGGTGAACAGCGCGCCGCGCCGCTGGTCCGTGACGGCCTTCTTGCGCTTGATCTGCTTCCACTTGCTGTGGCCAGCCATGGCTCTAACCTACCGCTTTCACCTATCGGGGTCGAGCATGTCTTCGAACCGCATCCAGCGCCGGTAGAAGTAGAGATCGACGAAGCCGGTCGGCCCGTTGCGGTTCTTGAGGACGATCAGCTCGGTCGCCCCATCCACCCCGTGTCCCGGGTTGTACATCTCCTCCCGATAGAGCCCGAGCACCACGTCGCCATGCTGCTTGATCGCGCCCAGATGCCCGAAATCGTCGAGCGCGGGCCTCGCGTTCGGGCGCTTGGCGTCGAACCGCGGCAGCTGCGACACGACGACGAGCGCCACTTGGCGCTGGAGCGCCAGCGCCTTGAGGCGCTGCAACACGAGGGCCAGATCTTCGTCCTGCGTCGAGCGTGCGACGCCGTGCGGCGACGGGACGAGCTGGAGGTAGTCGACCACCACCAGCCCGAGCTGCCGCAGCGGATCGAGACGCTCCGCCGCCGTCTCGAAGTCCGGGGCCGCGAGCGGCAAGATCGTGAGGGGGAGGTCGCGCAACCGCACCGCGGCTCCGCCGATGCCGGCGCGCGTCTGTTCATTGAGCTTGGCGCTGCGCAGCTCGTCCACGGTCGCGCGCCCTTCGATCGCGAGGGCGCGCTCCATCAAGCGCTCCTCGTCCATCTCTCCGGAGAAGAGGGCCACGCCCGTCCCCTGCTGCGCCGTGCGCAGCGCCAGCCCGAGGGCGAGCGCGGATTTGCCCGACCCGATGTCGCCGCCCAACACCACGAGGTCGCGGCGTCGCAGGCCACCACCCAAGATCCGGTCGATAGAGGGGAATCCGGTCGGAACGGTGTCGCCCGGGACGTCACCCGGGCGCTGCTGATCCACGCGCTCGACCATGGTCTCGAGCGATGGACGTTTGGGAAAGCGGCGGGTGGTCATACGTCTATAGATGTAGACGGGCGGACCGGGCTGCAACCATCACGGCGTCTCCCGCCTCGGGACCGAGCACCTCGCGCGCCGGCGCGACCAGCTGGGACAGCACCAGGGCCGCCGCGGCTGGTGTGGCGGGCTCGAGGTGCTGGCGCGCGGCGGCGAGGGCGCGCTTCAGAGGACCGGGGATGGCGAGGCTCGCGAGCCGGGCGTCGAGCGCCTGCAGGCGCCGCCGATGGTTCTTGCCCGACACGGGGCGCGGCGGCAGGAGCCCCTCGGCGGAGCGCACGACGAGCCACAGCGCGAACAGGCCCTCGCGCTCGGGTCCCCGGACGGCGTCTGCGACCAACCCGATCAAACGCTCTTCTGCGGCGGTGGTCGCGCGGGTCACGCGACGAGGCGCTCCACCGCGGCGGCCACCTCTTCGGGGGTGATGTCCGCGAGACAGCGATGGTGGCCGAGCGGGCAGGCCGCGGTGCCCGTCGCGGAGCAGGGACGGCAGTCGAGCGCGCGCTCCAGCACGGCGGCACGCGCACGATACGGGAAGAAGCCGAACTGCCCGACGGTGGGCCCGAACAGCGCGACGACTGGTGTCCCGACGCCCGTGGCCATGTGCATGACGCCGGTATCGCCCGACACCACGACCCGCGCCCGGGCGAGCAGCGCGCCCGTCTCCTGGAGCGAGAACTCGCCGGCGGCACTCGCGACCGCCCCTCCCCCTTCGGCCACGAGCTGCTGCGCGAGCCCGCGGTCTTCGGGCCCGCCGACGATGACCGGCCGGTACCCGGCGGCCCCCAGCCGCTCGGCGAGGGCGCTCCAGTGCGCGACCGGCCAGCGTTTGGTGGCGTGGGCAGCGCCCGGCCCGAGCGCCGCCACGCGCGCGCCCGCGAGTCCCCGCTCCGCGAGCCATTGCGCCGCGCGGTCCGTGGCGCCGGGACCGAGGCAGAACTCGGGCGGCCCGCCGTCAGGCCGAGTGTCGAGGCGGCGGGCCGCCTCGAAGTAGCGCTCGGCGACGGGGGAGGGCGCGCGCCGGCGGTAGGCGTCCAGCTTGGTGGCAATGAGCAGCGCCCGGGCCAGTTTGCGTTTGTGGTACCCGGACCAGCGGCAGCCCACCAGCACGCGGAGGCTCGCGCTGCGGATGCTGCCGTGCAGGTCGAGGCCGTGCGTCGGTGCGAGGGCGCGCAACCGTCGGGCGAGGTGACGAATCGGCTCGCCGGGCTCGAGCGTCACGACCGCGGCGAGGTGCGGGTTGTCGGCCACGAGCGGTGCCATGGCGCGCTTCGTCACGTACACGAGCTTCGCCTCGGGGTGACGGCCCGCGAGCGCGCGCACGAGCGGCGTGGTCAGCAGGATGTCGCCGATGGAGCTGAAGCGGACCAGGAGGACGCACAGCACGTCGCAAAATAAGTCCTGCGTTGCCCGGCTTCGCCAGTCGCCATTAGCTTTGACGCATGGTGCGGCCGAAAACCATCCTATGGGTGGATGACGAAGTCGAGGGGCTCGCCGCACACCGGCGCTTTCTGGAGGACCAGGGGTTCACGGTGGCCGCGGCGGCCCACGGCGACGACGCGCTCGCGCTGCTGCGGCGCCAGGCCTACAGCATCGTGCTGTTGGACGAGCAGATGCCCGGCCGACGCGGCCTCGAGCTGATCGGCGAGATCCGCGCGCTCGATCCCGCCATGCCCGTGGTGATGGTCACGCAGAGCGAGGACGAAGGCACGCTGCGCGAGGCGATCGGGATCGAGGTGGACGACTACCTCGTGAAGCCGGTCCAACCGCGCCAGATCCTCTCGGTGATCACGCGACTGCTCGAGGGCGATCGCATCCGCCAGCAGCATCTGGCCCGCCATTTCGTCAGCCGGTTCCGCGAGCTGGAAGGACGCCGCGGCGCCACCCTGGCGTGGCGCGAGTGGATCGAGCTCGTCGCGGAGCTGGCGCGCTGGGAGGTTCGCCTGGGCGCCGCCAACGAGCCCGGACTCTCGGAGGCCCTCCGCAGCCTGCAGCGCTCGTTGCGCAAGGACTTCGCCGAGTACGTCGCCCGCCAGTACCCGCGCTGGCTCGCCAGTCCCGAGGGCGATCGGCCGCCGCTCTCCGTGGACGTGGGCGCCGAATTCCTCGTCCCCGTGCTGCGATCCACGGGGCGAGTGCTGTTCGTGGTGATCGACTGTCTGCGGCTGGACCAGTGGGAAGTGTTGCGCGACCTCGTGACTCCGCTGTTCGACGTGGAAGAGTCCCACTACTACAGCATCCTGCCTACCGCAACGCCGTTCTCGCGCAACGCGATCTTTTCGGGGCTCTTCCCGATGGAGATCGCGGCGCGCCATCCCGGGTGGTGGGGTCAGCCGTCCGACGAGGAAAGCCTCAACGCGCATGAGGGCGAGCTCCTCACGGAGCAGCTGGAGGAGCTGATGGGCCGGCCTGTCGCGGTGCGCTACGAGAAGGTGTTCAGCTCGGGGGAGGGAGACCTGGTCCGGCGGCTTCCCGCCCACCTCTCCCAGGACGGCGTCACGGCGCTGGTGTTCAATTTCGTGGATCAGCTCACGCACGGGCGGTCGGAGAGCGCCATCCTGTACGAGGTGGCGCGGGACGAGGCGGCGCTGCGCAGCCTTACCCGCACCTGGTTCGAGCGCTCGCCAGTGCTCGCGGCGCTCCAAGAGGCCGAGCGGCGGGGCGTGACGGTGCTGCTCACCACCGACCACGGCTCGATTCACTGCGAGACCCCGGCGACCGTGTACGCCAAGCGCGACGCCACGGCGAACCTGCGCTACAAGTTCGGCGAGGATCTAAAGAGTGAGGACCCGGAGGCCGCGATTCTGGTCGAGGACCTGAAGGGGTTCGGCCTCCCGGGCATGGGCCTCGGGGTCCGGCTGCTGCTCGCAACCGCGGACCGGTTCTTCGTCTATCCCACCAAGCTGCGCGAGTATCAGGCCCGCTATCGCGGATCGTTCCTGCACGGCGGCGTCACGCCGGAAGAAGTGATCCTGCCCGTCGCCCTGCTCACGCCGCGCCGCGCGGGCACCGCCCCCGTGGCGAAAGGGGGGGCGCGCTGAATGGGCCGTAGCGGCCGGCTCTTCCTGCTGCTCCGTCCCTACGCACTCCTCTTCGTCGCCAATCTCGTGGCCACGTTCGTGGCCTCCGTGATGGACGGCGTCACGTTCGTGCTGTTGATCCCATTCTTGCGAACCCTGTTCGGGCACGATCCCCTGCCGGTGGCCGGCGGGTCGGCCGTCGAGCGGATGCTGGCGGCGGCGGTCGGCCCCTGGCTCGCAGCCGGGTCGCCCGGTGCGGCACTTCGCAACGTCGTGCTCGTGCTGGTCGCTGCGATGGTGGTCAAGAACGTGCTGGCCTACCTGGCGGCGGTCTCGAGCGTGGCCATCCAGGAGAACGTCGTGCGCGACCTGCGCGTGCGACTGTTCGGGCACCTGCAGACGCTGCCGCTCGATTTCTTCCAGAAGACCCGCGGCGGCCAGCTGCTGTCGCGGGTCATCAATGACACGGACGCGGTGAAGACGGTGGTCACCGCGGCGCTCGCCTCCCTGGTGCAGAACGTCAGCCTCATCGTGGTCTACCTCGCGATCCTCGTGGGCCTGTCCTGGCAACTGACGCTGGTCGCCCTCGTATGTGCGCCGTTGCTGGTGCTCATCGTCCGCCCGATGGTCGGGCGGGTGCGCTGGCGCTCCCGCGAACAGGCCGACCAACGTGGCGAGCTGACCAGTCTGGTCAGCGAGCTGGTCGGATCCATCAAGCTGGTGCGGGCATATGTGGCGGAAGCGTTCGAGGCGAATCGTTTTCGGTGGCTCGCCAACCGCTATCGGAAAGGCGTCCTGCGAGCGCAGCGCTTCGCGCTCTTGACGAGCCCGGTGAGCGAAGTGTTTGCGGGCGTCGTCATCGTCCTGATCTTCGCGGTGGGCACACGACTGGCGCTCGGACAAGCGCGCGCCCTGCCGCCTGAAGTGTTGATCGCCTTCATCGCCGTGGCGCTCCGGCTCATGTCCCCGGTCAAGTCCGTGGCCAACTATCCCACGGTGATGGCGGGTGCACTCGCGGCGGCGGACCGCGTGTACGAGGTGCTCGATCTCGCGCCCTCGGAAGGCGATCGACCGGGCGAGTTGCCGGCGCGGTTCGAGCAGCGGATCGAGTACCGAGGCGTGTCGTTCTCGTACAACGGGCAGGCGCCCGTGCTCGAGGGCCTCGACTTCGAGGTGCGGCGCGGGCAGGTGGTGGCGGTGGTGGGGCCGTCTGGGGCCGGCAAGACGACGCTGGTGGACCTGCTGCCGCGGTTTTACGAGCCGAAATCCGGCGCTATTCTGATGGACGGCGTTCCCATCACCCGATTCACCCGCACCAGTGTGCGCGGGCTGATGGGCATCGTGTCCCAGGAGACCATCCTGCTGAACGACACGGTGCTCGCAAACATCTCTTACGGGCGGAGCGATTTCACGCTGGAGCAGGTGCGCGCGGCCGCACGCGCCGCCAACGCCCACGACTTCGTCTCGCAGCTCCCCGACGGCTACAACACGCTTCTGGGTGAGCGGGGCACCCGCCTCTCGGGCGGCGAGCGCCAGCGGATCGCGATCGCGCGTGCGTTGCTGAGAGATCCACCCATCTTGATTCTGGACGAGGCGACGAGCGCGCTCGACATGGAGTCTGAGCGGCTGGTCCAGGAGGCTATCGACCGGCTGATGGCGCACCGGACGACGTTCGTGATCGCGCACCGGCTCGCCACCGTCCAACACGCCGATCTGATCCTCGTGCTCGCCGAGGGCCGGATCGTGGAGCGGGGAACCCACGCGACGCTGTACGCCGCAGGGGGGTTGTATCGCCGGTTGCACGACCTGCAGTTCCGCACCTGATCGTGATCTCCGGCTTCACCATCGTCCGGAACGCGGTCAAGCTCGACTACCCGATCGTTCCGGCCATTCGGTCGATTCTCGAGCTGTGCGACGAGCTGGTCGTCAACGTGGGAGCGTCGGACGACGACACGCGCGCCGTGGTCGCGGGGCTGGACGACCCCCGCGTGCGGATCATCGACACCGTCTGGGACTTTTCCCGCGGCAGCGGAGCGCTCGCCTACGAGACGAACCGCGCGATGGCCGCCTGCCGCGGCTCGTGGGGCATTTACATCCAGGCCGACGAGGTGTTGCACGAGACGGGGGCCGCGGCTCTGCGTGAAAGCATTCGGGCGTGTGATGGAGACGCGCGTGTCGAGGGGTTGCTCGTCGACTACCATCATTTCTACGGCGACTTCGACACGATCGCGACGGACCGGCACTGGTACCGACGGGAGGTCCGCGCGGTGCGATTGGGCGCGGATGTTCGCTCGTACCAGGACGCGCAGGGGTTTCGTGTCGGCGCTGGCGAGCGACGCGTGCGGGCACGCGTGACGGGCGCGCGGATGTTCCACTACGGTTGGGCCCGGCCCCGCGAGTCCGTGCATCAAAAGCTCGTGGCTTCCCAGGAGATTTTCACGGAGGCGGCCGAGCGGCTCGAGCGTCGCGCGACACAGGGGGGCCTCTACTGGACGCCCTTGTTGCGCCGCTTCACCGCCAGCCATCCGCGCGTGGCGCAACCGTGGATCGCCGCCCGGCGCGCGGCGTGGGCGGAGTCTCCGGTGCGCCCGCGCCGCCTCAAGTTCGCTCACGTCCGCCTCTACCTGTCCGACTGGATCGAGCGCCTGACGGGGTCCCGCCCGTTCGAATACCGGAACTACGTCGAGGTATGACTGCTGGATGGCGTCCGCCCTTTGGAGGGCTGCGCGTGGTGCTCGTCGCGGCGTTCAACCGCCGGTATCACCGGAGCGGTCTGGCCCTCGCGGGTGCCCTCACCGCTCTGGGCTGCGAGGTGCGCCGCTGCGAGGAGCGGCGGCGCGGCTGGAACTCGATCTTCGGGCGCCCGCTCGTCCGCCGCCTCGCCGCTGAGCTGCGGCGCGAGTCCGCCGACGTCGTGCTGGTCTTCAAGGGGACGCGCCTTGCACCGGCCGACGTCGGCGAGCTCAGGGGTCGTTTCGGCGGCCGCTGGGCGAATTGGTTCCCCGACGACCCGCACGATCACGAGACGTCCACCCGGCTCGCGCCGGCGTACGACTGCTTCTTCACGCATGATAGCGCGAGTCTCGCGCGCCACCGAGCGGCGGGCGCACGACCCCACTACCTCGCCTTCGGCTGCGACCCCGAGTACCTGCGGCCGCCTTCCCCGCCGCGGGGCGCGCGCTGGACGACTCCGCTCGTGTTCGTGGGGTCCCGCGACGACGTCCGCGAGCCCGTCGTGCGCGCGCTCGCGGGTGTCGGGTTGGTCGCGTGGGGGCCCGGTTGGCCGCTCGGCCCCGTGTATGGTGACGCTTTCGTGAGCGCGCTGGCGGGCGCGCGGGTGGGCGTGAATGTCCACCAGCACTTCGGGGACCGCGGTGATCCCGCGCGCTACGGGACCGGCGCGAACATGCGGGTGTTCGAGCTCGCCGCCGTGGGAACGCCGCAACTCTCGGACGCCAAGGCCGATATCGCGCGCCACTTCACGCCGGACCGGGAGATCGTATTGTATCGGAGCGTGGCCGAGCTCGCGGATCGCGCCCGCGCCCTGCTCGCGGACGACACGCTGCGGCGCCAGCTCGCCGCCGCGGCGCGAGAGCGGGCGTTGCGGGAGCACACGTGGCGTCACCGTCTGGAGGAGTTGCTGACCGTCACCCTGCGGTAGGCCGGCCCGGCGGCAGGTTTCCCGTGTCGAGCAGCGCGCGGTACATGCGAACGTACTCCTCTGCCATGGCGAGGTGGGTAAAGTAGCGCTCCGCGCGCGCGCGGCAGGCATGGGGGTCGCGCGTGTGAATCGTCTCCGCGGCTGCGATCATCTCGTCGAGGGTGTCGCACAGGGCGCCCACCTCCGGCGCAATCACTTCAGGCAGGGCGCCGCGCCGGGTAGCGAGCACCGGGGTGCCCGAGAAGAGCGCCTCGATGAGCGTGAGACCGAACGGCTCCTCCCACAGGGCGGGCATCCACAGGCAGCGTGCCCCTGCGAGGAGCTCCGCTTTCTTTGTTCCGTCCACCTCGCCCACAAAGCGAATGTTGCGCCGGAAACTGGGGCGCCAACCTCCCCCGACGAGGAGTCGGCGCCCGCTGCGCTTCGCCCCCGCCAGTGCCCATCGATATCCCTTGATGCTGTGAAGGCGACCGAGGAAGAGGTCGTAGTCCGCCTTCGTGGGCCGAAACACGAAGTCGGCCGGGTCGAGGCCGTTGTAGACGAAGACATCGCTGCCGCCGTGCCGCTGCGCATGGTTGCGCGAGACGCAAATGTTGTTCGGTGGCACCGCGGAGCCCGGTTGCAGGTTGCCCTCCAGCGTCTGCACGAACGGGTGCGACGGCGCGCGCCTCACGGGGAATACGGCGTGAAGAATGTCCGCGCCCGGTGGGAGCAGCGTCGCGAGGTCCAGGAGTGGGTCCCGAATCCGGCTGGGCGGCACCTCGACGACCGTCGCGTCGCGGAGGTGGGTGCCGGGTGCCGCGAGCAGCGTGACGCGATGCCCCAGCGCCGCGAGCCCGCTGACCAGGGCGACCACCACACGCTCCGTGCCGCCATAGCCCTTCACGGGCAGGCGATAATGCGAGGCGACCACGACGTGCATCGCGGTCAGGCCGGGGCGCCGGGCGTTGGCTTTCCGGGCGGCAGCGTACCGCTGGCCAGCAGGTGGCCGTACAACCGCACGTACTCCTCGGCCATCACCGCATGCGTGAAGAACCGGACGGCGTGCGCCCGGCATGCTCCCGGGTCCCGCGTGTGGATCCGCTCCGCGGCGGTGGCCATCTCGTCCATCGTGTCGCACAGCGCGCCGACCTCGGGCGTGATGAGCTCGGGGAGGGCCCCGCGTCGGGTACCCAGAACGGGTGTGCCCGACAACAACGCTTCGATGGTCACGAGCCCGAACGGCTCGTCCCACGCGGACGGGTTCCACAAACACCGGGCGCGCGCGAGCAACGCCGCCTTGGTGGTGCCGTCGACTTCACCGACGAACTTGATCGATCCCGTGAAGCTGGGGCGCCAGCCGCCCGCGACAATCAGACGGTGGCCGCTCCGTTTCGCGGCTTCCACCGCCCAGTGATAGCCCTTGGCACTGTGCAACGCCCCGAGAAACAGGTCGTACTGCGACGGGCGCCTGGGAAACCGCCGGAAGACGTAGTCCGCGGGATCGAGCCCGTTGTAGACGAAGACGTTGCTGTTGTGACGACGCGCATGATCACGCGAAAGAAAGATGCTGTTGGGATACGCGGGCGCACCGGGCTTCAGGTTGCGGTGGACGGTTTGGACAAAGGGGAAAGAGCCGGGTGCGGAGCGCAGCTGGAAGTGCGTGTGGACAATCGCGGCGTCGCGGGGGACGTATCGTGCGAGGGTCGCAGGATCGGCCAGCTTGCGGGGGGGCACGGCCACGACGGTCGCCTCGGGGACTCGCGTGGTCGGCGGCGCGAGCAACGTGATCCGGTGGCCGAGCGCCGCGAGTCCCCGCACCAGCGCCACGATCACCCGTTGCGGGCCGCCGTAACCCTTTGCCGGCAGCGGCTGATGGGAGGCTACGACGACGTGCATGCGCAGGACAAGATAACTAGCTCGAGGGGATGCAGAACACGTCGTAGACGTTCCACCGCATCAGGTTCTCCGGCGTGACGCGGTCGCCGAGGTAGTTGGCGTTGCTTTCCACCCGATGCACCTCGTAGCCATGACGAAGGAGGAAGTCGTACAGGCCGAGTCGATACGCGGTGGTGGACTTCCGGAGATTGAACATCTCCACCTGGAGAAAGGGTCGCTGGGTGCGGACGAGGTCCTCGAGAGTCTCGAGGATAGGCAAGTCGAATCCTTCGGCGTCGACCTTGAGGAAGCGAAGCCGCGGGACGAGGTCGGGATGTAGCCGTGCGAGGAAGGCTTGCAGGTTCCTTCCCTCGACCCGGACTTTGAACGCACTGCCGTGCACCCACTTGCTCGTCCCCTCGTGAAACCCGCCGTTGCAGTAGCCTTCCTCGCCGTACTGGAACTCATAAAACCCATCCGTCCGCATCGCGGCGAAGTTCAGCGGCAGAATGCTGGTCTTCGCCGGGTTGAGGCTCGCATTGCGTTCCAGCACCGGAAACACGTAGGGGTTGGGCTCGAGCCCGAGGACGCGACCCGTGGCGCCGACGGCGAGCGCAATGGGGAGTGTGGTGTCGCCGGTGTGAGCGCCGATGTCGATCGCGACATCGCCGGCGCGCAGGAACCGACGCAGCTGATCCACGGCGGCCTGGACCTGCAACGGTTCAATCGGGTAGGCGCCGGGGTGCAGCCACCGCGCCACCTCGACCCGACCCTCGCGGGGGAGGTCGTGCGCCTCGATCACGAAGCCGAAGGTCTTCGGCTTCGGTTTGAGACCGAGAAGGTAAATGAACTCCTTGGCTTTCAGCCGATATGCCCTCGTCCCGGCCGGACCCAATAAAACGAGAGACCGATGCGCTCCGCAAGCGACGCCATGGAAAGGCGCCCATCGAGTCACTAGCTTCGGGCCATGCCCGACCGGCCGCTCACCATCCTGCAACTCACACATCAGGGCGGCGGCTCCGGCTCGACGACGATTATCGCGGATTTGAGCCGCCAGCTCGCGTTGCGTGGCCACCGCGTGCTGGTCGGATGCCGCCCCGACACGGAGCTCGCGCGCCTCACGCGGGAGGCGGGATTGGAGCTCGTGCCCCTCGACTTCCGCCGGTTGGGGCCGCTGGCGCGCGCGCTCGAGGAGGTGACGCATCGGGAGGGCGTAAATGTGGTGAACAGCAACGCCACACGCGATCGCCGGGCGCTGACCTGGCTGCGCTGGACCCGACGCCTGGCCCGGCCGTTCGTCGTGACCCGACACACGATGCCGCTCACGTCTCCCGCGGAACTCGTCGCCGTGGGGCTCTCCGCCGACCGCACGATAGCGGTGAGTCACGCGGTCGCGCGCGCGCTGCGCCGCCGGCTCCATCCCGGCACGCGGCTCCGCATCGTGACGAACGGCATCGACCTGGCGCGCGTGGACGCCCGTCCCAGCGAGGCGGACCTCACCGCGGCCGGCGCGGCGCTGGGGGACCTGGCCGCGCGGCCGGTCGTGCTGATCCTCGCCCGCCGCAAGGATCAGCACATTCTGTTGCGGAGCCTTGCCGCGCTGGAGCGGCCGGTAGTCGTCGCGTGTGTCGGGGTCGAGCCCGACGCGGAGCTCGGCGCCGCGGAGCGCACCGTCCCCGCGCGCCACCGGGTGGTGTATGTGCCCTTCACCGACCGTCCGCTCGCCTTCTGTCGCCTCGCTGCCGTGTCGGCCCTGCCATCGCGCATCGAAGGGCTGTCCATCGCCCTGCTGGAGTCGATGGCGCTCGGACTGCCGGTCGTCGCGTCGGATGCCGGCGGCAATCCCGACTTGATCACCTCCGGCGAGACGGGAATGCTCGTGCCGCCGCTCGACCCCGCCGCCTGGGCGCGGGCGCTGGCGCGCGTGCTGGACGATGCGGAATTCTCCGCGCGAATCGCGCGGCGCGGTCACGAGCTCGTTCGCCGGGAGTTCACGCTCGAACGCACCGCCGAGCGGACCGAGGCGGTGTACCGGGAAGCGCTCGCGCGGCGGCGATCGCTCGACGGCGATCGCACCCAAGCGCGTTGAGCAGTACGCTCCTTCTGGCCCTGAATTTCCCGTGGGAAGCGGGCGATCCACGGTTCCTCCAGACCATCGACCGCTTGGCGATCGGCGCCAAACGGCTGCGCACTCTGAACGGGCTGGGCCTATGGACCTGGCGCGCCGCGTCGCTCGCCCGGAGGACGCGACCCGGATTCATCTGGTGCGACGAAGTCAAGCCCGCCGGCTACGCGGCCACCTGGTTGCGCGCTTGTGGCGGTCCGCCGTTCGGTGTCATCGCGCATGGGGCGGATTTCCTGCTGCTCGACGCGAAGATCCGACGCTCCGTGTTCAAGCGTTGGACCGCGCGCCACATCCTCGAGCGGTGCTCCGTGGTCGTTGCCAACAGCCAGTGGACCGCGGACCTCGCGCGTTCGGTGCTCGAGTTCCTGGGATGCGCCGCGCTGGCCGCCCGTGTCCGAGTGGTCCCCTTGGGCACAACGCCGTCCCGCTTCCGCCCCGGCATCGATCCGGAGCTGGTGCGACGCAACCACGGTTTGGAGAGCGGCCCCTGGCTCCTCACGGTCGCCCGTCTCGACTTCCACAAGGGGATCGACACCGTGATCCGCGCGCTTCCGGCGATCCGCGCCGCCTTCCCCACGGTGCGCTACGCCGTCGCGGGAATCGGAAGCCGGCGCGACGCTCTGGAGCGCCTCGTCGCCGAGCTCGGTCTGGGAGACGCGGTGCGCCTGTTGGGCTTCGTTTCGGACGAGGAGCTTCCCGCGCTCTACAACGCCGCCGACCTGTTCGTGCTCGCCTCGCGCCGCTACGATCTGCTGGTGGAGGGATTCGGGATCTCCATCGTCGAAGCATCCGCGAGCGGGCTGCCCGTCATCGGCAGCCGCTCGGGTGGGATTCCGGAGGCGATACGCGACGGCGAGACCGGGTTTATCGTGGAGCCCGACGATCCGGCCGCGGTCGCCGGCATGGCCATCCGGCTGCTCGGCGACGAGGGGCTCCGTCAGCGCATGGGCGCCGCCGGGCGCGCGGCCGTGGAGTCCTACTACAACTGGGACCGGGTCGCGGCCGACTTGATCGGCATCGACCGGGAGTTCCGCAGGCCCTGACGCCGATTGCTCGGACTGGAGGCCTTCCGTTAGCATTCGACACGCCCATGCGCACGCCTCTCCCGGGACCCCCGCGATGACGACCATGTTGTTGGCGCAGGATTTCCCTCCGATGGGCGGTGGCATCGCGCGCTTGCACGGCGAGCTCGCCCGGCGCTTTCCCAAGGGCGACTTGATCGTGTCGACGCCCAACGACCCCGACGCGGGCGAAGTGGACGCGGGGCTGCCGGCGATCATCGACCGCCTCCCGATCAGCGTGCGGCGGACCAAAACGCTGCCGGCGGTGTTGTTTTGGGCGCGGCGTGCCGCCAGCCTCGCGCGCCAGCATAAGGTGCGGTTCGTTCACTGCGGCAACGTCAAGCCCGCCGGGTACCCCGCCCGCTGGGTGTTCGAGCGGTTGCGCGTGCCGTACAGTCTGTTCCTGTACGGCGCGGACCTGCTGAGCGAGCAGCACAAGATTCGGCACTCCGCGATCAAACGCCGCATGGCCCGCGCGATCTTCGGCGGCGCGGCGACCCTCGTCGCCATCAGCAACTGGACGCGGGATTTCGCGCTCGGCGTGCTCGGGGAGCTCGGCCTCGACGGCCACGGCCAGCGGCTCCGCGTCGTGCACCCCGGGACGGACCCGACGCATTTCCGGCCAGGCGTCGATCCGGGCCCGGTTCGCGAGCGATTCGGCCTTCCCGACGGCGGGACCCGCTGGATCGTCACGGTCGCGCGACTGCAGCGCCACAAGGGGATGGACACGGTCATTCAGGCGCTTCCCGCGATCCTCGCTCGCGCGCCGGACGTGCGATACGCGGTCGCCGGGGCGGGCCCCGATCATGAGCGACTGGAAAAGCTGGCACACAAGGTCGGCCTGGCGGACCGGGTGCGGTTCCTCGGTGGCGTCACCGACGAAGATCTGCCGGCGCTCTACAATCTTGCATCGGTCTATGTGGGCGCCTCGCGCCGCAGCGAGCGCCTCGGCGTCGAGGGCTTCGGCATCTCGCTCGTCGAGGCTTCCGCGTGCGGCCTGCCGGTCGTCGCGGGCGACTCGGGAGGCATTCCGGACGCGGTGCGCGAAGGCGAGACCGGCTTCCTGGTCCCACCCGAGGAGCCGGCGGCCTTCGCCGCCGCGATCTGTCGCCTGCTCGCGGATCCCGCGGGCGCGAAGCGCATGGGACAGAATGGCCGCCGGGCGGTGGAGACGTACTTCAACTGGGATCGCGTGGTGCGCGACCTCCGGGCGATCGAGGCGGAGGTTGTCGCGGGGTAGCTCCTCGCCAGGGGAGCGTCCCTTCACGATGAACGACTTGCGCTGGTTCGCGCCCAACCGCTTCTGCACTCTCGTCGTACCACCGCTCCGGGCCCGCGGCGTCTCGATCGCGTTGGAGGGTGACGCCCCCGCGCGGCTCACGATCGCGATGGACGCGCAGGTGGCGGCGGCCGCGTACGGCTACGCGGCCCGCCACCGCTCGATCCTGATCCACTACGTGTGGGACCTCCCGCCCTGGCGACTCGGGCGGGGGCGTCCCGACTGGGTGTGGTACGCGTTCGGGCGCTTCGTTCGGGTACCGCGCGTCGGTCGCCGGTACGCGGAACGACCCGGCTACTACAGCCGCCTGCGGTTCGTGGCCAACCACGCCCGCGAAGTGTGGGTGCCCAGCGCGCACACGGCGGCGAGCGTGCAGGAGCGACTGGGTGTTTCCTGCCGTCAGGTGCCCTTTTGCTTCGATTCAGAACGGTTCACACCCGCCCACACGACTCGAACACGCGGATTGCTCACCGTGTCACATCTCACGCCGCACAAGAACCATGCGGCGGTCATTCGAGCGGCTGCTCGCTTCGAGCCGAAGACAACCGTGCGCATCATTGGGAGGGGTCCGGAGCGAGCGTCCCTGGAACGCCTCGCGGCCACCCTGGGTGTAGCCTGCAGCATTGAGTCCGACCTTACGGAAACGGACATGGTGACGGCGTACCGGACGGCGCAGGTGGTGGTCTGCCCCAGCACCTTCGAAGGCTTCGGACTCACCCCGATGGAGGCGATTGCGACTGCCACGCCGGTGGTGGCGTCGGACATCCCGCCTCACCGTGAGTTCCTCGGCGCGTCGCCCCACTTTTTCACGCTAGGGGACGACGACAGTCTGGTGGCGGCCATCGGGGCGGCGCGCGCGGGCTCACCGCCGGCACCCGACGTCTTGTCCGGGGTGACGATCGATGCGGCGGCCGAGCGGTTCTCGGCCGGCCTGATGCAGTACCTGCGCTGAGGGGGGCTTAGCTGGCGGCGTCGGCGGCTTTCGGGGTTGCCGCCGGCCGCGCGCTGATGGCGTAGGTGGGGCAATGCCGGATGAACTCGCCGTCGATCGGCGACCATTCCTGGTCGGGTCGCGTGACGACGGCCTTCCCCTGGGCATCGAGCACGAACATGCCGGGCGGCGCCTGCACCAGACACGCGCCGCAGCCGATGCACCGCTCGCGCTGCACGCGCACCGACACGGGGCGGCGCGGGTGCACGCCGGTGTCGCCCGGCGCCGGCCATTCTTCCGGCCGGTCCAGCGCGGCGACGGTCGCCCGATAACCTTCCTCCACCACCTCGCGCAGGTGATCGAAGTCGAAGGCCGAGATGTGCTCGACGCGTGGGTGGATATAGTAGATCGGCGGCGT
>WNFA01001784.1_pt1 | contig 27881 bp, 21 predicted proteins | sample 5400481 | NCBI WGS metagenome assembly WNFA01 (sample SAMN13153340, study PRJNA577476) | soil metagenome | isolation source: 120 cm saprolite under Douglas fir tree site 2 hole 1 replicate 2 | place: USA:California | collected 2015-04-18 | reverse complement strand
ATTCGGCGCAGGCGGCGTATGACCAGGCCAATGCGGGCATCGCCAAGAGCGAGGCGATCATTTCGCAGAAGCTGGTGCGCGCGCCGTTCGACGGTGAACTCGGCGTTCGCCACGTCGAGGTCGGCCAGTTCCTCACCGCGGGCACCCAGATCGTGACGCTGACCGATTTGTCGACGCTGTACGCCAATTTCACGGTGACTGAAAAGGACAGCGCGGCACTCAAGGTCGGACAGACCGTGCGGATTCTGGTCGACGCTTATCCCGGCCGTACCTTTGAGGGAAAGATCACTGCGATCGAACCCCAGATCGCCACCGATACCCGCAACATCCGCGTTCAGGCCACGCTCGACAATCCCGATCACATCTTGAAGCCGGGCATGTTCGCAACGACGACGGTGGTACTTCCCGACAAGCCGGCGGTCGTCACGGTTCCCGAGACGGCGGTCGATTACACGCTCTACGGAGATTCGGTTTTCCTGCTCACCGAGAAGAAGGCGGATGATGGCAAGACCAGTCTGACCGCCGTTCGGACCTTCGTGCGGACCGGCGACCGGATCGGCGGACGAGCCGAAATCCTCAACGGGTTGAAACCCGGCGATCGCGTGGTCGCCGTGGGCCAGCTCAAGCTGCAATCGGGAGCGGCGGTGGCGATTTCAACCGACGCAGCTCCGCCGATTCCGGCGAATCCGCCGCGTTACTAAAGCATGACCCGGAAAACTGGAAACCGGTTTTCCCTCGGGACAAACGCGAAGCGTTTGCTCGGAGATCATGCTCAAACAAACAGATGAGATCATGATCCGATTCAATCTGATCGGATCATGATCTAACGGAGCGCATAGCGATGGTCTGGACCGATATTTTCATCAAGCGACCCGTGCTGTCCGTGGTCGTCAGTCTGCTGATTCTTCTGATCGGCTTTCGGGCCGCGACCACATTGCCGATCCGGCAATATCCGAAACTGTCGAATACGGTCGTCAACGTCACCACCGTCTATCCCGGTGCGTCGGCCGATCTGATTCAGGGATTCATCACGACGCCGATCGAGCAGGCCGTCGCGTCCGCCGAAGGCGTCGACTATATGACCTCGTCCTCGGTGCAAGGGACCAGCACCATCCAGGTCTACATCAAGCTGAATTTCGATCCCAACCAGGCGTTGACCGAAGTCCTCGCCAAGGTGAACTCGGTCAAATATCTGATTCCGAAGGAATCGAACGATCCGATCGTGACCAAGACCACCGGCCAGACCACGGCGGTGATGTATCTCGGCTTCTCCTCTGAAGTGCTGTCGGGATCGGCGATCTCGGACTACCTGACGCGGGTGGTTCAGCCGGTGCTTTCGACCGTCGATGGCGTTGCATCCGCCGATATTCTGGGCGGCCAGACTTTCGCGATGCGGCTGTGGCTCGATCCCGTCCGCATGGCGGGCCGCAACGTTTCGCCGGACGACGTCTCCGCGGCGATCAGGGCTAACAACTTTCAGGCCGCGGCCGGTCAGTCCAAGGGTTACCTCACGGTCTCCAACGTATCGACCAACACCGATCTGAAGAACCTCGATCAGTTCAAGCGCATGATCGTCAAATCCAAGGACGGCGGCTTTGTGCGGATCGAGGACATCGCGACCGTCGAACTGGCCGCGCAGAGCACCGACGCCAGCGTCGCCTTCAATGGCGAGCACGCGATCTTCATCGGCGTGCAGGCGACGCCGCAGGGCAACCCGCTGACGCTGGTCAAGGGCGTCCGCGGGCTGTTTCCGGAACTTGAACGCAATCTGCCGCCGTCGATGAAAATGAAAGTGGCCTACGATTCGACCAAGTTCATTCAATCCTCGATCGACGAGGTCGAAAAAACCCTGGGCGAGGCGGTCATCATCGTGGTGGTGGTGATCTTCCTGTTCCTCGCATCGTTCCGTTCGGTGATCATCCCGGTGGTGACCATTCCGCTGTCGCTGATCGGCGTCTGCAGTCTGATGCTGATCGCGGGATTCAGTTTCAACCTGCTGACGTTGCTGGCGATGGTGCTGGCGATCGGCCTCGTCGTCGACGACGCCATCGTGGTGGTGGAGAACATCCATCGGCATCTGGAGGAAGGCAAACCTCCCGTGCAGGCCTCCCTGCAGGGCGCGCGCGAGATCGTCGGTCCCGTCGTCTCCATGACCATCACGCTGGCCGCGGTGTATGCCCCGATCGGCTTTCTCGGCGGCCTCACCGGTTCGCTGTTTCGCGAATTCGCGTTCACGCTGGCCGGCTCGGTGATCGTCTCCGGCGTGATCGCGCTGACGCTTTCGCCGATGATGTGCTCGGTGTTCCTCAAGAGCGCGGAAGAGGGACGGTTTGCGAAGATCGTCAACAAGGTTTTCGGTTCGATGACGCGCTGGTATGGCCGGCAGCTCGATCGTTCGCTCGACTATCGTCCGATCACGGGCTTGTTCGCGCTAACGATCCTCGGGCTCGTCGGCTTCCTCTACATGCACACCTCGAAGGAGCTGGCTCCGGAGGAGGATCAGGGCATCGTGTTCTCCGTGATCAAGGGGCCCAAATACGCCAACATCGATTATCTGGATTTCTACGGTGAGAAACTCGACAAGGTGTTTGCCGGCTTTCCCGAAACCGATCTCCGTTTTGCTCTCAATGGCATCAATGGTCCACAAAACGGAATCGCCGGCATGCTGCTCAAGCCATGGGATGAACGGGAGCGTTCGTCGATCAAGCTGAAGCCACTGGTGCAGGCACAGCTGAGCAAGCTCGAAGGCGTCAATGCATTTGCGTTCAATCTGCCGCCGCTGCCCGGCGGTCCCGGTGGATTGCCGGTGCAGATGGTGATCAATTCGACCAATGGATTTCAGTCCGTCTATGAGGAAATGCTGAAGCTGAAGGCCGCCGCGCGCAAGAGCGGGCTCTTCATCGTCTCGGACAGCGATCTCGATTTCAACCAGCCGGTGGTGCGGGTGAAGATCGACCGCTCGAAGGCGAGCGACCTCGGCATCACCATGGCGAGCATCGGCAATACGCTGGCGACGCTGCTCGGCGGAAACTATGTGAACCGGTTCAACCTCGAGGGACGATCGTACCAGGTCATTCCCCAGGTGCCGCGCGACAGACGGTTGTCGCCCGAGGCGCTCGGCGGATATTACGTGCCGACGGCGACGGGCCAGCAGGTACCGCTCTCGACGGTCGTGTCGATCGAGACCGCGACCGATCCGAATGCGTTGACCCACTACAACCAGTTGAACTCCGCGACCTTCCAGGCGGTGCCGATGCCTGGCGTGACGGTTGGGCAGGCGGTGGACTTCCTCGAGAGCCAGGCCAAGAACCTGCCGGCCGGATACAGCCATGACTACCTCGCGGATTCCCGGCAATATGTGCAGGAAGGCAACCAGCTCGCGATTACCTTCGCCTTTGCGCTGATCATCATCTTCCTGGTGCTGGCGGCGCAATTCGAAAGCCTGCGCGATCCCCTGGTGATCATGATCAGCGTGCCGATGGCGATCGTCGGTGCCTTGATTCCGCTGTTCTTCGGCGCCGCCACGATGAACATCTATACCCAGGTCGGGTTGCTCACCCTGGTCGGGCTGATCAGCAAGCACGGCATTCTGATGGTCGAGTTCGCCAATGAGCTTCAGCTCAATGAAGGTCTCGACAAACGCTCGGCGATCGAGATGGCGGCGCGGGTCCGGCTCCGTCCGATCCTGATGACGACGGCGGCGATGGTCACGGGCCTGCTGCCGCTCTTGACGGCATCAGGCGCAGGCGCGGCGAGCCGGTTCTCGATCGGGCTTGTCGTCGTCGCAGGCATGTCGATCGGGACCCTGTTCACGCTGTTCGTGTTGCCCGCCGTCTATGTGGCCATCGCCACCGATCACAGGGCGAGTGCGGAATCCCAGCGGAGCAAGGAGATCGCAGACTTCGATCTCGGTTCAAAGGCTCTGAAGCCGACCTGAGCAATGCGCTCGCCCGTGCCGACGAGATGAGGGAATAGTCTTCCCGCACTGCAGCAAGAGACAGCGGCACCTGTTCTTGCTAAAACGGCCTGGATGAGCATTTCCCTTCACCCCGACACGCCCGAGGGGCGAACGCTGGGCGGATCGCCCGCGGCGACCGTGGCGCCGGGGGTGGAGCCATCCACAAAAATCCGCAGCCGGCTGTTCACCAAATATGTCGCGCTGTTTGTCGCGGTGGTCGGCATCGCGCTGCTATCCAACGGGATCTTCGAGGTTTTCTTCTATTATCGCGAGCACAAGGCGGCCCTGATCCGGATTCAGCACGAGCAGGCCGAGGCGGCAGCGGCGAAGATCGGCCAATTCGTCAAGGAAATCGAAAGCCAGCTGGGCTGGACCACCCAGCTGCCCTGGTCTGCCGGCTCGCTGGAGAACAGGCGGTTCGACGCCTTGCGGCTGTTGAAGCAGGTGCCGGCCATCACCGAACTGGCGCAGCTCGATTCCACCGGCAAGGAACGTTTGCGGGTATCGCGCCTCGCCATGGATGTCGTGGACTCAGGGCTCGACCTCTCAAAGGACCCGAAATTCACCGAAGCCGTCGCGCACAAGGTCTATTACGGGCCGGTCTATTTCCGCCGGGAGTCCGAGCCCTACATGACGATCGCGCTGGCCGGCACCCGCAAGGATGCCGGCGTCAGCATTGCCGAGGTCAATCTGAAGCTGATCTGGGACGTGGTCTCCCAGATCAAGGTCGGCGAGCGCGGTCACGCCTATGTTGTCGGCGCGGAAGGACGCCTGATCGCGCATCCCGACATCTCTCTTGTGCTGCGTAACACCGATATGTCGAAGCTGGTGCAGGTGCAGGCGGCACAAAGCGGCAGCACGGACGCCGAGGCGCTGCAGGGCGCGCTGAATATCCAGGGGCAGGAGGTGCTGACGGCATCCGCGCCGATCGCGCCGCTTGGCTGGACCATGTTCGTGGAACTTCCGGTCAAGGAAGCCTATGCGTCGCTGTACGCGGCGCTGCAGAGGCTGGCCACGGTGCTGGCGGCCGCGTTGATCTTCGCGGTGCTCGCCGGGATATTTTTGGCTCGGCGCATGGTCGGCCCGATCCAGGCCTTGCGCGCCGGCGCCGAGCGTATCGGCGGCGGCGATTTCGCCCAGCGCATCTCGATTCGGACCGGCGACGAGTTGGAAGGCCTCGCCAATCAGTTCAACGACATGGGCGCGCGGCTGCAGGAGTCCTATGCAGATTTGGAGAAGAAGGTCGAGACGCGGACGGCGGAATTGACCGAGTCACTGGAGCAGCAGACCGCGACCTCGGAAGTGCTGGAAGTCATCAGTTCGTCGCCGGGCGAACTGGAGCCTGTGTTCCAGAAAATGCTGGAGAATGCCACGCGCGTCTGCGGAGCGAATTTCGGCGTGATGAATCTGTGGGATGGGGACAGCTTCAATATCGCTGCGGGCTACAACATCCCGCCTGCGTTCGCGGCTTCACGGCAACACACGTCGATCCGTCCCCATCCGGAAAGCAGTCTCGCCGCCCTCGTCAGGACTCATCAGGTCGCACACATTGATGACCTACGAAACAGTCCGGCTTACCTTGCTGGTGCCCCCGGCGCTGTTGAGATGGCCGATGTCGCTGGTGCTCGCACCATTGTCTTCGTGCCGATGTTGAAGGAAAACGAGCTGATCGGCACAATTACCATCTATCGCCAGGAGGTCCGGCCTTTCACCGACAAGCAGATCGCGCTGGTCGAGAATTTCACCAAGCAGGCCGTCATCGCCATCGAGAATACGCGATTGCTGAAGGAATTGCGTCAACGCACCGATGATTTGACCGAATCACTGGAGCAGCAGACGGCGACCTCGGAGGTTCTCGAAATCATCAGTTCTTCGGCCGGCGAACTGGAGCCGGTTTTCCAGAAGATGCTCGAAAACGCAACGCGTATCTGCGGAGCAAATTTTGGTACGATGACCCTGTACGACCAAGGCAGCTACCGGACGATTGCGGTGTACAATGCGCCGGCCTACGCAGCAACCCAGTTGAATAAGCTGATCCATCCGCATCCGATGAGCGGCCTTGGGACAATTGCGAGGACCCATCAGACGGTTCACATCGAGGATCTTCGAACGCAGCCGCCGTATCTCGAGGGCAATCCAACCGTTGTCGCGCTATCCGATCTTGCTGGCGCCCGGACAGTTGTCATGGTGCCGATGCTCAAAGAAGACGAATTGATCGGCGTCATCACGATTTTCCGCAGGGAGGTCAAGCCATTTACTGAAAAGCAGACGGAGCTTGTCGCCAACTTCGCCAAGCAAGCCGTCATCGCCATCGAGAATACGCGACTGCTCAAGGAGCTGCGCGCGCGCACCGACGATCTGAGCGAGTCGCTGGAACAGCAAACGGCTACTTCGGAGGTTCTTGAAATCATCAGTTCCTCGCCTGGCGAGCTGGAGCCGGTTTTTCAGAAAATGCTGGAGAACGCCACGCGCGTCTGCGGAGCGAATTTCGGCGTGATGCATCTGTGGGACGGGGACAGTTTCAATATCGCTGCGGACTACAACGTCCCGCCTGCGTTCGCGGCTTCGCGGGAGCACATGCTGATCCGTCCTCATCCGCAAAGCGGTCTCGCCGCCGTCGTCAGGACCCATCAGGTTGTACACATTGATGACTTGCGAAACGGTCCAGCTTACCTTGCCGGTGCCCCGGCCGTTGTCGAAATGGCCGATATCGCGGGTGCTCGCACGATCGTCATCGTGCCGATGTTGAAGGAAAACGAGCTGATCGGCACAATTACGATCTTCCGCCAGGAGGTTCGGCCGTTCACCGAAAAGCAGATCGCGCTGGTCGAGAATTTCACGAAGCAGGCCGTCATAGCCATTGAGAACACACGACTGCTTAAGGAGCTGCGTCAGCGCACTGACGATTTGAGCGAATCGCTTCAACAGCAGACCGCGACCGCCGATGTGCTCAAGGTCATCAGCCGCTCGGCATTCGACCTGAAATCCGTGCTCACGACACTGGCGGAGTCGGCGAAGTCGCTGTGCGGTGCGGCTTTCGGCGTGATCTTCCTGCGCGACGGCGACGTGCTGCGGGATCAGGCGGAATCGGGCTGTCCGCCCGCTCTGATGAATTTTCTGCGCGACCATCCGATCCGCAAGAGCCGTGCGACCTTTACCGGCCGGGTCTTCATGGATGGCAAGGTTGCGCACCTACCGGACGTACTGCTGGATCCAGAGTACAATTTCGGGGCGGCGCCGGAACTCGGCGGCTATCGCGCCGCTCTCGCCGTGCCGCTGATGCGCGATGGCGGCGTTGAAGGCGTGCTCTCGCTGGCAAGGCCCGACCCTGGCCCGTTTACATCCAGACAGATCGACCTGGTGCAGACCTTCGCCGACCAGGCCGTGATCGCCATCGAGAACGCCCGATTGTTCGGGCAGGTTCAGGAGCGAACCCGTGAATTGTCGCTCTCGCTCGATGATTTGCGCACCGCGCAGGATCGCCTGGTGCAGACCGAGAAGCTGGCCTCGCTCGGTCAGCTCACCGCCGGCATCGCCCATGAAATCAAGAATCCGCTCAACTTCGTCAACAATTTCTCGGCACTCTCGGCGGAACTGATCGACGAACTGAACGATGTGCTCAAGCCGGCCGCGCTCGACGGCAAGATCCGGGAGGAGATCGACGAGCTGACGCATATGCTGAAGGGCAATCTCGAAAAGGTGGTGCAGCATGGCAAGCGTGCGGACTCCATCGTCAAGAACATGCTGCTGCATTCCCGCGAAGGGTCGGGCGAACACCGGCCCGTCGATATCAATACGATTGTCGAGGAGAGCCTCAATCTGGCCTATCACGGCGCCCGCGCCGAACGCTCCGGCTTTAACATCACGCTGCGGCGCGACCTCGATCCCGAAGCCGGCTTGATCGACCTCTACCCGCAGGAAATTACGCGGGTGTTTCTCAATCTGATTTCAAACGGCTTTTACGCCGCCACCAAGCGCAAGGAAGCCGGCGACGACACATTTGAACCGACGCTGAGCGCAACCACCAAAAGCCTCGGCAACCAGGTGGAAATCCGGATTCGCGACAATGGCACCGGCATCCCATTGGAAGTGAAGGAGAAAATGTTCAATCCCTTCTTCACCACCAAGCCCGCGGGCGAGGGCACCGGACTTGGCCTGTCGATGAGCCACGACATCGTGGTGAAACAACACGGCGGCAAGATCGACGTCGATACGATGCCTGGGGTATTTACTGAATTCATTATTACGCTGCCGCGGACGGCGGCAGCACAAGCGCAAACTGGAGTTTCAAATTGAGCGTTTACATCCTCGTCGTCGATGACGAGCCCGATGTCGAAGCCCTGTTCCGTCAGCAGTTTCGGCGCGATCTGCGCTCCGGACGCTTCACGATGGAATTCGCCCCGTCGGCGCCGGCGGCACTGGCCCGCGCCGCGAACGTTGCCGACCCGTCGCTGATCCTGATCTTGTCCGACATCAACATGCCCGGCATGAGCGGGCTCGAGATGCTGCCGAAGGTGCGTGCGCAGCGGCCCGACGTTCCCGTCATCATGATCACCGCCTATGGCGATGCCGAAACCCGGCGCAAGGCGATCGAACGCGGCGCGGTCGGCCTTTTGACCAAGCCGATCGATTTCGCGCTGCTGCGCCACGAAATCGATACCAGGCTCGGGCAAGCCGCATGACCGCGACCATCCTCGTCGTCGATGACGAGCCGGATCTCGAGGCTCTGATCCTGCAAAAGTTCCGCAGGCAAATTCGCGATGGCGAGGTGGCGTTTGTATTCGCCCGCGACGGCATCGAGGCGCTGCAGTCGATCGCGGATCACCCGCATGTCGACATGGTGGTGTCCGATATCAACATGCCGCGGATGGACGGACTGTCCTTGCTGCAGAAGCTGCAGGAGGCCGAGGACAAGAAATCGACCATCATCGTCTCCGCCTATGGCGACATGAGCAATATCCGCACCGCGATGAACCGTGGCGCGTTTGATTTCCTGACCAAGCCGATCGATTTCAGCGACCTCGAAACCACCATCGACAAGACCATCCGTCATGTCGAGATGATGCGCGAGGCGCGCCGCCGCCAGGCCGAAGCCGAGCGCGCCCACGCGTCGCTGTCGCGGTATTTTTCGCCGCAGATCGCCGCCAGGCTTGCCGCTGTCGGTGAAAACAACGGCATGGAGGTGCATTGGCGCGAGGTCGCGACCATCTTCACCGACATCACCGGTTTCACGTCGCTGGTGGAGACCGCGGCACCCGAAGTGCTGGGTGCGCTGCTCAACGAATATGTCGGCGGCATGACCGACGTCGTATTCGCGCATGAAGGGACGGTCGCGAAGATCATCGGCGACGCGGTTCAGATACTCTTCAACGCGCCCGGAGACCAGCCGGATTATGCGACGCGCGCCATCGCCTGCGCGCATGATCTCGACGTCTGGGCCGAGGCGTTTCGCGGGCGCTGGAAATCCAAAGGCGTGAATTTCGGGGCAACCCGGATCGGCGTCCACGCCGGCCCGGCGCTGGTCGGCAATTTCGGCGGCAGCCGCTTTTTCGATTACACCGCCTATGGCGACACCATCAACACCGCAGCAAGGCTTGAGGCCGCCAACAAGTTTTTGGGCACCCGTATTTGCGTCAGCGCCGCCGTTGCCGACGGCGCCAAAAAATTTCGGGGACGGCCGGTCGGCGATTTGATGCTGCGCGGGCGCAGCGAGCCGCTGCGCGCCTACGAGCCGCTGGCGGCGGAGACGTTCGGGCGGCCCGCGACCAAGCAATATGCGCAAGCCTTCGCCAAGCTGGAAGCCGGCGATGCCGCGGCGATGCCGGCCTTCGCCGCACTGGTCGGGCTGCATGCCGACGATGCGTTGGCCGGCTTTCACCTCAGACGGCTGCTCAACGGCGCCAAGGGCGTCCGCATGCAGCTGGAATAAGCATCCAAGTGGACGTTAGGGGACACCAGACATGACACATGACTTTCCGGCCGGCAATTATCGGTTCATCCCGGCGGTGTTTCAATATTCGAGCGGTTCCGCGGCCGCTCCGGGATTTGAGATCGAGCGAGTGCGCTTCGATCGCCTGCTGCCGCTGGCTGAGGGGTTTGCGTCAGCCGCGAAATATATCCAGGCGGCCGGCCAGCCGCTGACGTCGTTCTGTGCCTGCGAGCTGCGCTCGCCGGCGGCCTTCACTGAAGATGGCTTCCGAACCTTCAACGAGCATTACGTAAAAACGCTGGCGCAATGGGGCCTGTTCGACGGCACTGTCAATCCGGTGGCGCGCAGCAATGTCTGCCCGGAGATCGATCCGCCGGCCGAGCCGTCGTTCTATGCATTCTCGTTCACCCGCCCGAGCCAAAGCACGGCGCCGACCTTCGTGATCGCCGGCGGCGCCGAAGCGCGCGGCGGCAGCGGCAGCTATCCCGAGCGTATCGTGCGCTATCGCGATCTCAGCCCGGACGGCGTGAAGGAGAAAGTCCGGTTCACGGTCACAGAAATGGAAAACCGCCTCGGTGCGTTCGGGTTCGGCTGGAACGATACCACGGCGGTGCAGGCCTACACCGTTCGCGACTTTCATCCGCTGATGTCCGATGAACTGGTCCGCCGCGGCGCCACGCGTTTCGGCCTGACCTGGCATTTTGCGCGCCCGCCGGTGATCGACCTCGAATACGAGATGGATTGCCGCCGCGTCATGCGCGAGACGGTGATCTAGAATATTTCCCGTGCGCGCCGCACGACGAACATCGAACCGCAAGGGAGAGCAGAAATGCCAGTCAAAATCTTTTATGCGCAGGGCAACAAGAATATCGGGGGATTGGAGGCAGAAATCAACAAATGGCAGGAAAGCCTTGGCCCCAGAGCCTCCGTTACCCATACATCGACGGCCATGGCAGAGCATAACGACGACGTAAACGGCCGGGAGACGCGCGTGATCGTAACGATCTGGTACGAATTATGATCGGCCGAAATTCAGATCAGGAAATCACTGGTTCTCGACGCTCAGCGCTGGCGCGGATCGAGCGCGTCGCGCAGGCCGTCGCCGACCAGATTGAACGACAGCACCACGAGAAAAATCGCAAGCCCCGGCCACAGCGCCATCCACGGTGCGTTGGTCAGAAATCGTTGCGCGGCGTTGAGCATGCTGCCCCAGGACGGCGCCGGCGGCTGCTGGCCTAAGCCCAAGAACGACAGCGCCGCTTCGGCGATGATCGCTGCCGCGATCGACAGCGTCGCCTGCACCAGCAGCGCCGGCATGATGTTCGGCAGAATATGAAACAGCGCGATCCGCCAGCGCGGATTGCCCATCGCGCGGGCGGCCTCGACATAGTCCTCGACCTTGACGGTCATCACCTGGCCGCGGGTCAGCCGCACGAAGATCGGCGTCGTCGAAATGCCGATGGCGATCATGGCGTTGCCAAGGCTCGGGCCCAGAAACGCCGCCAGCGCGATGGCAAGGATCAGGAACGGGCAGGCCAGCATGGCGTCGGTGATGCGGCTGATCAGGGCGTCGATGAACCCACCGCGATACCCCGACAATAGTCCGAACGGCACGCCGACCCCAAGCGCGATCCCGACCGAGATCGCGCCCGCCATCAGCGAGGCGCGCGCGCCATAGATCACGCGTCCGAGAATATCGCGACCGAGGTCGTCGGTGCCGAACCAGTGCAGTGCCGAGGGCGGCTTGCGCACCAGCGTCCAGCTGGTCGCGATCGGGTCATAGGGCACGATCCAGGGTGCAAACAGCGCGAGCATGATGAAGGTTGCGATCACGATGAGCCCGACTACCGCGCCCTTGCGCTGCAACACCCGGCGCAGCGCGCGCCGCGCCGGGCTTTCAAGCTCATTGGCGCGTCCATCGGCAAGCCGGATCGTGGTGAGCGCTGCGTCGGTCATGGCCTACGCCCTCAGCCTTGGATTGACCAGGATATAGGCGATATCGGCGATCAGGTTCAGCGTGATGTAGATGGTGGCGGTGACCAGCACCACGCCTTGCACCACGGCATAGTCGCGATTGAACACCGCGTCGACGATCAGCTTGCCAAAACCCGGAATCGAAAAAATCTGCTCGGTCAGCACCGCGCCCGACAGCAGCGTGCCCAGTTCAAGCGCGCCGAGCGTGATGACCGGCGTCAGCGCGTTGCGCATGGCGTGCTTGAGAATGACCGAGCGTTCGGAAAGGCCCTTGGCGCGGGCGGTACGGACATAATCGCTTTCGAGTACCTGCAGCATGGCGCTGCGGGTGTGCCGCATCAGGATCGCGGCGATGGCATTGCCGAGCACGAAGGCGGGCATGATGGTGGATGCAAGGCTGGCGCGCCAGTTTTCGGAGAGAGGGACATAGCCCGATGCCGGCAGCCAGCCGAGCTCGATCGAGAACAGAAAGATCAGCATGATCCCGAGCCAGAAATTCGGCGTCGAGATGCCCCACAGCGCAAACAGATTGGCGCCGTAGTCCCGTAGCGTGCCCTTCTTCACCGCCGACACGATGCCAGCGGGAATGCCGATCAGAAACGCGATCACGATCGCTATCGACGCCAGTTGCATCGTCACCGGCAGTTTTTGCGCGATCAGCTCGCGCACCGGCACCTTGATGCGAAGCGACTCGCCGAAGTCGCCGGACAATACGCCCTTGACCCAATAGATGTATTGCACCGGTATCGGTTGATCGAGCCGGTATTGCTGGCGGATATGGGCGATGACATCGGGATCACGTTCCTCGCCGGCCATCACCAGTGCCGGGTCGCCGGGCAATAGGTGCTGCAGCGAGAAGATCAGGATCGACACGAAAAACAGCGTCGGGATCAACTGGACCAGCCGCTTGGCGAGAAAGCTCAGCATGGCGTTTCTCGTGTCCCGGGCGCGGCGCATCGTGAAGCGTTGCGCCGCAGAACCGGGACCCATCTCATCGCGGTAGGTCCCGGCTCTGCGAAGCAGCGTAAGAACGCTGCATCGCGTCCGGGACACGAGAGCATATGCAGGCTCCTCACTTCAGTTTCAACCCGACCACGCGCACCAATCCGTCCGGCAGCTGCTTGTAGCCTTCGAGCTTGGTGGTGTGCACGATCAGGTTCTTGCGGTGATAGAGATAGATGATCGGCTCGTCCTCAAGAATCGATTTCGTCATCTTCTCGTAAATCGATTTGCGTTGCGCCATGTCGGTCACGAGGCGCGCGTCGTCTAGCAGCCTGTCGACGTCCGGGTTGGAATAGGCGCTATAATTCTGGGGCGCCTTGGACTTATGGAAAATATAAGAGTTGCCGTCGGGATCGATGCGGCCGCTCCAGTCGAGGATGAAGGCTTGATATTCGCCGGCTTCGGCCGCTTTCAGCGCCGTCGCAGTCTCGGTGACCCTGATCTTCATGTCGAAGCCCGCTTCCGCCGCCATCGACTGGATCACCTGCGCGACCGTTTCCGTCTCTACGTTCTTCGGAACCATGAAATCGACAGTAATCGGTCCGGTGAATCCCGCTTCCTTCAACAGCGCCTTGGCCTTGGCGACGTCCCGCGAACGTACCGGATAGGCCTTCTGGTAATACGGATGGTCCGGATTGACCCACTGGTTGCCCGGCACGAATTCACCGTTGTAGACGACTTGATTGATCGCCTCCCGGTCGATCGAAAGGTCAAGCGCCTGCCGCATCTTGGCGGACTGGCTGAGCGGCCCCTTGCTCTTGTCACTGCCGATATTGATGGTGATGCCCTGATACCCCAGCGAAAGCGCGGTGGACAGCGCGAGCTTCGGATCGGCGCGCACGTCCCTGATATCGGTCGCCAGCAGCCGCTCGATCAGGTCAAGCCCGCCGGATTTCAGATTGGCGAGCCGCACCGTGGAATCGACAATTGGTAGAAACACCACGCGGTCGATGAAGATATTATCTTTGTTCCAGTAGTCGGCGAATTTCTCGAACACCATGCGATCCTGCTGCACGCGTTCGACGAATTTGTAGGGCCCGGCGCAAACCGGATGCAGCCCGAACTTGTCGCCTTCCTCCTTGGCCGCCTTGGGGGAGATCATCATTCCGGCGCGGTCGGTGAGCTGGGCGATCAGCGGCGAATACGGCGTCTTCAATACCAGCTTGATGGTCAGGGGATCGACGATTTCGACGTGGTCGAGCGCGGCCAATTCCGGCTTTCGGAACGAGGTCGGCAGCGTGAGGTGGCGCTCGAGCGAGAATTTCGCAGCCTCGGCGTCGAACGGCTCGCCGTCGTGGAATTTGACGCCCGGGCGCAGCTTGATTGTCATCTCCTTGCCGTCGGCCGAAGTCTCGTGCGACAGCGCGAGCTGCGGCACGATGTTGAGCTTTTCGTCGATGTCGAACAGCTTGTCGCAGAAGGCTGCGAACACGATGCGGCCGACATAGGTGCGCGCCAGCGATGGGTCCAGAATGTCCGGGTCTTCGGCAAGGCCAATGCGCAGCGTAGTCTGGGCATGGACGCCCGCTCCAAGCGAGAGCCACAACGCCGCCGCAGTAAACGCGAAATGCAAAATTTTCATCGAACTGATCCCCATATCTACGATTCACACGACTTCCGGCGGCGTCGCCCCGACTATATCAACCCCGGAGGAAGCAGGTACTTCCGCGGGCCCGCTGAAAGCCGCGATCAATCGCTCCAGTGCTGGCGAAAAGGCGCCATCGGCAGGGACGATGGCGTCAGGCGGCGGCAGTTGCGCCGTGCGGTGACACGCGGTCATGTGTCCTGCGCTATCTGCGAGCAGTTCTGGCGGCTCAACGCGGCAGCGCTCGATCACATAGGGGCAGCGGGTATGAAAGCGGCAGCCTGCCGGCGGATTGAGCGCGCTCGGCATCTCGCCTTGCAGCAGAATGCGGCTGCGCTTTGCCCGCGGTTTAGGCACCGGGATCGCGGACAGCAGCGCGCGGCTGTAAGGGTGACGTGGCGAGGCGAACAGCGCCTGCGTATCCGCGGTCTCGACGATTACGCCGAGATTCATCACGGCGACGCGGTCGGCGATGTGCTTGACGACGGCAAGGTCATGCGAGACGAAGATGTAAGCGAGGCCGAGCCGGTCCTGCAGATCGCGCAGCAGGTTCAGGATCTGCGAACGGATCGACACATCCAGCGCCGATACCGGCTCGTCGCAGATGACAAGTTTCGGTTCCACCGCCAGTGCGCGGGCAATGGCGATGCGCTGGCGCTGGCCACCGGAAAATTCGTGGGGGTAGCGCCGCGCGAAGCGCGGCTCCAGTCCGACCAGGCGCAACAATTCCTCGACGCGGTCGCGACGGCTTGAGGGTGGCACCAGATCATGCAGCGCCAGCGGCTCGGTCAGGATCTGGCTGACGGTCATGCGCGGATTGAGTGATGCGTAGGGATCCTGGAAGATGATCTGGGCGTCACGGCGGAACGCGCGTAATTGGTTGGCGTCCAACGCGAGCAGGTCACGGCCCTCGAAGCGGATGTGGCCTGAATCCGGCTCGATCAGCCGCAGCACCAGCCGGCTCACGGTGGATTTGCCGCAGCCGGATTCGCCGACCAGCGCCAGCGTCTGGCCGGCATCGACGCTGAAGCTGACCCCATCGACCGCCTTGATGAACGCCGTCGGCCGCCCGAACACCGACCGGTCGGCAACGAAATGTTTTACAAGATTCTGGACTTCGAGCAGGGCGGTCACCTTCTCGTCCTCCAAAAGCGAAAGTCAGCGTGTCCCGGGCGCAGCGCAGCGTGCAACGCTGCGCTGCAGAACCGGGACCCACTCTTCGCGTCACCAGCACCGGGCCCCGGTTCTGCGGTGCACCACTGCGCTGCGCTTGTGCTGCACCGCGCCCGGGGAACGGAGAACTCGGCCATCATGACACCAGCCGCTCCAGCGGCGCCTTGAGGCAGCGCGACCAGTGACCGGGACTTAAATTGACCATCGGTGGGGGTGCTGCGACGCAGATGTCGCTGGCGAAAGGACAACGCGCGGCGAAGCGGCAGCCGGACGGCGGATTTGCCATGTTCGGCACCATGCCCTCGATGGTGGCCAGATGCGATGCGCGGCGACCAAGCCGCGGAATCGAACCGAGCAGGCCCACGGTGTAGGGATGCTGCGGAGAAGCGAACAATTCATCGACCGCGGCACGTTCGACAATCTCGCCGGCATACATCACCGCGACGTCGTCGCAGACCTCGGCGACCACGCCGAGATCGTGCGTGATCAGGATGATCGCCGCACCGCTCGCCGCCTTCAATTCGCGCATCAGATCGAGGATTTGCGCCTGCAAGGTCACGTCGAGCGCGGTGGTCGGCTCGTCCGCGATCAGCAGCCGGGGATCACAGGCCAGCGCCATCGCAATTATCACGCGCTGGCGCATGCCGCCCGAGAGCTTGTGCGGGTATTCGTCGATGCGCCGCTCCGGCGAAGGGATGTGGACGCGGCGCAGCAGTTCGATCGCGCGCGCGCGGGCGGCGCGCTGCGAGCCGCCGCGATGGCGCAGGATGGTCTCGATGATCTGATCGCCGATGGTAAAACTCGGATTGAGCGAGGTCATCGGCTCCTGGAAGATCATCGCCAGGCGATTGCCGCGCAGGTCGCGCAGGGTCTGGTCGGGCACCTCCAGCAGATCAAACCCGTCGAACCGGATCGAGCCGGTGACTTCGGCCGAATGCTTTGATAGCAGGCCCATGATGGCCAGCGAGGTGACACTCTTGCCGCAGCCGGAATCGCCGACCAGGCCGAGCGTCGCGCCATTGGCGACGCTGAGGTCGACGCGGTCGACCGCGTGAGTGGTGCGGCCGTCGTCGCCGTGGAAGGTGACCCGCAAGCCCTCGATCTCGATCAGCGGGCCTGCCGTCATTTCTTGCCTGCAATCGCGGCTTCGATGCCGGCGTCGATCGTCTCGCGATCGGTAATTCCGGCCGGATTCTTGCGGGTCGGCAGATAGTTTCGGAAATGCACCCAGCGCTCGCGGCTGACCCCTTCGAGGCGTTCGAGTTCGCCAAGCGGATCAAAGTGGTCGTCGACGCGCAGGTCGAGATCAGACCATTCCTCGTCGCCGTAGATCAGAAGTGCCGCCGACTGCTTGCCGCGCTTATCGCCGCCGGCGGCTTCGCCGGCGCGCATCGCCGCGATCAGGCGCTGCGCGAACGGCCGTCCTTCGTTGCTGGCGTAGGCCTGCGCGGTATCGTCCAGCACGCGGGCGCCCGCGAGCATGTTGCCGGCGATCGAAAAACCCTTGCCTTCGACGTGACCGCACCAGCCGACGCAGTCGCGCCCGGTATGCGACGCGACAAGTCCGCCGGCGTCCATGATGTGCAATTGCCGGCTTTCGCGGCCGGCGTCCGCCGCAATCAGCGTCTCGACGATGTCGCGTGGCTTGCGTCCCTCGCGCAACAATTTCAAACCATCGATGCCGTAATAGGGATTGACCAGCGCCTGCGTCGCGATACCGCCGATACCGGCGGCGATGTGCGGCACCCGCGCGCCCACCGCGAAAAAACGTGTCGCAACCGCTATGCCGAATTGGCCGGTGTCGCGGGCGATGATTGACCAGGTCATCTCGGCTTATCGTCCGGCCGCATAGCCCTGCATGCCGCGGGGATTGGCGGCAGCACGCCGGCGGCGGCCGACCTTCGAGGCCGCGGTGAGGCGGCCCTCCGACCAGTCGGGACCGGTCTCGACGATATGGCCGCGGCTCTTCAGCGTAGCGACGGTCGCTTTCGGCACGCGGTTCTCGACCACGAGCACACCGGGACGGGCGGTGCGTGGCCAGAACGAGATCGGGAAATGTTCCGAATGCCATGCCGGCGCGTCGATCGCTTCCTGCAGATTCATCTTGGCGTGTACGTGCCGCAAAAAGAATTGCGTGGTCCATTGATCCTGCTGATCGCCGCCGGGCGAACCCCATGCCAGATACGGCTCGCCATCGCGCAGCGCCATGCTCGGACTGAGCGTGGTGCGCGGGCGCTTGCCCGGTGCCAGTGCTGCGGGGTGATTCTCGTCGAGCCAGAACATCTGCGCGCGGCTGCCGAGGCAGAAGCCGAGTTCCGGAATCACCGGCGACGATTGCAGCCAGCCGCCGGACGGCGTCGCCGAGATCATGTTGCCGGCGGTATCGATGATGTCGAAATGCACGGTGTCGCCGCGCACCTCGCCGAAGCGGCCGATGGTCGGTTCGCCGGCGCCCATGGCGCCGACCGCCTCGCGGTTGCCCTCCTGGCGGCGCAGTTTTACCACCGAACCGAATCCTTCGACCGAGCCGGGGATGAAATCGAGCGACGCCTTTTCCGAGATCAGTTTGCGGCGCTGATCGTTGTAGGCGTCGGACAACAGCGTCGCGATCGGGACGTCGGTAAATTTCGGGTCGCCATAAAACTTCTCGCGGTCGGCAAAAGCAAGTTTGGCGCATTCGATCTGCAGATGAATGAATTCCGGTCCTGCGGGATCGAGCCCGTCGAGTTCGAACCCCTTCAACAGCGCCAGCTGCTGCAGCATCACCGGGCCCTGGCTCCAGACCCCGGGCTTGCAGACGGTGTAGCGGCCATAGTCGTAAGTCAGCGGGGCTTCGACGGATGGCTGCCAGCGCGCCATGTCGTCGGCCCTCAGCACGCCGCGATGCGGCGAGCCGCTGACGTCCATGATCTCCTGCGTCCGGCAGAATTGATCGATCGCCTCGGCGACAAAGCCGTGCGACCAGGCTTTCCGCGCCCGCTCGATCTGCGCGACGCGGTCGGCGCCTGCGCTCTCGGCTTCCTGCAGGATACGGGCATAAGTTTCGGAAAGTCTTTTGTTGGTGAAGAGCGTGCCGGGTTTTGGCACTTCGCCATTTGGCAGATAGACCGCCGCCGACGTCGTCCAGTGCTCGCGGAACATCTGCTCGACGGTTGCGATCGTGGCGGATGCGCGCTCCACCAACGGGTAGCCGTCGCGGGCGTAGGCGATGGCCGGCTCCAGCACGTCGCGCAACCGCAGCGTGCCGTAGTCGCGCAGCAGCAGCATCCAGGATTCGAACGTGCCGGGAACGCAGGCCGCCAAGAGTCCCGTGCCGGGCACCATCTCCAGGCCTTCGCTGCGGTAATGCGCGATGGTGGCGCCTGACGGCGCAGGGCCCTGGCCGCAAATCACCTCGGTGCGGCCGCGCTTGACATCATGCACGATGATCGGCACGTCGCCGCCGGGACCGTTCAAATGCGGCTCGACCACCTGCAGCGTAAACGCCGTGGCGACACCGGCGTCGAAGGCGTTGCCGCCTTTTTCCAAGGTGGCCATCCCGACCGCGGTGGCGATCCAGTGGGTGGACGTCACGACCCCAAAAGTGCCTTCGATTTCCGGCCTGGTCGTGAACGGATCGGGATTGATATTGCTCATTGAAACCTATCGTTGTGCCGCTGCCGTGCAGCGGGCGCAATTGACCACAGCCGAGGCTGCCTGCCAACGGGTCCACTGCGGTGCCTTGCTCTCGTCATCGTGATCATGCGGGTACGGCGGTGTGGGCCGGATTGTTAACGGCGTGGCAGGCGACGCCGTCGATCAAGGCCGGTGCCAGTCTGCGACACAGATCGAACGCCAGCGGGCAGCGCGGGTTGAACGCGCAGCCGGGCGGCGGGCTGATCGGATTGGGAATTTCGCCTTTGACGGGAATCCGCTGGCGGCCGGACATCGCCAGATCAGGCACCGCGCCGAGCAGCATTTTGGTGTAGGGCATTCGCGGGTTATTGAACAGTTCGCGCCCTTCGGCGATCTCGACGATGCGGCCGAGATACATTACGCCGATGCGGTTCGCCATGTGCCGGACCACGGCGAGGTTGTGGCTGATGAAGAGGTAGGTGAGGCCGAACTTGTCCTGCAGGTCGCGCATCAGATTGAGGATCTGCGCCTGCACCGAGACGTCGAGCGCAGACGTCGGCTCGTCGCAGACGATGAACTCGGATTCGGACGCCAGCGCGCGGGCGATCGCGACCCTCTGGCGCTGTCCGCCGGAAAATTCGTGCGGATATTTCCAGCCGTCGTCGGCATGCAGGCCGACCAGACCAAGCAGCTCGCCGACCCGCGCCTGAATGTTGCGTTCGCCCTGGATCAGGTCGAAAGCGCGGATCGGTTCGGCGACGATGGCGTCGACCCGAAAGCGCGGATTGAGGCTCGCATAGGGATCCTGGAAAATCATCTGGATGCGGCGGCGCAGCTGCTGGCGCGCCTGCAATTGCCTGGGGTCGCTCATCGAAACGCCGTCGATGATGACTTCGCCTGAGCTCGGCGGCAGCAGCCCCACGACCATGCGCGCGACGGTGGTCTTGCCGGAGCCGGATTCCCCGACGAGGGCAAACGTCTCGCCCTTGGCGATGTCGAAGCTGACACCGTCGACGGCTTTCAGGAATTCCGGATGGCCGCCTTCAAGCACGCGGTTGAGCCACGGCTTCGAGACATCGAATTCGCGCCGCAGATTCCTGACGTCGATAAAGGACGCCGAAGTCATGCCGCAGTCTCCTTCACGGCGGCGTCGTAGAGATGGCAGGCCACGGCTTGCGCGCCATGCCGGATCGGCTCCGGCCGGTCGACCCGGCAGCGGTCGAAGGCGAACGCGCAGCGCGGATTGAACGAACAGCCCGGCGGGATTGCGGAAAGCCGCGGCATCGAGCCGGGAATCTGCACCAGACGCGCCGCATCGCCCGCCAGCGTCGGGATCGCACCCATCAAGCCCTTGGCATAGGGATGCAGCGGGTTTTGCACGACGTCCTGCACCGGCCCGATTTCGGCGATCCGGCCGGCATACATCACCGCGACGCGGTCGGAGGTTTCGGCGATAACGCCCATGTCATGGGTCACCAGCATCACGGCGGTGCCGTGATCGCGCCCCAGCCGCTTGATCAGCGAGATGATCTGCGCCTGCACGGAGACATCGAGCGCGGTGGTGGGCTCGTCGGCGATGATCAACTCGGGCTCGGCGCAAATCGCCAGCGCGATCACGACACGCTGGCGCATGCCGCCGGAGAATTCGTGCGGATAGGCGTCGACGCGCTTTTCAGGGGCGGGGATGCCGACCTCGGCCAACAGATCGATGGCGCGCTTGCGCGCAGCTTGTTCCGAGAGATTGAGGTGGGTCCTGATGGTCTCGACCAGTTGATCGCCGATCCGGTACAGCGGATTGAGGCTGGTGAGCGGATCCTGAAAGATCATGCCGATCCGTTTTCCCCTGACCCGGCGCATTTCTTCCGGGGGCAGATTGTCGATCCGCAGGCCCGACAGATAAATCTCGCCGCCGGCAAGGCGGCCGGGCGGATCGATCAGGCCGATCACGGCGAGACCCGTGACGGATTTTCCGGCGCCGGATTCGCCGACCACGCCCAGCACCTCGCCCTTGGCGATGTCAAAGGAAATTCCGTCGATGGCGCGCAGCGTGCTGCGACGGGTGGCGAACTCCACCCCGAGATTGCGCACGGAGAGTACGGGTACGCTCATGCGATCAAATACTCGCGAGTTGCGGCGCTTCTCATCGGAGCTTCGGATTGAGCGCGTCGCGCAGCCAGTCGCCGAGCAGGTTGATGGAGACGATCAGCGCCGCGAGCGCAAAGCCCGGAAAGGCGACGATCCACCACTCCCCGGCAAACAGATAGTTGTTACCGATCCGGATCAGCGTGCCGAGCGACGGCATGGTGTCGGGCATGCCGGCTCCCAGAAACGACAACGTCGCCTCGCTGATGATCGCAAGCGCGAGGTTGATGGTGGCGATCACCAGGATCGGCCCCATCGAGTTGGGCAGCACGTGGCGCAGCATGATCACGGGGGCGGGGAGTCCGATCAACTGCGCTGCCGCCACATAATCCCTGTTCTTCTCCACCATCACCGAGCCGCGAACGGTGCGCGCATATTGCACCCAGAAACTCAAACCGATCGCGAACACCAACACCGCCAGCGTGCTCATGGCGTCGAGCCGATTGCCGAACACCGATTTGACGACGCCGTTGACGAGCAGCGCGATCAAGATAGCAGGGAAGGTCAACTGCACATCGGCTATACGCATGATCAGGCCATCGACGGCGCCGCCGACATAACCGGCGATCAGTCCAAGAACGATGCCAAGCGCGCCGGAGAACACGACGCCGAGAACGCCAACCGTGAGAGAAATGCGCAAGCCATAAAGAATGGCGGAAAACACATCGCGGCCTTGTTCGTCGGTGCCGAGCAGGAACGGGCTTTGGCCGTCGGCGGTCCATAGCGGGGCGATGCGCGAATTCATCAATTGAAGCTGCGCCGGATCGAACGGGTTCTGTACGGCAAGCAGCGATGCGAAGATGGCGAGCAGAAAAAACAGCGCGGTGACGGTGGTCGCGGCCATCGTGAGCTTGGAGCGACGAAACGAATAAAACACGTCGCTATCGAGGGCGCGCCTGAACCAGCCTGCCCGCAGCGCGTGCGCGGGCGGCGCGCTTGAATCGGCTTTGTGCGGGAAGGCGACTTCGGTCATGAAGATCTCTCGCTCAGGCCGGGCGGCTGATGGTCGAGCGCAGGCGCGGATCGACTACGGTGTAGAGAATATCGACCACGAGATTGATGGTGACGAAGATCAGGGACACCATCAGCAGGTAGGCCGCCATGATCGGAATATCGACGTTTTGCACCGCTTGCACAAAAAGCAGTCCCATTCCCGGCCATTGGAATACTGTTTCGGTAATGATTGCGAATGCAATAACCGAGCCAAACTGCAGCCCGGCGACGGTGATGACGGGAACCAGGGTATTTTTCAGCGCGTGACCGAAATGGATCGCCCGCGTTGTCAATCCGCGCGCCCGCGCGAAGCGGATGTAGTCGGTTCGCAGAACCTCCAGCATTTCGGCCCGCACCAGCCGCATGATCAATGTCATCTGGAACAGGCCGAGCGTGATCGACGGCAGGATCAGGGCCTTGAGGCCGGAGACCGTCAATAGCCCGGTGGTCCACCAGCCGATCCGCACGACATTGCCCCGGCCGAACGACGGCAGCCAGCCCAGCACCACCGCGAACAGATAGATCAGCAGAATGCCGATCAGGAAGGTCGGGAGCGAGATTCCAATCAGCGAAACCGCCTGGAGGATCTTGGCAAGCACCGTATCGCGCTTGAGCGCCGAATAGACTCCCATCAGGATGCCGAACACCATCGCCAGAATCGTGGCGCAGGTGGCGAGTTCCAGTGTTGCCGGCATCCGCTCCATCAGGAGGTTCGCCACCGGCTGGCGGAACTGGTACGACATGCCGAAATTGAATCGCATCGCGTTGCCGAAATATCGCACGAACTGCACCGGCACCGGATCGTCGAGCCCGAGAGACTTGCTGATCGCGGCGCGCTCGGCAGCCGAGGTATCGAGCGAGACGATCTGGTTGACCGGGTCGCCGGCGAAGCGGAACATCGAGAACGAGATGATCCCGACCGCAATCATGACGCCGACGGCTTGTATGGCTCGGCGAAGAGTGAAAGCGAGCATGTGATCCTTTCACTGTTCTTTTGCTGTGGCGGACGTCGCTGTCCGCCGGAAATGAAAAGTCCCGGGGGCGCGAAGCCACCGGGACCTTTGTATTGAAGCTGCCTATTCTTCCTGTTTGGTCGCCCAGTACAGCAGAACCTGATTGTCCGCACGCTGCGTCAATTTCACTTTCTTCGACACCCCCCATGCCAGGGCCTGCTGATGCAGCGGGATATATCCGAAGTCCTTGGCTGCGACTTCGAACGCCTCCTTGATCAGCAAATCGCGTTTGGCGGTGTCGGTCTCAAGCAGCACCTTGTCGGCAATCGCGTCCATCTGCTTGTTGCAATAGCCGCCCAGATTGGCCTCGCCGCGCGGCGATTTCAGGTCGTCGCGGCAGCCCATGATGTCGTAGAGAACGTTCTGCGAATCGAGCGTGCTCGGCGTCCAGCCCAGCATGTAGAACGAGGTCTGGAAACCGCCGGGCTTCAGCACCTTGGCGAAATACTGCGCCTTGGGTTGCGCCAAAAGGTCGATCTTGACCCCAATGCGGGCCAGCATGCCGACGATCGCCTGGCATATCGCGGCGTCATTGACGTAGCGGTCGTTGGGGCAATCCATGGTGACTTCGAAACCATCGGGATAGCCGGCTTCGGTCAGGAGTTTCTTGGCGCCTTCGGGATCCAATTTCGGGCGGGTGAAATCGCCCGAGAGCTTGAACAACTGTGGCGCGACCATCAGCGCCGACGGCGTCGAAAGGCCGCGCATCACGCGGTTCTTGATCAGGTCGACGTCGACGGCCTTGTAGAACGCTTCGCGGACGCGGATATCCTTGAACGGATTCTTGCCCTTGACGTTCGAATACAGCAGTTCGTCGCGCACCTGATCCATGCCGAGAAAGATGGTGCGCAGTTCCGGCCCGGTCAGGACCGAAGCACCGGCGCTTGCATTGACCCGGGCAATATCCTGGATCGGAACCGGCTCGATCACGTCGACCTCACCTGACAGCAAGGCGGCGACGCGCGTGGCGTCGGAGGCGATCGGCGTGAAAACAATTTCCTTGAGATTGTGCTCGGGCTTGCGCCACCAGTTCGGATTTGCCTTGTAGACGGTTTTCACGCCGGGCTCGTGGCTCTCGACCGTGAAAGGACCGGTGCCGTTGGCGTGGAGCGAGGCAAAACTCGGCGAGGTCGCAGCGACCGGCGTCGGCTCCACCGTGTTGTTCGCCTCGGCCCATTTCTTGTCCATGATGTACCAGGTATCCCATTGCCCAGTAAGAATGGGATTTGGCGAGGTCAGGACGAAATCAACGGTGTAGTCGTCGACCTTGACGACTTTTGTCCCGGCTGGAATGCGGGTTTGCAGGTTCGAGCCCTTGGCCTGAACGCGCTCCGCCGAGAAGACAACGTCGTCGGCGGTGAAGGGATCGCCATTATGGAATTTGACGTTCTTGCGCAGGTGGAATCGCCAGCGGGTCGGCTCCGGCGTTTCCCAGCTCTCCGCCAGTGCGGGAATGGTCTTCAGGTCCTTGTCGCGCGTCACCAGGCCTTCATAAACGTGCCCGAGATGCGCGTGGGTGGTGCTCTCGTTGAGGGTGTAGGGATCGAGCGATTTGAGTGTACCCTGGTTGGCGTAGCGCAGCGTCTGGGCCGATGCCGGCGACATCGCGAAAGCGACGATCACGACAGTAGTCGCTGCAAGCAAGGTTTGACGTACCGACATTTGTTCACGTTCTCCGCTGTGGCGCGCTGTTCATTTTTGGGATTAAAGACAGCTATCGCATATCCATGTTGCCCCAGAGTTCGGCCGCCACGCAAGCGCGATTTCCTTAACGCCAGGCCGGTTTGCGCGGCAATGCCGCAATAACTAGCTTCACTGCATGCAGCATGAGCAAACACTTAACATTCAACGGGAGCGCCGGATGGCGGAACTGAAGGCCGATGTTCTCGTATTGGGGGCGGGCATGGTCGGCGTCAGCGCCGCCTTGCATCTGCAGCAGCGGGGACGGGACGTCATCCTGGTTGACAGGCACGAACTCGCCGGCGAGGAGACCAGTTTCGGAAACGCCGGAATGATCGAGTCCGCGTCGGTCTTTCCCTACATGTTTCCGCGGGATTTTGGACAGATCCTGCAATACGCGATCAACGGCTCACCGCAGGTGCGTTACCAGTTCTTCGACCTGCCGAGCTTTCTGCCGTGGCTGGTGCGCTACTATCTCGCATCCTCGCCGGATCGGGCGCTGCACAGCGCGACGGCCGAGCTACCCCTGATCCGGCGCAGCCTGATCGAGCACGAGGCGCTGATCGCCGAAGCCGAAGTGCCGGAGTTGCTGCGGCGGACCGGCTGGATCAAGCTGTTTCGCTCCGATGCGACTCTTGCAAACGCGGTGCGGGATTTCGAACGCGCGAAGCAGTATGGCGTCGCAGGCGAGCTGCTCGATAGCAACGCCATCGCGATGCGCGAGCCCAATCTGACCGGAGAGTTTGCTGGTGCCATCCATTTTCCTGCGCCGGGCTTCGTGCCCGATCCAGGCGGATTGGCCAAAGCCTATGCGGCGCTGTTCAAGCGCAAGGGTGGGCGCTTTCTCGTGAGCGATGCGAGAACGCTCGAACAGGTTCCCGGCGGATGGCGTGTCGGCGGTCGCGACGGTACTGCGGTCGGGCGCGAAATTGTCGTGGCGTTGGGACCCTGGTCCGATCTGGTATTTGGTCCGCTCGGATATTCCATCCCGCTTGGCGTCAAGCGCGGATACCATCTGCATCTGGCGCCGCGCGGCAATGCCGTGCTCAATCATCCCGTTCTCGATTCGGATCTCGGCTATCTGCTGGCGCCGATGAACCGCGGCATCCGTCTCACCACCGGCGTCGAATTTGCCCGCCGCGATCGGGCTCCGACTTACATCCAGATCGAGCGGGCCTTGCCGCGGGCGCACGTGCTGTTCCCTCTGGGAGACGCCGTCGATGCAAAGCCCTGGATGGGCGCGCGGCCGTGTTTGCCGGATATGCTGCCGGTGATCGGGAAGGCGCCTCGCCATGCCGGGCTGTGGTTCGATTTCGGACACCAGCACCATGGCCTGACGCTGGGCCCCGCCACCGGCCGTCTGCTGGCGGAGATGATGACCGGCGAGGCGCCGTTTGCCGACCCCACCCCCTTTGCCGTGGAGCGTTTCGGCTGACCGTTTGAGGCTCGGGATACCTATCCCTTCAGGCAGCTTGCGCCGCGTTGCCTATCGTGACGATACTGTGACGAGCGGGCAAAATGCGACCAGGAGCGGACATGAAGGTAAACGTTGAAATAGATTGCACGCCTCTCGAGGCCCGGCAGTTTTTCGGACTTCCGGATTTGCAGCCGATGCAGACGGCGGTGATGGACAAACTCCAGCAGCAGATGTTGGCCAACATCGAAAAGGTTTCACCGGAAGCGCTGATGCAGAGCTGGTTCACGTTCGATCCGAAGATCGCGGAGCGGTTCGGGGACATGTTCGTGACCATGGCGGGCCTCGGCGGTGCGCGCAGCAATGACAAGAAATAGCGATGCCGATTGACCGGAGCGAACCGGCGCCGCCGGGCAGTCTTCGTCCACCGGGGCTCGGCCTGCTGCTGGCCGAGGTGAGGGGGATATTCGAATTCAACGCCAGCCTGTTGCTTTCGCCGCTCTTGATGCGCGCGCCGAAGGGCGACGGTCATCCGGTGCTGACGTTGCCGGGTTTCCTCGCCAGCGATCTGTCGATGGCGCCGATGCGAAGATATCTGAAGGAACTCGGATACGATTCCTACGCCTGGAAAATGGGTCGCAACGTCGGCGGCGTTTCGCGGATGCGGGCCGCGCTGCGGGAGCGGCTCGCCGAAATTTACAATGCCACCGGCCGCAAGGTCAGTGTCGTCGGCTGGAGCCTCGGCGGCGTCTATGCGCGCGATCTGGCGCTGCAGGCACCTGGCATGGTGCGGTATGTCGTGACGCTGGGAAGCCCGTTCGCCAACGACGTCAGAGCGACCAACGCGACGCGGCTCTACGAAGCGCTGTCGGGCGAAGCGGTTGAGGACAATGCGGCGCTTCGAGCGGCGATATCAGGCGATCTGCCGGTTCCGACCACCTCGATCTATTCGCGCGCCGACGGCATCGTGAACTGGCGGACCTGCATCCTGCGTCCTTCCGATACCGCTGAAAACATCGAGGTTCACCTTGCCAGTCACGTGGGCTTGGGGGTCAACGCCGCCGCCCTGTGGGCAGTGGCGGACCGGTTGGCCCAGGCCGAGGGCGAATTCAGCCAATTTGACCGATCGGGGCCGTTTGCCATTGCATATGCGCCCCCGGAAAATGCACAATCCTGACCATGTCCTGAACTTAAGGACGGTCTGAACGCCAGAAGCGCCACCAATGGCGCCGGCGTAATTGTGCCGGGAGGGAACTATGAGTGACGCCAAAAAGCTGTCCTCGATGGACGCGTCGTTTCTGTACCTGGAAACGCCGGAAATGCCGATGCATGTCGGGAGCATGGCGATCTTCCGCCTGCCCGAGGACTACAAGGGCGACTTCTTCGAGGACTTCAAGGCGATG
>WNFA01003327.1_pt1 | contig 27906 bp, 25 predicted proteins | sample 5400481 | NCBI WGS metagenome assembly WNFA01 (sample SAMN13153340, study PRJNA577476) | soil metagenome | isolation source: 120 cm saprolite under Douglas fir tree site 2 hole 1 replicate 2 | place: USA:California | collected 2015-04-18 | reverse complement strand
CGTTGGCGCAATGGCGCAGCTTGTGAAGGAGGGTAAGGTGCGCTATTTGGGCCTTTCCGAGGCCTCACCCCAGACCCTGCGTCGCGCGATGAAGACGCATCCCATCACCGCGCTGCAGACCGAGTATTCGCTCTGGAGCCGCGATCCGGAAGATGAAATCCTGCCGACGTGCCGCGAGCTTGGCGTGGGTTTCGTCGCCTATAGCCCGCTCGGACGCGGCTTTCTCACCGGCCAGTTTCAGCGCTTCGAAGATCTTCCGGCAGACGACTACCGCCGCAACACTCCGCGCTTTCAGGGAGAGAACTTCCAGAAGAATCTCGACCTGGTTCATCGCGTGGAAGAGATCGCCAAAGAGAAAGGCTGCAAGCCGTCACAACTCGCACTGGCATGGGTGCTGGCGCAAGGCGAAAACATCGTCCCCATTCCCGGGACAAAACGCCGTAAGTATCTGGAGGAGAATCTCGGCGCTTTGGACGTCAAGCTCAGCCCTGAAGATCTACGACGGATCGAGGAAGTCTTCCCCACAGGCGCTGCCGCAGGACCCCGTTATCCTGAGCACATGATGAAAGTGGTGAACGGCTAGTCGCAAGTCTGACGGTGGCGCGGCTCGCACCGGAGATCCCACGTAACGTTCAGCCCCTGGAATCAATAGTTTACGAGCCAGCGATCAGGCGGACAGTGGCCCTAAGGTATCTGTGAGCGTCACTTACCCGCCGCTACCCTCTGTGGAGTCCACGAAGCGCCAGCTTCCCCCCGCGGACGAAACTACATCCAGGAGTGTCTTATGGCAAGCGCAGGCTCGGCTCCGGCAACACTCGACAATCGGGAAGCGGTGGTGCAGGCGGCCACCCTCACACGCGTGAAGGTCAGCGCGAGATGGTTCTATTGGATCGCAGGGCTTTCCCTGGTCAACTCAGCCGTCGTGATCTTTGGAGGACAATTTCACTTTGTAGTCGGACTCGGCGTCACCAGCGTGGTAGACGGCGTGGCCAAGCAGCTGGGAAGCGCGGGTGTCGTGCTCGACCTGGTCATCAACAGCGTCGTTGCCGGCGTGTTCTGCCTGTTCGGATACTGCGCCACCAAGGCTCAGAAGTGGGCTTTCGTTGTCGGTATGGCGTTGTACGCGCTGGATGGTCTGCTTCTGCTGATGGCCCAGGATTATCTGAGCGTCGCGTTTCACGGCTATGCGCTCTACTGTATCTATCGCGGACTCGCCGCTGCTCAAGCCGCTGGACAAGCGTAAACCAGATCAACCACCGCGAATCCAAGAATAAGGGGCGGCCATTAAGGCCGCCCCTAACTTAGAAATGACTAGCGAGAACTGGCTTTTACGCCCGCGCCGGACTCTCTCCGCCCTTCACGATTCCCGGACGTCCCGGCTCCGGCTTCAGCACTTGCTGCACGCCATCATCGGATTTCCCGGGTGAAGGTGGCTTAGCCGGCAGTTCCTTTCCTTCTACCAGCAGGCGGATTTCGGAAGCATCCAGCACTTCGCGCTCGAGCAATGCAATGGCAATTCTCTGCAGCGCATCGCGATTCACTTCCAGGATCTTCTTGGCTGTTTCGTAGCCCTGGCTGACCAGCTTACGGACTTCCCCGTCGATCTTGATCGCGGTGTCCTCGCTGTAGTCGCGGTGCTGAGCGATTTCGCGGCCCAGGAAGATTTGCTCTTCCTTCTTGCCGAAGGTCAGCGGACCCAGATCGCTCATGCCCCATTCGCAGACCATCTTCCGAGCCAGTTCTGTAGCCCGCTCGATGTCGTTGCCGGCGCCAGTGCTCATCTGCGTCAGGAAGATTTCTTCCGCCAACCGTCCGCCCATGAGGATGGCGATGTCCGTCTCCAGATAATCTTTGGTGTAGTTGTGGCGATCATCGATGGGCAACTGTTGAGTAACGCCCAGCGCCATGCCGCGCGGGATGATCGTGACCTTATGCACGGGATCGGAATTCGGCAACTTCGCCGCGACCAGGGCATGTCCAGCTTCGTGATACGCGGTGACTTTCTTTTCCTCGTCGGAAAGGATCATCGACTTGCGTTCCACGCCCATCAAGACTTTGTCCTTGGCGACTTCAAAGTCATACATCAGCACGGCCTTGCGATTCTGCCGCGCCGCCGCCAATGCCGCCTCGTTAACCATGTTGGCAAGATCGGCACCGGAGAATCCCGGAGTACCGCGAGCCAATACCGAGAGATCAACATCTTCGGCAAGAGGAATCTTGCGCGTATGAACGCGCAGAATTTCTTCACGCCCGCGCACGTCCGGACGGCTCACAACCACGCGCCGGTCAAAGCGTCCGGGCCGGAGCAACGCTGGGTCGAGCACATCCGGGCGATTGGTCGCCGCCATGAGAATGACGCCTTCATTTGACTCGAAACCGTCCATCTCAACCAGCAGCTGGTTCAAAGTCTGCTCACGCTCATCATGGCCGCCGCCCAGACCCGCGCCGCGGTGACGACCGACAGCGTCGATTTCGTCGATGAAGATAATGCAGGGAGCATTCTTCTTGCCCTGCTCAAACAGGTCACGGACGCGGCTGGCGCCGACGCCGACAAACATCTCCACGAAGTCCGAGCCGGAGATCGAGAAGAACGGTACATTCGCCTCACCGGCAACCGCTCGAGCCAGCAAAGTCTTGCCGGTTCCCGGAGGTCCGACGAGCAACACGCCCTTGGGAATCCTTCCACCCAACTTCTGGAATTTCTGGGCCTCGCGCAGGAACTCGATGATCTCGCGGAGCTCTTCCTTGGCCTCATCCACTCCAGCCACGTCTTTGAACGTGACCTTCTTTTGCTGCATGGAGAGCAAACGCGCCCGGCTTTTGCCGAAGGACAACGCCTTGTTCCCGCCCGTCTGCATCTGGCGGATCATGAAGAACCACAGGGCACCCAGCAGGATCAGCGGCGCCCACGTCCCCAGAAGCTGAAGCGGCCAGCTTCCATTGCTGGCGTCTTTGAACGTGATGTTCACACCCTTGTCGCGCAGGACCTTGATCATGTCGGGGTAGTTGGCGGGGACCGTGGTGTGGAAGGCGGAATTATCCAGATGCTTGCCGGAAACTTGCATCCCGTCCACGGTGACTTCCCGCACTTTGCCCTGGTCCACGTCACTCATGAACTGGGTGAAATTGATATCTTGGACTTTCTGACCGCTGCGGCCCGCCTGAATCACCTGCCACAACAGCAAGGCGGAAAGGCCGATTACCAACCAGAAAACGACGGTTTTAACAGTTGAATTCACCTAAAAGGCTCCTACGCAAAAAAACGGGACAATCACTTACACGTAGCCCCGAGGTCTTCGCTCTCAATTAGATGACCGATCCGGGCTTTTGGATAGGCGAAATTCCCTAAGATCACTATTCTACCTTTTCTCTTCAAAAAAGGCGCGTTTACGACTGGGTGACCTAGGTCACGGGAGGACGCCTGACATACCCGGGTCATTTCAATATCTGCTCTGTTGACGAGCCATCTCCTTGCGCCTTGGGAGTTAACCCGCGTCGCTGCATTTGCCGGATCATGAAGAACCACAGGGCGGCTAACAGAAGCAGGGGCGCCCAAGTTCCCAGCAGTTGCAAAGGCCAGCTTCCATTGGCGGCGTCCCTGAACCAAATCTCTACATTTTTCTCACGGAGCGATTCGAGAAGTGCTCCTTGGCTGGTTGGTCCAATCAACCGAAACCCTCCTCCAGCACGGTATATACCTTGGATTTGACTTCCCGCAATTGTGACTCTTGCCACGTCGCCGGCTTCGACCTGCGTCATGAATTGGGAATAGCTGATCTCTGGAATGCCCTGCTGGGCTGGCGACGACTTCACAACCTGCCAGAGTAGAAGAGCAGAAATACCGATAACGATCCAGAAGACGACCGTCTTGATTGTGCGGTTCACAGGCCCTCCCTTCGGACGGATGACTTGAAAAGAGCCCACCAGAGAATTGATCAGCCTGCTCCCAGATACGGCAGATTCCGATTGGTCTGCTCCACCGCTCCCAGCCCGTATCCCACCAGAAAGGTTTCATCCACCAGAAAGCCGAAATAATCCGGCTGCAAGGCCACGCGGCGGGCGGACTGGCGATCCAGCAGGGTCACCAGCTTCACCGACGCTGCACCCCGGGCCCGCAGGTCGTTCATCAGGAACTCGCTGGTTATGCCGGAGTGCACCAGCCCTTCCACCAGAAGGACGTGGTTTCCGCGAATCTCCGGCTCATGACTGAAGAAGATTTCCATGATGTCGCTGGAGCTGTCCTTCTGCGGCCGGGTATATCTCGGCTTAATGAACTGACAAACCACCGGCACTTCCAGGGCCCTCACAAGGTCCGCTAGAAACATAAACGAGTTCTCCAGCACCGCGAGGGTCTGGACGGTCTCTCCCTGGTAGTCGTCGGATATCTGCCGCCCCAACTCTTTCACGCGCTTCTGGATCTGCTCAGCCGAGATAACTTGCCGCAGTGGCTCGGTTTTCGAACCGGTCATGAAATGGCGCTCCTCGTTACCTTAATGCCTGAATGCCTGCTCGGCTCGTGTCAGCGATCTCCCGGATCCGCACCCCCTCCCCGCCCGGCTTTGCCTGGAGCCCAGCAGGGGGTGAAAATCCCCGTACCCACACGATCTCGTCCCCGCTTGCGACTACCGGCCAGAGCCTCCGAGGCTGACCGGTAATGTGGTGCTCCTGCAGAAATTCCTTAATCTTCTTGGGGGACTTTGTATGGGCCAGCCAGAACCGGTCTCCGGGACGCCAGTTTCGCACCCTTAACGGTCCGGGAAGCGACTCTGGGTCGAGGAGGTGCTCGCGATTATACCCCGGCAACTCCGCTTCAGCCCGCACCCGTACCGCTTCAATCACGGTGCCCGTTTCAGGGATGGTGACGCGTCCCGGCAGGGGCAATTCATAGTCGTAATCATGCGGGACTCGCTCTTGCCGTCGGAGGTCAGGGGTCACGAAAACCAGTGAATATCGCAGGGTTTCCTGTACATGTTTGAACTCAAGGGGAATCCCCGCATGGTCACCCACGGCCTTTACGAGCCTCCGCTGGACTGCCAGTGGCTCGGTGAGAAGCCAGGCCCGGCTTACCGAGGCATTCATGACCAGAGGCCCGGGTTCCTCCAGGCGGCGCTGCGGGTCAGATTTCGCCGGCGCGATCTGCACCAGCGACGACTCCGGACTGCCCGAGCGATGAGCCTTCGCCCACTCCGGTTCGGACCACTGCACCGTAGTCCCCAACCATCCTGAGATCTCATTCTCCCAGTAGTCTTCTTCTCCGCGCGCAATCTCCGCCAACTCCGCCAGGTTCTCCGCCACAGAGGGATTGAAGTCGCGCTCAAGTAAAGGCAGGACGCTATGCCGCAAGCGGTTGCGCGTGAACTTCGTATCGGGATTGGTCGGGTCCTCACGCCAAGGCTGCTGGAGTTCCCTAAGGTATTGCTCCAGCTGGGGCCTCCGAATTTCAAGCAGCGGGCGAATGATCTCTCCGGGAACTTCATCCTCGGCATCTTCCACTAAGATTCGGGGATGAATCCCGCCGAGGCCTCGCAGCCCGGTGCCACGAATCAGCCGCATCAGCACCGTTTCGGCTTGATCGTCGAGCGTGTGGCCGGTTACAACTTTGTTGAGCTTCGTCGCTGGTTGTGAGTCGTCGGGGGAAGAATCTTCGCCCAGGAGGTAGCGGAAGAAGCCGTAGCGCAGCTCGCGGGCGGCGGCTTCAACACTGATGTGCTCGTCGGCGGCCTGCGCGGCCACGTCATCGCTATCAGTGTGAAACTCGAGGTCGTGTTTGCAAGCAAGATTCGCGACGAATTCCTGATCGGCATCGGATTCTGCGCCGCGCAGCTTGTGATTGAAATGCACGACGGAGAGGACGATGCCGAGTTCCGCGCGCAACTCGAGTAACAGGCGCAGCAGGGCAACGGAATCAATTCCGGATGTGGCCAATGAGCCGCTCTGCCAGTGGATGCACGGAAACATGGTACAACCAGCACCGGGGACAGGAGCGCAAAGGCGGGAGGGTCGCAGGGACAGCACGATCCACGTAGCGACAGCCGCCTCGGCTGTCAGGCCGAGCGAAGCGAAGCCCCATCGAAACGACCTCGCGATTCGCCTGGAGCTAGACAGCAACTAGCGATTCAAATATCAACTCGGGAAATATTCAGCTTTCCTAACATGGGCGGCCAGTACGACTCACGGCTCGCTGCCGCTCGCCGGAACAGCCGAGGCGGCTGTCTCTACGTGATTTGTCACAGCCCCGGGCTCTTGTCCGCAATCAGCTTCTTGATCTTCTCTACGAACTCCGCCGCCGGCATATCTTCCGTCTTTTCTTTTCCGCGGCTGCGGACGTTCACCTTCCCGGCCTCGGCCTCCTTATCCCCGACCACGAGCAGGAAGGGAACTTTCTGCATTGCGTGCTCGCGGATCTTCGCATTCATCTTCTCGTTGCGTGCGTCGACTTCCACACGAACACCGATTGCCTTCAGTTGCGCTGCGACTTTATTCGCGTACTCCGCATGCCGCTCGCTGATGGGAATCATTACCGCCTGCACCGGCGACAGCCACACCGGGAACGCTCCCGCGTAGTGCTCGATCAGCACGCCGAAGAAACGCTCCACCGAGCCGTACAGCGCGCGATGCACCATGACCGGCTGCTTGCGTGAGCCATCCTCGGCCACATATTCCAAGCCGAACCGCTGCGGCAGGTTGAAGTCGAACTGCACGGTCGAGAGCTGCCACAGCCGTCCGATTGCATCCACCAGCTTGATGTCAATCTTCGGCCCGTAGAACGCCGCCTCGCCAGGCATGGTCTTGTATTCGATCCCCTGCTGTTTCAGCACCTTCTCCAGCGACTCGGTCGCGTGGTTCCACTGATCCTCGCTGCCCACGAAATTCTTGCGGTCGTCCGGATTCCACGTCGACAGCTCGGTCTGGAACTTGTCGAAGCCAAAATCTTTCAACACGTCCAAAGCAAACTCCAGGCAGGCTGCAATCTCGCCTTCGATCTGCTCCGGAGTACAAAATATGTGAGCGTCGTCTTGGGTGAAGCCGCGCACGCGCAAAAGCCCGTGCATCACGCCGGAGCGCTCGTAGCGGTAAACCGTTCCCAGCTCGCCCAGCCGTACCGGCAGGTCGCGATACGACTTCAGCGAATCCCGGTAGATCAGAATGTGCCCGGGACAATTCATGGGCTTCAGTCGGTACTCGGCGTCATCGAGCTCCATGGCATCGAACATGTTCTGCGAGTAGTAGCCTTCGTGCCCCGAGGTGAAGAACAACTGCCGCCGCGCCACATGCGGCGTGTAGACCAGCGAATAGCCGCGCTTCAGGTACTCCTCGCGCATCCAGTCTTCCATCTGCTTGCGGATGATCCCGCCCTTGGGATGCCAGAAGATCAGCCCCGGTCCCGCCAGCTCCTGGATCGAAAACAGATCGAGCTGCTGGCCGATCACCCGATGGTCGCGCTTCTTCGCTTCGTCGACCTGCTTCAGATAGTCATCGAGGTCTTTCTTCGAGAAAAACGACGTCCCATAAATGCGCTGCAGTTGCGGATTCTTCTCATCCCCCAGCCAGTAGGCGCCCGCAATGTTGAGCAGCTTGAATGCCTTGATCTTCCCGGTCGACGGAATGTGAGGCCCGCGGCAAAAATCCGTGAACTTCCCGGTGCGGTAAATCGAAATCTTTTCATCGGGCTCGGTGAACTGCTCGATGAAGTGGCACTTCATGAAGTCGCCTTCTTTTTTGAATTCCGCCAGCCCCTGATCGCGTGGCAGAAACTCCCGCGCATAGGGAATATTCTGCTGCACCAGTTCCTGCATCTTTTTCTCGATCTTCTCGAGATCCTCCGGCGTAAAAGGAGTTGGCCGGTAGAAATCGTAAAAGAATCCGCTCTCGGTCGGCGGCCCATGGCCCAGCTTGGTCTCCGGAAAGAGTTCCAGCACAGCCGCCGCCAGCAAGTGCGCCGACGAGTGCCGGTAAACTTCCAACGCTTCCGGATCTCTGTCAGTCAGAATGCGGAGTTCAGCGTCCTTCTCCAGTGGACGGGTGAGGTCAATAAGATTCCCATTGTCCTTCGCGGCCAGCGCCGCATCCGCCAGCCGCGGGCTGATGGACTTTGCGATGTCGAGCGCGGTCGTGCCCTTGGGAACTTCCTTCACGCTCCCATCGGGGAGCTTCACATGAATGCTGTCTGGCATAAGCTGAGAACCTAAGGATGTTCTGAATCTTTCAGTTTATTGGAGGGCTTGGGGAGGGTCAAACGGGCTTACCTAACTAGTGGAGCGGCAAACGCCTTCATCCGCCGTGGCATTGGCAATGCTCAATGGCTAGCTGCGGGTCGAAGGATTGCCGGACGAGGCATCCGGGGCGCCATTCTTGACTTGATTTTAATTCACTATCTTCGCGCCAGCCGAGAAAGGGTTGTTGTAGGGGTCGCGCCAAGTCCACGGATATTTTTGCGGGTCGTCGATCAGCCCTCTGCGCACCGGATTTTGAAGAACGTAGTCGATCTTCGCATCCAGACTCTCTGAGGAACGAATCACGCGATCAAACGATTCCTCCTGCCAGACCGTTCGATGAGTCTGGAGCCTCCGATTGATGGCGTGCGAAGACGCTCCCTTGATGCCCTTCAGAATTTCCGCGAGAGAAACGACCTCGCCACGCGCTTCATCGATCAACGGCGTCAGCACCAGGTGCACGTGTTCGGGCATAACTACTGCCACGCGGAGGCGGTACCTGATTCCATGATCGTGAACGCAACATCCGAGGACCACATCCCGGGCCCAGTCGGGAAGCTCCTGCCGAAACTTTGTGTTGAACGTGAGGAAGTGCGGCGTTGCGTCGCGTTGCATGTGCGGCAGGTTGCGACGGTAAAACTGCATCGGAGGATAGTGCCACAGGAGTGGAGAAATCGACGAGCGCAATCGATAGAAAATTTCAAGACGGGTTCCGAAACAGGAAAGGTCTAGTGGAGCGGCGGACGCCCCCGTCCGCCGTTGCAGCCGCAATGCTCACTGGCCAGCTTCGTGACGAAGGCTCCCCGGACGGGGGCGTCCGGGGCTCCATTGGCTTGCTATTCTCTGTGCGACGCGTGGAGCGGCGGACGCCTCGTCCGCCCTGGCTTGATGAACTACCCTCCGCTCTCCTTCTTCGCCGTTCCGATGTACCACTGGTTCCCGAACGCATCCGTCACAGCACCGACGCGGTCACCGTAGGGCTGATCCGCCGGCTCGTGAATGGACGTTGCCCCTGCCGTGATTGCCCGCCGGTACGTCGCATCGACATTCGGCACATACAGGTAGAACATCGACTTCATGGGCTGATACTTGCCGTGGGCCTCGCCCATTTCCAGGTGCGAAGTGCCGATCTTCAGCGTAGCGTGATGAACCACGCCGTCAGGCGCTGTGTGCCGCCCCAGTTCCTCAGCCCCGAAAGCACGCTTCAGGAAGTTGATCACTGGCTCGGCCCGCAGCGGGTGCAGATACGGCTGGACCGTGGGAGCGCCCGCCCACTTGTAGTTGTCTCCTTTGTAGGTCGCGATGTACCAATAGTTGCCGGCTGCATCGACCACGCTGGCCGAGCGTTCCCCGTAAGGCTGATCCGTAGGCTCATCAATCGATTTGCCGCCTGCCTGCAGTGCCCCCCGGTACGCTGCATCGCAGTCGCGGACATAGACATGAAACGCTCCCAGCGCCGGGTCTCCCTTCCAGGCCAGCCCCGGGCCTCCCCCGCCGATCATCAGCATGGAGTCTTCGATTCGTACTTCGCAGTGATAGCCTCCTGCCGAGCCTACGTCGCGGAAGGTCTCTTCGGCGCCGAATGTTTTCTTCACGAAGTTGATTTCGCTTTCCGCATCTTGCGCGACCAGGTACGGGGTCACCGTGTGGAAGCCTTCGCGAACTGGATTGACGCTGGGCTTCGGCGCCTTCGCCTTGAGGGCGTCCATCCGCCGGTGCATTTCCTCCACCGACATTTCCTCCTTCACCGTGGCGAGGTTCCAGGTGTATCCAAACGGATCGACGAAGTTGCCTTCGCGATATCCGTAGAACTGGTCCGAGACGGGCATGGAAACTCTCATTCCCGCCGCAACGGCACGGGCCGCCGAGGCGTCGACATCGTCCACAAAAATGCGGAACGATACGGGAGAATGGCCCCAGGTTTCCGCGCTCAGCCGGCCACCCTCCTCCCACTCATCCGACAGGCCAATCAGCGAATCGCCGATTTTGATCTCGGCATGGGCAATGCGGCCACCCGCTTCAAATCGGAAGGTCTCGATCGCTCCCATGGCTTTCTCGTAAAACTCAATCGCTCTTGCGGCGTCTTTCACCGTCAGATGTGGTATCGCAGTGGTGCGCAGGGTTGTAACAGGCTCGGCTACGGTAGTCATAGTTTTTCTCCCTTCCAGTAATTCGGTTTTCAGTTGATCCTTGAAACTCTCGCGCGGCAGGTCGCGCAGATCGGCGGCAATGCGTACTAGAGGCTCGATGCTCGCTCCCACTTTGGGAGGCTTGCCGTCGGCCCGGGCAAGCATCGCATCGATAGCCCGGTTCAGCTGCTCGATCTGCTTCGGATCGTTATTTCCCGGATTCAGAGAGCGCTTAGGCATCGGCACCCTCCATGCGCTCCCGCAGGCTGCTTAGCGCGCGGAACTGCAGCTGCTTCACCGCGCCCTCAGTCTTGCGAATTTCCTGTGCCACTTCCTTGATGCTTTTCTGTTCCACAAACCGCAACACTACAACGCGCCGCTGCTCGGCCGGCAAGTTTCCGACAAGCCGGAACAGTGTGGCTCGCCGCTCCACCTCTTCGATCTCGGCCGGACTGGCTTGCGCCGACTCGATCTGCTGCGGATCGTCAGCAACCTGCTCACGCCCCGAACGCTGCCAGCGATCGGATATCAAGTTCGCTGCGATCCGGAAAAGCCACGCCGAGAATGGAATTCCCCGCCACTCAAATCGCTTCAAGTTTGCCAACGCCTGATGAAAGACCTCCGAAGTCAGGTCTTCCGTTTCCGCGCGGTTTCCCACGCGCCGTACTACGTACGCGTAAACCCGTGCAAAGTTATTCTCATAGAGCTCCGCAAAGCGAGACGGGTCCTTCTGTGCAGCCTCGATCAGAAGCCGCTCGTCCGCTTCTTTCTTCAGAACCTTCAACGAGATCTCCGCGGGTTGGAGTACATAAGGGTAACTGGCGAACGGGAGAAAAGGTTACGGGGAAAAGAATTGTTATGCCGAGATCGGGGCTTGATCGTAGTACAAATCCTGAATCGCCTTCTGGACTCTGCCTGACACCGCTTCCAGATCCCGCAATGTCAGCCCCGCGGTCGAAATCGGCTCGCCCACCCGCATTTCCAGCGGCCGGCACTTGATGTGATAGGTATCCATCGGCAGCAATTCATAGGTCCCCACCAGTGCCACCGGGACGATATCGACTTGCGCCTTGATGGCCAGAAAGAATGCGCCGGACAGGAACGGCTTGATCTCGCCGTCGGGCGTTCGTCCACCCTCCGGGAAAATCACAAGTGGCAGCCCTGCCTTCAGTCCTTTGAGCGCAGCGCGGATGCTGCTGATCGAATGGGACGGATTCTGCTGATCGATACAGACTTGCCCCGAACGCTTCAGTTGCCAGCCCACCACCGGATACGACAACAACTCTTTCTTGAAGGCGATGCGGAACTGGAACGGCAAATAGACGTAGAGAACCGGAATGTCGAGCGCGGAGGCGTGATTGACCGCGTAGACGTGCGCCCTCGAGGTGTCAATCTTTCCCAGGCCAATTACCTTCACCGGCGAAAAGATCGTCTTCATGATCAACCACGACCAGGCCCGCGAAAACCAGTGCAAGCGGCGTCCACCGCGGTCGAACAACCCACCAGGCAGCGCTAACAATCCCATGACCACTGTGTACAGCCAAATGAGCGGATCAAGAATCAAGTACGACCGCATACGGCTCAGCCAGCCGTACTCGGCGTCGGGGATCGCATGCGGGCTCGGGCGGGGCGTAGACACCGCGGCCGCGCCGGTGGCGCCCTCTTCCACCTGATCCACCGATGAGTTCACTTCCGTCACACTTCTATTCTAGGGGAAATCCGCTCAGGAGTGCTCAGACTCCGGTCCCGAGCAGACGCATCGCTTCGCCCACCACGTAGATCGATCCGGTAATCACGATCACGGCATCTTGTCTTGCCAGAGACTTTGCCCGCTGCAAGGCCTCAGTCACATCTGCGGCGGTCTCAATCTCTGCCCCGGTTCGCTCTGCCTCCTGGCGAATCTCTTCCGGCGAAGCCGAGCGGGGATTTTCTGCTCGCGTGGCAATCACCCGGTCCGCCAGCGGAAACAGAATCTCTGTCATCTCCGAGATTGCCTTGTCCCGCATGGCGCCGAAAACGAAAACCAGCGGACGGTCTTCGTAGCTCTCCGAAAGGGCCGAACGCAGTGCCCATGCGCCCGCGGGATTATGTGCGACGTCGAGTACAATCTCGGGCCAATCCTCATGAGCATTGATTACTTGGAACCGCCCAGGCCACCGCGTCTGACGAATCCCGCGCTCAATTGACGCGGACGTGATGCCGGCATAGCCTTGCTTGCTCAACTCCTCAGCCGCGGCGATGGCCAGCGCCACGTTGCGCAACTGGTGCCGCCCGACAAGCGGCGTCTCCACAAGAATCTCGCGCCCCATCACCAGCAGCGGGTAACGATACAAGGAATGGCTTCTGCTCTCCCCGGCGTTCTCTGCGTGATCACCGGCGAAATGCTTTTTCTCGGTACCCGGTACCAGGTACTGGGTACTGCCCGGCGAAACCGGCGGCACGTAGGGAACCGCGCTTATACCCCGCGCCCCTAACTCAAGAATCGCATTCCCGATGACATCGTTGGCTTCGGGCTGTTGCGGAAGGGTAACGACCACTCCCCCGGGACGAATGATTCCAACCTTCTCGCGCGCGATCTCGGTTACGGAATTGCCGAGAAACTTCTGGTGATCGAGAGCGATATCCGTGATGACACTGACCAACGGTTGGACGACATTCGTGGCGTCCAGACGCCCGCCCATCCCCACTTCGAGCACCGCAATGTCCACCTTTTCGCGGGCAAAGCGCTCAAGGGCAATGGCGGTCATCACCTCGAAAAAGCTGGGATGCCAGGGCAACTCTCCCCGGTCCACAAGGTTGCTGGCGACGCGATCCACTTCGCCGTGTATTTCCGCAAAATCGTCGTCGGTGATTTCCTGTCCATCGATCCGGATGCGCTCGTTAATGCGTATCAGGTGTGGCGACGTATAGAGGCCCGTCTTCACCCCGGACGCCTGCAAGATTGAAGCCAGAGTCGCGGCAGTTGACCCTTTCCCGTTTGTGCCCGCAATGAGCACACTCGGAAACCGCGTCTCCGGGTGCGACATAGCCTCGAGCAACACCTTCATGTGGGCCAAGTCGAACTTATGCGAGGGCGTTTGTGCCAACTCGTGGCCGAGCGCAAACATGCTGGCGATTGCGGTTTCGTAGGACATAAAACAGCCATCAGCCGTCAGCTGTCAGCTTGAACCTCAGACTACCAGCCTCTGAGGCCCTGAAAAAGCTCCCTTAGGTTTGGGCTGAGGGCTGATAGCTGAGAGCTGACGGCTTGCTTACGCCGCCATAAAGTCCAGCGCCCTCGCGATATAGGGTTTCAGCTGTTTGCGATGGACGACGGCATCGAGCATTCCGTGCTCCAGCAGGAATTCACTTCTCTGGAAGCCTGCCGGCAGCTTTTGGCGGATCGTCTGTTCGATCACGCGCGGGCCGGCGAATCCGATCAGCGCTCCGGGTTCGGCAATGTTCAAGTCACCCAGCATGGCAAATGACGCAGTGACTCCCCCGGTCGTCGGATCGGTCATCAGCGAGATATAAGGCACTTTCGATTCATCGAGACGGGCAAGCGCCGCCGAAATTTTTGCCAGCTGCATGAGACTGACCACACCTTCCATCATGCGCGCACCGCCGGATGCCGAAACAATAATCAGCGGACTATGGGAGTCGAGCGCGCGTTCTACCGCGCGGGTGATAGCCTCGCCGACCACGGCTCCCATGCTGCCTCCGATGAACGCATACTCCATGACGCTGGCGATCACCGGGCGTCCCAGCAACTTGCCTTGCGCGTTAATCACCGCATCGTTGAGGCCTGTCTCCTCCTGGGCCTGCCGCAGTCGCCTTGAATAGGGCTTCAGGTCCACGAATTTCAGCGGGTCAGTCGAGACCAGGTTATCGTCCAAGATTTCGTATTTGCCGTCGTCGAGGAGTTGCGCCAGCCGCGTGCGAGCGTCGATCCGGAAATGCTTTTCGCACTTCGGGCAGACATTCATGTTCTCCTCCAGATCTTTCTTCCAGATGATCTGGCGGCAGCCTTCACACTTCACCCACAACCCCTCGGTGCGGACTTTCTTCTCGCCCGAAGTGTCCAACTCGCCGGATTCGCGCTTGAACCAAGCCATAGGATTGGTGATTTGCGATTGTTGATTGTTGATTAAAACCCGCGTGCTCGACGTTTTAATCAACAATCAAAAATCAACAATCAAAAATTGATTAGTACTCAATCCCTCTCTGCGCCATCACACCCTTCTCATACGCATGCTTAACCTGGCGCATCTCGGTGACCGTATCGGCGACCTCGACAATTGTGGGGTGCGCATTCCGGCCCGTCAAGATGACGTGCACCATTTCCGGCTTCTGCTTCAGGCTCTCGACCACCTTGGCCGGGTCCAGCATCCCGTAGCTGATGGCGTAGTTGATCTCATCAAGAACGATCAGATCCCATTCCCCAGATCCTATCGCCTTCGCGGCTTCCGCCCAGGCTTCCTCCACCATACGCACATCTTCCGGATCGGGCTTCTCTGCCCCCACTTTCACAAATCCGCGGCCCATCTGTTTCATGACGAACTTGTCGCCGAATACCTTCACTGCATCCAGTTCGCCATAGTGCCACGACCCCTTCAGGAACTGCAGCATGAGGACGCGCATCCCCTGCCCCACCGCCCTCAAGGCCGTGCCCATGGCTGCAGTTGTCTTGCCCTTGCCGGGCCCGGTGTTGACGATGATGAGACCGCGACGGACGTCAGGCATGTCTGAGTGGGACGGTTGATTCTACTAGAAGCGGTCCACTAAGTCTCTCAGCACTGGCCTTCACATAGTGTCGGAATTAACCACCAAGGACACGAAGGAGCACCTAGGAAACCCTCAGGTCATACCTTCGTGTGACTTCGTGTCCTTTGTGGTCGATGAATTTTAGGACACCGCGCGAGCCTCCATGAATCATTATGAGACTGAAAATCACCGACTCTGGGCTGGGAAAACTTGAAACAAAAAGACAATGGTCCCGTCTTTACAGCAAGGATCGCTTTCTCGTAACTTGTGACATGTCTGGTGAGTTGTTTGGATGAATCTTGTAAGTACTGAACTTTTCCACGGAACTCTTGCATCGAAGATTGCGTAACTCGGGTCAGGCAGATCTCTGTCCCCTCGCCAAAACGCGGAGGTCTCATCGTGACTAACAAGTGTTTAGTGTTGTTGTGGTCGGCGCTCGCGGTCCTGCCCGCCTTCGCCGCCCAACATGTGGCCGTTCACCCCAGGCCCTCCTTCCAGTCAGGCGACCAGGACACGATTCGCGAGATTGTCGACATGGAGCGCCAGTCAAAGGATGCGACCCTTCACCGGGATGCGGAGTTCACCAGGCGTATCCTCGCCGAAGACTACGTCGCCATCACTCCTCTGGGTCAGGTCACAACCAAAGAAGACGCCATCTCCGCCCGCAGGAGTGGCCAGCTTCGCTATGAAGCCATGAATGTGACTGACATGGTCGTTCGTATCTATGGGGATACGGCCGTGGTCACCGCTCGCGCCGACGTCAAGGGCCATCAGCTGGGAGAAGATTTCAGTGGACCCTATCGCTACACCCGAATCTGGGTTCGCCGGAATGGGCATTGGCAAACCGTGAGCTATCACGCTACTGTTACCCAGTAGGATCAAGGAACGACGTGGCGCTCGACGGACATGTGCGGTGCAATTGCATACTGGAAGGCCGGGCCAAGCCGCACCCCTTTCCGGAGAGACTCACCTTCGATGAGACCGGCGAACCCGTGATCACTGACGACTCTCCCGACGAAGACTGGGACGCACACGACCTCTGGGTGGGCGAATCGTGCGAACATGGCGGCTTTCTTCTCTCCCTCCCGTTGGGGAACATAACGCGGATCGGACACCTCCGGACATTCCTGCGTAGTCTGGAAGGGAATCCGGGACCGCGCTTCCCGCTTCTCCTGAAGAAGGTCATTTACGACGGTACCCACAGTGGCGATTCGATCGCCACGGAGCTTGTACCGGAACTGATGAAGGAAGTAGACACCGTGCTCCACTCCAGCGACATTCTGGCCGAGTCCGAGAAAGAATTCTTTGGCAACATGAAGCTCTTGTGCCAGGCCAGCATTGACACAGGGAATCCAATCTTGTTCTGAAGATCGCCGGCTACCCTACTTCCACCAGGCCGTAGGTCTGTTGCCAGCGCGCGTGCATGTGGACCAGGGCGCGACTGAGCTCTTCGGGTGAGATTTCGGAGTTTGGTCCCGCAACCACGGCCGCGGCTTCGCGTTTCGCCGCTTCTAGCAGTTGACGGTCTCGAATGAGGTTGGCGATGCGGAAGCTGGGCATCCCCGCCTGGCGTGTGCCGAAGAACTCTCCGGGACCACGCAGTTCGAGATCGAGCTCCGCGATCTGGAAGCCATCGTTGGTGCGAACCATCGCATCGAGGCGGCGCTCGCCTTCCTCGCTCACTTTCCCGCCAGTCATCAGAACACAATAGGACTTGGCGGCTCCGCGTCCAATGCGGCCTCTCAGCTGGTGCAGTTGGGCGAGACCGAAGCGCTCCGCGTGCTCGATGACCATGACGGTCGCATTGGGTACGTCGACGCCAACTTCGATGACGGTAGTGGCCACCAGGATCTGCAGCTCGCCCTTCTGAAACATGCGCATGACTTGCTCTTTCAGGTCGGAATCGAGCCGTCCGTGCAGCAGCCCGACCTTGAAGTCGGCAAAGATGCGGCCACTCAGCTCGCGGTACATCTTGATAGCGGCCTTGAGTTCGCTTTCCTCGTTCTCCTCGATGACGGGATAGACCACATAGGCCTGATGCCCCACCGTCACTTGCTTGCGCACAAATTCCCACACTTCAGGCGAGCGCTCATCAACGATGCGGCGCGTTACGATTGCCGTGCGCCCGGGCGGAAGTTCATCGAGCACGCTCAGGTCAAGGTCACCATACAACGTGAGGGCAAGCGTGCGAGGAATCGGTGTCGCAGTCATGACCAGTACGTCAGGCTCAGCAAGACCTGAGTGTGACCGGGCTTCTGACCTGGGCAAAGCTCGGCTGCCTTCTTGTCCCTCGCCCGATTTCCTCATCAGCCTCAGCCGCTGCATCACCCCGAACCGATGCTGCTCATCCACAATCACCAGGCCCGGCTTCGAGAATTCAACTTTCTCTTCCAACAAGGCATGAGTACCAATCACCAGTTGAGCATTCCCCTGCGCAATGTGTCGCCGGATTTCACGCTTGCGATCGGACTCCAGTGACCCGGTCAGCAGCACGATCTTGTACCCGGCATTCTCCAGAATCCTCCGCGCCGAAAAGTAATGCTGCTGGGCCAGGATCTCGGTCGGAGCCATCAGCGCGACCTGGTATCCGTTCTCGATGGCAATGATGGCTGCTTCGAATCCCACGATCGTCTTGCCCGATCCGACATCACCCTGCAGCAAACGTCGCATGGGGTAAGGCTTCTCCATGTCACCCGCAATTTCTTTCAGCACCCGTTTCTGAGCCGCTGTTGGGTGAAACGGCAGGATTTTCTTGATCGCCGCACGAACGCGTTCGTTGAGCCGAAATGGGATTCCGGTCTGCGCCTTCTGCTGGCGACGTTTGAGTTCCAGTCCCAGTTCAACGAAGAAGAGCTCATCGAAGATCAACCGGATATGAGCTGGTGTGCGCGAGGACTGCAAATCTTCAAGGCTCTCCCCGGCTTCCGGCCAATGCACCTTCCACAACGCCTCCCGTGGTGAGACCAGGCTCAGGCGAGAGCGCACGACGCCAGGGATCGCTTCCGGCAAGTCGGGGTTCAGATTTTCTAGAGCGGTGCGAATAATGCGGCGAAACCAGCGAGATGTAATTTTCCCCTGACCCGCCGATTCGTAAATCGGTACGATACGTCCAATTTCGAGCGACTCTGCTGCCTTCTTTTCCGCGCTTCCGTCTACGCCATCGCCCGCATCGCCGAGCATTTCGTATTGAGGCTGGATTATCTGCAACTCGCCTCCGCGGTCTTGCTCGACCTTCCCGTACAGGGCAATCATCTGGCCGGGAGCAAATTTTCCCTGCAAGTAGGTACCGTTGAACCACATGCAGCGCAACCGCGATCGTCCTTGGCCGACCGTCAGCTGGAAAATTGGCATGCGGCGCGTACGAAAAAGTCCCGAGTTACGTACCTCACCGATCACGGTGGCCATCTCGCCCGCACGCAACTCGGAGATCCCGCGCGGGTTGAGCCGATCTTCATAGCGAAAGGGCAGATAATGAAGAAGGTCGTCGACGGTGGAGATGCCCTTGGTGGCCAGAATTTCGGCGATCCGCGGGCCGACGCCCTTGATGTACTGAACCGGGGTGGAAAGCTCAAGCATGCGGAAGGGTTCCGCACAAATGTTAGCAGGATTGGACCCCGGCGCCCGGCCAGCCGGCCAGAGGTGCGGCGGTGTCTAAAACATCGGTGATGGTGAATTTGCTGCAGGCCTTCGTCGCCGTGGTGTTAGGAAACATCGTGTACTTCATTCTGGCACCGTCCTTACCCTCAATGGCCCGACATCGCCCGCTTCACCTGGACCTGGGGATGCTTCTAGATTTCTGGTTCTGCCTGGTGGCGTACGGGTTGATCCGTACCGCCAGAAGGTGGCGATGACCTGCGAGAACGTTGTGGTTCCCCGCTGAACCAAGTTACTTTCGGCACCACATGACTCTTACTCCCGAGGGTACAATCCACATGTAAATGGCTAAGATCGCCGTCCTTTACGACGCTGGCCAGGCTGTGCTGTCCACTTTTGGACTCGCGCTATATATGCACCGCCCAGTCCACTCGCTCGGAACTGGCGATTCCGCTGATGGTGCGGGACGAGGTGGTAGGCGTACTGGATTGTCAAAGTGACCAGCTCGACCCCTTCGACAAAGACACGATCGAGCTCCTCACCCTGTTTTCGACCCAGGCCTCGATGGCACTACAGAACGCGCGCCTGTACACACTGGAACGGCAACGCGCCCGGCAATTGGAAGCAATCAATGCCATTGCGCAGCAGAGCACAGCCGTTCTCGATCTTGAGGAACTGCTCTCCCGCGTGTGCTGCCTGATCCAGCAGGCATTCCAGGTCTCGCATGTCTCGTTGTTCTTGCGTGACGAAGGTGAACTGGTGTTGCGTGCGCATCATGGAACATTGACGCCGCGAGCTCCCGCGAACATGCGCTTCCCCGCCGGTCAGGAGCCCTGGTCAAGCATTCTTGCAACTAGCGGTTCGTTCATCGAGAAGGATCTGAGTGGGACTCCGGAGAGTCTCAAGTTCTTCGTGGAATCGGCATCGCGGTTGAGCATTCCTCTGGTTTCGTTCGGGCAAACTCTGGGCGCGCTGACTCTCGACAGCTCTACCCCGAATGCGTTCCGGGAGAGTGAGCTGAGTTCTCTGGAATCCGTAGCCGACATTTGCGCGACTTCCATCCAGAACGCGAACTACGTCGAGCGTATGAAGCAGCTCGCCTACCTCGATGGCCTGACCGGCATCTTTAACCGGCGGTTTTTCGAGCTGCGGATCATGGAGGAGATTGAGCGTGCCCGCCGCTACGGCACGGGAATGGCCGTCATCATGGCTGACATTGACACGTTCAAGCCGTTGAACGATGAGTTCTGGTGCGCGCCGCCGACAACGGCCTGTACGCCGCGAAGCAAGCCGGCCGGAACCGCGTGTGCTCAGCCCCTTCAGCCCGCGGGGCCTCAGCGGGCAATTAGTTTCTGGCGATCCGTTTTGGGTGGCGTCCATTGGCAAGTGGAGCGGCGTTTCCAAGCGCTTCTAAGACTCCCGCGTTTTTTAGCAAGGGCTTTAGCAGCCGCGGAAAACCGCCCTACGACTGTCTGAAAATCATGCCTGCACTCGAAAAAACTCGATCCAGGATAACGCTTTGAAAGGGCGCGGCTTCAAGCCGCGCCGTCAAGCTGCACAATCAGTGCGGCTTTAGCCGCTGAGGTAACATTCGACGCCTGTCAGATGTTCAGCCAGTTGTGTTGCAACTCCATCTGCAACTTAAGCATCTCGTTCCGCAGCTTTTCCTGCTCCTTCTTCATCTTTTCTTGCTGCGGCTTCAATTCTCGTTTGAGCTTCTCCGCCTGCTCGCGCATCTGTTTCTGTTGCGAGCACCTGGACGTTTGCAGCTGCTGCGAAGCCTTCACTGCCTCTTCAGACGCCATTTCAATCGCCGGTTCGAGCCGCGCAATTTCATCCTGCATTTCGCTTAACCGGGCATAAGAGTCCGCGTCAAGCAGCGGTTCGTCAAAGCTCTCTTCTTCGAGCAGCTCGCCAGAGTCCTTGCGCTCGGGAAGAGTCAGGTTCAGGTTCTGTTCTTTCTTATCGCGTATCACCCCGATGCTGATCGGTCCGCTGTGCGGTCGCAAAGCATGCGTGAAGTCACTGGTGTCCTGAACAACCTGATTGTTGACCTTCACAATCACGTCGCCCGCATGGAATCCCGCTTTCTCCGCGCGGCTGCCCTTCTCCACCGAGCGGATCAGCACACCCTTACCACCCTTCACGCCAAAGAACTCGCCCAGCTGTGGGGTGAGATTTTCCACCATCAGCCCAGTCCGGGCCGAGGAGCGGACCACGACGACATTAATTTCTGGGATCTCCATGTCGGGCATGTTCGGCATCGCCGGCATTTCGAAGTGGAAATCCTTCGCCTTCGGCATATGCGCGAATTCCTTACGGCGATCCCCCAGCTGAACTTTCACGGTCACCGGCTGACCATCACGGCTCAGGCCCAGGGTCACCACCCGCCCCGGAGGGGTTTCGCGAATCATGCGGCGCAACTGCGCTCCACTCTCGAGTGGCGCGCCGTTCATGGTCAAGATGACGTCGTGCTCCTTGATACCCGCCTTGCCTGCCGGCGCATCCTGGTCGACCATGGTCACTTCGACACCCTTTTCATCCTTCAACTTCAGGGCGCTCAGCCGTTCGGTAGTAACGTCGCTGACATCCACCCCAAGATAGGCGCCAGTGCCGGATTCCTCGCTGGGAATCCCGAGCAGAGGCGTCGGTGGATCGACGGACCAGTTTTGTGCGGCGTGGGAGAGACTAAACAGCAAAGGCAACAGAGCAATGCTCGCGAGAACGTATCTACGCATGGTTCATTCCCTCGACACTGTGGTCTTAAATGTTGCTACTGCTTATCAAAAGCAGCGGCTCGATCATGCCGCTGGCTCTTGCAACAAATTCGTCAGCGGCCGGCGCGCTTCAGATAGATGTCGCCCGTCGCCGTATGAATTTTCACCACTGGACCGCCGCCGTTCAGCCTGCCGTCCGCGGTAAGCGTCTTCGGGCCATACGGTCCGCCTTCGCTCGCGATGTGAATATCCGGAAAATCCGAAGTGATGCGGTGTCCATTGCCCAAATCGACGCTGGCGCGCACAGTCACTGCTACATCAGACGCGATGTAAACCGTGATGTCCCCCGCCCCCGTCTCGATCATGGAATCGCTGCGCTCGCCCCCGGTGTTGACCAGCTTCACGACGATGCCACCCGCTCCAGTCTCGACGTGAGCCGACGGCACCCCGTAGAGTTCAATGCCTCCCCCACCCGTCTGAGCATGCACGTGGCCCTTGGCAGAAGCAAGATGGATGCTGCCGCCGCCAGTGTCAACATCGACCGGCCCATTGATATCGCCCAGATCGATGCTGCCTCCACCGGTGGAAACCTTGGCTTTGCCGTTGCACTGCTTGAGCTCGATACTTCCCCCGCCAGTCTCGATGGTGGCGCCTTGCCCCGCGGACTGAATATTCACGCTGCCGCCGCCCGTTTCGGCGACCACCTTGCCATTCGCGTGGTGAACCTCAATCGATCCGCCGCCAGTGTGCAGGCCGATATCTCCGGTGATCGTCCCGACGTCGATCGAGCCGCCGCCGGTCTCGGCATTTACACCGCCGCCTATGTCATCCAGGCGCATGGCGCCGCCACCGCTCTCCGCATCGACCTTGCCACTCACACCCATGGCGTCGATGCCCCCGCCGTCGGTCTCAAGTTTGACCCAGGCCATTTCGCGCGGAACGTTGATGGTGAACTCGCCAGAAAAATGGCGTGGAGGCTTGCCCTGCCAGTCGCCCGTGATCCACGCAGTGTCGCCCTTGACCCAGGCAGTGACTTTGAAGTTTTCGAATTGGCGGCGTGCATCCTGCTCGGACGAGGTCTTGGCCCGTGTATGAACCATGTAATTGATGGCTTGCTGCTGCCCGCCTCGCAGAATGACCGAACCCGCATCGACTTTGACCCGCAAGTTCTTCACCGCGGTCAGCGTGCCTGTGATTTCCTGACTCCAGGCTCCGCCATCGCGGGATATGTGTGACTCTTGTGCCAGGGCCAGCGGCACAAGCAGGGCCACCGCGAAGGTGAGCCCGACGAATTGTGGCGAACGTTTCAAAGTAAACACCTCGGTTCAATCTGTCAGATCTACAAAAACTTCGTTAATCAATTTCCGGCAACTGGGCCAGCATGGTGCGGGCCTGCGACCGGATGTACTGGCTCGAATCTTTGGCGGCCAGCGTCATCAGCACTCCGCGCACGCTGCCGTCCGCTTTTACCGGTTCAATCAGCCGCATGGCTTCGGTGCGCACGCCCGCATTGGTGTCATTCACCAGAGCGGACAGCACCGCGTCACGGACGCGAGTGTCATCTTTCACGAATCCACCCAGCGCATCCATCACCTTCAGACGCACGCCAGGGTTCGAGTCGTTCTGCAGCCGGTCAATCAGCAGTTCGCGAATCTGGATATCGTTCGGCTTACGGGTCAGCACATCCACCGAATCCATGCGCACGCCGGAGTTGTAGTTATTGCGCGCCGCATACAGCAGTAGTTGCTGGATGCGCTGATCATTCAGCGAGCCCTGTGCTTCCTGGGTGGAAACGGTGTTGTACTTGATGTTGATCTGATTCGTAGAAGGGTCTTGGGTAACAGATTGAATTCCGGTGATTGCGGCTTCGGAAGGAGTACCTGTCGCGCTAGAAGGTGCCGTGATGCCTTGCGGCCCATGCCCGACCAGCTTGTAGGTGGTTCCAATTCCACCAGCGAAGCCGAGAATAAGAATCGCCGAGGCCAACGCGGGCGAGAACTTTACTTGCCGCAGCCAGTTGGCCGGATCGAAAGCCAGCTTCTGCCAGAAGTGGCCCTGCTCAACGGTTTCGAGCCCTTCCTGCAAACGCATGCGCGAGGCCGTAAGCAGGTTGGGTGTCGGCTCCACTACCGGAGTCTGTGAAAGCAGTGCGTGAAATTCCTGCTCCGCCTTCAGTTCCGCTGCGCAATCCGCACAGCGAACCACGTGCTGTTCCAGTTCGTGACGAGCATCATCGGCAAGCTCGCCATAAACCTGCAACACGATATTTTCTCGTACCCATTCACATTTCATCGTTGCACCTTCATCAATCACGAACCATGTGGGGACAGCCGCCCTCGGCTGTCCGTCCGAGCGAAGCTCAGCTTGCCGTCATCTCATATCCGCCAGCGCCCCGCGCAACTTCTGCGTGGCCCGGAAGAGGGTATTCTTGGCGGTCTCTTCCGTCGTATGCAAAATCTCTCCCACGGTTCGCAGCTTCAACCCGTGGTAATGCTTCAACTCGAAAACCATGCGCTCGCGCGGCGTTAGCTTTTCCAGCGCCCCGGAGATTCGCGCCCCCAGCTGCCGACGCATCAAATCGCGTTCCGGATTCGCTCCCGCCCGCCCGTCCGGCACCTGGTCGAGCAGGTCGTACTCCCCGCCCGACGCGTCTTTCACCACCGGAGCATCTTCCTTGCGCACCTGCTTCTTGCGCAGATGATCCAGACACAGATTGGTCACAATCCGGTAGATCCACGTGTAGAAGGAACACTCGAAACGGAAGCTGCCAATGTTCTTGTAGGCCTTGAGGAAGGCGTCCTGGTAGACGTCCTGCGCCTCGGGCTCATTGCCGGCGAGATGAAGAGCCAGTCGCAAAACCGCCTGGTCGTAGTGGCGCACCAGCTCCTCGAAGGCGCCGCGGTTACCGCGCTGCGCCTCGCGGATCAGCATCGTGTCGTCTATGCGGCGTTCTTGCCCAGCCATGCGGTCCCGTGTACCGGTACTCTGGTTACCGCTGACTCTATCTCTCTCGCTCTTCGTTCCCGAAGGGGCCCGTTGGCCAACCGCAAATGGCACTACCCATGCATCGGCCGGCATTTATTGTGTCCTCTACCCGCCCGGTATCCATGCCATATCCGGGCTTGCACAGGAATAGACGGGGTGTCAGCAGAACCGTGAGCAGAAATTATAGAGGGTTAAGGCGATTTTCGGGGAGGCTAGGTGCTTCTTTCGCAAGGATTTAGGGTGAAACAGAACAGTCGAGGACAGGGCAACTTCAGAGTTTGGCATAGGAGATCCCCTGTTCTAAGATGCAAACCCGCGCCCTCTGGCGGCTGACGCCGCGACTCCCGGCTAGCGCGGCCCGAGCTCAGAACTCGGGCCAGGGATGTCGAATAACTACTCGGCCACTGCTTCCTTCTCGATAACGACCTTCAGGTGCGCGGTGACATCCTTGTGCAGCTTCACTGGGACAGTGAACTCGCCCAGTGTCTTCAGCGGCTCGTGCAGCTGGATCTTGCGCCGATCCACGTTGAATCCCTTTTTGGTGAGGGCGTCGCCGATATCGCTCGAGGTCACGGAGCCGAAAAGTTGATCGTGCTCGCCCGAATGGCGCTGGAACGCCACCGACACCCCGTCAAACTGCTTAGCGAGTTCCTCGGCCTGAGCCTTCTCCTTGGCGGAGCGGCGAACCGAGGCGGCCTTCATCTGCGCGATGACGGCTTTGTTACCTTCGCTGGCCTCAATTGCCAATTTGCGTGGCAAAAGGAAATTCCGTCCGTAACCTTCGGCAACCTTCACCACGTCGCCGCGTGATCCCAGCTTGGCTACATCTTCTTTGAGAATGACTTCCATAGTATGACTCCGATTTTGGGCTATCAGCCGTCAGCTTTCAGCTATCAGCAAATTCCAAACCCTCACAGGAAACAAGCTGAGAGCTGACAGCTGGTTTCTTACGATGCGCGCCCGGCAAATGGCAGCAGCGCGATGTTGCGCGCCTGCTTGATCGCCGCCGAGAGACGATGCTGGTGCGGCGAGCACACGCCCGTCAGCCGCCGCGGCACGATCTTGCCGCTCTCGGCAACGAACTGGCCGAGCAGCCGGTAGTCCTTGTAGTTGATATTCTCGATTTTCTCGACGCAGAATTTGCAGACCTTTTTACGTCGGAAAAACTTGCGTCCACCTTCACGCGGTGGTCCCCCGGGGCCCGAGCGGCCTCCAAAACGCGGACGATCGCCGCCGGAACGATCGCCGCGCGGGCCATCCCCACCCGATCGTTGTCCCTCGCGAGGTGCGTCGCCGGCCGGCCGTTCGGCCGCTGGTGTTCTGATTTCGTCAGCCATAAGTCTCCTTAGTTCAGTGGCCAGTGCTCATTGATCAACGATCAGTGACCAGTGGCCAGTCAAATCAAAATCGCTTTGTGCACAAGAACTGGCCACTGCCCACTGGCCACTGCTCTTCACGCCGTTGCAGGAGTTTCCGCCGCCGGTGCCGCAGCAGCTTCCGCGGCAGCAGCAGGTTGCGCGCTGACCTTCTTGCGTGCGTCGCGCAGCGCCTTGATCTTGTCGAGCCGCTTTTGCTCCTCGTCGATGCGGACGGTGAGGAACTTGATCACCGGCTCAGTTACCCGCAGACGGCGCTCCAGTTCGTGAATCACCGCGCCTCCACCCTCCACGGTCATCAGGATGTACACACCATCGTGAAACTTGCGGACCGCGTAAGCGAGACGGCGCTTGCCCATCTTCTCCACGCCCTTCACCGAGCCACCGGCAGGCGTCACCGTCGACCCCAGGGTGGCAATCAGTTTGTCCAAATCCTCGTCCGTCATGTCCGGACGAACGATAAACATCAGCTCATAAGTACGATTCATTCGCTATCTCCAAATCTTAAGCACTGGCCAGTGACCGGTGGTCAGTGATCAAAAAATCTCGCTTGTCTTACTGGCCACTGACCGATGATCACTGACCACTTTCTTCTTTCCGGTTGAAGCGGTTCATCGCCGCCGCCGGACCTTCCTTCAAAATCATTTTCACCGCTTCTTCCGCAGTGTCGAGCATCCCATCGACAACCTTCAGCTGCGCCTTACGCAGGGGAGACAGCAAGTAACGCTCGCCATCTTCCACCTTGCGCTCCGGCGCCACCCCGATCCGGATGCGCAGGAAATCTTTTGTTCCCAGCGCTCCGATAATCGACTCGATGCCTTTGTGCCCCGCCGAACTGCGCCGCGTGTGAATCCGCAGCGTGCCCAGCGGAAAATCCAGTTCGTCCTGAATCACGATCAGGTCCGACTCCGGCTTAACGTCGTGCTTCCTGACCAATTCCCCGACCGCCAGACCACTCAGGTTCATGTAGGTCTCAGGCTTGGCCAGCAGCACCTCAACTGCCTCGATCTCTACCCGCGCCGTAAGCGCCCGGCATTGCCGGTTCCGTACTTCAATCCCCAGGTCGCCCGCCATGCGATCAATCGCAAGGAAGCCCAGATTATGCGGCGTGAATTGATACTCGATACCGGGATTGCCGAGACCGACGATCAGTTTCACGCCACCATCCCGAACCACGTAGCGGCGGACGCATTCGTCCACCCTGTTTCGTAGTGCGAAGCCCTCGTGCCGGCGGCCGCGCTTCGCGCCCGGCCGGACGGGCGAATGCGCCCGTCCCTACGCAAGCTATTTTTTCTCCTTCTTCTCGGCCTTCTCCGGCTTCTCCGCAGGAGCCTCGGCGCCTTCCCCTTCGGTCTCCTGCTTGCCCTTCTTGATGACTTCGGGCTCCGCCGGGACCGCCGCCGCTTCCGCAGCCGCCACTTCCGGCGTGGCCACGACTTCTTCCTTCACCGACGTTACGTGCGCAACCGGCTGATTCGGGTCTGTGAGAAATTTCAATTTCTCGCTGTGCGGCAAATCCGACACGCGCAACACCGTGCCAAAAACCAGGTGGCTGATGTCAGCGTCGATGTGGCTGGGAATATCAGCCGGCAAGCATTCAACCTCGACTTCGCGCAGAATCTGCTCGAGAATGCCGCCCTGCGTTTTCACCCCTTCCGCTTCACCCGTCAGGAAGATGGGCACTGAAACTTTCAGAGCCCTGTCCATGGCAATGCGCTTCAGGTCGATGTGCAGCAGCTTGCCCTTGATCGGTTCGTACTGCCAGTCCACGATCATGGCCTTGGTCCGCTCACCGCCATTCAGCGTGAGATCGAAAATCGTGTTGTGGCCGGTCTCCGAGTGCAGAATGCGCAGCACCTGCCGCGGATCCACCGCTACGGACAGGGAGTCCTTGCCCGCCCCGTACACTACGCCGGGGACTTTGCCTTCACGGCGCACGCGCCGCGCGTCGTTCTTGGTTCCCGCTTCGCGCGGATGCGCTTCCAGAATGTTCGTTTCCAACGCAGTTGCCATAAATTCGTATCCTGTCTTCGATTCCTAATCTAGGTAAATAACTTACTGACTGAAGTTTCTTCGTGATTGGCCTGAATGGCGCGGCCAATCAATCCCGCGATCGAGAGGACGGTAATCTTGCCGCCCTTTTCCGTGC
>WNFA01000641.1_pt1 | contig 27989 bp, 29 predicted proteins | sample 5400481 | NCBI WGS metagenome assembly WNFA01 (sample SAMN13153340, study PRJNA577476) | soil metagenome | isolation source: 120 cm saprolite under Douglas fir tree site 2 hole 1 replicate 2 | place: USA:California | collected 2015-04-18 | reverse complement strand
AGCTCTTCGTCGGCAAGGCCGGATGCATCGCCTGCCATTCGGGACCCGCGTTTAGCGATAACCAGTTCCACAATTTGGGCGTGCCCCAGACCGGCCCGAACGTGCCGGCGCTGGATGAAGGTCGCTTCACCGCCATCCCCGGTCTATCGACGAACCCCTTCCGCAGCTCCGGCCCGTTCAGCGACAGTCCCAGTGACGGCCAGGCCAAGCTCAGTGGGCTGACACAAAATCCGTCGCAGATCGGCGCGTTTCGCACCGCGGGTCTGCGCAACGTCGCTCAGACTGCGCCATACATGCACACGGGCGCCTTCGCGACCCTCAACGACGTCGTGGAGTTTTACAACCAGGGTGGGGGAACGAGCGCGCCTGGCGGAACCAAAGATCCGCTGATCATGCCGCTCGGGCTCAGTGCCTCGGAAAAGTCGGATCTGGTCAGTTTCTTACAGGCGCTGACTGGCCAGCCGATCGCCGAGGCTTTGCGCCGAGACACGTCCGCTCCCTAACCGTCGAGCAGGCGACCCCTCGCCAGCAACGCCGGGATCGATTGTTCGCCTTTGTAATGAAGGGCGCCATTCCAGCTACGAACGCTTGGGAGCAGTGAATATCGTGCTCCTCCATGAGACTTTTGAGCGTTGCTTGCCTATTCCCGTCCAATGTCGGTGACGCGCTTTGCCCCGACGGCGACTTTTTTACCCGATGGAACGGTTCTCGTGGTCGGGGCGCAGACGCGAGGAATACTCATGCCAGCGCCGAGATCTATGATCCGTCCCTTGGCAGTTGGATCACCACAGGCTCCTTGAGAGGGGGGCGCTATTGGCACACCGCGCAGGTACTGGAAGAACGGTCGAGTGCTGGTTGCGGGTGGGGCCGGAAACCGGCAGATCTTCTCTAGTGCTGAAATCTACGATCCGAGCTCGAATACCTGGACGCTCGGTCCCAGCATGAATCGAGGCAGATTTGATCCTTCAGCAGTAACGCTAGCCAGTGGGAAGTGGCTTGTTGCGGGCGGCTCAGACTGGTATGGCGACGGATACACTTCCGAGGTCTATGACGCGGGAAGCTGGACGCTCAGTGGTTCGTTTCAGCATCTTCGCAGTGGATCTGGCATTGCATTGCATTGCATTGCTTTCGGACGGACGTGTTTTGGCATCCGGCGGATTCGAGAACTGCTACCACTCCTGCGTGATCCAGGACACGGCGGAACTGTACGATGAGCGTACCGGGCAATGGGATTGGGCTCCAGGAACAATGGCTGCCCCTCGCTCGGCGGGTCACATCCTGGTTGCCCTACCGGACGGCACAGCGCTGGTAGCCGGCGGCTACTCAGGATCGCAGTACCTGGCGCTCGCGGAAATCTTTTGCCCTCCATAGCGACATTACCCTTTCTCTTCTTGTGCCATGTAGGAGATCCGATCACGGTCACCAAAGTGCGAGCTCAACCAGCGCCTCGTCAGGGTTGCTGGCGTCGAACGCTCTAGTGTAAAGGTCTCCCTCGATCTAGGTTTTAGGAGATAAGCGGGAATAGCTCAGTGGTAGAGCATCGCCTTGCCAAGGCGAGGGTCGAGGGTTCAAATCCCTTTTCCCGCTCTCATATCAAGAGCTTACGGCGTCAATCGAGTGCATCAGCAAACTGATGCATTTGCCTGATGCACTTTTAGAGGTTTGCGCCCTGCGATTGCGAAACCCTGGGGCCATTTGGCCCAGTGGTTTTCCCAATCCGCCACGCCCCATGAAACAAACGGCGGGCAAACCGTTTTTTGGTCGTATTCTGCTTAAGGGAGAAAGAACGCTCGAACGCCTCCACCCAGCCTGTTGTCGGCATCATCCGGGCGAGTCGTCTCGGACCGATGGGGCCGTGACCATCACGGGGCGCCCATCATGCACCAATTCTGGCCCGCGACTGTGTAGGCGTATCTTTAGCCCGCGGTCGCCGTCCACCGGCCCGCCCATTGCCCCCATCCGCTCTAACCCAGGATCGGACGGTGCCGGGCAAGATGACGTACCTGCGCTCTAGCAGTTGTTGCGCTGAAAGCCGGCGTAGCGCTCCCGCTCGTCCATACGTCTTCAATTCCCCTTGCGAGGCCGGTGCGTAGCACCTAGCAGGCTGGCCTGCCGTGGCAGGTCCGATGAGGCAAGGGGAAGGGAGTCCACGGATAGCCGCTCATCTGACCTGCCTCTGCCTCTTCGTCTCCCCCTTATGGCCTCACGGCAGCCGAATGGATGTCGGAGTCACCGGAGTTGTTTCTGCGCGGGTGGCGGGTCGTTCGTTCATCATAGACTTCGATCATCAGAGGCGCGAAACGCTCTCGTCCATGGAGATCCGCATCGAGGCTGATTCCAGACGGGCCTGACTCCGCAGGGCTCTTCTCGAACACCCGAGGATAGCGACATTGGCGCAGTTGCGGCGGCTATTCGAGCGGCATTCGAGGCGGATGATGGTGCAGCCTTGACGACTTTCTCGGGGCCTGCGGAAACGCCTTCAAAGGATAGACGTACCGGTCACGGTCACTCGGTGCTCTCGAAGATGCTGATGACGAGCGCCCCAAGCACGCAGCCCGGCCGATGATGTAGATTGCGCGAACGCGATGCTGGCGCGACTGAAAAGGAGCAAGCAATGAGCCCCGAAACTGGACCCAACTTCACCATCATCGTGAACAACAAGCCATATTCGACGGCACAGCACGAGCTCACGGGCAGTCAGATCAAGCAACTGGCAGCGGTGCCACCGGACTACGAGCTATTCCAGCTGAAAGGAACCGACTCGGTGCCAGTGGGGAATGACCAAGTAATTCACATCCACGAGAGGGAGGAATTTCGCGCCATACCTGCAGGAACGTTCGGGTGACGGCTTGATTCCGCCCCGTCTTGAGCTCGAGATCAAGGAATTGCAGGGCACATTCGATCTCTCCGTCACTGAGATGCCTGACTATTTGCACGTCGAGGTCTGCAACTTTCCAACAAGTTCTCTCTTCAATAAGCCGGCGACAACCGTCTTGCTTCGAGTTCCGAAGATGTACCCAGACGCCGGGCTCGACATGTTCTGGACCGATGAGGATTTGTTGTTGGCCGGTGGCGCGCAACCGCAAGCAAGCGAGGTTCTTGAAACCTTTTATGGCAAACGCTGGCGCCGTTTCTCGTGGCACCATTCAAAATGGAACCCTAACGTCGATACTCTCTTCAACTATCTCGGCTTTGTGAGGCGTCGTTTTGATTCCCGGTAAGCAACAGAACGATCTCGTTCTCGCCTCAGATGACTATGCCTTGCTTCGCGATGCACTGCTTACCCCGGATCAGCATGAGAACTTTGCCGTTTTGTTTGCAGGTAAGGCGGCTACGGAACGCAGCAAACGCTACTTGGTCAGGTCCGTTTGGCCGGCACCTTCTGACGCATACAGGCAGCGACTAACATACCACCTGGAAATTGCTCCAGCCTTTCTTAATGACGTCGTGAATCGTGCCTTGTCTCTAGGCCTACATCCGATCATCGTGCATTCCCATCCGGGTGGAAAGAGTGCCACGTACTCACCTTCAGACGACTTTGGCGAATCGCGGTTGTTGCCGGTACTGCAGGACCTGCTTCCCGGGTTGGATGTAGGAAGCGCATTGTTGACGCGGACGGACCTTGTTGCGAGACGACGAGAAGGAAATCAGTTTGTGGATTTCAGTTCAGTTTTAGTTCGCGGGCGGCAATCCGTTTCATTCCATCGGCATCATTCTGAGAATTTACAAAGCTTCGATGCCTGGGACCGGCAAGTCCGCGCCATAGGCGCTAGTGGCCAGGATACTCTTCGTTCCCTGAACGTCGGAGTGGTCGGCCTTGGAGGAACTGGGTCAGTCGTTGTCGAGCAACTTGCTCGAATGGGACTAGAGAACTTCGTGCTTGTTGATCCCGACAGGTTCGAGGAAAGCAACCTCTCGCGTCTCTCGGGATCCAGAGCCTCAGATCTGCGCGCTCTGCCATTGAAAACGGCCATCGCTAAGCGCAACGTAATAGCTATCAGTCCAAGAGCACGCGTCGTCAACGTAGCGTCGTCCGCTACGAGCCAGAAGGTGTTACGCCGGTTGCGAGACACCGATCTCGTGTTCTGCTGTACCGACAATCACTTGAGTCGTGCCCTCTTAAATCGTTTTGCGCATCAGTATCTAGTGCCAGTCGTCGATATGGGCATACGACTGGACGCGCGTAGCGGTCGTGTGTCCGCTGGGGGCGGCCGTGTGAGCATCGTTGGCCCGGGAGCCACATGCCTGAGGTGTTCGCATCATATCGATGCCGACCGCATCCGAGCCGAGACTATGTCCGAGCAAGAAAGGGCAGAGTTGGTTCGCGAGGGTTACATTCAAGGACTTGAGCAAAATGCCCCAGCGGTAGCCTCGCTCAATGGGACAGTCGCAAGCTTGGCCGTCACCGCTGGTCTCAGCATGTTTGTGAACTTGACCGGATCACCCCCTCCTATCGGGCAAATCTATGATGTGAATAGCGGGGCCGTCTTTCCCATTTCCGCTGTCCATGAGGACGTGTGCGACGTGTGCTCTCCCAAGCTGGGATCAAAGGCCTTGGGCGACAGCCGCCCTGTCTCGCCATATGACTGATATCAAGATTGAGCTCATCAAATTCGTGACGCCCGAGCCGGTTCTCTATTTGCGAAAGACCGACGTTGCAGTCGCCCCGAAGAATAGTGGAACGACAAAGATCATCCTCCACGAGATTACGCTCGAGTTCGCTACGGATTTTGCCGGCGTGCCAGCTAGCCGGCTGCAATACCGTAAGTCCTGTGATGGATGTCTCCTCAGCCCGGGCGGGCATGAGATATTCTCGGTGTCCGTTACGCCCTCGTTGCTCTTCATGGCGAACACGAATTGCTATCGCGTTCTAATCAAATGGTCGACACAAGAAGAGCCGGGGAACATGCGCGTTATCGAAATATCTCCTCAGCCATTCATACTGGTCCATCATCCGCCCGCTGCCGAAGAGTTGCAGTGCTTCGTGAGCTTTAAGGATCCGCAGGATCTGTCATACGCGGACCTGGCGAAGCAGCTTCTTGCGCGCGCCGGAATCAAGGCCTATTTGGCGCGCGACGAGCCTCGCCCCGGGACTCAGTTGTGGGACCAGAAAATCATTCCAGAAATCCGAGCCTCAAAGGCGGTGGCTGTCATTTGGACGCATGACGCCGAACAGAAAAAGGACGCAGTAGTCCGAGAGATCGGCATCGCCAAGGACGCAGAGCTCCCGGTCTTGCTGTTTTGCGAGAAGGGAGTCGATCCTCCCGCCGAATTGCCGCCCGACGTAATCGAATATCAGTCTTTCACCAGCGCTACGGCCGCAGCAGACCTAGCGCAGGGTATTGAGGGGCACGTACGGCGTCTAAGGCAGGGACTGGGGCCGTGAGCAGGGGCTCAACGCGCAGACCGCCTCGGCAAGGTTTCGCGTGCGCAAATGGCGTTGATCGACTCCCTTATGGTCCAACATGGCCGAATTTCGCTTCGGTAAGCATCTCCTCTTTGCCCATGACGGCAATGCCCTTGAACAAAGTCTTCTTCAGGAACGCCGAAAGAATGTTTCGCATCACGATCGGGATCTTCCCACTGTGGACGATCTTCACCACATCAAACAGATCCTGGGCCGAGACCATCATCTGCCCCAAAAACGCGTTCATGGTCGCCGAGAATGCCATCAGGCTCTTCAAAGATTTTGTGGAAGCTCTGTTTGATACAGCAACGCTCGCCGCATTGGGAGAGCCGGCGTCGTTGGATTTGGTCCGATCGGACATCTGATGCGGACAGGCCTCCGAGAGGCGATAGCCCAAACCGGTCGGGCACGGCAGCTGATTCGGATGCGATACGACAACCGCGACCGCGACATCGAGCCATACAGCTTCAGATACAAGGTCCGAAAGGAAGACGGTCGTGGGTTTGAGTACTTTTACGGATTCGACCGGACGCGGGGCCAAACCATCAAGAGCTTCCACGTACACAAAATCCAGAATGTCAGTATCTTGCCCAGCCAGTTCATGCCCCGCGATGTCGTGGAGTTTTAAGTCGCGGCCGATCAAATCATACGGACTTGCGATGAGCCGACTGTACTGCGATGAGAGTGGGCATACGGGCCCGAACCCGTTCGATCCCAAGCAACCAGTGTTCGTTCTCGCACTGGTCGAACTGGATGACCATCAAGAGCGCTCGCTCGAACAAACTATCAGGCGCATTCGCGAACAGACGAAGTTCCTTTCACCAATGGAACTCAAATTCAGTTCTCTTAAGGGCTCGCCCGAGGGGTACCGGGCGATTCGCGAGGTGGGAATGGTGCTGGCCGACGTTGGTGCTCGAGCCTACTTTTCTGTTGTTGAGAAGCGCTTCCTTGCGCCCGTCTTAGTGGTGGAAACATTCGCTGATCCGTCGTTGAACTCTGCCGTACCAGATGCATCGCGAGATGGCGGCTATAGGCGATGGCTAGCGAACGTCATATACGAAGCTATCGACGGCAAACTGCTAGAAGAATTTTTCCATGCAGCTCAAGACGGTGACGCCGTGCGCGTCCGCGCCATCGGCACGCGGCTGATTTCGCGGCTACGGCTCCACCCGAGCGATCGGGTCCTGTCGGCATGTGATTCCCTCGAGGAGGGGCTGGAACAACCTTGGTTGTTCGCGCATGAAGACGAGGGACCGTGGTTTCCGAACCCAGTGATGTACGGGTTTGGCAACCTGCTGGTAGCGGCCGACAAGGTTCTCGAAGATGGTGATCGACGAGCGGATATAGTCGCCGATGTCGACCGAGAATTTGGGCCTGTACTTGGCCGTGCTCTGGAAATATTGCGCGAAAGTTCTCCGTTCATTAATGGCCGATCAGCCTACGGAATGCCCGGCCCTATTCGCAACATCGAACGACGCATCGAGGTTGCCTCCCACGAGAGTTTCGGCGTCCAGATTGCCGATCTGATGGCTGGGGTAGTCCGCTGGGTTGCAGTGGCAACAAGCGAGAACATGGGGTTGCAACCGGATCACGCTTCGGTCTGGGAGCCCTTCAGGCTTCTCGGGACGCGTGGGTGGTGCTGGTGGCAAGCGTCAGAGACGTTCCTGCGGAAGCTTCGTGCCACCTTTCACGGATTGTTGCCATCACTCGACCCGATCTGAAGGTGGTGACCACCCTCTGGACAAGCGCCTGACCCAAAGCGAGAAAACCCAGGATGAGTTTCGCGCATCTTTTTAGAAAGTTCTGGTGCTCGATTCATAAACCGTTACCAACGAGGAATTTCGAGGTCCCACAATTGGGCGGTGGCCAGTTCTACGGCTGTATTACAAGCGGTACCGATGTTGTCCCGATTCTCTACATCTTGGACGAAACGCATTATCCGCGGCGCGCTCGGCAGATCTGAAGCTCGTGCTGCCGTTGACCGGAGAGTTTCGGCCAACGGCATGTCTTGGCTTGCTCGATGGCGCACCTTAAGCGGCTGGCTGGACTTGGGACTCGTAGTGCTGGCCGAGCCGCTGCACTACCTTCTCGTCCTTCAGTTTCTTTCTTACTAGGTCTTCAATTTCCTTCGCCGTCGTCGCCGCCGCCGCCACCACCTCCTCCGCGCCACTCTCTCTTCGCAGCGCCTCAAAGACACCCTTAACTAAAATCTTCTCTGCCTGGTTCAGCGACTTATCACCGCTCTCCACCCGCAGGTACAAAAGTAACAGAAACTCGTCGAAAGGTAGCTTTCCGGCCGTTGCCCTTATGAACTTTTCATTCGCATTTAATCTGCCGAACCGCCCTTCATAGGATAGGAGAGAGATAGCTGGTGGAGCATTCGGAACGGATTCCTCGAGGTTCTTGGCCTTAGTCACTGCATCTACGCCTTCACTTCCCAATTCCGTGTCGTTGACGAGTTGTTGTAATTCGGTGAACACCATAAGCGGAGTTTTCTTAGCCACCTGCTCCAAGCTGGGGCTTGTCTCCGCAGAGAGGCCTGAGATCCACCCTTTCGTGAGTTCTTTGAGTATGTTGCCCCGAGCTTCTGCGTCTGGTGGAGCGACCAAGAACTGTGCGTCCACCCGACCACGCCTTTTTGCGGCAGCGTCAATACGCTCGGCGTAGTTGGTCGCGATCAGGAATACAACCCGCTCTTCGCGCCGCAGCGCACGAAGTTTCGTCAACATGCCTGGTGTCATGAACTGGAAAATATCACTTTGGTTTCCATACCTCTCCGAATCACGGTCTAGAAGCATTCGGTCGATTTCATCGAAGAGCACGACGACCTCGGACTGCGCCCGGAGCACGTCGAAGATCATCTTCGCTCGTTCTTCGACCTGGCTTTCGCCGCCGCGAATAAAGTCGCTAGGCGTTATTGTGATAAGAGGCCACCCTAAGGCCTTACACAGTTCCTCGGCAAACTCCGTTTTCCCAGCACCAGGAGGCCCGTACAGGAGGAGCGACCAGTACGCACCCATTGCCGTAGGCGTAATAGCGTGACCGGTGTTTGGGGCGGACCTGGGCTTGATGAGGTGCTGGCCCACTCGGTCGTATAGACGCAGCCAGCTTTCAGGAGGCAGTCCGCTCAGCGGCTCGTGACTCTTTCCTATTTTATTCCAGTATTCGATAGGCGACAGATCTTTATCATCCTTTTCGCGGGGCGGTTTTGTGAACGTCATCTTTGCCGCTTCGCGCGACGAGCGTGCAACGTGTCGGTCGAGCATCAACCAATAATGACTCAAAAAGAGCAGTACTTGGCTTGTCTCCCAGAGGTGGATCCCTTGGTGAAGGTGCACGTGCTCCGAGTGCCACCCGACAAATTCCACCAGGTCGCCGGCTTTCTTCGCTCTGCCAACCTTACGGCGAGCGTGGAGCCAGTCCGCGTAGTGTTTGAATAAGTCGAGGTTACGAGTAAATGAGTAAGGATCTTCTCGTTTTTCTTCGAGGAGGGCGCAGCATCTCAGAAGCGAGCTCGCCATCTCCACACTCAACGGGAACAGGACATGACCCTGCGGCCTGCTAACGAAGGGTTTCACCGGTCGCCAATGAGCACTTTCGCGCTGCTTCTGAGCGATTACTTTGAAGACTCGCTCAATCACAGGATGTGTAATTGCACTAGAGCCGAGCATGAGCAGTGCTTCAAGTGAGAAGACGAGTTCTGATACATCGCATTCATCGTTCGGCATATCGGCGCGCGAAAGCTGACGATCGAATAGTGCCTCCATGAGATGGGTAGCTGAGGGAGGGAAACTCTCACCATCGGTCACGCCTTGGTACAACTGAAGGAACCGCAGAGCAGGAAACGCGTGTTCCAGCGAGGTGTATCCCCTTTCCCGTGTCTTGTTATCCTTCGTCAGCTTCTTGCGTACGGCCTGCGGAGTGTCAGCGTCGGTGTCCCAAGTCAGGAAGTTGCTCGGGTTTATGTTGAAAACTTCCTTGGCGCGCAGCAGTGCGCGTTTTTTGATCTTATCTTGGAGGCCACCCGTCGCCTCCCCGAACAGATGAGTGCGGGTGAGTTCGAAGAGCCATGTCAGCGTAAACGGATCGTCGATTCCGAAAGTCCCTGAGAATGACACATGAAATGTGGTCCCGTTTGTGCCCTTGATAGGCCAGTTGTAGTCGGTCGTGTTTTTGTTCGTTACTTCGACTAAAGCCTGCCAGACTGCCCGGAATGCGTCGATTTCCTTGTCCTCGAATGGGAAAGGCTCTCGCGCACCGCCGGGCAATAGAGGACATGTAGCAGCAGCCTTTCCTGCCGTCGCTACCAAGGCGAAGAGTATCATCGCATTCGTACTTTGCGAGTACTCGAATGTCTGTTCGACCTCCTTTCCGTCTTGCGCCTCGTATGAGAATTGGGCTTTCTTATCAGCGTCGAGTACAAAACGTGCGAATGTAGATTTGACATCGTGGATAAGGTCTTTCGTCCGCTCGAGCTCGAACTGGTCGTCCCGGAACCTGCTATCGAGATACCCCCCATCAATCGACACGATTTATCCCGCCAGTCAGTGACACAGTAGGTACAACAGTGCTGGTGCGTTTTACCGGGGGGGCCAGAGTCACGCTTTGGCAAGCGGCGTGACGAATTGCACTGGGACGCCATATTGCTCGGCAATCTCCCCCACATGACTAAGAGGACTCACATTTCCGATGATGACGATGCCCTTATTGGAGCCGCGCAACTCTAAAATTCGCTGGCGGAACTCATTGAGTCGGCCTTTGGAGAAGTGGAACTGCTCCCACTCCGCGGTGTCTCCCGGCAGGGTTAGCGGCGCGGCTAACGTGATGAGGTTCAGCTGCAGAATCCACGTCTTCGCTCCATCGAACACCCATTCGATCTTTGCCGGTCCGAGGGATGCCTGTACGCGTTCGACCGTATCCACGACAGCGTGCTCGACGGTACTGGGCATGGCATCTGCACCGGCATCGCCCCGCATGAACTCATCGCCTGCGCCATGGACTCCGTGAACCGAAATGCCGGACGCACCCAGTGGCATTGCCGTTCCAGAGTATTCGGCCTTGACCTCCTCCTGGACCAGAACTGACGCGAGAGCCGGCATACTTTCGTTGCCCGTGGTTAGGCTTCCCTCGGAGGCGGCAAGCAGAATGCTCGGATTCCTCAGAACCGCGAATGGATCATGCCACCCACGTGCGGATGGATAGTACCCAGGTATTTTCACCTCCGGACAAGTGCGGGTCCAAAATTCACGGCTGCCGGTGGGTTCTCCAACAACGAATGGGAAGAGACGTTGACTAAACACGATCGCTCTGGGAACGGGCAATGCCGCAGCAGCTGCAATGGTCAATCCGAAGGCCTTGTCACCAATCAATCGGCTGAACCGATGTGGCCATCGCATGTCGGGTTTGACGTCATGTGCGGGACGCTGTTCAAGTTGCCAAATAATCGTGTGGTCTTCGAGCCAACCGCGTGGACTTGGATGAATGCTGAACTCCACTCGCGCTCCTTCTCGACCGCGGAGGTCTGGTTCAAATCCATAGACGGTCCTGAGCAGTATCATCCCGAGTTCGAAAGGAAGCATCGCGGTATCGATCTCTTCATCATCGACACAGCGAGGATTCGCATCCGGAGCGAACTCCAGACAACCGCGGTATGCCACCCCCGAAACACCCCCATCACCCTCGTCAATTGCCTCGTTGGCGATTGTGTACAGGCCAGACCCTGCCAGGCGGTGTAGATGACCGAGCGCTTCGTCCAAGCTCGTTATTCGTCGAATGAATGGATTGCCCTCGGGACGTTTCGGATCGAAGCTTCGAATATTGAGGGATCGCTCTGGTGAACGCTGCAGCAACGCGGACACGGCGTCATGGTCGGACGCAAACTGGTGGTTCGGCGGGAAACCTCGAATGCGGCAATACCTCTGCTCGTGATCAGGGGCGAAACTGACGAACTGTGCAACATTTGCCGTGCGCGCCAAGTGATCGAGAACTTGATCTTTAAACAGCACCCGCGTGGACAGGTTAGACGCAATCGGGGCCATCGCTTGGATGCGGTCATACGCAATTGAGACGAACGAGACATCGAGACCGAGGGCGCTTGCCTCGAGTTTTGCCGACTCCAACAACCGAAGGCCCGTTTCGCGAGTTATCGGCTGCAGCCCCTCGTCCACGCAATCGAGCCCAAGCTCTTGTGCAATTGCGAACTCGTGGACGCATCCACGCGAGTATTCCCAACCATCGAGGAAAATGACGCGCTTGACGTGCCGCTCAAGAACGAGAGTCCAGAAGTCGGCATAGTCGCTCTGGCTCCAGCCTGGCACTTCGCACGACGTCGGATCGATGAAGAGGCCGACGTGACGCCATCGGAGGAACTCCATGAACCGGGCTGCTCTTTGCGTGTTAGGCAGTATCACGCTCGCACGGTGTGCGATTTGATACTCGCGAGAACCTGGTGAGAGGTGTGCTCCCTCTTGTCGCCACCACTCCATGAAGATCCGGCCGGTCGTGATCGGCGTGCTCACATACAGAGCGACTGGATGCGCGGTCGTGAGCTCGCGCTGTAGCTCCCACTCACGGAGCTTCTCGAATACCGTAGGAACCCTGTCTGACGTGAGCTTTTCTGACATCGACACTTTGCCGTTTAGAGGAGCAGGTGCGTCCGGATTTACTGCTGAAACTGCCGCAGCGCTAGGTGTGTTGTCTCGCCGAGCGTGTTGCCGATTGCTAAGCGAGCCTTTACCAGGGATGACGCTGACTGCCTGAAGTGCAGTCCATCGACCGGCATCGCGCATATAACCCCCCAGCCATGTCGCAGCGTCGGCGTTACGCGCCGAGTGCATTCGTTTTGATGAGCGATACCGAACATGATGAAGGGACAGTCTGACACTGGTGTTTTCGCCACTCGGAACGAACGGAAGCGACGGGCAGCACCGGGGCCGGACCACGCTTCTAATGATCGGTTCATTGACTTAGGCGCGGATAGTATATCGGGCGATCCAGTCCGGTCGGCATCTCGCAATCCGATCAGACCGGACTCTTTCGATGCTACGAGATTCGGCAACGTGCGGTTGATTCCATTCCCATGGTCTGCATTGATGATTTCCACGGCTATGTCCCTTTCATGATGCCGAGCGAAGCGCGCGCGCCGCCACACCCAACGGCGCCTTGGACCGCAGCAACGCGTATTCCCACTGCTCCCTCTGTTCGCGAGCCCATCGGCCGTACCGCTTTACCGTAAGCTCGATGGAGGAATGACCCATCCAGCGGGACACCACCGCAATGGGCACGCCACGAATCAGATTCTGGACTGCGAAATAGTGCCGCAAGTCCCGCATCGCTACGTCCTCGACGCCTGAGACTTCTCGCAGTTTTTTCCAGACGCTGGCACCGCCGCCTTTCATGGGGCCAACATCGAGACGGAGATACGGGAGGCCATTTTCGTTTGGAATGACCAAGTTGCTTGCGGTGCCATCCGATGCTGTGTTTCGGAGCCGCCCTAAAATCTCTCGCCCTCGCAATGTGAACGGTATGTAGCGAAATTTCCCGTTTTTTGGCACCCAGGTTTTACCTCCATGCACCCGAGTACGCCTCTGCTCCTCAATGCGGAGCGCTCCCTGGTTTTCTCCATCGCCTAGGCTCCAATCAACCGAACCCCAAGTCAGGTGAAACAACTCGCCGGGCCGTAGCCCGAATTCTCCGAGCAGTTCAATGACTTCAGGGAGGAGGGAGCGATGGGCCGGAGCGTCTCAGCACCGCTTATGAGCGCTCGGTATTCCTCCTCGGTCGGGGGAATAATCGCCCGAGCATCGTCCTCGGGAAGGAAATTGATTCGAGGCAATTTATCGATGACGCCCTCTTCGTGCGCCAAGTTCAGTGCGGCGGAGAGAAGCTTCAACGCCTTGTTGACGGTCTGGTTGCCAACCTCAGTGCACCGGGGTTTGTAGCGCTCGCCGTCATTTCGGTATGCGAACGTTAGGGCACCGACTTCTCGCCGCCATTCGATGTGGCGATTGATTTTTCCGGTGTCGATTTTGTCCAACGGCAGGTCCGCCAAGTCTGAAGCCAGGATGTATTTCGCGGGCGACTCGAGCTTGCGGCGGGTGCATTCGTTCTGGGCAAGCTTTTGGTGCTGCGCGTAGCGACCGGTTAGCCACTCAGTCAGCGTCGGAGAGCGGGACAAGACGCGCGGCCCGGGCAATCCGTTGCTCGAGCTCATCGTCTCCGTTTGCCACTGAGCGAGCAGCTCCGCGTAAAGCTGCGCGTGGGCCAGCTTGGCCTCGTCGAGAGTCCCGGAGAACCGCTTCGTCTTTCGAAGTAGCTTCACTTGGACTTGAAGCACGAATCGGTCCGATCCCACCTTTTGGATTCCTAACTTGCGAGCCATGGCTTACGGCCTCCTGATGAAGAGCGCGCTTGACTTGATCCACGTCGAAGCGGAGCGCAGTTCCTGCCCTGTAAGAGGGAATTCTTCGGTTTCTCGCCAGCCGCCGGACGGTCGCGGCGTGGATACCCAGAATTTGGGCGAGCTCTTCCGCACAGACGAGGGATTGTTGGGAGGCTGAGTCGATTGAGCCGGAGTCCGCACGGCTTTCCCATCTACCATCATGTTTTGGAAAGGGGATGGGGGCTTCGGCGTGGAACTCATCGGGGCCCCTCGGTTCCGGGCTTGCCCTGAATTTCCCGGCTGGCGCGCTCAAGACGTTCAGTCGCGACCGCGTGGAAGGTTTCGTTACGCTCGATAAGCAGGGCGTGGCGACGGCACCGAAGAGCGGCTTCCCCGGTCGTGCCGCTTCCCGCGAATGGGTCCAGCACCTCGTCGCCCGCATTCGTCGAAACGCGAATCAGCCGCTCAATCAACTCGACCGGCTTTTGCGTTGGATGGAGCCGATCCGCGGCGACGAGGGGGAAGGCCAGCGCGCTGCGCATCTTGGTGTCGCCGAGATAGCTAAAAACGTCGCGACCCGGCTTTTCTACAAAGATGATGGGCTCGAGTGCACACCGCCAACCCAATTTCCGAACGCTCGGCGGCGGATTCAGCTTCAGCCAACCCAGCAGGTGGGGTTTGGGAAAAGTGAAACCGGCGCGGCGGAACGCTATTGCCCAATGAGGGTAGAGGGTGTCCCCGGGCATCAAATAGAGGGCCCCGCCGGGCCGAAGAAGGCGGAAGAATTCAGGTGCACAGGACTCGATAAGCCTTTGGCTCTCCTCCTCGCTCAAATGATCCCATTCACCGAAGTCACTGTTCAGGGGGAGAGCCCCCGCTCGCTCGTGGATGACGCCGCCCTCGCTCAGGCAGTAGGGCGGGTCAGTGATGATCGCCGCAAAGCGTCCGTCAGCAAGTGTCCGCAGTACTTCACGGCAATCTCCCAAGATGACGTCCGAACGAGGGCATACGTTGGCGGCTAAGGCAGCGTGCTGCCGGAGCCTGTCTTCCCGGCGAAGCTCAGCGTAGGCCCCGCCGATTTTCTTCTCGCCAGCGTCGATTTGAGCAAGGAGGCCGGGTCGCCTCTCGGCAATTTCCATCAACTTTTCCAACTGAGTTCCCGAAAGCCCTACCTTTCGCGCGAGAAGGTCACGCGTGCGAACACCCGAAACCTCTGGGTCAGATGACCCAGAGGTTTTCTTTCGTGCTCGACCCCCGCTCCCATCTGTGCCTCGGCCTAAGCGCTGGCGCGTTAGGGCCTGCTCACGGATTTGCGGCTCCAACGCTAGGGCTTCACGGAGCTGCTGGCTGGGTTTTTTGGCGCGGTAGCGGTTGGCCTCGATGAGGTAGCCGACTTCACGGTCCTTAGGCACACTGACGACCCGAATCGGAACATGATAAATCCCGAGCTGCATGGCGGCGCTCAGCCGGTTGTGACCGCTAAGGAGCAGGTATCCGCTGCCTCTTCGTACGACTTGGAGAGGCTCGAGAATCCCGCGCTCCCGTACACTCTGAACCATTTCGGGAGTTGGCTCATCCCGGTAAATTTCCTGAGAGGCGGGGTGAAGGCGAACCTCGTCAACGGGGAGATAGTAAATTTGTTCGGGGTCGTCGTCGCCACCATCCTCGCCATCGCCACCACCGTCGCCTCCACTCTCTCCGCCTGGTGGACTTGCACCACAATGGATGTGTTGGCTGCGTGAACTTCTGGCTCTCGGGTGAGAACGTCGCTGAACAGCCCTAGGAGGGCCGAGCGAAGCTTGCAATTGTTGCAAGGGCGGCGTTGGAATCGTTTCCCAAAACGTTTTTAACTGCCCCGCCTGATTTGGGAGAACAAACGCAATTTTGCGGCCGGGACGGCTCCACCGTTGCATTTTGCGTCGCCAGACTTCCCGGGCCGATAGGCCTCGTACCTTTTTCGGTTTCATCTTTTACCGACGATGGGACAAGCTTCCTGGCGTGCGCGATTGACTGCGGCCCTGCGCAATGGATGGGTTACGTCCCCACTTCACTGGACTGACGCGTCGCCAGCGCTGCAGACGGCGCCGCGTCAGCTCACTTCCCGAGAGGGATTTTCGAATTGCGTTCTGCGACTTACCAGCCACTTGGACCCCCAGGGCGCGCCCATTGAAGACGGGCAGGCCGTTAAACTGGAATTGGGTTAGTCCAAAGGCCTAGCGGGCTATTGGGGAGCAGTACTGCTGTTCTGCTGCCACCAATATCAATATGACCGGCTGAGGCGAGTGTCAACTCGCGCATGCCAGAAGCAGGATGCTCGTGGCCCCTCGTCGACTGTTTGATTCGGGATGTTTTTTGAAGTTTTCGTTTTTTCCCCTTAGGAAAGAAAATTAAGGAGAAAATTAAATCAAGGGTTGGATTTCCGAGTTGCGAGTGCACTAGCTCCTAGGTCCAATTTCGGATTTTTGTTCCTACCGACTTCACCGCACTCCTTATCGCCACCAGCATTTCTGACGGTGAAGATCAGCGCATGTTTGTCGCTCAGAAACGTCCATAGTGTCGTGGGCAAATGTAGGACTGCAATGCGATACGTTGCGGTTATTATCCCGCCGGCGCCGCAGGCAAGCCGCCTTTGGAGGTCACCGTGAGCGGCAGCACGGCGGCGCTCAACCGAACTGAAACAGGTCGATATCGCTGGAACAGATTAGAAACTCAACCGCATGTACGAATCGCGCTCGTTCACCCAGGACACTAAGTTGGCGTCTCTGCGGTTCGGCCGCCAGCCCAGCTGTCGCTGGCCCGATCGGAGCTGATTGTCTTCAAAAAAAGTGGCTCGACGTGCCCGGCCTAGGTTGCCGTCTCACTATAGTGGGACAGACGTATAGTTAACGGCCCCTTAACTATATTGGTCCCGATTTACAGGTGAGGAATCGAGGCAGGCGGCAGGTGCTATCGGTGCTGTTAGTCGGATGGAAAATTTCAAGGGCGTATGAGGGGGACCGCCGCATCTACTTTCGGATAGCGAAGGCTGGAGCGTGTACATCGTCTTGCGAGCCACCATCGGAACTTGCGCTAAAAAGGGCTGGGACGATGGTCGGGTCGGGAGAGAGCAACTCAAATGGTCGAGGATCGCTTCACCGGCCCAAACATTTCTGCCCGCCCGCAATTTTTGTCTTAGAGACAATCGGCGTTCGCCCTTCCATTCTCGGAATGAACCTACGAACTTATCCGAAGGGTGAAAATCGACAGACGTGAGATCCTTTTCGGACTGGGCAATGCTGGACTCAACGACTGGTGAGACAATCCCCACCAAATAGGGACACTAGCTTATTGAACTGGGTCTCGTTAATGCGCGGCGGGTTACGAGTCACGGGAATTTTACCGAAGATATTGAGGAGATCTGATTCCGTCACCACAGGAGGTTCGCGCAGCCTAAGACAGTGCGCCTTGCATGCGAGGAAGACTCCAGTCCGCCGGGTACGCTTCCGGTACCCGAGTTCCCACTGCCGCAGGTCCTTCTGGGGCTCGGCCGTGTGCTCGACACCGAGCGGCGGGTTATCGCGGACCATGCAGTTGCTTGGCAGCTGCAGCGCTCGGGCGCGATACCATTCAGCGGCGGCCTGATGAGTCTCGAACCGCTCGACCACCTCAAGAGCAGCCACGAGTCGCCAATTAGGCGTGTCATGGCCGGGGTAGGGCCGCCTCACCGTCAGAAAGGCGATGCGGTCGCCCCTGTGCAGGCGAGGAGCGAAGAGGTCCCCGTGACAGATTGTCGAAATTGACGGGTATGCGGACTCGAAGTCCGGCTCACGCCTGCACGAGGCATCGACGAACGGCGGATGACGGAAGCGTTCTACCGCTTGGCGACCAGCTGCCGTGAGGCACAGGGGCCTGAATGTCGACAGGTAGAACGCCATTCGCGGAGTTGTGCTGATCTCCTTACTGGTCTGGGACCTTCCCAGGGAAGAGAGAGCGGACCGGGCCAATGAAGCGACGCTGGACGGCTTCCTCATCGGACCCCCTACGCAGAGACTTGATGGCAACGGAAAGATTTTCCATTCGCCGGCGTACCTTACTTTCGAACATTGTCACGCTTACTGTTGTGGTGAGGCAGTCCCGCGACTAGGGATGTCGATTAGGGCCCCTCTTCGGAGCACTGCAGGAACGGTTTGGCAGCGGCCTTCGACACAGGCGGGTCGGACCGGAAGTCTTTGGGCGCAGGCAGGTGCCGGACAGGGAGTCGAGTCAGAGGCACAGCGCGCGCGCTGAGCGTCTCGCTCCAACACTGTAATTGGCCGTTCTTCACACACCGAGCAGCATCCTCCGATAGGCAAAGCTGTCAACGTGCAGTCCTTGTCTGTCTTGCAGGATGTATCACTGCTGGGGCGTGCTTCATGTCCTGATGACCCCACTCCTGCGGCCTGCGCTTGTTCGATGCGAGAACTCTCAGTGGAAGAGTTCGCGCAAGAATTCAACAACACTAGTGCTGTCGCAACTCTCCACATCAGGCTGCTTCCCCCCTAGTAAAGCGTCAACTTTCCAATCGCGAAGTCGGTGCTGACGGCCACGTCGGTGTCCGATTTGTTTCGCATCCCAGCACCAAATCGGGGGCCGAGCGCCGAGCCATCGAAGACCACACCAGGAGAAGCACCAGCGACGGCGTCGAGTCGAACGGTGTAGAAGATGGCTGCTGGCGAAACGGCGGTATCAGAAGGAACTGCTCCGGCACCCGCTGCCTTCTGACTCTGACCAGCAACGAGTACACCGGCCAGAGGCCCGGTCGTCGGTAGCACCGCCTTCGCCGCTATTGGTGCCGAGCCAGCGGCAAGCGCGGGGCCTGGAGTGAAAGGCGCAGTGGCACTCAGCTGAACCTTCGTGGGATCGAGCGGCAGGTTGAACCCGATGTAGTAACCGGTCAACGTAGTATTGGCGACTAGCCTCAGAACGACCGTGGTTGCCGTTGAAGAAGAATCCCGAGCGAGAGCGATCTTTCCGCCAGCAGGAGGATCGGTGTACACGAGACCAGTGCCGGTAGCAGAGAACGTCACCGGCGAACCGGCCAGGCCGTTGGACGTGGCAGTGAATGTGCTTACTCCCGCCGTCCCAAGTGTTGCGACAGTCGATGCCTGCCCATTCACCTGAGTACTTGAGGTGGAAAGGGAAAGGCTGCCAGCACCGGTGGCGACAGCCCAGGTGACGACAACGCCACTGACCGGGTTGCCGTTAGAGTCGGCAGCCGCGACAACGAACGGGGTAGCCAGCGCAGAGCCCCATGGTCCCGTCTGGCCGCTGCCGCCAACGAGAGTTAGTGTCGAAGCCGCCGTCGGCCCACTCTTGGACCTATCGCACGCCAAGGCGACGGCGCCCAACAGAATGAAGCCAAGAACGCTCACAGTGCGCCGACTCATGGGTGGCCTCCGAAGACTGCAAGCAACGCTGTTAAATCTGCCTCGTCGATCGCGTCGACGGGAGGATTGGTGGCTCCAGGAGTCATGTCGAGGATCCAGGAATACGTCGGCCAGCCACTTGTGGCGGGCGTCGTTCCGAGCCGGCTCCCCATCGCTCCCAGGTCGGCCCAATCGATGCGCGAATTGCGATCAAAGTCACCGTCGCCGTTGACGCCCCGGGCTGCACTACTCGATGGGTAGATCTCCCAAACACCGCGTCCCCAGGTTGCGATGCGGATCAGGCTCGAATTGCGCGCGATGTACATGTCGCTAACGCGTACCATCGGCAGACCATATCCGAACCGCTGCCAGGTGTTTCCCGCGTCGGTGCTCCGGTAGATGCCCAGGTCAGTTCCGGCATAAATGGTATTGTTAGTTGCGTCACCTGGGTCAAAGCGCACGATCTGGATCGGCACATTCGGAAGATCTTGGCCCGTACCATTGCCATGAAACGATGACCAAGTAACGCCGCGGTCTCCGGTTAGATAGAGATGACCGACCGCAGCGGGTACGAGCGTGTTGTCGGCGAGAGTCCAAGCCGCGTTGGAGACCAGGTAGACATCGCCCGGGTTCCTCCCGACCGGTGTCGTGATTGGGAAGGTAATCGAGGATAGACCCCCCGTTATTCCGGTCACATCCACCGAGTTTGAGCGGATTGGATTTGACACACTCCAGGTCGAGCCACCGTCCGAGGTCACAGCAGCTTGGGCTCGCCAAAAGGTAACCCCATAGAGATTCGCAATGTTCTGCGAAGCAAAGACGGAACTGATAGCAGCTGAGAAGGTAACGATATTCGTCCACGCCGAGCCGTTATTGATTCTCCAAACCGCTAGATTCGTGAACGTAAGAAATGTAGAGCCAGATGGCTCTGTCTGGACGGGGGAGTAGTAGGCAATTTGAGGAATGCTATCGCTACCGGTGGGAACAGGATTGTTGTTGGTCCAATTGCCACCTGTATTGCAGGCCGTCGAGCCAGGCAGGCAGTAATAGTACTGTTTGTTAAACTTTGCCCAGTCATACTCGACGGTCCCCTTATTGACCGCGACACCGATGCCATCGCCACCCAGCACTTGATTGAAAACCGTCGGATCACCTGTCCCATCGCGGTACCGAACACCTTCGTCCTGCAGGCCCATGAGCACGACAAACGGATTGCCGGTAGCCGGATCTCCCGAGGCAATTGAAAAACAAAGATGCGTAACGAGGCCTCGGTTATGGAAGCTCCAGATAACATTGGGCGGAATGACACCCGGGGAGAATAGGTTCGTCGAAGAGAAAATTCCGCCGTCGGTACCGGCAAACGTGCGCAGCGTTCCGCCTACATTCGATACAAGCGCAACATGCCAGTCCGCGTGAACGTACGGCAACGGTCCTCCAGTAACGTTGCCATGACCACCCGCCGGGAGCCAATGGGCGACGTTCTCCCAAGTCGGCGTCGAACTTAGTCCGCCCGTTGTGCGAACCGCGCAGAGATTACCGCCAACGATAACGTTGTTCGAGTTCGTCGGATCGACCGCAACCGCCAAGTTATAAGAGGCCTGGCCGTGGGCGATATTCATGTCCCCACAGTCTCGAAGGCTGCCTGAGTACAGATTCGTGGGGTTGGCGAGCGTACCAGTGGCATCAGCCCAAGTCGCGCCACCATTGACAGAACGCCAGATCGCTTGCGTGTTGCCATGGCTCTCATCCGCATTGGAGACCATCGCATACGCCACCGTCGTGGCGACATTAGCCGTCGTACCTGTGGCAAGCGCGATACGCCCCAATTCCCCGGGAGGAATCGGAGGGAGGGAGCCGGAAACACCTCGAAGAGCGGTCCAAGTGTTGCCCGAGTCACTGCTCCGCCAGATTTCCCCCAGATTGCCCAGAGTGCAGATGACTCCTCCGGTCAAAGGATTGCGCATAAGCGATGTCTGGCCAACATTGACTCCCAATTGGGGCCACGGCGGCAGCGAAAGTTGATCGCAGGCGTACACTCCACTCAGAAGCCATGTGCTCTGACCTGCGGCGCTGCCCACGTAAGAAATAGTCCACACGCCAGCGGCGACCTGGCCTCCCACGCTGCTCGGCAGCGGGACGAGCGCGAAGCTCGTACCGCCGTTAACGGACCTGAAAAGTCCCACGTCAGTAGCCGCGAGAACCAGCAAACCATTGCTCGGATCGACCTTGATGTCTCGAACTGCAAGTGGCGTAACCGCAAGACCGCCCCACCCCGGAGGATAGGTGCCCGAGAGCGACACAGGGGCGCCCCAGCTTCCTCCTCCATCGGTGCTCTTAACGACGGCATTACCGTAGATAGCTCCAGTTCCATAGATGCCCGAACTCTCGGCATCCCCCAGCCCAATGTAGAGCGTGTCGGGGTTGGTTGGATCAATCGCCATGGCACCTATGCCGAGATTGCCCAGATTCTCTGTAATCGGGTGCCACGTCGGATTGGGAGCTGAAGTGATGAAGTCCCAGGTTTTCCAGACGCCACCACCAGCTGTCGCCAGATAGACGACGTTGGCGTCGCGCGGGTCTACCGCGATCCCCGTAGAGCGCCCAGAGTCGACCTGATTGAAACTAACACCGTTCCACTCAGAGATGGCGTCCGTCGGTCCCAAGGGCACCCACGTGTTGCCCGACACCGGTGATAAGGGTGAAGCAGTTGGGAAAGCACTGTACCCGGCAGCTGCCCCCCTGGGTATTTGCGCTGCCCACTTCGTTGACTCTTGCGCAGCAATCCGCAGTCGCTCCGTGATAATCGAAGGCGGTGGCGAATGAGTAAGAAGAGCGGCCGCCTCCGGTGACATCTTCGGCGGTCCTTTCCTTGATTCAGGCTGCTCCTCTGGGGCGCTCCATGCAGACTGCCTAGACGCATTGCTCACCGGTACGAGCGCTGCCGTTGTGGCAGCGGCAATTGTTCCGGAAATAATGCCAGCAGTCCAGAGACCAGGTCTTCGCATAATGCCCCCTCAAGCAGGACGCGAAGGAGCTCGCCGTGTCTCCGCCAATTTCCTACGGCAACAGCCGCCCGCGCGTCAGCAAAGAAGTCTTCCCAATCTTGCGCGAGCTTGCAGTGGCAAGCAACGGAGCCAAGACATTTAATGAACGTGGCGGGTAGTGACGTTGCAGGAAAATGACGCGGATCTGCGTCGCTGTGTCCTCACAGCGGCGCTCACCGGAAATCCTGAAGCGGCTGTCCAGGATTGCTCAGGAAAGCCCTGAGACGGTGTCAATCGTAGCGGGTACGCGTGGGGAAACCACTCCTAGAGTAAAGAGGGACTTGTCAGCCATGTCTGGCTTCGGATCGACGGCAATCATTATGATCTGATTTGCGAGCTTCGCTGGAGCTTGGATCCGACAAGAAAAATGTATCGGATGTTGTTTGAAAACCCGGTCGATTGCATCGACGCCATCGATGCGATGATCCAGGCTGCCCAGAAGCAATTCCCAGGGTACCGGCTCCGACTGGTCAGCGGCATTGAAAGTCACAACAGCTACGTCCGCTTTAGCTGGTCGGCCGGCGGCACGCCGGAGGGGGGGACCGAGAGCCGAAGTTGGTAACGCTCGAAGCAATCGCAGCTGCTATGGGCGTGGAGGTGGCTCGACTGATGGCGGGCGGCACGAAGCCTTCACGCATTCCTCGGCGAGCACGACAGCACCGGGTACAAATGATTGCTCAAGCTCTCAGTACCCTCGAGCCGTGGCTCGCGGACGCCGTTACCGCCGCTGTCAGACTAATTGGCAGGGCACACGCCCGCGCTCGAAAGAGGAAATGACAACCGCCGCAATCCCTCTGCGAAGGGGAATTCCTGCATCCGATTTACAGAGATGCTTCACTTTCTTGGCAGCCCTAGCTGTCGGCTGTTCTTTTGCAAATCTTATTCAGCTGTCCGAAACTGGCTTGGTTCGGCCGGCAACGGTCTCTCTACCGAAGGGTACCGGGAACACCCACCAACTAGACCTATTGCGCACCACGGTTAGCTGGCTACCGAATCTGCTCGCGAACTAAGATCAGCTTGCAGCGCCCCACAATACGCGCCTCCACAATTGGAGGCGCCAACACAACTAGAAAGCAACCATAGGAGGCCCGAAATGGCTGGCCCAATCAGTGGACCGCAGTCGAATGTCGACTTTTGCCCTGGCTGTCAAGGAGCACTGAAAGGCATCCCAAGCAGAAAGAAGCAGCCACCGGCATCGCACGCCTACGAATGCCAAGACTGCCACCGTATGTTCGAGATTAATGACCTTCCTGCTAAGTGCGTGTACTGCACGAAAACGGCCGCAGCCTGGGAGAACGGTGGACACGTCTGCGAGGATCACGCGGGTAGTTCAGCGGTGTCGTTAGGGCCGACCTTGGATCTGAGCAACGTACCCCCTCAAAGACGCTGAGGGCCACCTGCTTCATATTCCGGATCTGCAGCGCGATGCATGGCCAGAGATGAACAAGGGGAACCGAAATGCCCCATGCCCCTGTGGGAGTGGAAAGAAATTTAAGAAGTGCTGTCGAGCGCGTGCCGGTGGGACTGTACTACCCAATGACCCCAAGGGGACTGACTCTGCACGAGCGCGTTCACCAACCCGCCTTAAGACGAGAATCTCGCAGTTTTTCCAGCGGTCGGACCTCATGCCAGGATGCTACGACCATCCAGATTTTACTGCGCTCGAACGAGAGGATCCCGACGTCCTGCTGGAATATGGCCGGTATGTCCTCTCGCGCCCGCTCGACGAGGTCGAGGCCACACGGGTGCGCGCTCGCGTAGGTCAGATCGCGGACGTCTTCGTGCGGTCTGGCCTTCAGAACCAAGACATCAACGGCCGGTGCGTCGACCTTGCTGGAGCCTTCCTGCGTGTGCTGGAGGCTGAACGTATTTGGTGCTTCACTGCGCACGGCTCCGCGAAGTTCACATTTGAGACGAGCACTGGATGCGAATCGCAATACCTGTGGCTGCACGATTGGCCCGACTTTCCCGGTGCATTTGTTGGGCATGCCTGGGTTGTGGCACCGCCGGTAATGGTAATGGATTTCACCGCCAAGTTTCAGCGGTGGTCCAACGAAAAAGCTGCTCTCATTCCCGAAGTCATACTCGTCCAAGAGCCGCAATACGTCCAGCCGACAGTGGAGCTAATGGGCCCCTCATCGTTTCCAAACTTGAAGCTCCTGGCGAGTCAGCTTGTGCCAAGATGGAAATGGCTCAGGCCGGTCGAATTCAATGCGCCAAGCTTGAGGATAACCTACCAACCAGAATCAGTGACGGTGCCGGATCTACCTGGGCTCGAAGGTATCCAGAACATCAAGCTGGCTGGGCTCACTGTGAAGGAGTTTTTCGAGCAAAAGATTGCGGGCACCAAACCGAAGTAACCACATTGATTCCCCGAGCCGTCAGCGACACAGCGGAAATTCCCGACGCAGGTGGTGGCCCGAAGCAACAGTTGTAGGGCTGACCGTCGTTTGGCTTGCAGACGAACGGGCCTATCGGATTGCAGCTCACGTACGTTCTCGGCGCGTACACTGCAAAAACGTGTCAGGGCCAATGGAAGATCGGTTTGAACAGTAGATAGATCATTCCGAAAATTAACCCGATCCCAGGAATCCCAAAGAAGAGGAGCACCCAGAATTTCCACTCGCCCTTCCACATCTGCCGTCCTCCCGGTGAACTATCGACTGTTCGGATTTGGCGCGGGCAGCGGGTGAAATTGGCTGCACGCCACTTTCAAATAGAACGGGCAAGCTATTTCAAGCGGTCTCAGAAGTGGAGTCATCATCGGCCAGCAAAGGGGGCGGGGGTTTGTGTGGCTTGCATGCCAAACGGCATGCACCGCACAGCTGCTGTCGGCCGTATTTTTGCAATGCTGTTGAGCTGTCCGAAACTGGCTTGGTTCGACTGCAGCGGCTATCCAGCTTTAGCTGGACAGAGTGTCATTAACGGCCCCTTAATTATATCGATCCCCGATCGCCATGCCCGATCTGCGGAGAGGCACAGTCGTTCTCAGACGGACGGCTTCCAGGCTGGGCCAGCGCCAAAGCCATGACCGACGTTATCGCGGCGAAATGGAGATGGTCACGGCCTTGATCTCGATGATCGAGTCTTCGCAGCGGATTCCATTTCTGCGCCATCAAAAGCGTCCGCCTCGGAGTTTGGAACGTTCGTGGTGTGGTTTGGCCGCGGGCGGTGGAGCCAGAACAACTCGTCTGCGGCGCCAACGGATGACTTGTCTCAGGCTTGACGATGACGAAAGGTTGCCGGGGCGCCAAGGGGGCGAGCTGCTGGCGAAGGGCAAGGTTCTCGAGCAAGAGATCGCGACGCGAACGAACCCAACCCCGGTACAGTTGCAGGAAGAACTCTCGATGCTCAAAAAACAGGCCGAAATTCATCTCGAACATCGGTCGATTCTGAATTCAGAAGCCCGAGCTAATTCGAAATCCAAACCAAACAGTCGGTAACGAAAGTTGAGGGGTAATAATCATGAGAAGAAGAGACTTTCTAAAGGCTGGGATGGGGTCTGCAGTTTTGTTGAGCGTCCCAAGAATTAGCTCCGCAGCTTTGAGAGGGCCGCGAAGTGTTGGCAATGCCCTGTTAAAGGGACCGAATCCTGCTCCGATGGCTCTTCAACCAACGCTTCTGCCGAGGTTGCCGCTCGCATGTCAGACCGATTACCGCCAGTCGGTAGTCGGCGCACCAGTCGCTCCCGATAATGGCCCTGGCGGAAGCTCGCAGGCCTACATCGGCTGGCATGTTTTGAACGGTCCGAGCAGGGGACGCACCGACTTGAGTCCCGCGTCGGAATCTTGGGACGGTTTGAACCGATATTATACGTTAATCCCCTATGACCCACTAAATCCGACCGGAGTCCTCACGACGGGCGTTCATCCAATCATCCAGACGGACGGGACATATGTATGCAACAACGTGCCGTATTTATGCACCGATGTGCACCCGATCGTCGACCCACGTCACTCGGACGGCGTAGGGCCCGATGGCTGGGCGCGCAATTACTATCGGATTCCGCCTTTTATGATTGACCAGCCTCGCTTGTTTCAGGCGGGCTCGCCCGGGATAGCGCGTCAGCTCATTACTTATCACTATGACCATCATGCCGCCTACTACAACTCTCAAGACAACCTGATCGATGAGTTTTACCAACTGGAGTGGAACGGACCATTCATTTCCGTTCGGGCGGGTGACGTCGTTCGCAACGGCGGAAGCGTCACTGTCACCACGCAGCCCGGGGTAGTGCATCTGTTCCACGTCGGCGACCAAGTGAGCCTCTTTTTCTTTCCGGACGACCCCAACTACCCGTCGGGAATCAAGCAAATTGTAAGCATCAACAACAACAGCACTCAATTCACCTACCTTGAGTCTGGCGGCAGTAATCAACCTAGCACTAGCCCGGCAACCGCGACGCAGCTGAGCGGCGCCAATTGGGAGTGTTACATCGCCTGCCGGTTCAACTGCAGTTCCATTCAAGCCTCGCGTCGTCCGCCCATCGACCCAAATTGTCCGGTGCGCTACGGTCCCACCGCAGGCGGGTTGTCAATGATCGCTGGCACCCTGACCTATGACGAATTCTACAACACCGACAACGCTGGCGGCGCTGGCGATATCACCCATGGCTTCTTTTGCACGCTCAATGCGCTCGGCGCGACTGGGCCGGACCCCAGTGGTACGCCCTATTATTGCTATCCCGCTTCGGCGGCGCAGACGCTCTTAATGTACCCCGGAGCGATACCGATGGGGGCAAGGCTTCGATTGAAGGCAGACTATGACGAAACGGCAGCATTTGGGTCCCAAAGCGGTTTTTCTTTGGTGGACCAGCAGGCGGCTCAACGGTACTGCCGAGCGCTGAAAACCTATGGGCTCATTGTGATGGATGGCGGCGGCCAAGACACGCCCAGCGGTACGGGACGCGAGCTGAGTATTGCCAGCGCGCAAGACTTGCGCTGGGATGCGGTCGCCGAACAGTGGGTTTTGGCGTTTCGCTATGGGACTCGCTGCTGGCTGGACTACAGGAGGAACACCACGTTTTTTACCGGCCGGCCTGCGACACCTCAACCTAGCTTCGAAGACTTCGAGGTCATCCAGCTCGGCTATCCCGTCGAGGCCGCGCCCGGGCGTCGATATCTTCTGTGTTAACAGCCACTGAGCCTAAGCACGTCGTTACTTAGATCCCTTCGGAGCAAACCGACTGGCTTTCGCGCGAGCACCGGCTTCTATAGGAGCCAGTATAGTTAATGGCGACTAAGTATACTTCCGCTCCTACTTCCACGGTGATCAGCACGCGCGCATTCTCGACCCTGTCAAAGGCAGTTGCTTAAGCAGTCTTCTTAAGAAGTCGGCCTCGCCGGGCGTCAGTTGAACACCATTTATCCTGAACAACCGCAAGGCTAAACCTGTGTGAGCTCAGGGCTAGTGCCACGCTTCAACCGGGAACGTTGCGTCAACGCCGGGCTCGACCCTGACACTTATGCAGCGTTCAAGCGGTTTTTAGCCGAGAAGAACGTCTCGATCGCGCTGTCTGCCGATCGTGAAGGGCTGGAACTGCACAGTGCACCTCTATCGTCCGCGCGCCGAAATCTTGAACGGCAGTTGGACCCTTCCCGCGCCTCAGCCTGTTGCGGGTCGTCGATCACGCGGCGTGGCCCGCCGCCGCGACCGTCGGTCGCGCGTTTGCCGCGGCCTCGCCACTACGCCGCATCGGTGCGCTTGCCGTCGCGGGCGTCGTCACGACTGTCGTGCGGCTGCTCCTTCGTCGTTCGCGAGAGGATCCGGCGAGC
>WNFA01000780.1_pt1 | contig 27995 bp, 46 predicted proteins | sample 5400481 | NCBI WGS metagenome assembly WNFA01 (sample SAMN13153340, study PRJNA577476) | soil metagenome | isolation source: 120 cm saprolite under Douglas fir tree site 2 hole 1 replicate 2 | place: USA:California | collected 2015-04-18 | reverse complement strand
CATTGAACTTGCGATCTTGAATTTCATCACCGAGCCACTCCAGAAACTCGCATTGCCAAGTGTCCGGTTCACGGTACGGCTGTAATGGGCCTGGCTCGCCCCAGGGGAAGCACGTCCGCACGAAGCCGAGCGGATCCTCATAGAACCCGCCCACGAGCTCGTGTAGTTCAAGTTCTGCGTTACGAGCGACCTGCAGCATCAGCCCTCGTCGCGAGTCCGTCGCGCCTGGCTCTTAGCTTTATCCTCCAGCGCCGACGTGTCGATAGGCTCGGCTTTAAAAACCGACGTGGGACAAATCAACAGATACTCGCCGACGAAGGCGCCGTCTGTCAGATTCGCTGCTTTGTGCAGAGATCGGTCGTTGCCGCATCGTTCGCACCTCACAAACTGCGGCTCCGGCAAGTCGCTCATGTTTTCGTCCGATTCCGTGCCTTGATCTCGTCCAGCTTCGCCAAGAGCGGCTCGGCCACGCTTAGTTCCACCTTCTCCGTCACAAGATTGAAATGCTTCGCTAAGGTATCGGTAACACGACACGCGCACACCGCAACCATGCTCACGCTTTCCCTCGATTCCGGCCCTTGATGGCATCCAATTTCGCCAGCAACTCATCCGACAGCCCGTGCTCCACTTTTTCAACGACCAACCCAAAATGCTTGGCTAACGTATTGAGCGCACTCATTTTATCCCACAACTTCACTTCGCGCGTGGTCTCTTGCTGTCCATCCCCGCTCACCACGTTCGTCTTGAGTGTCTTCACACTGGCCACCGTCGCCTGCACGTGATCCGGGAGCGTCTTCACCGGCTGCAAGTTGCCGTGCGCATCAAAGACCGCACCGATCCGACTGAAGCCAACATGCGCCAATTCGCGCATCGTGCGCTCGGCGGTGATTTCCTCGAGTTTTAACGCTTTTGCGCGGCCAGCTTCACGCGCCAAGGTCGTATCGGCTTTGCGCCCTTTCGGTCGCCCGCCTCGCGCGTACGAGGGATGTCCCTTCTGAAACGGCATCAGGAGCCATTATCGTATAGAAACGTAGGTAAGGCGAGTTGTTCCGCGTTCGTGAAATCTGGGGCATCCTGACGAACCCTAGAGGCAAACGCCGACAGGCCCGGATCGCGCACATCCTCAATCGAGACACCACAAACGCGGGCAATTTCAGCCCGACAGAGGGGATGCGGCCCAAGCCACGGCTCACCGAAGGCGCATGTCAACACTTTGACAGCCTTGAGCGTCATTTCTGCCTTTGAGCCAATCGCAACCGCCGTGCTGCCCGGTAGACACGATGTTTCAGCCCTTGCGCCGTAATCCTCGCCCCACAGCGGCGACACGTCATGGACCCGGCAGGGTAGTGATGCGTCGGATACGGCAAGCCGTGCGCATCGCGACAGGGAATGAGGGGTCGACCTCTCATCGGCGCACCGCCGCGAGCGCCTCGTCGTTAATCACACCAACTGACAACCCACGCCCAGAACGACTCCCAGACACTCGGTGGCTTCACCGGCGTGGGCGAGAATCCGTCTGTTAATCCATCGAGTCCAGGCATCCCATCCTCCTGAGGAAACACGAGTATCCGACCGGTCGAGAGAAACACACGGACTTGGGGGCCACGCCAACTTACGCGCACAATGGTCGCCCCAACCACGTCATGCAAATACACCCCCGCGTCAAGCATGCCGCCTGTCTTTCATCGTCGCACCACCGCTAGCGCATCTTCCACGGAATGCACCACGCAGAGCTCTGGAAAATACACCGCCAACCGCGACGCAACGCAAGGCCGTGCGAATCTCGGCATGCAGCGCGTCCGTTCGGCCAGCGCGACGGCTCATCCGTCCTCACCGGGCTCTCGTTCGCCACTCTGCCGTCGCTTGAAATCCACCGTCTGAGTCATCTCTCGCACCGCTGTCCAGCTCGGCGACGGCGTGGCGATCGTCGGTGCTCGCCGCTCGACAATCTTCGTGGGATCAAAAGCCTCCACCGCACAGGCCATGCACCGGATGAGCTGGCTAGACAAGCCCGTAATTTGAATGACCTCCATCGGTTCATAACGGAGAATATGACTCCCACAGCGGCCGCACAGATGGTCAGCGCGCGCTTTTTGCCAGGTCCTCATTTGAAAATCATCGCCAACGTCGTCAGACCGATAATCAGAACCGCGCTAGCAATAAATCCCAGGGCGAATCCTCTCCAAAATGCAGGACTTTCACGATATTTCTCGCGATACGCTGCGTCAGAAGTCATCGTGTTCTCTCGCGCACGAGCGCACAGGCGGTCCGGTGGGGATGCGCTGGCACATGATCGCACAACCACAGTCGGCCTGAGCATTCCTGCACCGTCAGACACCTGAGGACATGACAACATAAAAATCGTTCAGCTGGTGGGGGTCACATGATCGCACAACCACAGTCGGCCTGAGCATTCCTGCACCGTCAGACACCTGAGGACATGACAACATAAAAATCGTTCAGCTGGTGGGGGTTGCCATTGTCCACGACGAGGCCAAGCAGCCTCAAATTCACGCTTCAGACGTGCTAGGCGACTCGCGGTTCTCATGTTTCCCCAGCCAATAGACCGCCCAGCACGGAAAGCACAATCGTACATTTCGAAGCTGGCCGATCGACACGCAGAACCATTCTCGCTCATGACAGAGCATACACAACGTTATTGGTTCATGTTTCCACATCAACTCTCCTCGGATAGACGCCCGCTATTCCCCCGGTCACTAAAGAACTGGGCGGTGACGTTCTTGTACGGTAGATCCGTAGCTCCCCAAGCGAGCCGTACGCGCGCTGTACTGTAGACCGGAGGTCAACCCGGTCGAGCGTGACCGTTTGTACCCATGTCGTCCGGGCGATGACGTTGCATGGTCGCCTCGCGCGCTCAATCCACGGTCCTCTCGGAGTCCCACGGCGTCGAGAGTGCCACCGAATCGCGAACTCATCGTGCGAGCCCCGAAGCGTGGAAAGGCTTGACGGTCGGGTGGGCGCGTGGTAGGGTTGAACAGCCGTTCAAACGGCGGGTCTCCCTGCTGTCATACCCAGCGCGGCGATCTGAAGCGCCCCGCAAGGAACGGGGCGCTTCGTCTTTCAGGGCGAGTATACACGGTCCTCTACTAAAGTCAATTGAACAATCGTTCAAATCATTGAAGCGTGGGCGGTGAACGCTTCTCCACGCCGTGACATTACGGCGCATCTGGGGTGCGTTCCTTTCGTGATAGATGACGTCCGCCGCCCATCCGTCGATTCGTGCGCGCATTCCCGTTGATTTCATCGAGAATCTTCGCCGCATCCCAGAGATCCACGAGTTGATGTGCCGTGATGATCTTGGCTTTCCAGAGCAGATCCGCCAGGTCTCTCAGGCGATCAGGCAGCAAGGGCATCATCCGATACGCCTCCGTTCGGCACGTAACCGTCCTGCAGATCGTCTGAGCTTGGCGACCAGACTCCAGCGCGGTGTCAACGTCGTCGTCCCCACCAGACGCCCACACCGTTGACAGGTCCATTCCAAGACACCAGTCGCATCACCAAACGGATCACGCTGCTGTTGAAGTAGCAAATCGTGGCGCATCAGCCAGAGGGTCGACCAGCAGCGCCGCATCAATCCTCCTGTCGAAAGCGCGCAATCACGGCTGAGTCGAGATGGCAGGTCCGACAGAGCAGCACCGCATGGGCCATCGCGAATCTCCATTCAGGTCGGACATTGCGTCCATGGCGATGATGCACTTCGCCGCGACGCTCGAGCTCCACGGCGCCGCGTTGTACACGCCGGCCACAACCGCGACACCGCGAGGCATCGCGCGTCCAGACGGCATCGAGAAATAGCCGCTCTTGTTTCGCGCGCCACGCTTTGACGAGGCGCTGCGCGAGCAGGCGTGTCGGTGGCTTCGGCTGCGGATGATGGTGGCCGATCATATTGCCACGTCCGTGAGAAACCGCACCGCCATTGCTGCGACTTGGAGCGCCTCAGTGCGCATATCACCACGGTCGACATGCTTCCGTCTGACTTCCTCCCAGAGTTCGTCCAGTTCTTCAAGGATCACGGCATAGCCTTCATGGGCGCTGTTGAACGGCTTGAACTTGGCGCGGGCGCGCATCACTTCTTGCGCGATGGCAGTCATCACCAGCGACACATCAATGTCGATGGATAACTGTTTAGGCTTTTCGATTTCGTCTGCGACAATCCATGAATCCATTATGCCGCTACCTCTCCTGGTGCAGGAATCACCACGCCGAGTTCTGCGCCGAATCGAACGCATTGCTCGACGTACTCCGAAAATTCAGCCGTATCCGTCTTCGGCGTGCGCTTTCGCCGCGGTGAGCCGGTCACTGGATCGTCGTCGAGTCGCAAGAACCGCATCGCGAGTAATTCGTGCAGTTCATCTTTTTCGTAGCCGAGGTGGTCCGCGATCACCGCGATGACCACGCCGAAATAGTACCGCGATTGCTTCTCGCTCCGCTGGGTGCGCTGTTTCCGGATCGTCACTTCCACGAATTGGCCAGCGAGTGAGCGCACGTGCTTCGCGTGGTCCTTCGGTCGGTCGAGCACGAGCAAGCCCCCAAGCAACACGCGGCCTTTCCAGATTGGCGTCATGTGGTGCTCCGCAGCAATCGGAGACGCTCACTGCTTTCTGCTTCACCAAGCCAGTTCTCGATTTCATGCTGAATCGCGTCAGCTAAATCCCAGACAACATCCTCAAGGCAATCACTCGCAGCGTCTGCCGTCTCGCGGTTAAATGCATAGTTCTCGGTAATCCACATGTGCGCAAGATCGTAGACGCTCTGATCGATGAGTGGCCGTATTTTTGTCATGCGGCCGCCATGCGCGCTTCCGCGAGTTCTTCCGGTGAATACAACCCCGCCAAGATATCCGGATACACGAGCCGTGCGAGCCGCGATTGCGCTCGCGCCATCAGCATATCTGTCGGGATGCGTTCCCAATTACTCCGCAGCTTAATCAGGCCGGCTTGCTGGGCCATCTCGATCGTGTGCGTGAGCCGGACCGGCTCCTGGCCCTTGCGCTGCGTCTCGAAGGTCGCTTCCGTCGTACTAAAGCTGATCGGCTTGAAATACTCCGCGAGCCCAGACTTCAGCACCAACGCGACCATCAACGCCGCGCCAAGCGCGTGCTTCCCTTCGATGCAATGAATCGTGCGCAGACTCGCCATTGCCGGCAAGCCCAACTCGCGGCCGACCATGATGGTCGACAGTACCGCTTGCGGCGTGCCGTACGCACTAAACATCCTCGACGCATGCATGTGATTCGCCAGCGTGATGGCTTCCGTCATCGAACGCGGGTCGAGCGCGTGTTCGTAATCGGGTTCGGCTTGCGGTGATGCTGGTGGTAGCACCACTTGCGCTGGTGCAGTGCGATGGTCATAGGTGATCAGCGGCGTCTGCGCGGTTGGCTTCTCCGTCTCTGATGGTTCCATCGTCGGCACATCCTTGGCGACGCGCTCCACCGCAATCTCTTCAAAGGGAATCGCCACATCTGTGGCCAGTTGAATCAACGCCCGTGAGCGCTCCACGTCTTTCTCGAAGTCGAACAACGACGTGCGCAACGCTGGCGTCATCGCCTCGCCATTTGGAAAGACCGAGTCATGCATCGCGAGATACAACGCTTCGAGCGAGCCGAAGCGCATCAACAAATCAGCCGCGCGCTTTGGCCCGATGCCTTGTGCCCCTTTGATATTGTCGCTCGCATCACCGACGAGCGAGAGATAATCGATCATCTGTGACGGGTGCACACCGAATTTGCCGTGCACGGCGACCGCATCGTAGACGTCGCCAGACGTTGCGCTGACGGTCGTCACGCGTGGGCCGACAAGCTGCAATAAATCCTTGTCGCTGGAGATAATGCGCACCGCGAGGTCTTCCGTCTCCAGCGCGCGATGCGTCGCTGAGGCGATCACGTCATCAGCTTCGAAGCCTTTCACGGCCCATACCGGAAACCCATCGGCCGCCAGTTGTTCTTTCGCAAGGTCGATCTGATGATGCAGCGGCGCCTCGGCTTCGGGCCGGTTCGCTTTGTAGCTCGCCGCAATGTCCTTCCGAAATGACCGGCCGCAATCACAGCAGATGGCCGCATAGGGAGAATCCGCCGTCAACTCTCGCACGCGCTTCACGATCTGCGTTGAGGTATGGTTCGGATCCGGTTCCGACTGCGACATATGCCAAATCGGGTACGCAATCGAGGACAGATCCACGAGCACGAGTTCGTCAGTGCTCATGCCGTCACCTGCGCCACGGGCGCGTCGACTATGGCCTCAGCGGGATACCCGTACTGCCAGAGGAAGGCATTGATGCGATCAACAGCGACGTCAGCGTTGGTGTGAAATATCCAATCAAAGAACAACGTCATGAGGGGATGCTGCGCGTCGTACTCAGCGCATCCACTCGCCACATCGACGATGATCAAGGGTCGAAACCCCAAGAGTCGCGTCGCATGGGCTGGCACGCCAAACGGGATCTCGCACAACTCTTGTGCGGCTCGGACCACATGCCCGGCAATACACGCCGTGGTGCCGCAGTCCCACGAATTCATGTCGAACGAGTCTGGATGTGCGAGGATCTGATCCCGCGCGAGCCGCAGCAGACGCGCCCCCTCCGGTGTCAAGGTATCGGTGCTCATGGCATCCTCCGCAAGTCTTCGATCCAGTCGGCTTCTTTGGCGAGATACGCCGCACAGGCATGGCACGTCGGCTCCGTCGAGAATTCACGACGCTCGACGTAGATGTCGCAGATCGATAGCTGTAAGCCATCTGGGCGGATGTGCGTCAGGTAGGGAATATAATGCGTGAGGGGATATGGTGCAACACCCATATGAGTCACCTTCCTAAATCGTCATTGCGCTCGTCAGGATCCGTGAACGAGTCACGGGCCGCACGGATGCACAGATACCAGAGGCCAATGACGACCACTTCGGCGATCACGACGAGCCCCAAGACCGCCAGCACGCGCTCAACCAGCGCCATATTCAAATTCTAGCAGAAGCCAACCGCTTCGTCAAGCGCTTTCTTTCAGCTCTTTGTCGGTCTGTTTCCGCTGTTTCCGCAGGTAGGCTGACACGGCCGCATTGGCCCGAGCGGCTTTCGTTTTCCTAGCGCTCTTGACGAGCCCGCCCAAGCGACCGAGCGCTTGCGCATGGGGATTCGGAGTGTGACCCATGATTTGATCTTAGCAGTTCGCTCTGATAGAATCAACCGCATGGTTCAGCCGCACGGCTGAGCCGTATATCATGTAGAATAGACAGAAGCGCACGGCCATGGTGGCCCACTGCCTGCCCCTCCTGCTGATGTCTGATGTGACGGTGAAAGAGTACTTGGAGCGTCTCATCGATGAGCTGGACAAGCGCATCGATCAGCGCTTTATCCTTATTGATCTCGCCATCACCAAAGCGGAAGTCGCGCTCGCCGCCCGGCTGCAAGCCATGAACGAATTCCGGGATGCGCTCAAGGATCAAGCCGGCCGGATGGCGACCCGCGTGGAACTCGACCATCTCACCGAGGAAGTCAACGAGTTGCGCCGCAACAAAGCCAATCTCGACGGACGCATGGCGATGCTCGCCGCCATCGCGAGTGTCGTGGTGTACCTCGTGATGCGGCTCTGGGGCAAATGATGCCGCACGATGGGCAACTGGGATGAGGCCACCCGGAGCGGACAGAGGAGATCAGGCATGCCGTCAGGAATGGACTCAACGCCGATCGCGACAATCGACCTGATCTTCACGCGAGAGATCGACCAGGGCGGGGGCTGGTGGACCGCGGAAGCAGATCACTTGTTCGACCCCAACGACGGTCAGCGTAAACACGGGGTCGTGTCGGTGCAGCCCGACAAGTCAATTCAGTACCGCCCGCTCGGCACTGCTGGCCCCTTTGAGCTGTACCGCAAGGACGGCCCAACCGCGATCTTCCCGTTGCGGCCAGAGGACGGAAAGGTGCATGTGTTTGTGTACAAGGTCTGGGGATGAAAGAAATCTATCGTCAGCGCACCGAGAAGGAGCTTCGCGAGACACTTTCCATGATTTGCCATTTCGTGTGGTACAAGCGATTGCGCGTTGGCGATCATCTATGGTCTATTCCAGTAGATGAGGAACGAGACTTTGACTGTATCTTGAGTGATGCAATTACGGAATTGGTCGAGTTGCGAAAAGCTACCGCGAAGGAACCAGCCGCATGACCCCCTTAGAACGGCTCAGACTGGCGTACACGGCGTTTCTGGCGACCCGTGGCCAGTTTCTGCCTACCAGCGGAGAAAGTCGTCTGACGGCCTTGCTAGAAGCTGTGGCGCGGTATTTAGAGGAAGTCCGCACGTGATCACCGTGAAAGCGACACGGGAAGGGCTTCCCGGTGGGAGGACAGCTAGCGGCTGGCGTATCAACTCCCAAGTGCCCTTTGTCGCGCTGCCGTCCCACGCCGCCCTGTGGCAATGGGTGCGCGTCACAAACCCGGCCAATGGTCAGTCGATCCGCGCCAGAGTGCTCGACGTCGGGCCATGGAACGAGGACGATGACCGATACGTCTGGGAGGGCGCGAGGCCGGCTGCGGAATCCGGCAAAGATACGCGCGGTCGCACGACGAACGGCGCTGGCATCGATCTGGGCGAGCACGTCTGGAACGCCCTCGGCATGACCGGAAATACCGACGTCTCGTGGGAGTTCGCCCCGTGAGCCGCCGCGCCGCGATTCTCCTAGACGCCCCCAGGTCACCCCTACCTCTTGCACCAACCCGCGATCAAGTCATCAACGTCCAGGCGAATTTTGCCGCCTACGCGTGGACGATCGAAGGCCGCCGCCTCACGGGTGATTGGGATGCCCGCGTCCTCTCGCCGGCGGGTCGCCAGGCGTTCTACGCGAAGAAGCACGCGCTTGGGTTGACCCATATTGTTGCCCAGATTCGCCGCGCACCAGGACCGCTCGGGCCAAATGCGCCGACGTCGCGCCAAGCCCTCGATGACTTTCTGCTCGAGGAGTACGCACCCTACCTCCGCGAGTTGATCGCGGAAGGGTTCATCCCGATGCCGTTTCTCGCCTCGGACGGACAATCGCTCAACGGGCAGAATTTCTCGACCTATGGCTGGCGCTGGGGCATGGACACGGTGCCCTATATCATCGACCGGCTGCGCGATCTCGCGCCCTATGCCCTCTGGGTGCCAGGCTTCGAAGTGATCGGGCCTGGGGGCGACTGGACGCCGACAGAAGTCAACCAATTCCTCGTGATGCTGGGCGCGGCCGTGCATCCCCTTGGCGGACAAGTGGGCTTCGAGATGGGATCCGGGTATGCGTGGTGGGGCGATGGCGCCTTTAGCCGTAGCCGCGATCCACGCGAGATCGCCCGACGCGATGGTGAAGCGATCCGAGACGCCGATGCCGTCCTCTCAGCGGCCGGCCCGTTGGACGATTGGAATGGACCAGCCGGGATGGCGGTTGATTGTTTTTTGCAGGAATTCGTCCAGCCGGTCCGGTCGAATCCAGACGGCGCCGAACAGGACAGCGCCCGTGCCCTTGGACCAGCGAAGCGCCACATCCAGCCGAAAAACGATGGCCCGTGGTATCACGGCACCCCCACGCCTCGCGGTCCTCGCGCCGTCTGTGCCTTTGAATTTGCGGCATGGCTCTACAATGCGACCGATCCACAGATGGACGCCAACGTCACCGCCGATCGCGACTATCTTCGTAGTCTGGGCTGGTCGAGCTTCGGGAACTAGCCGGACACACGTATGCAAAATAGGACAGTGCTGGTCGGCCTCTTTCGATTACAATATGGGTATGGCGAGGTCGCCGCATCTGACGGTCGAGGAACAGGCCCATGAAGAGGCCGTGATGGTCGTCCAACTGCGCCTGCTCGCTGACTGGTTAGCGCGTGTCCGGGTCCGACGCCAGGAAGCATCGATCGCCGCCGATCTGGCGCGATGCCAACTGGCGGAGGCCCGCGCCCACGAGGTGAGTCTGAGGCCACTCCCACGACTCGGGTCTCAACGGCGCACCGTCGGGCCGACAGCATTCGTGGACGAACCACGGCGGGTCTGTAAAGCGTGCCACGTCGAGCAACCGATTGCTCACTTCTGGAAGGATCTTGCGGCGCGAAATGGCCACAAGCCCGTCTGTCGTGACTGCCTGCTGGCTCTGCGTCACCACGGGTTGCGCGTGGGCCGACGACCAGTCTCGCTGAGGCGGTCCGCATGACCGAATACATCGCGACGACCATCGGACCGTGGTGCCATGTGTGCCATCGCCTCGTCTGGACGGCGGAACTCTCGACCGACCAACTCGAGCACATCTATCGGCAATTCACGAGTGCGGCCCAATCACGGACACGCGTCGTGCGTCATCGGCTGGATGGCCAGCCTGGAGCCTGTTCATGACCCGTCTGATCCTTGCGCTGTTCATCGGTCTGCTGTTCGTCGCGCCTGTTGCGGCGCAAACGCCGGCGACCGTGCACGCCTCATGGAACCCAAACGTGGCCAGTGACAACGTGGTGCAATATGTCATCACCCTTGACAGCGCCGCGCCAGTCGTGGTCCTCGCCGCGACCTGCACCGCTACGACTTGCACGACGGCGTTGACGGTGCCGACCTTTGGACTCCACAGCGTGGCACTGGTCGCACAAAATCTCAAGTTTGCGGGCGATCCGACGAGTCTGCAATCCGGTCCCGCCGCGACGGTCTCCTTTACCTTAGGCGCGGTGCCAGCCGTGGTCGCAGGCGGAAGAGTCGGCAACTGAGACACATCACCATGGCCGCCAGTTCGAATGGCCTCTCGGCAACCACCACCGGCTGGAGCGTCTTCATCGCCGCGCTTGGGATGATGCTGGGCCTTCTGGCTGTGGACATCTCACAGCTCGCCGCGTGGTCACACGCGACAACGCCCGCGTTTGTCGGCACGACGATCGGACACTTGGCCGCGACGATTGCGGCATTCGTGGGTGGTCGGATGATTCCCACGGGCACCAAAATTGGGAGCTGACCGCATGACTCTGCATGTGCGCCGCTATCTTTGCATCACGCTCCTTGCGGTCAGCGTGCCAACGCTTGTGGCGTGCCATCCGCCAGTCACCATCGTGACGCCCGCTGGCAAGACCGCCTATACGCAGGACCAAATCGTGGTCCGCATCAACGAACTTGAAAACGTGGCCATTCAAGCTGCCGGCAGTGCGAGTCTACCCTTGCCGATCGCGAAGCGGATTGTCCAATTTACGGTCGGGGCCGATCAGACCATCAAAGCCAGTAAAGCGGGCTGGCAAGCGGCAGTCGCGACGGCGTGGAAAGAGCTGAAGGAATATCTCCCGCCGACCTCGAATCCAGCGGTGGCGACCGCCATCGCCGCGGTGGATATCGTGCTCGCGTCATTGGGAGGCAATTAAATGGATCCCCTCCTGCTCGCCGCGCTCATCGAGAAATTCGCCGTCCCGGAAATCGTCGCCTGGATCAAGAGTCGGCGCGGCACACCCATCACAGACGCAGATATCATCGCCAAGCTGGGTATGGATCTTGACACTGGAATCGCCGCTGGAGAGGCGTTTCTTGCGAGCCATCCCTAATCAGCCATCGTCAGGCGTGATTTTGGTGTTTGTGCGAGGACATCGTATCGATCGCCAAGTGATCGATTTTCCGCATCTCTGTCCAGGTGAGAACTGCGCGATTGCGCAATGGATCTCCGATCGGCTACCACCCCATCACGAGACTAGCGAGTAACGGAAAATTGATCGTGGCATCGCCCTTGATGTTGAACATCGGCACGTCAGGCGGTAATTTTCCCCAGGAGGCTTTCTCGTTCGGGAGCGCACCGCTGTAGCCGCCCATTGATTCTTCGGCGTCGGTCAATTGCGCGAAGTACTGCCATTTCTTGATGCCCTTCCGGTCAGCGTCCTGCTCGAGGAGCGGCACGACGCAGATCGCGAAGTCACCGGCAATCCCGCCGCCAATCTGGAAGAATCCGAGGTCATGAGACGCTGATGTTTCTTCGTACCACTCCGCGAGAGCCATCATGTATTCGATGCTGCCCTTGACCAAGGTCGGTTCGTAGGTGCCGGCGAGACAATCCGCGGCAAACACGTTCCCGAGCGTTGAATCGGCCCAGCCAGGCACGACGATCGGAATCTCTTCCTCGGCTGCGGCGACAAGCCAACTGTTGGTCGGATCGCCCTGATACTGCGTCTTCAACGTGCCGGCGTTGATGATGGCGAATAGAATCTCGTGTGGAAACAGCCGTTCGTTGTCGGCTGTGGCGCGGTCCAGCTCAGCGCGAAACGCCTTTTCGATCGGCGTCATCGCCGCTTTTTCAGGAATGCCCGTGTCGGTCACACGATTGATATTCCGCTTCGCCAGCGCAGTATCATCTTTTGCCGTCAGTTCGTGGTAGTCTGGCATGCGCTCGTAGTCATCATGGGCCACGAGGTTGAACAAATCTTCTTCGAGGTTGGCTCCGGTGCAACTGATCGCGTGAATCTTCCCTGCACGAATCATGGGCGCGAGCGAGCGGCCGAGTTCAGCGGTGCTCATCGCCCCAGCGAGCGACACCAGCATCTGCCCGCCCTTCGCGAGATGCGCGACGTAAGCTTCGGCCGCATCGTGCAACGTGGCCGCATTAAAATGGCGGAAATGCTCAGCGATAAACACTGAGACGGCCCCAGGTGCGGTGCCATCTCGCGGCGTCTCGGCTAAGCGTTTCGGCTCAGCCTGATCAGGCAGCCGCGCACCGCCGCGGCCGTATTTGCTTTCGCGCGGCAACATCTGGGCCTCCTTTCGGCCCGCGTGTTTCGATTTCAGATCCCAGAGGGAAGCACGGACGACTTTCGGTAAGGGTAATTGCTGCAAAAGCGGCGTCAAGTCGGCCAGTGTTTTCGAAAAGTGGAAGGCATCCCAGGCGTCAGCGCGGACCTGATTCGGGAGCGGGGTCCGACGCAAGAGCGCCGCGACGGCATCGTGCGGCGTGCGAGCCATTGTTATTGCGTCCGCGCGTCCCACGGGATCCCGTCCGGCGGACTCGCCTTCAGGATTTGCTCGATCTGCCAGAGCAGGGCTTCTGCACGCATCGCTCGTGCCTGCCAATTAGGCACTGGTGAATGGACTGGACACCCTGGACGCTGATCGCGATGCCCTTGAGAAATGACCACGCACGTGCAGAGTGTGCTATCCATAAAGCCTCCATGTTATCTGAACGGATTCCCCGCCACGGCAGGCTCATCACCATATGCTGGCATTAAGCTTTTCTGTCCAGCACGAGCTCGTCGTCCCAGATCCGCGCGCATCTCGGCATCCGTCGGCAAGCCCGCAAACGCCGAGGAGGACTTCAATTGTCGCTGGACGGCGATGGCGTCCATCACATCCGTCGCTGAACGGCCCGCCTTGGCTAATCGCGTCGCCTCAGAAAACTCCGTCGCTGTCAGCTTCAGCTTGGCGCCCGTCGCTGCTTGACGCACGGCCGTCACGGCCTTGCTTAACGGTATCGGCGTCTCGGCGGATGGTGTACGCGGCCGTTCTGAAGGGAACCAGTCTTCCCGCACGATATCGGCCTGGGTATACGGACGCACACGCCCGAGTTCCACATCGGTGAGATTCGTACTGGCGCCCCCTGGATAGTGCGTCGCCCGACCAGGCGCTGCCGGCGTACTGCCGCCGGGATGCGAATAGGGATCTTCGACGGAGCCCAGCGGTTCTTTCGCTGGGGCGGCTGCGTTGCGTGCGCGCCGTGCCGCGATGGCTTCTTCGTTTAAGACTTGTTGTGAGCTCTTCGCAACTGCTGGTACGACTGGTGCCACGTCTTTGTCAAGCTCGCCGAGAATGGTCTCTAGTTTCGGCGCGGGCTTATTCGGCATGTATTGCTCATAGCCAGCTGCCATCTTTGATTTAGGGCGCAATCGTTCCACGACCGCCTTGACATGCGGAGCCAGTGTCTCGCCTACCTGTGACCCAATAATTGCGCCGGCCGGTCCTCCAACTGCCCCACCCGCCGTGGCTCCGTGTCTCACTAACGCTGCGGCGGTCTCTGGATTCACGGTACGCGCCACAGCCCGCGCGCCACGAGCTACCACGCGTCCGCTAGGACCGAGCGCACGCGGCGCTAGCACGCTCCCGATGACGCCAACGCCTTCACCAAGTCCACCAGCGATATCACCAGCGCCGATCTTCTCTCCGGCTTCAGCCGCAGCAGGACCAAGCACCGGCAACGCCGCCGCGCCGAGATGGCCGACGGCTTCGGAATAGCGCCCTTGGCCGTACGCTTCTTTGGCTTTGTCGTATTGCGCTTTATGGGCTTCAAGTAGGGCCTTCGCCGTATCGACTGAATGCGTGGCGGCCGTGACCAACCCCATCGGATTGAGGTTCTTCCATGCCCCTGACGCAAATCGACCAACGGCCGATCCTTCGGGCGTACTCACGGCGCTGGCGTGTGGTTCGGCGCCGTGGCCTTCGATGACCGCCCAGCCGTCCGGAATGCCGTTGGGTTCAGCCATGACTTACTGCCAGGTCTTCCCGCCGTCAATCGAGACTTGCAGTTTCCGCTCACCGGTTTTCTGATTCTGGATGACGCGCGACAACCGCAATGGATTCAGCGACGTGGTTTCTAACTTTTGCCTGCGTTCCTCGTCCAGTTCAGTTGGAGCAAGTCCGCGCAGATACCGCATTTCGCCCTCGCGGTTCTCTTCCGCGACTTTGCCTTGCCGTTCGATCGAATCCTTCAGCATCCGTGCGATCGCTTCAGGTGTGCTCGACACTGGCTGCCCAGTAATGTACGTGATGGCCCCAGCCAGATCGCCTTTCGCCGTGCGCTGGTTAAACTCGCGCATCATCTCAATGCCGACGTTCCCGCCAGGCGCCACTAGCCGCGCGAGACCCGCCGCCAGTTCCCCTTGCAGCACCTTCGGAATGTTATGGGTGCCCGTCTTCGGGTCGTAGGTTTGATGCAACAAAGCCAAGAGATGATTCGCCTGCTGCACCTTCGCATCCTCCATCCCAAGGCCACCCGATCGACTCGACATCGCGCGTTGCAGCACGGTCCGATATTGCTGTTCCAGTTTGCTCTGATTGGGTGCCGCATCCGCCTTGCTTTCCTCGAACCGTTGATGGCGGATCGTGCTGGCTGCGCTCGCGGCTTCTCTGGCTTCGCGCTGACGCGCGAGCCGTTCGGTTTCCGCTTCGTGCCGTTCCTTGTCGGCCGCGCCTGGTGGTGGCCCCCCTTCGGCGATGGTGGTCATCGCGCCTTTTTCTGGATCCCATCGCTCCAATTTTCCACCAGGCGCCACCGGATACACGCCCTTAAAGGGATCTGGTGCACCCTCCGCGAGTGTTGTCGCTTGATGGGTCGTTGGGTCGATATAGACGGCCTTGGCGCCATACCCTAAGACCTGCGTGTCCTTCCGGGCTTCCTCCGCCGCTTCTTTGCGCTCAGCGAGCCGCTCGGCGTTCGTCCGATGCGATTCGTACTGCGCCTTGAAGGCGTCATCGCCTGGATATGTTTCCTGCAACGCACCAAACACGGGGTCATTCTGGCCTTTCGCTCTCAGCGCCTCACGCCACACGGGATACGCCTCGGCACGCTTCTCGGCGGGAAGGCTCAAGAGCGTGCCGTACGCGTCAGCGTAGGTTTTTTGCACGCTGGCATCAAAGGCCGCTTTCTTGATTTGCGTATTCGCGATGTGGTCTTCCAGCTTCATCCCGATGTCAAGATGATGATCCGCGAGATCGTCAAAGCCAGCCGCCCGAAACCCGTTGGTAATCGCCTCGTCGTTGTAGCGTTGATGGCCAGCATCATCGATGCTCGTATGCTGGGCGTACAGCGATTTCGCGAGTTCCTGCCCTTGCCTCACCCGCTCGAATTGCTTGAGTTGCTCCCCACGAATCGCCGCGGTTTGTTTTTGCTGGGTCAGTTGCTGCTGTTGTTGAATGGCTTCGCTTGGCAGTTGGCCGAGGCGTTCTGCCATCCCGCCCCAGATCTGGCCCTGCAGCTCGCGGGCCCGAGCCGCTTGGCGGCCTTGCTCCATCAAAATATCAGCGACACGGCTGGGTTGCATGTTATAAACTGACCATGACACGATCGGGAGAGCTAGCGAAGGGTTGGCCGCTTGAGCCTGCTTCAAACAGAGGACAGAACCCAGCCGGCGCCGAGAAGATGTGAATCATCGTCCGATCGTGTTGCGGCATTGCCTGTGACCCTACGGTTTGACGTACGTCCCTTGCGTGGCCTGCTGCCCACCGCGATACAAGTCCTGCAGTCGGCTCCAGTAATCGCCTTGCGCGCCACGTGCTCGGTCGTACGCCTTCCCGTATTCATTCGACCCGTAATCTTGCCCGTAGCGCTCCAAGGCTTTCAGGGTGCCACCGCCGAGGAGCGCGCCTCGAGCTGCGGCGGCGCCTTCAATCGCTTGCTTGCCCATCTGCATCCGGGCCAGATAGCCTGGATCCTTCGACAGATCCACGACGGGCGCCGTCGCGAAACTCCCGGTGTCGTAGCCGCCCGCGCCAGCGCCAGCCCCAGCACCGGCCGTGGTATTGCCGCCCTTTAAGCGGTCCAGCCAATATTGACTCAGGCCCCCTTTGGCTTGAATCTGCTGGACCCAGTACGCATTATCGCGGTCGGCCGTCGCTGCGAGATCGGCTTCAGATCGCCCCTGCGCAATCCCCGCATCATGGATCGCCCGTTTGATGATCTCCGGATCCATCGTGCCGGTGGCCGATTGCACATCGCCGTATTGCCCAGTCGTGGCCGCCGCGCTCCCGATCGCGTCGCTCCGAGGCAAGGTCGCGCCTTGGGTCAGAGACGCATCGGTCGTAGCTGTGATAGCGGGCTGGTTCGTTGTCCACCAGTCAGTCTCGCTACTCGTCACAGCCGGTCGAATGCCGTAGGCCGCCATGACTTAGCTCACCCGCTTCGCGCCGCGTTGCGTCCAATGGGATTCTTCACTGGCAGGAACATTCTTCGTGGTCCCGTCAGGCGCCTGCATCATCACCATGGCGCCCATTGTTGGCGTCGTGCCTCCCGCAGGACCGGTGCTGGTTGGTCCGGTGGCCGCGTGCTGCCAATGAGTCGCTTGGTCCTCTGGCGCGGGCAACCCGAGTAAGCGGGCCATTTCGGTGTTGGACCCGACGCCCGTGTCGCGATAGGGCTGCGTTTGACTGTGCAACGCGCCGTACCGATTCGCTTCGGTTTCACGGGCGTACTTGTCGCGCTCTTTTTCATAAGCCAAGGCATCCGCGGTTCCTTTGGCTTGGAGTTGCTCAGCTTCGCCAGCCTTGTGGGCTTGATAGATCGAACTCGCCGCGCTCGACCCGGCCGCAATCGCGCCAGCAACGAGAATCCCAGTAGCGATCGCCATTAGAGTGCCCCTGTTCCAAAGACGACTTGCTGCAGTCGCGCATCGTCGCCGGTACCGTAGTTCTCTGGCATCGCCCGCGAGTGCAAAAGGGTCGCAGGAAAGATCACGAGCCGATTGAATCTGGCCTGCACACGATGCCAACACACGCAATCATCTCGTTCAGGCCAAATCGACGGATGATCATAGGTATAGTGCTCCAAGCCCGTGGCCGTATGCTGCCAAAACAAGGTCCCGTCGTCTTCCGGCGGATCAGGCGTCAGATAATACAGCGCCGTCCAGTCACCCATCATGGCGTCTGTGTGGACATCGTTCGGCTCCACTTGACCGTGAGGACTTTGCCGGAAGACCGACAGCGTCGGCGTCAGTCGCGGATACATATGGGCAATCCACATCGGCAACGCCGGATCGGCACACGGTGCAATCCGCTGAAACGTCACGGCGCCATCAGAGACCACCTGAAAGAGTTGTTTGAGCGCCATGGCCCGATACGCGTACGGGTCCGACAACACGTCATCATGCACCACAATACCATGCTGGCGGCGATACTGAATCGGCGTGTCTGGGGTATTCAGGGCAAACCAGGTCATCGGCTTTTGCCAGGTCGTCTCAAGTGGCGTGTAGCCCATCGCTTGATAGATGCGGTCCACGCCTGGGCTCTGCGTTGGCGCAATCATCAATAGATGCGTCGCCCCGCGCGCATGCGCCCACTGTTCTGCCTGGCCCAATAACGCCGTGCCCGCCCCGCCCCCTCTGACCTCTGGCTCGAGCCACCAAAACAACTCAGACGCGATCGGTTCTCCAGAATACGGATACGGCATCACGCTGACACCGATCATGCCCACCAGACGGTCACCCTGTTGATGCACGATCACAACGCTATCGGCATGTGCCACGAGTTGCGCGATAAACGATGTGTACACCGCTGGATTGGCGCGATTGTGCTGGGCGTAGGCTCCAGCCTTGCAAAAATGATCGAACAGTTCGCACAATCGTGGAAGATCAGCCGGCGTGGCCGCACGGTACGTAGGCGACGTGGCCACAGCGGTGCTCATTGCAGCACCGCTTCTGGAATTTCATCCTCTGTCGCTAACCGTTGAGCATGTACCGTATGCCAACAACCACATACCGGACAATCCTTGGCAGCGGCTTTATCGCCAGACCGATACAACATGAGCACGTGTTGTGCCCCACAGTTCACACAGGCGCCCACCATGCGATACATGTTCTCAGTTCGCGCGCGACATCGTTCGCAGCCACAACGTGCATCAATCGTAATCATCGCGCCAACCAATGGGGTGCGGCTTGCGTCTTGCCACCTTGTTCCGCCTGCTGCAGCATCTGGCCGAATTGCTGAAGTTTCTCAGGGCCGATGCCAATCTTGGCGAGACTTTGCATTGCCCCAGGATCCTGCATTACGGCATCAAAGACGACGCGGATATGCCCAAGCTTGCTCGGATCCTTTAAGAGATCGCCAATCGGGCCTTCGTGCCCTCGCAGGATTTGCACCGCTTCAGTGAGCGCCGGAGTCGGCCCAGCGGCTGGTGGAGCGGTCGGGGGTGCGCCATCGGTGGGCATGCCCTGCGGTGGAGTTGTCGGTGGCGGCGCGCCGGCATCCGGCGGCGGTCCAGCCGCTGGTGGAGCCATCGCGGCGGCGTAGCGATTGCCGTTAGCCATGTATATTTCTATGAAAAACCGATCTCGGCACTGGCTTGAATCGTCAGCGCCGCCGACGTGCCAGACCCGCCCACGAGAAAATCCGTCGCATCCATCCGCAAGGAATCCGGCGACACAAACGTAAAATTCCCTGGTACCGAAAAGCCCTGGCCGATGACTTCGGTCCCGGCCACATTCGCGCCGGTGGCCCCCAGCCACAGCGAAAACGTGGCGGCACTGGCCGTTTTGTTCACGATGCGGATGAACCGCAAGTACACCACCGGTTGGGTCAGGGTGAACCCAATCGGTCCGGCCAGCGAGGTGATATTGAAATTCCAGATGTTGGTGGTGAGGACGTTGGTGAGAATCACGGGGCCGAGCCGGATGATTTTATTGGCGGCCATGGACGTCCCTCATTCTACCCCAGTCTCACGCGATTTGCTCGACCAACCCCACGACCGTGAACGTGCCCGTAAACGTCCCGGTTAATTGCGCGGTAATCGTCGTCGCGTTATCCGGGCGAATGAGATTCGATTGCGTGCCTAGTGTGTTGATGACCGTGGCGGTGACGACCATGGTTTGCGCGGTCGTGTTTTCGGTCCAGGCGATCGTATACGTCGCTGTCCCCGTCACCGCCGCCGTCGCGAAAATGTCGGCCGAGATCCGGAAAATGGTGTTCGCCGCCACCGTCGTATAGAGCGTCGTCGCCGCGCCGTCTGCGGCCGTGAGACCGGTCCGATTATCAAGCCCATAAATTGCCGGCACACCCAGGCCCACGGTCGCCACGTTGTTGTACGTCGTGGCCTTCCCCGTGAGCACGGCGCCCGTGATACGAATATTCCCTGCGCCTGGGTCCGTCGTATCCTTCGAAAAGCCCCCCGGATGGATATAGAAACGCGTGGCGTTGTTCGTGCCGAATTTGATCGGCGCATTGTAGGTCGTGCCGATCGCGAAGGCGTACGGCGTGGCCCCAGGGAAAATCTCGCCGCCGACGCTCCCTTCATTGCCGATGATGCTTTGCCCGCCGGTATTGTTCCAGGTCTGATACACGGTTGATGTGCCGGTGATGGAGGTCAAGTGCAAGAGATCCGACGCCGTCGTGGCGCGTTGCATCGTAATCCGGTCGCTAAAGGTCGAGGTCCCTGAACAGAGCAGTGTGCTGCTGGCGGTGAACGCCCCGACACACGACAACTGGCCTTGGGTGCTCGTGTCACCGCCCAAGCGCACCAGACCCGCCCCGGTAAAGATCGCGTAATTGGTCGCCAAGCCCGCCACATCGAAGATGCGGATCCCGTACCCAACCACGCCCGTGAATCCCCCGGTCGCATAGCTCGGATTGATGTAAATTCCGTAGAGACTGTCATTATTGGCGGCGGCGGTAAGTGACCCCAGCATGCGCATCTGATACCCAGCCGTCGCGGCTGCGGTAATTGCGGCATTGGTCGCCAAGGCGGAGGACGCAATGGCCGCCGCCGCCACCCCGAGATTTCCGGTAATAGCCAGATTCGAGGACGCGTCCAGATCCATGCCAATGCCAGCGTTCGGCGCGCCGGTTTTCTGATTGAAAAACCTGAGCGTGTTTCCAGAGGTATTGCCATAGCTGATGTACGCAATAGAATTACCGGTCGGCTGCAGAATCAGTTGCGCACGATTCGCTGCCCCACCCGCACGCACCGTGACATCCGTGGCCCCCATTGTCGCAATATCCAACGAGGTGCCAGGGAGATTCGTCCCAATCCCGAGCCGAAAATTCGTATCGTCCCAGAAGAATTGCGCGTTGTCTTCCGTGAGCAGACCCCCCGCCCCTGCAAAGATGACCGACCCTTGCGTAAACGCGCCCTGAAGACGGCCCGTAATGGGCGCGGAGAGCAACGCCAGATCATCCACGGCATCGGTGTCTTGCAGGGAGAGCATGCCCATGCCGACGAGCTGCGACGGTTTCGCGGCGAGGATTTGCACGATGGCGGCTTGCGCCGACAGAAAGAACCGGTTCCAGCTTTCGACGAAATGCCCGTGCTCGTCGATCGGCGCCACGCGAAACGGCGGGGGTTGCAGCGTGACGAGCAGCGTGGCCATTAGAGTTGCTCACTCCCTTGCGTGATACGCAACCACAAGCCTGGTCCCCAGACGGCGCGGACCGCATCGGTTTGTGAGACTTCGAGCACGAGCTGATCCGCACGCGCGCGGCCAAGGCGCCGCCAGATGGCCCGTGTCAAGGGCTGCCCACTGGCGCCCATCCCTGCGGCCACCAGCGCATTGTACGTGTTCCCAAAATCACGGCTCACCCGCAAATTGACGTTGGGCGCTGGCGTGAGCGTCGTGCCGACACCCGCCTGGAGACCCAACTCCACCTGATCCAGAAACAACCATTGATTCTCAGCGCCCAAATACGGCGCGCGCCGGAGTCGACGAATTTTGGTGCAGTTCTCATCGAACCGGTCCAGGCTCAGCGCATAGACATCTCCGGTCTGATAATCCCCAACCAGCGTCGTTTGATTCCCAGGCGCACAGGTCCCACGGGCGCGCCACCGATGAAACACGCCCGCCGCGTCACGCGAATCGCGTTGATGCCACTGCGCCTCGCGCAAGTCATACGTCCAGGTCACATCGGCGGTGGGGAACGTAAAATTCACAAACGGATGGCCTTCCTGCTCGTACGGCAAGACTTCGACATCGGTCACCGTCCCGTAGCTTGCCCACGCAAACTCCACCGCCGGCGTGGAAATCACGGTCGCTTCGCCCGTGCCGGCCCGCATCGCGCGCAGCACATCCCATTCGTTCTTGGCCACCCAGATCATGGATTCTCCAAGCACACAGATGCCTGTCGCCGCCAGCGCACCATCCATCGCAATCGACCCAGGATACGGGAGAAACGGATTGTCCGCTTCCCCCGCGTTGTAGAAAATCTCCGACGTTTTACTACCAAACACCTTGATTTGGTCGTGCAGGGCGACCATCCCGACGACGTTATCACTCGTGTTGGACCGTGCCGCAAAGTCCAAGGCATCCCACTTCGTCCCGTCCTCGAGCTCAGAGAACCACAGTTTCAGACTGTTGACTTCGATGAGCAGAAAATAGCCGTTCAAAAACAGCACCGGCCCTGCCGCATTCGTCAGCGGCAAGGTCACCGCCACACTCAACGTATTCGTGGTCAGCGTGAAGATGTAGAGCTTGCCGGCTGACACGATGGCGAGTTGATTTCCGCCTTTACCGTTCGTGGCAAAAAAGCACGGGAGACCGTCCGTGCCCAGTGCCCCAGAACTCCCGCGCAGGGTCGCAATGGCCACGAGCGTCGACTGTGATCCGGAAAGCGTCAATTCATACAGGGATGAGCCCATGACGGCAAACGTCCGGCCATCGTGCGAAAACATCCCGCGGCAAATGGTGTCAGTGACGGTCGTCAGACGGGTGAGCCCAGGCGTGCCGTAGAGGACCGACTTCTTGGCGTTGGCTTTCGATTCGACCGTTTCTGGAAAGAGATTGATGCAGGCTTCCGTATCGATGTTCGCACTGCGCATCGTGTAGGCGCCGGCACAGAACTGGGGCCAGAGCGGCATGATGTCACGTCAAGGACGTACAGCCCGGATCGAGCAGTGCTGATCGGAGCGTCACCATGGGACACGACTGCGAATGACCGAACCGCGCGGTCGGCGTCGCCGTGACCGCCGGCAAATACGCGCCGATTTCGAATTCGGCCACATCGCCCGTATTGCGCACCAAGACGCCATCGCTGATGCGCACATTTTGAAACTGCGACTTGCCCGACGCGAGCCCGCCGTTGAAGATCCACACGTTGAACGACAGCGGATCGTCCGTGGCCGAGCACAGCGTGTTGAGGAGTTGCGTGAACGAATACGTCGCGAGCACCACCCCCGCCGCAGAGTAGTGCTTCACGAGGGTATCGAGATCGGTTTTGTAGTACGGCACGAGCACGGTGCCATCGGAGAGCACCAAGAGGCCGTTATTGGTCGTGGATCCGAAGGTGCCCACCTTGTAGCCTGTGACCACCCCAGCGAGATTTGACAATGCGACGTTGGCGATCAGATCCCAGCGCCGCACCAGGCCCTCATTGCCACTGCCGTAGTAGTACAAGATGGTGTTGTCAGTGGACGGCGCCATGCCAGACATGGCCGCACCCGCTTGCAGCGTCGGTTGCCACACGGTCGGACCTTGCACGCCGGTTGCACTCGCAATCGTGGTCACGTTCGGCGTATTCGTCACTGCGCCGGCGATATAAAACGTCGCCGCCCCATCGCTACTGCACAGCGCCGGACTCGCAAAACTGATTGTCAGCGGGCCAAGCAGCTTGGTAAGCGTGGCTGAGTAAATAAACACCCCATTTCCGCCGAGTGGGCCGTTCCCCAGAATCAGCAGTACACCTGATGGGAGCATATGCGCATGTTCGCTCGCCGGAAACGGCTGCACAAACCGCAACACGACGCCATCGAGCGGCGACAGCACCGCCGCCGGAAAGCCATCCGTATCGTCATTGATGAGCAACGCCGTCGCCGGGGCCGGATTCTTGGGCGCGCGCCGCACGGACAGGGTGAGCACCGCTGTCGCGACATTCCCCGTGTCGGACACGAACCGAAACGAATACGTCTGGCCGACCACCACCGGCAACTGGACGGCCTTATTGACCGATGAGATACTGGGCAAGACGCCATCCGTCGAAATCATCGTGGTATCGACCGTATAGGCGACGAGGTCGCCAAACCCGAACACGCCGATGCTCGTATCGCCGGGTTGTGCCGTGTATTTGTACCAGACGCCGTACGTCGTCCCACCAAAATTGACGTTTTGCGTGGTGCTATAGGGCAAGACCGTGCCAATATCGATGGCGGTGGCCGCTGTGGTATTCGTGGGGACTGGCATTTACCAACCACGCCTCCGAATCGGACCAAGACACAGATAGCCACACACGAAACACCACGAGTACTCATCAAAATAAATGTTGTACTGACCCACCCACCCGAACCATTGACACCACCGGCGGTCATCAGCTCCACGGATAGGTCTCGGCCACGGACGTTGCCACCGCACCTGCATGGTTCTCACTCGCCCGTCTGCAGATTATAGCCGCGTCGATTGCGCCCTTGCCCAAGTTGCGCGAAGTCACTCGCCAGATCGCTCAGGCGTACGTTGCTCCGCTTGATGGTCGCGAAACTCTCACGCGCCAGAGCTTTTTGGTCCTCCGTCACCGTCCGCCCATACGGAATCGCCAACACCAGCATGAGTTGACTATACAGCGCTTGGTCGTAGCCATCCGGAATGCTGTACGCCGTCGTCAAATCCGCAAACGTGCTCAGCGGCGCACGAATGTAGAGCACGAGGCTATTGATCAGATCAAACGGCACGGGCCACAGATAGAGCGTCCCCAGCTCGCCGGCAAACGTCGGCAGATAATACACGTCGGTAAACAACGCGCTGGGCTGATCCTTGATGCGGATGCTTTCGTACGCTTGATCGGTCATGATCCCGCGCGGAATTTCGACCGGCGGCGTGCTCGCATTCAAGAGGAGTCCCGCCGCCACAAGGCTTTCGCCGTTGGGCGGTTTCGTCGTGTTGAGATCGCCGCCTGGGCCGATGGTGTACGGCGTCGTCGACCCGCCTTTGTTGGCGAGAAGCGGAGTCACGAAGCGTGTTTCTGCTGGAATCGTGAGCCCGGTCTGCGCCCACTGGCCGATCATCAGATTCAAGAAGCGGAGCGCGTCCGTTGAATCCGCCGCGAGGATCGGATCGCCAGGCTGATAGACGTTCAGCATCCGGAACGTGTCAGTCAGGACTTGGGTCGCCGTGACGGTGGGCACGAGGGATACTCCTGACCGATCAACTCATCCGCCTCGGCGAGCATGTCGGCGCATTGTGTCCGATACCAGCCAATTGCGCGTTCCAACTGACGCACGCGGTGCTCGAGCTGGGCGACCTTCTCGATCCAGCGCTCACGATCATCGGCCACGGCTTTGAGATCGGCGTCGATCGTCAACTGGCCTTCCCTGGCGGATCCGGCACTGGCCCGCCCACCTGAAACCCAAATTGCAACTGACCGTCCGGCGACATCTGCACACCGCCGATATGAAAGGGTTGTGCACACGTCGGGCAGAGCGTCAGATCCGCACTCAAGCCGAACGGTGTGCTTTTCACCACCACATCAACCATGGTGGGGGTCGCGCAGTTATGACGCACGTGCACAATGCACACCCAGCCCAAGACGGTCACGGGTTCACCGATCAACGGCACATTCGGAAACGCACGCATTTCAGCCATTACCCTGTCTGTGGACGAAAGAGCACGTCGAAGACATCATGATACGCATGCTGAAACGGCAACATCTCGGCCGTATAGCCACGCGCCGTCATGAACGCCAGCAGATCGGCATGGGTATCGCCGTAGCGCTCCAGTTGTGTCCCAGACTCACAGACGACGATCGGTCGATGGCGCGCAATCTGCTGTGTCGCCCCATGCAACGCGCGAAGTTCGTAGCCTTCGAGATCGAGCTTCATGTAATCGAGCCGATCGAAGGTGAACGCATCCAAGGGAATCATAGGAATCCCCTCGTCAACGTCGATCGGACTGATCATATTGCAGGATTCAGAGACCCAATTTTGCTCCACCGCGCAGGCCCTCGGCCGGTCGCCCAACGCTGCGGTCACAATCTGCACCTGCGGGAACGGCGCCGTGTTCCGTGCGAGGCATTCCAACGCAGCCACGGAGCATTCGAACGCCCAGACGTGCCCCGTCGGTCCCACCGCCTCCGCATAGGCGACCGTATGATCCCCGATGAATGCGCCGCCATCCACCACCACGCCGCCGAAAGGAATGAAGGGACACAGCACCGCCTGAATACGCGGATCGTGGGCTGTTAAGTCGTTGTCGCGCTCGACCGCCCGCGACAGCCCGCGGTCACGGTCATGATCCAAGACCGCAATCCCCGTGATCGGCAACAGAATCATGACGACGCCATCCTCCGCCCCGCCGATGGATGCGCACTGATACTGAGCGGGTGACGGACTTGGGGAAACGCGACAAACGGTTCATGATCGGCCAACACGGTGACCCATTTCCCCTGCTGTTTGACGATATACGCCACGGCCGTGACGGCATGTCCAAAACGAGTATCGAGATCGCAGTAGAGCTGGATACCTGCTGCCGCCAGTTTGCGGTAAAACGGCAAATCTTCTGCGTAGTCATCGTAATTGCCAGGCGGATGGACGAATTCGAACCAGCCATCAGCGCCCATCCGCGGGAAACACGCGGTCCGAATCAGCAGCCCGGCAAAGCCAGCCGCCGCGACCTTGATCAGCCCTTGTTCGTGATCGTGGAGAAAATGCTGTCGCGCATAGTCATCCGTAATCTCGTCGTACAAGAGTGGCAGAAACGGTGCGCCTCGGCGACAGGACAACGGCACCACCGCATCGAGGTCATGGGCGAGCAATTGCGAGAGATCGGTCGGCGCAAACGGCTGATCGTCATCGAGCCACCAGATGTAATCGTATCCGCCGCTCAGCGCTTCGCGGACAATTCTGTTTCTGGCCCCTGGCAACACGCCGGTCATGGCGTACGCGACCGTTGCATTGGGCGTCATCTTGAGGGTCTGCGCCAGCACGGTATCGAATGGGCGGAACCCGCCGGCGAGGCGACAGGGAACGCCCACCAGGATCTGTGGCACGGGCATGCCGGGTAGTATACCCCTTACAGGGGGATTTCGGCGTAGACGAGCGTTGCCGTTACTGAGGCTAAGGTGGCCGTGCTGCCGACCAAATGAATGGCATTTCCAGGGGGAATGATGCCGGTGCCATCCCAATCATCGCGAGCGGTCCACCACGGTTGCGTGGTTGAGGTCGCGGTGGTGACGAGAGTGGTGACCCCCGTATTGCGATAAAAGACCGGCTGCCCCGTCAAGAGCGTCGTGGATCCTGACGCCGAAAAGCGCATCTGAGAGACTTTCCCAGACCCCAGATACGCGTTGACTGGGGCCGTCAACGTGCCAAACGTGGAGATGGGCGAGGCGCCTGTTGCACCCGCTGCTGAAATTCGATCACCAGCATTCGTACTGGCAATCCAGATGAACGTGCCAAGCGCAGCGGTGGTCGCGGTCCAGCCCAGGAGTGTCACGATCGGCACCAGGAGCTTGCCTGACCCGGCCGGATTCCAAATACTGTACGTCGGCGTCATCGTCGTGGCGACGAAGACCGGGAGCACGACACCGGCCGTCGCGGTCGATGCGTAGTACACATTGCCGCGGTACGCCTGCTCCAGGTATTTCCCATGCAGCTCGGCGATGATGAGTTCATTGGCGCGTCCCAGATTGACGTTCCCAGTCGCGCCATCTGACGTGCTCGCCCCAGAGGGGTCGAAGACCACGCCTTGCGTATTGGCCATGATCCCCCTCCTAGAGCGGAATTTCCGCGTAGACGAGGGTCACGGTGGCCGCCACGAGGACCGCCGTGCTCGCCATCAAGTGGACGGCGTTCCCAGGCCCAATGACCGAGCCACCCTCCCAATCATCGCGCGCAATCCACCACGGCGCTACAGTGGTGGCGGCCGTCGTCGCCGTCATACTGATGCCCGTCCCACGATAAAACACGCCAGCGGCGACGAGCGTGGTCGTGCCACCGCTCCCCGCGCGCATCTGGGAGACCTTCCCTGATCCCAAATTGGCGTTCAGCGGCGTTCCTGTCCCAAACGCCACGAACGGAGCCGTGGAGGAAATCGTGTTCCCCGTATTCGTCGTGGCCGTCCAGACCAGCGTACCTAACGCCGCGGTGTTGGCGGTCCAGCCAATCAGCGTGACAATGGGAATCATCAATTTTCCACTGCCGGCGGGATTCCACACGCTGTAGGTTGGCGTGAGCGTCGAGGCGATGGGAATGACCACCCCGGCCGTGGCCGTGGAAATGTAGTAGACATTCCCGCGGTAACACTGCTCGAAGTACTTCCCGTGCAGGGACGCGACCAACACTTCGTTGGCCCGTCCCATATTGATGGTCGCCGTCGACCCATCGAAGGTAGCAGCCGATGACGGATCGACGACGATCCCTT